>JADMIO011331815.1_pt1 | contig 65099 bp, 98 predicted proteins | sample 8958161 | NCBI WGS metagenome assembly JADMIO01 (sample SAMN16585339, study PRJNA669376) | soil metagenome | isolation source: Crop rotation soil | place: USA: Cullars Rotation, Alabama | collected 2011
CGCGACAACTTGTCCACGTGGAATTCTAAGCTTAGGATCCCAATGTGCTGGAAAGAGGGGGCGGAAATGGCAATTGAGTTATCCGATATAGAAAAAGAGCTGGAGGCTGCCACGCAGGATATTAAAAAGGCATCCGGCGCCGCACAAAAGAAAATATTTGCAGCGGTAAAAACCCATGTGCAGCAACTGGACACCATCGGCGGGCGGTACGACCGCAAGCAAAACCCGGTTAAAAAGCTGGCCCAAATTGAAAAGAGCATCAATGATATTTTAAATACCGGCTATGCACCCTCTGTTTTTGATTATCTCAATCAAGTGTACAACACCACCGGTAAAGTTTCCCTCATTCATAAGCGGCGCAACGGCATTTCGGTTGATAAAAAACTGTTTGAATCGGCTAAAGTGGATCTGGAACAGAAATTAAGTCAATCCATGTTTCCGGATGGCGATACGTTCAGGGAAAGCTACATCCAGCCGATTAAGAACCTGGTTTACCTCAAAGCCCGCTCCGGGGCTACTATTGCGGATATGACCAAGTTCCTGAGTGAATGGAACGACGGCAATCTATCCACGGCTAATAATGTCATACAACAGGCGGTACCTTCTTTGGATAGCTACGCTACGCAGTTGGCCAGGGATACGGCTTTTCAGCATAACGGCCATGTGCAGCAGCTGATCGCAGATGAATACGATTTAAATGCGTATGAGTATGTGGGCGGCATCATCGACGGCAGCCGGCCGCTGTGCATCTACCTGGTGCGTTTAGGAAGGCCAGTATTAAAGAAAGAATTGCCCGCATTGCTTAAAAAATATCCCCAGGGTGTAATAAAAGGAACCACAGCGGAAAACTTTGGAATTTACCGGGGCGGCCGGGGTTGCAGGCATCAGGCAATGCCCGTAAGAGTGGATGAATAATTCAAAATGCCCAAAATACAGCCTCCCTTAAAAACCGTTTATAGATTTGATGTCTATTAAAAAAAGATTTGTATCATGGCAAAAGCAACAAACCACAGGCCGCACACTGCCGCCAACACTCAGACAGCCGGCGTTATACAGCCCGCAAACACTGCCCCTGCGGAAACTGCAAACAATCAATCGCCTTCTGTTGCGCAGGAGCCCGCCCAAACGAATACAGGAGATACACAACCGGAAACATCGCCGGGAGTACAAAACCCTGAAGGCTTCCCACCTGTTGAAGGTGAAAAACCTGTCGAATTAGGAAGTGGCGTAGATGGCCCGGTACAACCCTCTTCTGTTGAAACGGCGCAACAAATACCCGGTGTTATCCAGCCATCGGCCGTACAGCCTGCAGGCGTTAATCCTGTAGCCACAGCTGCCGATGCTACCGCCTTGATTCAGCCTGCATCTGGAAAGGTGAAAATGCAGCGGGTTGATGGTGAGGTAGTGGAAATAGGCGCTTCTTATGTCAAAGCCTTTCTTTTAAATAACCCTGGCGCTAAAACTATTGACTGATGGCAAAGGGTAAAAAGAAAATAGGGGTTTTGGATGAGGCACAAAAGGAAAATCCTGTATTGCCAGAACCCGTTGCGGCCGTATCTTCTATTGTCCAGCCTTCCGAAGTTAGGGCGGTCAATCAGCACATCTACCAAGAGCCGAAGCTGGCCTTCGGTGAATGTCTGGTGATTGCCTTGGATGCAGCCGGCAATGAATACGGCGAACCCTTTGTGACCAGCATCAAAACCGCTGAAAAGGTGTATCTGGAACCGAAATTCCGAATTAAAAAAAAATACAATTAAGGCAAAATTTTTATGAAATTAACAACTCAACAAGCAACCGATTTGCTGCGCCAACTGGGTGTAGCGGATGCGGAAATAGATGATACGAGCACCGAGGAAATTAAACTAGATGACATTTTAGGCGCAATTGATACCGCCAGGGAGCCGATCTATAAAACCAAGTTCTTTGATAAGAACAAGGCAGAAGTAGAAACCGCTACCAGTGGCAAAATCCATAATACCCTGCGCGGCATCGTTAAGAAGCTAACCGGCCTTACCGAAAGCGATGTAAAAGACCTTACTATCGATCAGCTGATCCAAAAAGCGGTCGACAAGGTTAAGGAAGGTACTAATCAGAGCGCCGAGGAAATCAGAACCGCTATGGTCAATTCTATTGCAGAATGGGAGGCCAAGTATAACAAGCTGGCAGAGGAAAAGGATAAGGAAATCCTAAACATTAAGGATGAGGTAGAGCAGCAGGAAATTGATAAGCTGATCTTAAAGAGCCTGAACAAAGCGCCGCTTCCGGCCGGTACCGATAAGGTGAAGCTGGCCGGTGTTCTTAAAAACCTGGTTCGCAGCAAAGCGGATATTGTCCGCAAAGATGATAGTCTGGGATTGTTCAAGCCGGGCAATAAAGAAGCACCTTATTTGGTCGGTAATAATATACCAACCTTCGACGATGTAGCAAAGGAAGAACTCACTACATTGGGCCTCTGGCAAACCGATACCCGTAATGTACCGCGGCAGGATCAGGGCGGAAACGGCGGACAGCAGCAACAGCAAAAAGGCGTCTATTCAAATGATGGCGGCTTTGGTAATGTGATGGATCAGATAGCGGCTTTATAAACAGTCGGAGAAATAATAATTAAAAGCCCTGTATCAATGCGGGGCTTTTTCATAAAATAAAGTATAATATGCAATCAGATAATGATGACGGTGCGCACTACGATAGCACGACAGACACTTTGTTGCACATTAAGCGGGTAAATGAGTTGTTAATAAGGTTTTCTAAAGACCTGATGTATCGGGCAATTTTCCATGACAACTCCAAGCTGCGTGATCCGGAAAAGTCTTTGTTTGATGAATTTACCCCAAAGCTCAAGGGATGCACTTACGGCAGCGATGAATACAAAGCATATTTATCATCTTTGAAAATAGCTTTAGAAAATCACTATACACATAATTCCCACCATCCGGAGCATTACGAAAATGGCATAGATGGAATGGATTTACTTGATTTGGTTGAAATGTTTATGGATTGGAAGGCGGCCGGAGAAAGGCATGCTGACGGAAATATTACAAAAAGCATTGAGTTCAACAAAATTCGCTTTAAAATGTCTGAGCAACTTGTATCAATTTTCAAAAATACTGTCCGCAATTACGGCTGGTAGTCAAACGCTCATTAGATAAACCCGTTTTGGGCATTTTGAAATTTTGCGCCTTTGCTGCATGCAAATAGTTTTGTACTCTACTTCAACATGGGACGGGCAGCAGTCCTTTAATAAAAGCTGTATTGGGCCTTTTTTCAGCAGCCTTTTAATGCTTGAAATAACATTTCAAATCACATTAAAATGGCTATTAAAAATAAAGCCCTTCCTATCCAGAAGTTTGTGGCTTCTTACGCCCAATCGGATGTTCCCTATCCCGTCGTTAATGCCCTGGTTGATTCCGCCCGCAGAAATAATTTTATCCAGGAATCTGACATCCAGCAGGCGCCAGGCAAAAAGCGCACCCTTCGCCTCGATTACATCGCTCCGGATTGCGATGATACCGGCAGCTGCGGTGCTGACCTTTGCGCTCCCGGCCGGCCGACTGATCCCAAACAGGAATTCTTTGAGCTCAGCATGTGTACGCCCTCTCCTGTCTATGAAATGGCAGTAGATGATATCCGGGAAATCGATAACATCGATGTCAATGAGTTTGCCCTTGCGCAATTAGCGGCCAACATGAGCACGGTACGTAAAAAGCTGGCCGTTGCTATGCTAAGCAAACTTGCGGGCCGCATGGGCCGCTTTGCAGATGGCAGCACGACCAAACGCCTGCAATTGGTGAATAGCTCTGATGGTACACTAAAACCCTACCAGCTGAACGAGTTCAACCGGACCTTCCAGGATTTGAACATGAGCAACCCCTTCATTTTGGGCGGCGCTTCCGTGTATCACCTGCAGGCTGGGCTAAAGATCGCTACTACCAACAACGCAGGGCAGCAACTCAACCAATTAGCTGTTCCCAACGCTTACTACGATAAGATCGTGAACGACTATTTTGGCGGCGGCGAGCATATCCTTTCCTGGGACCCTCGCTACCTGAAATTCCTGACCTTCAGCCGCAATGCCGGCCGGTTTGCTACCAATTACAAAAACTACCGTTTGGGCGACGCCTATCAGGAAGGTATTGATTACATCCATACGGTTATTATAGACCCTGTTACGCAAATTATGTGGGACTTTAATGCGATCTATGACAAGTGCGTCCGCAAATGGCGGTTTCAGTATCAACTGGAATGGGATATCTTCTTCCTGCCTGCAACTTCCTGCCTGCCTAACTGGGTGAACGGCATCCTGCACTGGGTGGGTTGCGATCCTGTTGAACTGCCTTGCCCTACCGGCACAGTCGTTACGCCTCCATCCACAGCTGTATTCAGCTGGGCACCAGGCACGTTCCCCAAAGCGATCAACCGCCTGGAACTGGCTGGTCATGTGTTCAACCCGAATACGAATGTGGCGAACATTGCCGAGCTGGCAACGCTCATGAGCGGCCTGGGCATCGGTACGTTTACTGTCAGCGGTTCAAACATTGTCTATACCGGCTACAGTGCGATTACCGGCGAGATCAACGACACGACGGCGATCACTTTCGCATAAGTTTAATTTCTACGCGGCCCCGCTCAAACGGCGGGGCCTTTTTCCTTTACGATGGCAGATTGTTTAAAAAATATTGTATCCATTAGGGATTTGTGCGGCGGCACACCCTCCCTGAGCGGTTACGACCTGATGTCAGCTCCGGAGATCAGCCCGAAAAGGGCGGCGGCCGTGGCAGATGAGCGGTATGTAAGCGGCCTTAATCTCTTAAAGGCAAAGCTCGATTTTGCGCTGCTGGATATTGAAAACGATTTTACGGCCCTATTGGCAACCAACGGTTATGCCCTTCAGCTAAAAAGCGATACCTACAGCACCGGCCTGTGGAATACAGGCATGACGAATGCGCCCTATAATGGCGAGCGGGGCCTTACCATCCATAAGGCTTACCACAATAGCATGAAGGCGCTCATTATCAAATCTATTGAGCTCTATCCCACCGTTACGCAAAACGCCGTACCGGTCTATATCTATGATAACGGCCTGCAATACACCTATTCGTTTAATCTGGTAGCCGACCAGATCAATGTTTTTCAAATTGAGCACAAGGTAAGCGGTGCCTTCGCCCGCATTGTGATGTCGAATGCCGGCCTGATTACCAGAAGTGGAACGATCACCTGCAAAACCGGCTGTAACGGATCCTTGCCGAATCCCTGCGGCTATGTAAAAGGCTGGAACGGAACGCAGGAGATCACAGGGGAAAGCTTTGGCATTCACGCCTCCTTTACCTGTCAGTGCGATTACTCGGGCCTGCTTTGCGACCTGGCCAGGGTGTACAGCGGAAAGCTGATCTGGCTGAAAGCAAGGGCCTTGGTTATGGAAGAGGCGCTTATCTCTACCCGGCTGAACACGATTGTAATGTACAGCGGCGACAAATTGAAAGAGCTGAAAGCAGAGGTAGAAGCGGAGTATGTATCTACCTGGAACAGCCTGGTTTCGAGCCTGCCTACCCTGCTAAAAAAGTATAATGGCGACTGCATTACCTGTACCGGCATCAAAACCGTAACGAACGTATAAACTTAAAATAATGATCACATTTTTCCTTATAAATATTCTTGCCTGGCTGGCCACGGCATCGCTCAGCCTTCTATTGTGGGTTGCCATTCAGCCCGGTGAGATATTCGGCGCCTGGCAAAAAACGCTCCGCAATTTGGATATAAGCGGCAGCCCCTGGCATAAGCTCCTGGGCGGCTGCAAACTCTGCACCGGGCACTTTTTGACCGTTCTTAGCTATATCGCATTTGCTGCCTTTACCTGGCATACGGGACTGTTTCCTTTTGAATGGTGGCATTTGTCCACCTGGTATCTGGTCTATGTGCCGACCGGAGCGGTTATTACCTTTTTATTCCTTACTAAAATTTTAAAATCTTAATCATGGGCTGCTGCTTTTCCAGAATAACGCTAAGAATTGTTGATCTCGATGAGGTGAATACCGCGGCCTATCCGGTTGAGGTGTTTAATGTCGATGAGGAATCATTAGGCTTTGCAGCTGACGGTGACGAATACATGGATCTGTGGAATGCCGATCCAGATAATGCGGCTATTGGTCAAATCGTTTCTTTCGGCGGCATGGGTGTAGTAATAGAACTTACAGAACCGGGGCCGGTCGTTCCCGATTTTCATGTTTACGGCGTGATGCAGGAAGCGGCTGAATGCGCAGAACCAACCGGACTGGAGGTATTAACAACCGGCAGTAATACCGTAGTTTCATGGGATGATGTGGATGATGCCGCCTGGCATTATCATTTAACAGGACCGGGCAGCTATGATGTGAACGGCGATGAAACTACCAACTCCACCAACTTTGCCTCTTTGCCTGATGGTGATTACACCTTCACGCTGAAAAGGATCTGCGGTGAGGAAGAAAGCACTCTGGTTACTTTCCCGTTCTCGGTTGTTGACGGCGTTGCTACCAGTCTTGTTCAGCTGATGTTTGAAGGCGACAGCATTACGGCTTCTACTAATCCGGATAACTACCCGTTCCAAATGGAGGCAGCGTTGGCATCGGAGCCACAATATGTAGGATTTGAGAATTACGGAACAAATGGCCACGGCATCGGTACAGGCAGCAACAGTACCGATATGCTAAGTACGACACAAATAAATCAAGTGTTAGCAGGCAGGGTAGCGGGCCGAACTTATATTACTTTCTTATATGCCGGTATCAACGATATTCAAGGCGGCGAAAATGCCGCAACGGTATATAGCAGGCTTACAGCTTTGCACTTGGCTTATAATACTACCAATCCTGGCAAGACCGTGGCCTTTACTTTAATGGGCGGTAGGCACATTTCAAACGCTGGCGACCATGCTAATAATTGGGTACAAATAGAGTTATTAAATGACATGATTCGTGCCGGTTATCAGACCGATTTGAAAGCAGCGGTACTTATTGATCTGCAAACAGACCCACAATTGGGGGGCTTTAATGCCCCGTTAAATAAACGTTGGTTTGCAGATGGGTTACACCCGAATGCGGCTGGTTCTGGAAGGATGGCGCAAATGGTAATAGATGCTTTACCAATAGCCTTGGGGGGCACACCAAGTATCTTCAGTTATACGCCCACCTTACAAAGCAATGTGGCGGTACCCTTTCAAGAAACAAACAGCGGCCTGATTACAGATATAAGCAATGTCATTGCTGCCGTGCCTACCGGTAGCCCAACAACATTTGGTGTGGCTTATGGCGGTAGCTGGTTGAAATTGCCGCAGGGAACAAATGGGTATGTCGAAGTCGAGGTAGATGGAACAGATACCTACGGCGCTATTGCCTTTTGTGAATCGTTTGCAGACGGTAAATTACAAACCGCACCAAGGTTATTATTTGCTGCTTATTTCCTTGCTGCCGGCAGCCCCATTTCGGTGCAGGATGGTAATTCCCCTGGGCAACTTAGTCCAAGCGGAGGGCCAACACTGGCAACCGGGGATAAAGTCAAAATACAGGCAGAGGCCAGAACAACCGGCAGCCCGGTATTTAAGCTGTACCATAGGACAAGCGCCGGCTCTTATGGAGCAGCGGTGTACACCTTTACCAACACGACAAATCACGATCTGTATATCGGTTGCGATATACCGGGCGGAAAGATTATAAAGCACCCCAAAGCGGGCGGCGTAACGGACAATTAAAATAGTGAGTAAAATGCCAGAAGAACAGCCGTTTGACGAGCAAGTATTACGGGGTATCACCGTTAGAAACGCCGCATGGATAATAGGGTTTATCGTTACGGGCATCGTTCAGTGTTTTACTGTAGTGAAGATGATCATGGACGTAAGTTCACGGCTGGAAATTCACATCACGGAGGCAAAGGGAGATAAGGAAGTAATGAATTTACAAATACAGTCTTTAAAAGCAAGCCAGGAAGCCTATAAAGCAGAACTGGACCGCATGAAAGAAAATTCAAAATAATGGAAGAAGTAAAATTAAAACTCACCAATCAGCAGCAGGCCATCCGCCAGGTGAAGCTGATCCAGACTATTGCTCTGGTATGCACGGCCGTCACACTGGTTATTGCCATTTTCTTTTTTGTTTGGGTGTTTACCCGGCCAAAGTACAAGCCTGTAAAGAACGATTCACCGGCCATTACACAGCTAACTAAAAATAATACGATTCTTATCAAGACAGTGCAGGATTTAACCGCCTCCATCAATGATAAAAAAAAACGAGACAGCCTGTATGCCGCCCAGATGGAAAAAACAAATGCCCTTCTTTCTCAAAACAATAATCGTTTAAATCAAATTGATCAACAATATGAAAAAAGCATTAATGCTGTCAATTCTTTTGATGAGTCTCAGCTTGCAAACTATATCGCAGTCGAAGCCGCCCGCATCCGGCAGGGTAACAGTTCTCGCTGAAGACCTGAAGCTGGTTATTAAATCAAATGAGGAAGGCAAAAAGGCAAAGGCCCAGATACAGGAATATGCCAGCCGGGTAAATATCCTGCAGGCGAACATCATCGTTTTAAACAGCCGGATCGCCTTAAAGGATTCTGTTATTTCAGATCAGGGCAAAAGCATTGACAACCTCCTGCTGGTATCTTATAATAAGGATGTTATTATATCGGCTAAGGATAAGGAGATACAGGCCGGTCAGGTTGCTTTAAAACAAGCGGAAAGAGACAAAAAAAAAGCAAAGCGGAAAACTTTTTTTACCGGCCTGCTCGGCGCCTTAACCACAGCATCCGTGATATTTTTAAAATTCTAAGGTCATGCAGAGCGAGTTGCAAATAGTGGAACAGGAGAAAGTGGTAACCGGTAAGACGGTTGTCAGCTTCAATCTGCCTACCCCAAAATGGGCCACCTGGGTATTCAGGGTTGTCTTTATCCTTACCGGTGTGGCCACATTCGTAATGACAGCCGATCCGGCAATAAGCCCTGTAATGAAGGTGCGCATTGCTATTTATTTGAAGGCGCTTGATATGTTAGTTTGGGGCGTCACGCGAGCGATCGGCGTGGACGTATCGAGGGATTTTAATTTACCCGAAAAAACCGTTTAACAGAACTATTCCTAAAAAGCAATTATTGATTATGTCAGCACAAACAGCAATACTAAAAAAATTTGGCGCTCCTGACGCCGACTATCAGGCAAAGTTCTGTGAAGTGTGGGACGCACAGAAAGACTTTGCTTGGCTGAAAGATGTTATCAATACGGCTACGGGCAAGCCTGTGACAAGGATTCTGATCAACAAAGAATTTAAGTTTAAGCTGTTCAGGGCTTTCCAAAATCTTTACAAGGCCGGCTGCCATACAGAAATAAAAACCTTTGACGGCTGCTATAACAACCGGTCGGTTCGTGGCAAGGATAGCACTTCTTTGCATGCGTGGGCAATGGCCATTGACCTGAATGCGGCATCTGAAAAGCTGGCCCAAGAAAAAACAAATTGGAGTGCTCAGTTCCTAGCCATCATGCGGGCGGCCGGCATCTTTTGCGGCGCCGATTGGAAAGGCAGAAAGGATTCAATGCATTTCGCTTTGTATAACGGCTAATAAAAATTTTTAATAACAATTATGTGCGACTGCTCGACATATCAGTGTATTGACCTCTACCTGTTAGCCTGCGCGGAAACGGTTACCCTGCCTTCTATTGTGGCAGATGAAACCGGCACTTGGAAAGCGGTGTTGGACTTTGCAGGAGTGCAGTTTCGCACCGATATACCCGTTATATCGGGCGTACCGGTGACGATCCCCAACAATTTTAATGAAAATTACAGGCACACCCTGAAGCTCTACCGGGCTGATGGAACACTTGTAAATGACACTTGTTATAAAATTAAAACAATGCCTACCGTCTTTACCAATCCGCCCGAAACAAGCACCGCAACTGAGCACTTCAAAGGCAGCTATGCTTCGTTAGGCGCCCTGCAATCTGCTGTACCGGCCGGTAACGCTGGAGATTATGCTTTCGTCGATGTTGCTGGTGTCGGTGCAAAGCAATATATATGGGATGCTACAGATGGCGCATGGGTAGCGGAGGCTGTTGAAAGCGGACAGCAGTTATTCGAGGCTGTTGCCGGTGAAGCCATTTCAGGCGGCAAGGCGGTCATTATAGACACTGACGGCAAAGCTTATGTTTACAATATCAATAATGAAAATCACTACGGTAAGCCTTGCGGGATTGCAGCAAACGGCGTTTCAAGCGGCGGCACTGTTAGTGTTTTTATGGATGGGGTAGTAACGGAGGTTGGCTCAGGATGGCAGGCCGGCCGGCTATATTATGTTTCTGCGACAGGCACCCTTACCACTACGCCGCCTACAGCCGGCATTGTTAAAATAATTGGTGTTGGCGTCGGGCAGGATAAGATTTTATTAAACAACGGTTTAGAGTTAATCACAATATAAAAATTAAACAAAATGGCAGCTAACAAGTATCTGGCCCTCGTAGCGGGCAAATTAAAAGAGGTTTTTGCCTCTGTAACCGGAACCGCAAACGCAATACCAGCGGGCGACGCTACCGGTAAATTAGATGTCTCCTGGATGCCAACGGGAATAGGGCCGGAAGTAATAACGGTTGTTGCTTCAGAAGCTCTTACGGCAGGCAACCTGGTTAATATTTTCGATAACGCCGGGACGTTGAATGTTCGCAAAGCAGATGCAACAACAAACGCAAAACCTGCAAACGGCTTTGTCATAGCGTCCTTTTCCAGCGCCGCAAGTGCGACGGTTTATTTGCCCGGGCATTTAAACTCTGCCGTGACAGGTCTGACCATAGGCTTAGACTATTTTTTAAGTACAACCCCCGGAGGGGTGACAACTACGCCGCCTTCTGCTACCGGCAACATCGTTCAGCAGATCGGACGGGCAGACAAGACTACAGAAATAATCTTCGCCCCCTTTGCCCCTATTGAAATCGGTTAAGCTATGGCAGTTAAAAAACCCCTTGCATTATATGCAGGCAAAATAAAGGAGTTGCAAAGTGGGGATATCTTGCCCGCACAGCCGCCCCGGGTGCAGACGGTAACCTCTGCCGCTACCGTTACGCCGAATGCTGATGCAAACGATAGCGTACTGATCACAGCACAGGCTACGGGGCTAATGCTTGCTAATCCGAGCGGCACTCCGGTATCAATGCAGGCCCTTGTCATTTGCATTAAAGATGATGGTACACCCCGCTCTATTGCTTTCGGTTCGCAATACCGGGCCATAGGTGTGACGTTGCCTACAACAACGGCAGCAAACAAGCTGCTTTACCTTGGCATGCTTTGGAATGCAGGGGACAATAAATGGGATGTAACCGGCGTAAGCCAAGAGGCATAAAACAATGAGCTATTATAACCCTTTAATATTATTTTCAAGGCTGGCAGCACCGGGTAGCTTTGTTGATGCCACGGGCGGCACGATAACAACGATTGGAAATGACAGGATTCACGTTTTCAATGTCAGTGGCACTTTTGTAGTAATTGCAGGGGGAAATGTACGTGTCCTATGGGTTGGTGGCGGTGGTGGTAGTGCCTCCGGTCCCGGCGGTGGCGGTGGTGTTAAAGAAGAAATGGCACACGCTATCGCTCCCGGCTCCTATTCGGTATCTATAGGCAATGGCGGCATAGCAGCTTTAGCCGGAAATCCAAGGGTTGCAGGAAACGGGCAAAACACTGTATTTGATGGTATAACCGCAATAGGCGGCGGTGGCGGTGCCTTCGATGCTAATCCGAATGCCGGCGGTTCGGGCGGTGGCGGTGGTGCTGATGGTAGCGTTAATCGTTATGGAGCGGCAGGAACAACAGGCCAAGGCTATAAGGGCGGGGATCAACTGTATCCCTTTAGTCCTTATCCAGCGGCCGGCGGGGGCGGTGCTAGTTCAGCGGGCGGAGATGCCACAGGAGCGAATTCAGGCGGAGGTGGTGACGGCTACGGCTCAAACATTACCGGGACGCTTGTGTACTATGGCGGTGGTGGCTCAGGGATAAGCTACTTCGGTAGTTTGGCGGGTACTCCCGGCCTAGGTGGTACTTATGCCCAAACCGACGGGGCGGCAAACACGGGCGCTGGCGCTGGCGGTCAATCGTTTGGTAATACTGGTTTTATAGGCGGCAGCGGCATATTAGTTATTCGTTATCAATTTCAATAAAAATAAATCTCAATAAACGATGAAGATTCAATTAACCAAACAGCAGCTTAAACATGTAATTTATAGCATTCGCCGAAATGCCCTGGAAGAAAGCACACGCCTGGCCAATCAGATTGCGCAAAACTGCAAAAATGCCGCCGATACCGATCTCGTGGTGATGGAGACCGATCCGCCGCAGTTTTTAAGCATATACACGAAATTTGATAAGGACGAGAGTGGTCTGGTAAAAGACCTTAATGACGCAATGTACAATTTACTTACGCCGCAGTTCACCACAAAGATTGTGGCCGGTATGTTGATTGCAATGGTAGCGGATCAGATATTAAACCACAGCGCAACGCTTTCCGCTACCCTTATAGCAAATCAAAGAACGGCAATAGGGATGCCGCAGGATGCAGCGTTTGAGGCCTTAATTTTATCGGAATTTACAGCCACACCACCTGTTGCACCACCGGCCGTACCGGGGCCTTATCAGCCGTACCCGGATGCGTTACAGGCAATCTCGGATGAGGGGGCAGAGGCGCAAACGACCGTAGATGCAATACAGGCGATCCGGTTGCAGCGGATAGATCAGAATGATGCGCGGGAGGCCGGGGGGGCGGCCCTGATGCAGCAGTTTTATCTATAGTTTATCTTCATTTGCTCCAGGTAGGGCGTGAGCAGCTCTGTAGTCTTAAATGGCCGGATTCGGGTGTAAAGTTTCTCCCTGCTGAATACCTCGACATAACCGTCATCGATCTGATACAGCTCTGCCAGCTGATCACCCTCCTGCCGGCTGGCAATCGGCTCCTGCGACCAAATAAATTCAATCTGCTCACCTTCATCCAGGGCGTTAAATTGGTATAATGTCATATTGTAAGTTTGCAATAATTTTGTTTTTCACCTTATAAATCGCTGAAATACAAACATCTAATAAAATTGCAAACTTGCAATTTTTTTGTTTTAGCTAAATCCATTAGCCTTGCACCATGCGCCCACCCAAATATAATCCCGAAACCGACCTATATTATGTAACGTCCGGCGCTGTAACACTGGGCATTCCCTTTGCCTTTCTGCAGGCCTATAAGCGCATCTTTCGGGAAACGAAGCGCAGCGGCGAAGAAAGGCTCACCGACTGGTACAACAGCCTACCGAAAGAAGACAAAAAGCTGTTTCGAATAACAGGCGCGAAACAGGATCCGGACGGGTTTTATCCGGATCAACACTATGAAGATTAGCCCATCTTCTTCATTTCAGAATCAATCAACGGATTGGCGAATTTTGCATAAAGTCGGGTAATTTTAGTATTTCGATGCCCCATGAGCTGTGCTACCATTTCCATAGAAATGCCGCTGTTGAGGGCCATGGTACCAAAGGTGTGCCGGCTGGTATGAGCGGTAATATTCTCTTTAATGCCGGCGTAGGCCGCTATTTGCTTTAGCACCCGGTTATAATGCTGATTGGCATATGACATAGGCCTGTAATCGATGCTTTCAAAAAGCTGCACTACCCTATCCGACAATTCAAAGCTGATCACTTCACCTGTTTTCTGTGTTTTTACCACTAAGCGCCCGTTCCTGATATTTTTCTCCCTGTCAAAGGCCTCCATATCGCCAAAGCGAATACCAATATAACAACCGATCACAAACCAAGTAGCGCAAAATATAATCTCAGGCCTGTAGGAATCATTGGCGGCAACCTCGGCAATCCGATCAACCTGATCTTTAGTGAGGTAGATTATGCTGGGGTCTTTATAAACCGGCCTTTTAAAAGCAGTAAACGGATCTTCTGATATCAGCTTTTCCCGCATAGCTTTCAAAATCACGGTTTTAATAAACTTAAAAGCATCCCATACTGTATTATTAGCATTACCCAAAGAAAACAAGTGTGCCTGGTAGGAGGCCAAAAAAGCAGGCGTCACTTCGGAAAGCAGAACATTAGGCGCAAACCGCCTTAGTTTATTGACTTCGGACTGCATACCCCGCAGGGTATTCCATGCTTTCACCTTATCCCATTCGTTGAGGCATTTGGTGCAGTAATTAATAAAAGGCACCGCCTGATTGCTTTCTGTTTTATATACGCCGGATTCAACCTGCAGCACACGAAGGGACAAGCGCTTATTAATATCCTTTGCATGCGGATGGGAGATTTTAACCTGCCCTTTGACCGGATCAAAGTCAACCGGCAGCACTTTTATTTTAGTAGGAATAAAGCGCCTGAGCTTGCCATCCTGTACCCTTATTTGAAGGGGTTGCTTGCCCTGCTGATCTGTCCGGCCTTTTAATATTACGCTGACTTTCATTTTGAGGTGCGATTAGTCAAATGAGGTACAATTTTATACGTTTTACCCTTGAATATTATAGCATATTACTACATATTTTAGCACTTATTGGCGTGGCTTCGCCGACAGCAAATGCTTTGCAGTAAAGAAATACCGCATTTTAGGCGGTATTTGCTAAAAACGATAGTGGCCTCGCCGCGAATCACCATATCTATATTCTAAAGGATTTTGAGAAATGAGGTGCAGTATTGTGACTTATTTAAAATAAGGGTTTATAGCATTCCAGATTTTCCCCGCTATTGCTTTCATCCCCTTGTTACCAGGGTGCCCGTTAATGCCCTCATCATGGTATTGGCCTGCCGCCGTGTTGGTTTTATCTTCTGAGAGCGAGGAAAGCCCTATAAAACTGTAGCCTTGATTTGCGGCATATTCCCGAATTAGGCTATTTACCTTATTCTTTTTCCAAAAACCATCCGCAATAATCCGCACTGCCTTACCATTTGGATCAATATAATTGAGCAGGGAATCATAATAAATAATAAACTCGTCGTTATCGGTATCATTCACATTCTCCGAAATTTTCATTATTAACATATCCGGATTTTTAAGGCTATTTAGGCCCGTAAAATCAAAGTGCTGATAATCCCTTTCAAAGTCCGCAATATTGGCAAAATTGACTTGTACGCTTTCGTCCAATGCCTTTATTTTGGCTTTCAAAATGTGTACAAAATCATTTTCCCGGCTCGTTGCAGCCATTCCCCAATCTCCATTCCAGCCGATATGTGGGGCCGGGCCGTGCCTTACAATGCTATTACCCAAAATCAGCACTGTCTTAATTTTGCCAACCCTGTCTTTTTTTACAGGAGTCAGGCAGTCTTTATAAGTGATGCCGCCTCTTTTGGTGATCGCATGTAACAGCTTTTTAATTATCCCCATTCTGCCATCATTTGTTATCTAAAATTAACCCAGGCTTCGACAATACACATTCTTATGATCATTTCCTTCTTAATGGTCCGGCGCTTCACCTTTTCATTATGAGGTATCAATATGAGTTCGTCCGGATTATCCCCGCTCTGCACATATTTTACCGTCTCAAAGCCGTTGGTAGTGCTTATAATATACATTTCCCCCTCATCAAAATAATCCAGATTTTCAACTATCCTGCAGGCGGCAATGGTGCCTGATTTCATTATAGGGTACATACTGCTTCCGCTTACAATCGCTGCAAAATTGCAATTCTTCAGCTTTGGGATATTCAAGAAGCCGACTGGATCAAACGCCCCTTTGCCATCATTGAATGTTTCTAAAAAACTGGCATCAATTGGTACGTCAAAAATCGGTACGCCCATAAAATCCACATCATTCCCATTCTTTTTATGTAGCCTTGACTCTCTATAATTAATAAAAGCCATTGGTTTTTCACCAGCCAATACCCTATCAAGGGCTAGAAGGTGGCTTTTTTTAGGCTCCACTTCACCGCTTTCATATTTAATGTATTGTCGGGTTGAAACACCAAGTTGCTCAGCCATATAGTCTTGTGTAAATCCAGCTTCTAACCTTCTTTCTTTAAGAGTTTTATTCATTGAATTAAATTCATTAACAAAGCTTTAACAGTGAATTAATTCACTGAATTAAATTCGTATATACTTTTACGTCAGATTATTAGTACAGATTAAAAGTACATAAAAATGGAAAAACAATTAAAAAAGGATGTGTTGGAAAGTTTAAGGGCTGATGAGGACTTGCAATTTGCTATTCGCAAAGCAACAAAACCCATCCGTTCAATTAGAACTATCCAGCAATGGATTAGAGATAATGACACCCATTTAACACTATTTTCTATTCTCTCGGTTATATCCAAAAGTTTAAACAAGCCCGTAGAAGATTTACTCGAAGAACCTCTCCCTGCCACAGCGTAAAGGTGGCCCCCTCGCTTGTTAAATTTTTCTTATCAGATGTATAAGTATTTCTTAAACCAACATACAACATGAACAGTAAATCACGAAGAGAGGGCATAGCGCAACTGGAGGCAAGCATTGATTTGCCTCCGACGAGCTATTTCGTAAAAGGCGAACAATTCATTCGCTTTGCCTACCGGATCAACCGGGCATTCAATTACCTGGTGCTGGCTACTCAGGTCGAGGTAGCCGAGTTTCTGCAAAATTTCGGCTACATCAAAACCTATATGGTGGCCGGCAGCATTGTTAAGATGTTTCAAAAAACCATCATTACCACCGTAGGCCAAAAGGGCGAGCCCGTCCAAAGCGAAAGGTTGGTAGAGAAGCAGTGGGCGGATATTGCCTTTACCCAGAGTGAAATTATCCATTTCGCTGCCGTAAATGAGTATGACAAGGCAATGAAAGCAGAAGCCCCTATTGTCAGAATGTTTTCACCCCTTAAACGCATTGCATAATGACAAACTACAGCTGGATACCGGAAAGCGAAGCCGCCAAAAAGATCGGCCGCAAGCCCCGCACCCTTCGGGAGCTAGCCAAAAGCGGAAGGCTGCAGGTAGCATACACCACTATCAACGGCAGGACCTATCAATACAGTGAGCGGGATTTGGACAAGGTTTTAAATAGCGGCGCTTCAATCAACTAAATAAAAAAGCCGCTGCTACAAACAACGGCTGATTATAAACTCCTAAATACTATACCAATGGCAGCAAAAATACAACAAAACTTTTCGTTTGTCTATCCACTGAAAGAAATTATTACCAACTCTTTAGGGTTGCACACCCGTCACATCGGTGATCTAACGATTGAAGGCATTGGCTACTGCGATCCAAAAGCAACCACCCTTGATATTTTCGAGCGCTACCATTACCATATTGAGTACATCAAAAAAGACGGCACCGATTTTAAAGAAGAGTTGCTGTTTTTAATTGATCCGATAAAGATGGATGATCTTAAAACGGCTCTCATCCATCACATAGCGGACAACCTGTTTAAAGATGAATTTCCGCCTGTGGCTATCGAGCCGGTGCCGGCACCTCAAAACGCAAAGCTAGAAGACCTGAAGGCTTATGCTATGCCTGCCGGTGATCCGTTTTCACTTCCTGACATTGAGGTATTTAATAATAAAGGCGAGTCTGAATTTGTTATAAATGGTATTATGGTTACCGAGCACGGCAATCTGTTTATTCGTATTGCTAAAGGCTGGTTTCCCCTGAAAGATACCGAAACCAACATTATCAATCGGCTCTGGCAGTGCCTGTGCCACAAATCTGCGGAGGTAGCCTTATGAGCAACCCTATCAACCTCAGCACGATTACCGACATGGTAAAGCACCTGGCCGGCAATGATGAATTATTTTTTGGTTCGGCGGTACAGGTAAAGCTAACGCCCCACTCCCTGCCCTTCAACGCCTGGGCGGTACAAATAAGCCCAAAAGATGAACTGTTTGTAATGGATGGCTCTCAAAACTGGCATCAACTGGAAACCACTGACATCAATGCAGAACTCATGATCGGCAGTCTATACCAGCGCCTAAGCCTAATGTGCGCACCAAAAAAGGAGGCGCCATGTATTTGGTAAAAGAAAACGATGTGTATAAGCGGGAAAGGGAGGTTGAATTTACGCTCAAAGAAACAATCACCTTCAAGCTGCCTGAGCCAAAAGTTTATCAGAAACATGAAAGCGATTGGTACATACAAATCGCACTGGAAAAGTCTGATCTGGTAAAAGAGGACAGGCATTTGTTAACCTATGATTTGCTTGTTTCTTATAGATGGGCCATTCGCGAAGGATATAATCATCAACTTGACAAGAGCCTGACTCAGCCCTATGGCTATCCCCAAAACAGGAACACCGTTAAAGGTATTCAAGGATATATAGACCGCATAAAAAAGGCTTCTGAACAAAGCCAAAAGGAGGCTGAATGAAAAAGTTTATAAAAAGGTGGTTGTTTTTGATAATCGGTATGGCAGCCATGTACGGGCTTTGGATGCAACAAGAACCCATCAACGAAAAGAGGGAGGATGAATATGCTTAAACAGACAAAAGACTTACTAAAAGCCCTGAGCGGCTATGAAGTGTACCGGTTTGATGAAGCAGTACTGGTTTTTACTTCCGACCGGTCCGAGCCGCTTTCTATCAGAAAGGCGCAGCTGGATCTATCGGGCGCACTCCTGGCCAGGGATGAAGATGATACCCTGCTGTTGGTTACCCCTAACCATGGCGGCGTGATTGCCGCCCTTTATGAACGCCTTACCCAGTTGCGCCAGGAGCAAGCCGTGAGTAGATTCATTGAGCTGCAAGGAAAACTCACCGGCATGAAAGAAAAGGGTGAGCGGTACGACATGAAGCCGATTGATGTGTATGGAGCAGAAGGACGCATCTGCTGCATCAAAGGGGTCTGGATTGATAGCAAGGGCGCTATTGCGATTTACCAGGTAAAAGGGGTGAATATTGTTATCACCGAAGCAGAGAGCGGCACGGAGGCCAACAGCTATATTATTGCAAGGCTGTGGCATACCCTCTGCGAAAAAGACCGGGCGGCATGCGCAGTATAAGAAGCAGCATACCAACAGCGCCGGCTCTCACCGATCAGATCGATCAATACTACGAACGCCTGCAGCAAGCCCGAAACATCGGCGAACTCAGGTTTATCGAATCACAACTTAAAAACTTTTTAACAATCAATCATGAAGCTGGCCATCTTAATAATTGTCACCATCGCACTGTCGCCCATTCTCCTGCCCCTCTCCCTGCTGGCCGGGATAGCCGGCGCTTGCCTTGATTGGAAACCCGAGCTTATTTAACCTTAAAATAAAACAGTCATGCCTACAACAAAAATCAGGCTTAAGCGCCGCAAAATGGATGAGAATAAGGATGTGTTTGAGTTTTCCATCGAAGCATCAAACGGTAAAATCCGGGCGGTATCTAATCCGGATGACCCTTATAACCGGAAGCAGAATTGTCAAAACGGCCTTGATTCCCTGATAGCAGCCATACAGGACGGCAATTACGAAATTATAGACGAAACCTAATTCAAAGCAGCATCCAACTTTTTCTCATAAGCAAGTTGGTTTTGGTTTACGGCCTTTGTTTCTACAGCGGGCCTCTTTTTAAACTTATCAAAATGACAGAAGAAGCATTTCAAGAAGCAAGAAAAGTAATGCAGAAAGCTAATTACCTGCGAGGCCAAATCACAATTAAAAAGGGCAACGTTGCCAAATGGACGAATATAGAGGATTCCTATCGGAATGAAGGAAAAGAAACCCAGGCCGATGGAGCAAAAAAACTGCTCTCAAAAGCAATAGGCGAACTCAATGAAATAAGAAAAAGATTCAGCGATTTACAATTTCCTGATGTCAATTTAAAAACCCTCAAAAGAGAAACGGTTCAATGCGAGGGCTGCGGCGCTCAAATAGCGAAGGGTAATACTTACTGCGGTGAGTGCCTTTGCGAAGATTAATTAACTCTTTCACCTTCAAAATATATTTATGCAAATCGAAAAAGTCTCTTATCACAAAACGTTCAACCTCGGTAATTACAGTAATGAAAAAATCGGCGCGGATATTATCCTTGCTCCCGATGAAAACCCGCTGGACGCTTTCGCCGAAGCCAAAAAGCAGGTAGAAAAGTCTCATAAGTTCTTTCAGGATCAACCGGACTATGAAAAAGCCAAACAAATAGTAAGCCGGCCGGATGACTATACCGGTCGCCAAGTGAAGGCCGCCGAGCAGGCCATTGAAGTATTTGAGCAAAATTATCCTGATTTCATTGCCAAGTTTATGCCCGCATCAAGGCAATTGAATGAATCGAATCATGATGATGACAATGATACTAATGATGATGATCACGACAATGACCGCCTTCCGCCATACGGCCCCGGTGACCCGAATACTTACGGGCCATTTTAAATTTAATTCATCGTAAAAACCAACATTTAAGCTATGGAATTAAGAAAAGCAACCCGAAAAAAAGCAAAGATCAGGCTGGGCCTTTCTGCTGTATCGGGCGGCGGTAAAACCTATTCGGCTATCCTGATCGCTAAGGGCCTGGCCGGTGGCGACCTTTCGAAAGTAGCCATCATTGACAGCGAGAACAGCAGCGCCGATCTGTATGCCCACCTGGGTGATTTTAATGTATTGCCCATCACAGCACCCTTTTCGCCTGAAAAATATATTGATGCCGTCAAGGCCTGCGAAAAAGCCGGTATGGAAGTGATCATAATTGATTCCATTACGCATGAGTGGGATGGAAAGGGCGGTTGCCTGGAAATAGTGGAAGGACTGGGCGGCAGATATCAGGATTGGGCAAAGGTGACACCCCGCCATCAAAGTTTTATTGATTCCATTACGCAAAGCCCGGTTCACATTATTACTACCGTTCGCAGGAAGCAGGATTATGAAATGACCAAAGAGACCAGCGGTAAAATTAAAGTAGAAAAGGCGGGCCTCAGAGAGATCACCCGTGAGGGCTTCGAATATGAGCTTACGATTAATCTGGAGATGGATACCCGGCACAATGCCACTGCCTCCAAAGATCGGACAGGCCTGTTTATGGGTAAGCCTGCCTTTGTGCCATCTGAAAAAACCGGTGAGCTGATTTTGCAGTGGTGCGAGCAGGGCGAAGCGGCACCCGCTCAGGAGTTGGATCATAACTGGATATTAGGTGTGGATAGCTGCCAAACTCGGGAAGAGTTGGTTGCCTACTATAATAAGCACAAAGCGGAAATTGATGCCAATCCTTTGATTCAACAGATCCTCTCCAATCGTAGAAACATTATCAATGGTAAAACCCTAAACCCTTCCTGATGGAAAAGGAAATACCGGAATGGATGCGGCGCTTCCTGCAGGATGTGTTCGACATGCGGGAGGCGCAGCGGGATTTCTTCAGCGGCCGGACGGATTATAAACTGAAGGTAGCCAAAGCGAAGGAGGCAAAAGTAGACGCATTCCTTAAAAAGGCAGTAACCGCCGGCGCTGTAATCCCGAAGCCTCCGGACAGTGATCAATCAAATCTTTTTAACCAATAAACCATTTATGTTAACACAGGAATTAAAGCAGGAGGCGCTACAAGTCCTCGAAGATTGCACGGTAGATGGCGCTAAAATCCGCCTGCCCGAAAATGTGAATACCGACGTTTTTGGTATCATTAAACAGGCCTTGGAGGCGGTAGGTAGCGTTCAGTATCATCCAAAAAAGAAAATCTTTATTGTGGAGGGCGGCTCAGCGCCGGGGCAGCCTACCGCAGAATCAGTGCTGGCAGATGCAAAGAGCTGGCTCTCTGTTCAGGAAGTTGAAACTTTTGAGCATCCCGTCCGGTTTGAAGGCACTCCTACCATAGATGCAGAAGCCGAAACCATCGAAGATGAGCCGGAAGAAGAGAAAAAGCCAAAGCAGTTCATTAAGGAACGCCGGTCTTTAAAATACGAGTTCTCAGCCTCCGAATCCATTGATTTGGCTCAACAGTTGGCCAGGGAAACTACCAATCTGGCAGCGCTGGAAGAAGAGAAGGCTTCCATTGCCAAACAGTTCGGCTCCAAAATCGCAGAAATCAAGGCTACGTGTAACAAGCTGTCCCACCTGGTAACGAACGGCTATGAATACCGCGATACCGAGGTAGAGATACATTACAACCAGCCGGTACCGGGTAAGAAAACTATTATCCGCCTGGATAGAAATACCAGCACTGTAGAAAAGATGGAGCCCTACGAATACAATCTATTCAACCAGCCGAGCGACGAATACGAAGCAGCTTAACAATTTCCTATAACAAGATGGTAGCATACGAAAGTTTTTTAAAGTCAAAGGTGAGGCTGGCAGAAAGCACCGGCTTCACCTTTGATCCGACAAGGATTAACCCCGCTTTAAAGCCGCATAACAAGCTCATGACACAATGGGCGGTGGAAGGCGGCCGCCGGGCTATATTCGCCTCCTTTGGGCTGCACAAGACTGTTACACAGGAAGAAATAGTACGCCTGATCCTGGAGCACACAGGCGGCCGTGGATTGATCATTGCGCCTTTGGGTGTCCGGACTGTTTTTACCGATGATGCTATCGATATCCTTGGCTGGCAGAGCGGACCTCAATTCATCCGCCGCATTGAGGAAGCCAGCGAGACCGGTATTTACATCACCAACTATGAAACGGTCAGAGATGGTAAACTCGACCCCCGCTTGTTTCAGGTGGTAACGCTCGATGAAGCTAGTGTATTAAGAGGCATGGGCGGCTCAAAAACCTTCCGGGAGTTTATGCGCCTATTCACCGGTGATGCCGGGCCCAATGGTGACCGCAGAGGCGCTACCGGTGTGCCTTACCGGTTCGTGGCTACGGCTACACCTTCTCCCAATGACTATATCGAGCTGCTGGCCTATGCTGATTTCTTGGGTATTATGGATATCAGCCAGGCTAAAACCCGCTTCTTTAAAAGGGATAGCACTAAAGCCGATAAACTCACCCTGCATGCCCATAAGGAAGAAGAGTTTTGGTTATGGGTAGCCTCCTGGGCGCTCTTTGTTTCAAAGCCTTCCGATCTGACTGGCAATCCGGCAGATGATGAGGGCTATATCCTGCCGGACCTGGATATTCGCTGGCATGAGTTGCCCTCTGATCACAGCAATGCCGGTTTTACCAAACAAGGGCAAGGCCTCATGTTTAAGGATACAGCGCTCGGCCTCTCCGGCGCTGCCAAAGAAAAGCGGGAAAGCCTCACTGCCCGCATTGAAAAAATGCTGAAGCTCAGGCAGGAAGATCCGAGTGCTCACCGCATCATCTGGCATGACTTGGAAGATGAGCGCCGAGCAATCGAAAAAGTATTGCCTAATTGTAAAACGGTTTACGGCACCCAAAAGCTGGAAGACCGGGAAGAAATCATAAGAGCATTCTCCCATGGTGAAATTCAAGAAATTGCCGGGAAGCCTTCCATGATAGGATCGGGTACCAACCTTCAAAAATTCTGTTCTTGGGCGATCTACTTGGGCATCGGCTGGAAATTCAATGATTTTATTCAATCCATACATCGGCTGCTTCGCTTTCTACAACAAAACAGGGTTCGCATTGACTTGGTTTATACCGAAGCTGAACGGGGAGTAAGAAGAAAATTAGAACGTAGTTGGCGTCAGCACAATAAACAGCTTCAAATTATGACGGACATTATAAAAAAATTCGGACTGTCGCAGGCAGCTATGGCCCAAATGCTTACCCGTAAGATGGGTATTGAAAGAATCGAGGTCAAAGGCCGCAATTATACTCTTGTTCAAAATGATAATGTGCCGGAAGCCAAACGGCTGAAAACCGATAGTATCGGCCTTATCCTGACTTCCTGGCCATTCGCTACACAATATGAGTACTCGCCTAATTATGCAGACTTTGGCCACTCGGAAAATACGTATGAGTTTTTCCGGCAGATGGATTATTTAACACCTGAAGAGATCAGAGCCCTGATGCCCGGCCGGATCTATGCGTTGCATGTAAAAGACCGGATCGTACCGGGCGGACTCACAGGCCTTGGTTTTCAGACGGTTTATCCTTTTCACCTGGACTGTATTGAGCACATGACCGTTTGCCCCGAATGCCGCATCCGGATCGCTGTAGCTAGGGCCCGCGGCCGAAAGCCTCACCGCTGTTCCCACCGGCTGCAATATATCGGTATGAAAACCATTGTTACCGATGTGGTAAGGGAGAACAAGCAGACCTACCGGCTCGGCTGGTCCGAGCAGTGCAAGGATGGCAGTAAGATGGGCGTAGGTATGCCAGAATACCTGCTGCTTTTCCGTAAGCCGCCTACCGATACCAGTAATGCCTATGCGGATATACCGGTATTAAAAAACAAGCCGCTGCAAATCCTGGAGGATGGTACTGCTCAGCCATTCGACCGCAAAAAACATCTGCCTTTAGTGCCCCGGTCTGGCTATTCCCGTACCCGCTGGCAGATTGATGCCCATGGCTTTACCCGCAGCTCCGGTGATAGGTTGCTTGATCCTAAAGAGCTGCAGGGCCTGGAGCATGATGTAATATTTAAGCTCTTCCGGGACTTTAGCCTGAATACCATCTATGATTTTGAGCATCATGTTCAAATCGGCGAAACACTGGAAGCAGTTGGCAGAATGCCTACCTCTTTTATGCTCCTGCAGCCGCAGAGCTGGAGCCCCGATGTATGGACGGATATTACCCGTATGCTGACCCTTAACGGCCGGCAGTGGAGCCAAGGAAAAGAAATGCACCTGTGCCCCATGCAAATCGACTTAGCCCGCAGGGTAATTCAGCAAATGAGCAACCCGGGCGATATTGTCCACGATTCATTTTCCGGGCTTGGCACCGTGCCCATGATCGCCGTAGAGGAAGGTCGGTACGGCAGCGGTTTTGAGTTGAACCCTTCTTATTTTGTTGACAACGTCACCTATTGCAAAACTGCTGAGGATAAATTCAGAATGCCTACCTTATTTGACACTTTAACCGAAGCCGTATGAAGCAACTCCGGCAATATCAAACCATCGGCATTGATAAGATCGCTACCAAATACGCCCAGGGTATTAACCGCATCATCTTCCAGCTGGCCACAGGAGGCGGAAAGACGGTCACCTTTGCTGGCCTGGTGCACCGCTTTTTGCAACGGCAGCAAAAGCGGGTGCTGATCCTGGTACATCGTGAGGAGCTGCTCCGGCAGGCTTACCGGACGCTGTATGAGTGGTACGACATTTCAGCGGCGCCGATCACGGCCGGCACCACCTACCTGCCTAATGTGCTGGTCTATGTGGCCATGGTGGAAACGGCTTACAACCGCCTGAAAAAGAACCCTAACTATTTTGGTAACATCGGCCTGCTGATTGTGGATGAATGTCACATCGGTAATTTTAAAAAGCTCTATGACAGCTTTCCGGATGCCCTGCAGGTGGGCTTCACCGCGACGCCCATATCCGGCAATAAAAAGGATCCGCTGAAAAATCACTTTAAAGATATTGTTACCGGCATTGATATACCAGACCTAATACAGTCGGGCTCCCTGGTACCGAACAAAACCTACCATATTAAAAACGTCAACCGCAAAGAGCTGAAGATCAAAAACGGCGAGTTCGATGAGGTGGAGATGGGCCGGATGTTTTCCGGTACCAAGATGGTGCAGAACTGCGTAAGGGCTTACAAAGAATACGGCGCCGGTACCAAGACCATTATTTTTAACTGCAACATCGAGCACTCTAAAAAGGTAAATGATGCCTTTCAGGCCTTTGGATATCCTGCCCGGCACTTGGATGGCATGTGTGACGAAAAGTACAGAAAAGACACGCTGTTGTGGTTTAAAAACACATCAGGCGCTATCCTGAACAATGTCGGCATCCTGACCACCGGCTTTGATGAGCCTTCTGTTATTACGGTGATCGTCAACCGCTCTACGATGTCGCTGCCCCTGTGGCTGCAAATGACGGCCGCGGCTCCCGGCCCTTTGAGGGCAAAGACTTCTTTATCATTATCGATATGGGCTCCAATACCTATGCGCATGGCGACTGGTGCGAAAGCCGGGACTGGGCGGATGCCTTCTTTAATCCGGAAAAGCCCAAAGAGGGCGGCGAAGCGCCGGTTAAAGAGTGTATCGGCTGCCATGTAATGATACACGCCTCCCAAAAGATTTGCCCGCATTGTGGCACCCTTAATAAAAAAGAAGAGCGCTATGATGATGAGGTAGTCGCTCTGGAGCTGTTAAACAGCAAGGCACCCTTTACCTGCGATGTGCTCAAAATAATCGGCGAGTTCTCAGAAAAGCGAAAGGCAGACGGCGAACCCTATAAGCCGCTGGTTGTAGTGCATGAGATTAAGCGGCAGCTGGTCTTTCATGTGCAAAGGATCTGGCGGGTAAAAAGGCTGGATGATAAGCTCTACAGGCGGATGCTGCAAATGTTTCATGAAAAGGTAGATGAATGGAGTAGGCTTACCAGCGGCAAAAAGGCCTCCGGCTGGCTGCTGACCGCTTCGCGTGAATGGCTGGAAGCAGAGCTCATAAGAGTATGGAAATATCAAAAAGAAAAGGAGGTAGTATGAGTGAAAAGGAAATCATTAAAATACTGGCAAGCTCCATCGATCAGCGGAAATACCCGTTCCAGCTTCCTAACTGCTTTATCTATGGTTGGGAGTGCGATTATTGGGCATTGGATGGCAAAGGCATTACCAAGGAATTTGAAATCAAAATCTCCCGTTCGGATTATTTTAATGATGCCAAAAAAGATAAGCATAAAGAACTGAACGGAGCCAATTATTTCTACTATGTCTGTCCTGAAAATTTAATTAAGCCTTCGGAGGTTGATAAAAAATACGGATTGATTTATATCCAAAATGGTTATGCTCAAATAGTAAAGAAGCCCTGCCGGCTGAATAACAATGAGTTCACCCAATGGAAGATGCTTGCACAAAAGATGTATTGGAAATTTTACACCGTATGGAGGCAAAAATTCATTGACAAAGAAATTACCCGTGAAGAATATTGGAACGGGTTCAACATCGATTTAGAAAAAGAAGAAAAAGAAATAGTACAATGACAGCAGAACAGGCAAAACATTTACGGGACAATCATAAGACAGCTACGGCCTTCGACTTGTCCAAGGCGCTGAAAGTATCCGTTACCACGGTTCGCATCTGGTGCAAGCAGCTGGATATTAAACCAATGGCGCATGCCTCCCAGGTAAGGTCGGAACACCATCCTTTCGGGATTAGGAATAAGCAGCTGGAGCAATATCATATCAAAAGAGGCGAAAAGAGAAGGGAGGCGGTGAAATGAAAACAGAGCAAACCAATCTATTTGCCGGTACCAAGCGGCTACAGATGAATGACAGTTTTGATCTGTCTATTCAATCACTGCTGGCCTATGGCTATAAATATGAGCATTGGTGCATGGCCTGGAGCGGCGGCAAGGATTCTACTACCCTGGTAACCTTCGTGGTATGGGCGATCAAGGCGGGCAAGGTACCGGCGCCTAAAAGCCTCACCGTAATGTATGCAGATACCCGGCTCGAACTCACACCGCTCTATTTTGCTGCCCAGCGGATTATCGAAGAGCTTAAAGAAATTGGTATTGAGGTACGGATCGTAATGGCGCCGCTCGAAAAGCGATTCCTTACCTACATCCTGGGCCGCGGTGTACCGCCTCCCAATAACAACACCTTCCGCTGGTGTACCCGGCAGATCAAGATCGACCCGATGAAAGCGGAGTTGGAAAGGCTATTCCGGGACAAGGGCGGAAAAGTGCTTATGCTCACCGGTGTAAGGCAGGGCGAAAGCGCAATCCGGGATCAGCGCATTATAATGAGTTGCGGAAAAGATGGCGCCGAATGCGGGCAGGGCTGGTACCAGGAAACGATGCCGGAGGCTATCTGCGACACCCTGGCGCCGCTGCTGCACTGGCGCGTGTGCCACGTATGGGAATGGCTGAAGCATTGGGCGCCGCTTCCTGAATACGGCGACTTTTCAACTACCATGATCGCGGATGCCTATGGCGGCGATGAGGCAGAAGAGCAAAACGCCCGTACCGGCTGCATAAGCTGTCCGCTGGCCTCAAAAGATACGGCGCTGGATAATCTTATTAAAAATCTTCAATGGGCCTACCTGGCACCACTGAAACGCTTAAAAGAATTGTGGCGCACACTCCGCCTGCCACAATACCGGCTGCGTAAGACCGGCAAGGAAAGCAGCGAAAAGAATAAGCAGCGCTTAGGCCCGCTCACCATGGAGGCCAGAAGCTGGGCCTATAATCACATCATCTGCATTCAACATTCTATTAATGCGGTTGCAACAATTACCAACCGTCCAAAAATTGTTTTGCTCAATGATGAAGAGCAGGCTTTTATTGAGCAATGCTGGAAAGATAACGTTTGGCCTAACAAGTGGGACGGCACAGAGCCGACCGGTGACGTGGCTATGGATACAGTCTTTCCGGATGGGACAATTCAACCTTTAATGTTTAGCTGAAATGCCACGTAAAAACTCATATATAACCGTTACAGATCAGTTTTGCGGCGCCGGCGGCAGCAGCCAGGGTGTGCGCCGGCTGTCACAGCGAACCGGCGGCGGCCTGGAGGTAAAGCTGGCGCTCAACCATTGGAAGCTGGCCATTGAAACGCACAATACCAATTTCCCGGACACTTTGCACGATTGCACCGACATCAGCGCCTGCGATCCGCGGCGCTATATATCAACCGACATCCTGATCACTTCGCCGGAGTGTACCAACCACAGCCTGGCCAAAGGGGTAAAGACCCTGAAAAAGCAGATGGATATGTTTAGTACCGGGGTAATGGATGCGGCTGCAGAGCGAAGCCGGGCTACCATGTGGGATGTGTGCCGGTTCGCCGAATACCATAAATACAACTGCATCATTGTGGAAAATGTGGTCGATGCCCGCAAATGGGTGCTGTTCGATGCCTGGCTCACGGCCATGCACGCATTAGGCTATAACCATAAGTGTGTTTACCTCAATTCCATGCACTGCCATCCTACGCCGCAAAGCCGCGACCGGATGTATATCGTTTTCTGGAAAAAGGGCAATAAGGCGCCCAATCTTAATTACACACCAGTGGGGTGGTGTTATAAGTGCAGCGCCGATGTGCAGGCCGTGCAGGCCTGGAAGCCCGAGCAGAAAACCTATAAGTACAAAACCGGTTACCTGTATTGCTGCCCTGCCTGTTCATCCGTGGTTGAACCTTATTACCATGCTGCCTTCAACTGCATCGACTGGTCAGACATCGGCACCCGGATCGGCGACAGGGAAAGACCATTAAGCGCCAACACGATCAAGCGGATTGAATACGGGCTAAAGAAATACGGGGGCACTCCCTTCCAGTTTCATACCAGCTTTACTAAAAGCAAAAGGAATTTAGTCAGATCACTCAACGAACCGGCATTTACACATACGACAATTCCTTCACAGGCATTTATAGTCAATGATCAACATTCAACCGGTATTGATTTTCGGGTAAAAAGCATAGGCGAAACGGTTCAAGGCATTACAACGCAGCCGCATTTTAAAGTAATTATGCCTTTTGTCTTTAAAGCGGAGCATTCCCATGGTGAGGCCTCCGGAAAGGTAAAATCAACAGCGCAAGCCTTCCAGACGCAAACTACCCGGCAAAGCAGCAGCTTAGTGGTACCTCCCTACATCATTGAAATGAACAGGACCGGTGAATGTAAGCCTTCATCTGAGCCGACAGCAACCCTTACGGCCGGCGGCATCAATCATGCGATGCTGACGCCGCCTTTCATCCCAGTAGCCCGTGGCCAGAGCAAGGCGCACAGCTCGGCCGACCCCCTGAGCACTCAAAGCCAGATGATCAATCACGGTATCGTTACCTCCGAGGCCTGGAACAGCTTCATTGCGCAGTATTATAACGGCAGCCATTGCACAAAGCATATTACCGAGGAAGTGGGAACGGTATCTACGAATGATCGCAGCGCCCTTGTTTCCTATAAAGAGCCGGCTTTAGAGGATTGTTATTACCGGATGCTGAAGCCGCATGAAATAAAGCTGGCCATGGCCTTCGATAAGGATTATATCGTTCTGGGATCGGGTAAATATCAGGTAAAGCAATTAGGCAACGCTGTCACGCCGCCGGCTATGGAGTGGCTCGTCGGGCAGTGTGTTGAATCATTAAGTTAAAAGCACGAATTATGGAAGATAAAATCAACATTCCGCCGGGAATGCAAAAATTCAGGGATGCGCTGCCGGACAAGGTTTATAATTCAGGAACGGCGAGCGCTTGGCTGTATTGTGAGCTATGCGGCCGCCCTATTACACTGGTCGGGGAGATGAATGTATTTGTCTATCCTGATGCGCCGGAGTACACCACCAAGGCCCTTTGTAAAAAGTGCTGCTCACAGGAATATATGAAGTATCATACGCCAATGAATAATTGATTAAAGCACGAGTATAAAATAATAAAAGATGGCCAGGCCGCAGAAAACAGGAATCGATTATTTCTACTTTGATTGTGATTTTTTCGAAAACCGCAAGGTTCGGAAAATCCTCAAAGGCTGCGGCCTGCAAGGCATCACCATACTATCATACCTGCTGTGTAATATCTATAAATCGGGGTATTACATCACGTGGGACGATGAGGAGTCAACGTTTGATATTTCTGATTCTATTGGGGTATCCGATGGTGCAGTAAGTGAGCTTGTAAAAAAGGCCATTGAAGTAGAGTTCTTTTCAAAAAAGATGTATGAAAAGCATCGCATCCTGACTTCTGCCGCTATTCAAGAAATTTATTTTGATGCCTGCAAAAGGCGTGATGTGATCAAGTATGACAAAAGGTACATCCTTATCCCTGTTAATGTATACACTAATGCAGTTAATGTATACATTAATCCGAAAAATGTCGACAGCGGTACACAAAGTAAAGTAGAGGAAATAAAAGAAGAGGAAAGTAAAGAAGATAGCGGCGCAGGGCCGCCAACCAAATCTTTTAAAAATTTTACCGATGTGGACTTTATGAATGAAGTCCTGAAATTCAAAGACAAGTATCCGCAGGAAATGCGCAATATGTTTTACAAGTACTGGAAGGAAAAAAACTCCAAAGGTAAAATGCGCTTTCAGTTGGAAAAAACCTGGGAAACAGAGCTGAGGCTCGAAAAATGGGCAAATAACAATCAAATTTCTAAAAATGGAACCCCAACCGCTAACGGATCTGGTAAAAAAGAGCTTTCCACAGGCAGAGACTTTTCTTACGATCCCCTCTGATGAGCCTTACATCCTGACGCCGGAGGAAGAAGATATCATCTTCGAGAATGCCCGCCGGCAGCTGGAGCAGCATTACCGCTGGCACATGAATGACCAAGGCAAAAACCCGGTGGTTATCGAAGCGGAGCTAAAGCAGGTGGACTGGTCTAAAGACCCCAACCTTGACCGGGCAGCCATCCTGCAGCGGGCCAACTCCAATAAGCATCAGGAGATTTGGCACAATGAGCTACGCCGGCAGGAAAAAGAGGCGGACGCCAAAGCAAAGGAGGCCACAAAAGCTATTTGGACGGCAACCGGCTTTTATGTGTACATGCGTAAAACGGCCAGAGAGGTTTACGGGAAAACCTTGATTGATAATGAACAGACCCGACCGCTGATTAAAACCATCTGCCTGTTTTTAAGCGGTGATCCGAGGTTTGAAACAGAACTGGGCCACTCTTTCACCAAAGGCCTGATGCTCAGGGGCCCGTCAGGACTGGGTAAGACCGACCTGGTAAAATGGGTGAGCGATAACGAGCTGAACCCGGTCAACATTATTTCCATGATCCGCATTGCAGAAACAGTAAAGAACGACGGCGAGTTTACTATCGGCAGCACCCGGACACTGTATCTGGATGATGTGGGCAGCGAAATGGCTCCGGTGAAGCACTACGGTACCGAAATCAACTGGCTTAAGGACTTCATTGAGTTGTACTACACCACGTCCAAGCCTTTTCATAAGCTGATGATCAGCACCAACCTGACCGGTGACGATCTGGAGAAGAAATACGGCTACAGGGTGCGCAGCCGCCTGCGGGAAATGTTTAACGTGATCGATGTACAGGGCGAAGATTTAAGGGGATAAAACAATTTATTAATTATGAAAGAAGAATCATTTCAACAAAAAGTAGCAACCTGGATGGCGCTTTGCTTCGGCGAACAAATCACTAAAGACAAAATTGAGCGCAACCACCGATTTTTAGAAGAGGCCTTGGAGTTAGTGCAATCTATCGGCTGTACAAAAGCAGAGGCCTTGCAGTTAGTCGATTATGTGTTTGACAGACCGGAAGGGGAACCTTATCAGGAGGTCGGCGGTGTTATGGTTACGCTGGCTGCTTTATGTAGTGCCAATGGGCTTGATATGGCTGTTGATGGGGAAACAGAACTGGCCAGGATATATACAAAAATTGAGCAGATAAGAAAAAAGCAGGCTGCTAAGCCTAAATATTCGCCATTGCCACAGTGAACAAGCAATGGACCATACCTGATTTAGAGCGCCTGAAAGCGGAAGGGAAAATCCGGGACTTTATTGTAACAAAAGGGCCAAAAACTGATACAAATAATCCGAAAATCGTTACAAAAGGCCAGAAAAACGGAAAAGGCAGCAAGATTAAAGATTGGATCGGCAAAAACCTCTGGCATTGGTGCAGGGCGAATAACTACAATCTACAGACCGAGTTTCGTTTTCACCCGGTGCGGGAATGGCGGTTCGATTGGGCTATTGAAGAAATTAAGCTGGCCATTGAATATGAGGGCCTCATGAGCGAAAAGAGCAGGCATACTACCGTTACCGGCTTCACTCAGGATACCGATAAATATAACCAGGCCCAGGCTTTAGGCTGGCGGGTGATCCGGATAACGGCGCTGAACTATAAAACATTACTTCAAACTATAAATGAGTTAAAATGAAAAGAGCAATCATAAAAGTTATTAAGCAGCTTTTGTTTGACCATTTTACTGAGATAACAGGGCCGGAGGTGAAAGAATCAAAAAGGAATATTCAGGTTGCAAAAGTCTGCCTGTTATTAGATCAATTACTGGTTAAATGATCGATCACCTCGAAATATTGCCCACCGCCGTCAATGGTTGCTGTGATATAATCGTTGTGGCCAGCCGTGGCGAAGAGCTGAGGTATCTCAACCTGGCCCTGAATGCTTATTTCATGCTTATGGAGGTGGATTGCCAGGAAAACAGGCAGCGGTATAACTACTGGGCGGAGCAATACAACCGCATACGGGATGAACAGATTTTACAATTAAAATAATTGATAACAATATGGAAAAAATCAAATGTATCTCTCTTTGGCAGCCTTGGGCCTCATTAGTAGTGCTAGGGCATAAGAAAATAGAAACAAGGGGCTACAATACCAAGCACCGGGGCCCGCTGCTGATCCATGCAACCCAAAACAGGAATGTTTTAAGAAGTTATACCGTAGAGCAGCAGGTAGCGCAAGAAGCATACTGGAAATATAAAACCGGTCTTTCTGCCGATAAGCTACCCTTTGGTGCCATCATTGGCTGTGTGAATGTGGTAGGCAGTGCCCAGGCGGAGTATTATAAAAATATTGCTAACTGTGTTCCACTCTCAAAAGGCGGAAAGATAGATGAGGAAGAATGGAAACGGGAAATGGCTTTCGGAGATTATAGTGCAGGCCGTTACGGCTGGCTGCTTTCTGATCCGCTGGTGTTTAAAGACCCGATACCGGCTAAAGGCATGCAAGGCTTTTGGATGCCGGATGATATAACTATGTTGATAGTGAAAATAGCAATTGCAGAGGCTAAAATCAATCCTTAAAATAATAGGGTAATTACCCTAAAATTTTGAATTATGATAACAGCAACAGGATATTCAAAAGATCTTTCTATTAAACCGGAGGGCGTGGTTATCACCTTCGGTAAGGAAATGATGGAAAATAACGGCGGTGCCTTAACCCTTTTAAAATATTTCCTCATGATAATGGATGATCCGGAAGACTATTGGATGCACAAGATGCTAAGCTGGCCAAAGATTGAGGTAGCAGATGTGTACATCATAACTATGAACCGGCTCTGGGGTCGGGTAAAGTTCGGCTGGTTTGAAGAACACGCCACATTCGGCTACACGCCTACCGACAAAAAAGAAATAGCCTGGCCGCGGATGGTTTTGGTAGGCCCGTTCGAGCGGTGTCCATTTAAAAGAACGCTCAAAGGCTTTCAGGGATTCAAGTATTGTACAAAACTCTTTTAATTTAAAACCATGATAGAAGCTTATCCACTTTGCTGGCCGTTGGGCTATGAAAGAACACCAAAAGCCGAAAAGAAGCATGCACCTTTTAAAACCTCTTTTGCGTCGGCCAGAGATCAGGCCATTAGAGAACTGGAAATGATGGGGGCTGATAACATCATTATTAGCACAAACATTCCACTCAGAAAAGACGGCCTGCCTTATAGTGTGCCGTTTGGCTCAGTCACAATTACGGATGATACCGGCATAGCGGTTTACTTTGACTTCATTGAAGAAACCAAGGTGCTTTGCTGCGATGCCTGGTTAACCTTAGATGACAACATGCAGGCTATTACCAAAACAATTGAAGCGCTTAGAGGTATAGATCGCTGGAAGGTGTCCGATATGCTAAATAGAACCTTTACCGGCTTTAAAGCGATAGCGGAGAAATCAGAAGTTAATAAAAGGCCCTGGTGGGAGGTTTTATGGTGTCCACAGGGTGCAGGCCCTGAAATAATCAAATTCAAATACCGGGAATTGGCTAAAAAGCTGCACCCTGATGCCGGCGGCACTGCTCAGGCCTTTCAGGAATTACAGGAAGCCTATGAGCAAGCCCTACAATCCAATGGAATATAAATACCTGGGCGACCGCCTCACCGCTCCTGAGCACAAAGGCCGGCTGTGCAAGGCAGTGCGGCGCCCGAATGGAAAGTGCATCCGAGGCAGAAACGGCTCCATGCTGATCGAGTGGGAAAACGGCAGCCGGTGCGTTGTGATCGGCCGGCTGCTTAGGAAGGCTAAATAAAAATTAAAGCTATGTCAGAAACTATGCAACTAAAAGCATATAAAATGCTTGCACAAATCAGGGGCTCAATGCTAAATCAGGTGCGGCAACGGGCAATGAATAAGGTCGAGTATATCAAAGGCGAAAAACCTGATGAGCTGCTTGAACTGTTGACGAATATAGCCAACCCTGCTAAATGGAGTTATTGCGGGTTGTTGTCGGCTGAGGACAAAGCTATTTTGGAAGTACTTGAATTTCTTTTGAATGATGAACAAAAAGAGGTTCGGAAATATTATGAATGGAAGCCCAATTCATAGTTAAAAATAAAGATATTATGAATATCACGCCTACAACAATACATAAGGCCAACTCGATGCCAACCAAAATAGTGGTGTATGACACGGTGCAGAAAAAGCCTGTTTTGCTTTTCAGTTCCGTAAATCTATGTGTCCGCTACTTGTTCTCTCACCTGTTGCTAAAGACCTGCACCGTTTCAAAATTCCATTATCTGGTAACGAAGTGCTGCCAAAAGAAGTTAATAGAAACCGATAATATCTTTCAGGCTCCGCTTACCTACAGGCTTATCGTATCCGGCGAGTTGCTGGAAAAGCTGGGCGATAATGATTATGTGGTTTTGGACGAAAGGTACAGGAATCAGGATTTTGAGGAAAGGCGGGAGGTTATAGACGCAAGAAAAAAGGGCTGGCAACCCGGCTTAAAAGAATATGGGCTCGAGAGGGTTCTGGCAAAGGGTGATCTGGTTGCCCTGCTGTATGGCAGGAAAAAGGGATATACGGCCGAAATAATTGAAGTAAAGGACAAGCTTAACAACCTATCGGATGGCAAAAAATACTATACCCTGCAAATCGATGGGATAAACCATGATTTTAAAGCCAATGTTCTGGAGCTGATTGAAAAACGGGAATTCCTGCCAGAGGAGGACTATAAATAATTTCTTCATCAATAAATCCATTATATGCCGGAATATAGTTGTCGGGTTGAGCAAATAACGGAACTGGTAATAAAGGCGTCGGACTTTTACCATGTGCCTGCTGAAAAGATCGTCAAAAAGACCAAGAACCGGCCGGCCTGCCTGGCCAGGCAAATGGTCTGGTATATCTGCAGGGACCATTACTATATGACCTATCAGTGCCTGGCGGATTACTTCAGCGGCCGCAATCATAAAACGATCTTTAAAGGCATCCGGACGATCAAGGGCGAGCTGGATGTAAACAAAGAGCGGCAGGAACAGGACCGGCAATTAAGGCAGGGCCTGTAAAATGCCCAAAATCAGTAATTAGCCGACTAAGGTTTTTAGTTTTGCCCCGTGAGCAAGAAAACAAAAATTACCGACCTGACGCCTGACAACAAGAACTTTAACCAAGGCAGTGAGTTCGGCAGCGGGTTGCTGGAAAAATCGCTGCAAAAGTTCGGTGCCGGCCGGTCCGTGCTGATCGATAAAAACAACCGAATTATAGCCGGCAATAAAACGGCTGAGAAGTTCGGCGAGCTGGGTGGTGAAAATGTGCTGATCGTTGATGCCGACCGCGATACGCTGGTAGCCGTGAGAAGGAATGATATTGACCTTGACAGTCCTGCCGGCCGGGAAATGGCCCTGGCCGATAATGCAGTTGCCAAAGCCAATATTGTTTGGAATGCGGAAGTGTTGGAAGCGGAGGCCGAAGAAATTAAATTAACGGATTGGGGCGTATTTCTTCCGAAAGGAGATGCGGATGAGGAAGAGACCGAAGAGCCGCAGAAATACTCCGAAACCAAGTACCCGCTTTCTATTGTGCTGAACAAGGCGCAAATGATGCAGTTTGATGACCTTAAAAAAGAACTGGATGTAAAGGAAGACACCACGGCCTTTTTAAGGATGCTTAAACAGATAAACGAATTAAAAAAATGATCGTTCCTTTTTTTGGTGAATTGTTCCTCTATCCGATTCCTTTGGAATTGTCGCATAACTATTGCTCCAATAAGTGCGCCTACTGCTTTGCTAATTTGAATAATCCAAATCGCAAGGCCGAAAGCGGGAAAGTGGCTAATCAGCTAAAAAAATTCAACCAGAAGGACGATTTAACCTCCCTACTGCTGCAAAACGGCGCCGCTATCTGCATCTCCAACAAAACGGATCCTTTTGCGGTCAGCAATTATAGGTTTGCCATTCCGGAGATCAGGACAATGATCGAGCTGGGCATCCCCATTGCTTACCATACGAGAGGCGGCAAGCCCTTCGATCAATTCTATAAGGAAACCGACATACCCAAATCCCTGTTTTATATTTCCATCTGCCAGACCGATGAGGAGATCAGAAAAAGGGTTGAGCCGGGCGCAACCTCCATAGCCCGCCGCTGGGAGATGGCTCAATTCCTTATCCGGGACGGCCACCAAGTAGTGATCGGACTCAATCCCTATGTGCATGAGTGGAACAAGGCAGAAACCTTTATCCAAAATGTTATACAGGCGGGTGTAAAAAATGTCATCATTCAGCCCATCCATTTAAACAGTGAGCAGATCAGGAACATGAGCGCCGCAGAAATGGAAGCGATGGGCACGACTGTACTGGAAAATGCTAAAAAAAGAGAATCGCCCTATTATTACGGCGTACAGGCTTTGGTTGACCGGCTGCTTTCCCTGGGCATCAATGCCTACGATACCCAACACTTTAATTCATCCAATATCATGGAGGCCTGGCATACCGGCCTGCAGGGAAAGACCTTTAAAACCATCTACGATTTTTACCATTGGTGTTTGAAGCATAAAAAGGACAATGACCCGGTTTATTTCGAGGAGTTCTACGAGTTTATGAAACCATCGTTTTTGGATGAGGAAAAGCCGTACACTCTTTACCAATACATTACCTCTTTAGATCGCCGGTACAGAAAAACGCAGCAATCCGGCATGAGCATTAAGCATAAAATGACCTTTAGGGAGTTATGCCTCAATATCTGGAATGATAATGAGGGCGCCAAAAATATCTCCCGGTCTGAAAAGTTCGCCATGGTCGGTGAGCTGGAAAACAAAGTACTTAGTCTCGAAGCGGATGAAAATGAGAATTTAATTTATGCGTTCAGCAATAAAGGTTTTGATTTTCGATTAGTTAACCCAAAAAATGTGAATTATGATTGACATCTTGGCATGTGAGACCTATCTATCTCACGGCTTGCGCCTCAAAAGGACGTACAGCAAAAGCGGCAACTCTTACACCTCTAAGATTGTAAGGAAGAGGGACGGCGCATCGTATAGCGCGTCTTACCTGAGAAGCCTGCGCTAAGTCGGCAAATTTTACAGTAGAGCAAGGCGGTTGACTATTCCCGCCTTTTATTATTATGAAAAAGAAGCATGAACACACCATTGCCCGATTGTCCCAAATGCAAAGGAGCCGGAAAATTTATCAATGGCCTGAAACAGGAACGTGATTGCATTTGTGTGAGCCTCTCTTCTGATGATAACACCCGGCGGATTGTGGTAGAATCTTTTCAGGAAACCATCAAAAAAATGAGAGAAGAGCTAAAATCAGGCAATTCGCCGGCGGTCAAGGGCGCCATGGCTTTAATCCAGGCCATAAAGCAATTTAAAAAGTGAAACCCAATAAAGAACATATTATTTCTCAAATCCTGGTAGAACTGGAAGCGGGGAAAAACTATACTGATACTTTTGGAGTAATTCGAAGTAAATCGAAGTTAGCCGAAAGTACCTATGCTAATTACTGGAAAATTGCAAACGAGAGGTATGCAGCAGCCCAGCAGCAGCGCCAACAGGTTGTTAGTGAGGTAAGAGTTCAGATCGACACCGAGGCGGCTATAATGGGCTTAAAATCGAAGAATGAGCGGGTACTCGAATACCAAGCCGAAATTTTAAGGATGGAGCAGCAACTCATTGGGAAAATCAAATCAACCTTCATTGTTGGAAATAAGATATTGCAATCTCATAACGGTGACACCTTTATGCTGCCGCTTCAGCTTCAAAACGAGCTCCGTAATACAATTAAGGCCTACCGGGCGGAGATCAGCAAGCTGGAAGGGGATTATGCGGCTATAAAGACCGAGACCGAAATAAAGGGAGGCCAGTTAACACCGGATCAGTTTGAAACTTTAAGGAGGGAAGCCCGTGAAGCTGCAAGTCATACCGGCAAGTGAATGGGTAACCTATCCGGAAAGCTATAAAGAGGCTTTTCGCCAGTTTGAAGGCGTTGCGCCGGTCAACGATGTATTCCTGCCTTTGTGGGGCAATACCAATCCGGTTAATTTACTTTTCGGCGGCTTTGGATCGGGAAAGTCTGTATTTGTTGCGGAAGAAAAAATAAGGAAGTGTGTTGAAACTGATTATTTCAGGTGCTACTACGGGCGCAAAGTTTTCGATACCGTAAGGGGCAGCCAGTTTGCCACCCTTACCGACGTGATCGAAGACATGAGGCTGCAAAACCGGTTCACCTATTCGAAGGCGGATAACAGCAGCATGGTGATTCACCTCAAAGGGAGCGGCAATAAGTTTATTCCTTTCGGCGGCGACAAGCCGGAAAAACTGAAATCCATTAAAGACCCTACGGATTTTTGGTGTGAGGAGTTCGACCAGTTCACCCAGGATGATTTTAATATTTTGTTTTCCCGCCTGCGTACTACCAAAGCAGTTACGCAGTTCGACGGCACTTTCAACACCTCTCCCGTTTATGAAAACCACTGGATCAAAAAAGCCTTTTTCGACCCTGTAGAGCCGCCGCCCATGCCGGTCAATAAAACCTTTGCCAACTATCCGGATAATTATTTCATCAACCAAGAGGCCTACTATCAAAAACTGAAGCTGGCCTCAATTGGCGATCCGCTGCTGCTGGAGGCCATCGCAAACGGCGCCTGGGGTGTGATCAATAATAAAAACCCGTGGCTGTTCAACTGGGATAATGCGAAGCACGTATCTGCCGATGCAGTTTACCGGCCCGGCTTCCCGGCTTTTGCTTCCTTTGACTTCAACACGGATCCTGTCACCTGTACCATCTGGCAAATGTCGCCCTCCCTGGCCACAGATCGGCTTTTTGTGCACTGTATTGATGAATTTGGCGGAGAAGTAAGGATCAATGATTTGTGCGAGAAGGTGTTAAGCCGGTACCCGAGCACCATCTTCTATGTAACGGGGGATATGAGCGGCAATAAGAACGAGTTGGGTTATAACAGCAAGCATGACACGCTTTATAATATGATCCAAAAGTATATGATGCTGTCGCCGGCCCAAATGCAGCAGAATAAGTACAACTTGGAGCATGAGAACAGCCGTTTCTTATGTAATGCCCTGTTTTATCACCTGCCTGACCTGAAAATTCATCCGAAGTGTACCAACCTGATCAATGATTGTCGTATTGCCAAGGTAGATGAAAAAGCATTTGAAAAGAGCGGGAAGCCTAACCAGTTGCAAAAGGATCGTGAGCTTTATAAAATGGATTATTTCGATACCATGCGGTATTTCTTCCAGCGGTATCTGTATGAGTTCGCAAGGGTCAGGTATTTGGATGTAAAAAAGGCGGCTTAGTGCAAAATGCCCAAAAGTCAGCGCTTTTGAGAAAGGCTAAGGAGTTTTACAAAATGAATTGCAGCAATTTCCCGGCGCCTCGCAGGCCTATTAAGTGTAAAAATCTTAGCAATGTGCGGCGGGTGGAAAAACTACAACTGCCTGAACCTTACATGTCTGAGCTGATGGATAAAAAGACCGTGGAGGTCCCGGCAAAATATGTTTATCCGCACATGGCAGACAATCTATACTTCGATGGTGAAATGTTAATAACTGTTAATTTATCTACATTATGACAGCAGAACAAGCAAGGGCGAAAGCCTCCGAAATTGTAAGCACAGAAGCCGGCGCCGATAAACAGTATAAGGGTATACAAAAAGCGATTGCAAACATTGTTGATCCTGAGAACCAGGCCATTAAAGACCGCTTCACCTTATATTGGACGGTATCGGGCAAGGGTCTTGATCCGGATGTGCATGAACGCCTGACAAACGAAGGCTATAAAATCAGCGGCGACTTCTTTGGCCCGAACGCCAACACCTCCCAAATCAAAATCAGCTGGTAATGCTGTGGGTAACCGAAATACAGGCGATCAAACCCAGCACCGGCGAACTGCGGATTTATTGCGGGCCTCATGTACCCGGTATTTCATTAGCAGATGCGCAGCAGTATTGCGAACAAAACGGCTTAGGCTACTGCCGGGTAATTGGCAGGCTGATAGGTGAAATTCCCTGTAAAGCAGGTACATACGAGCCGGATTATAGCAAGGCAATTAATTATGAAGCTGAATTATTAAATTAAAAATCACAAACCTTTTATATGGAAAGAAGAACCATTATGGCTGAGCCTGTATTTTACAGGTACCAGTATTTGATGGACGATCTTAACCGGTTAATGATGGCCGTAAAAGTTCATCATCATTTGCCAGATTGTCCGAAGGAGGCTGCGAAATTAAAATTGTCTTACCCGATTCCGTCTGTAGAGGAATTAGACCAGATGCTAGCGCAAATAAATAGGGTTTTAATGCAGGAGAAAGAACAAATGCGTAAGTATTGAAATTATAAAATGGAAAACTACGCAGACAATAACGCATTCGCCCCTGTCTTTACCTCTAAAGTGACCGGTACCGTATTCTACGGCCTGAAAGACATTACCCAGCTTTCTACAGCCCGAACGGTAGCCCAGGCGGCACAGGGTATTTTTGCAGATGGTGCTGTATCACGGCCTCTATTAACAGAAATTGCCCAACAAATCATTAAAGAAGCCAACAGCAATAATTTGGTGAACGTGGCCGTGTGGGCCAATAACCTGCTGTACCGCTGCACTTATCCGGTAGATGAGGATGTAGCGCTCAGGGCATCCGCCTGCGCCGTTTTTATCGATGGGGAGGACCCGAAAGAAAGTACTGCGGCTGATATTGCCAAAAAAGTTGACCTGATGAAGCGAGACGATGAAGCCTATGCTTTTTTTTTGGCTATGGGTTTAAGGTTAGTGCCCGCATACAAAGCATTCGAAGGGGAGAATTTCCAAACCTATTTTCAAAGGAAGAGAAACGCCCTGCAGGCCCTGACACCCGTCCGGTGAGCCAGCGCATACGGGAGGCTTACAACTGGTATCAGGATACGGCCAACGATATGACAGAGGGCAATGTGTTGGCTGCTGATCAGCTGCTTTCTAAAAGCTGGTTTGAATTTGATTATACGCTGGAGCGGCTGCAGGCCTATGGCGAGCGGATCAAGGAACGATTAAAGAAAAAATGATTATATGCAAACAACACAAGTTTTTGAGGAAATTATTAATACAAGGCCGCTCACATACAAGGCCGTCAAATATGGAATGTTGGTAGAGGTTTTGGATCGCCACGGCTACCATGCAGGCGCCAAGGTTAAGTTCTTTAACGAAAATGGTGCTTTAATAGGCAGCGACATTGGTTTTGTCCCTTATGAAAGATTAAGGCTAAGGGAAGGGAAAGACAGGCAATATCCACGCTATTTTATGGGTAAGAACTATCTGAAAAAGAATGTTCCGTTTGCGGAAAGGCTGAAAATGTGGTTGTTTATTGGCGTGTGCAATATTGTCACATCACTGCTGAAATTTACTCAGAAGTATATTTAAAAATATGAGACAAGAAACCGGGCATTGCACCATAGAGCAAGGCAGGCAATTGCATGAGTTGGGCATTGAGCAGCGGGGCCATTGCTGCTATGCTTTTCCTATTATCAACTCCCATCCATCTTTTGACGGTGAAGTAACCGAATACATTCCGGAATACTCCGATGAACCAGAATTTTTTGAAACGTCACGGGCCATGTGGGATGGTCTGCCTTTCGTTTGTGTATTCAGTGTGGCGGAGTTGGGCCAAATGATGCCCGGTGATTATTACGCTACCTTTTGGGCTTATGAGAAATGGTTCTGGGTTGATCTGAGAAATGAAGATCCGCGTCGAGTGGCCGGCGCCGGCAGGCCCGATCCTTTGAGGCCTGGCCATGCAACTGAAGCCGAAGCCAGGGCGGATTTGCTTATATGGGCTTTAAAAGCAGAAAGGATAACAGCGGAGGTTATCAACAAAAAATTATTGGCATCTTAAAATTTTCGAGTATGGCAAACAATGCAAACAATAACAAAATTCAACAAGGCGACACTTCCGATTGTCGGACTTATGAAGGTATTACCATCTCAATTATTGACACCATCAGCTTTCTGTTAGGGCAATTAGCGGAAAGGGATTTGGATACACCAAATGTAAAAGAAGCCCTAAAGGATTTAATGGTAAACGGTAAAATGAGGCCGTGGGGTAGTTATTCAGTTTTAATTTCTATCAAAAAGAGGTAAAAAATCAACCATGTCCACATTCGCAGAAGATAGAGACAAAAAGGTAAAAGCAAAACGGGCCGAAATGGCAATAAAGGCCAGAAAATATGTTTTTAAGAGAGGTCAAACCAAATCCGGTGTGCCAACCTTAAAAATAGAGGATAGATATTTGGCGCCTCTTATAATTAATACTTACGAATTTGCTTTTACCGGTACAAAAGAGCAGGCCGGATATGGGGCATTGATGATTGAAAAACTAATAAAAGCATTAGAGGCATCGCAAATGGCAAGAAAAGTAATCCCGCTATATGGTGCTCAGCATATAGAATAACTGCCGATAAATTAAACCAAAAGCACCTTAAAATCTCATTATGTCAACCATCTGGAAAATACCGATACAATTACAGCAGCGGCAGGAAATCGAACTGCCTATATCTGCCAAAGTGCTGACTGTTCAAACGCAAATGAATAATCCCGTTATGTGGGTAGAGGTATCCCCATTGGCGGTGAAAGAAAAAAGGATGTTTCAGTTATACGGCACCGGGCATGAGATTGACGATACCAACAAAATCCGGAGAATGTACATCGGGACTTTCCAGCTTTGGAGTGGGCAAGAAGTTTATCACCTTTATGAAATTTTGCCATAAAAAAGGCCTGTACACTGTACAGGCCCAAACAATATCAACAATACAATTTTATATATAAGGCATGCTGTCTCTTATGCGGTGATTTTCAGTCCTTCGCTTAGATTGTGGCGCTGCTTTACCCTGTCGGGGATCAGTACCATAAAACTCACCTCTTTCTACTGATATTAAATAAGGATCAGCCTCATTGCTCTGATCGGCCGGAATGCATGCACAATGAAGGCAGGGCGATAAAATAAAGGCGCCTTCCTGTTTCAAACTTCGTTCTTCCTGCCGGAAGCTTACTCTTTCATCAACCGAATACACCTTCTCATCATGAGACGCTTTCTGAATAGCCGAAACTTTCTCAGTTGCTGCACGGATATCGTTTGTCGTAGGCTGTGCAAGTGCCACGCTGCTGGCCAAGGCTGTAATCAGCCATACCAACAGGAATTTTAAACTTCGCATGAAATAATCATTTGCTGCAAAACTATATCCGTTAAAACCAGAACCTCTATTTTGGGCATTTTGCAATTTTCCTACCCTTGCCAGCCTTCCGACCTTTGAAAGATGGCAGATGAAGTAATTGACCTTATCCACCGCCTGAGTTACCAGGTGCAGGATGCAGAATTAGAAAAAGTCGGCAGGGAGTTAAAAGATCAGACCGACCGTATTGATACGCTGGGGAATCGTATGAAGCGACTGCAGGCGATCTATGACAAGGCCGGCGCCAGTGAGGTGCAGACCCGGGAGCGTGTTAAAAAGCTCATCCTAGAAACGCAGGGCGCTATTGAAAAGCAAAGCAAGGCCGTTGAGCATACCATTTTGAATAATACCAAGCTGCGCACCGAGATGCAAAAGCAAATCGGCATCATCGGCGAGCTGGAGCAAAGGCTCAATCTGCTGAAGATACGCCGGGACCGGGCCTTCGATGTGGATAGCATCAAGCGTTACAATGCTGAAATTGCCAAAACCCAAAGTCAACTAGACATAACACGAAATGCAGGCCTTACGCCGGCGCAATCACGCGGCGGCTTAGGTGTGTTTGGCGTGGCGGCTGGCTCTTTAATTGGCGGCGTGGTATCGAGCGCCATCGGCTCTCTTAAAGAATTCGCTTCTGATATCGTCACCACGACGGCGAAATATGAAAAATTCAGGGAATTACTCACCAACACATTAGGCGGCCAGGCGGCAGGAGAAAAGGCCTTCGCTATGCTTACGGATTTTGCGGCCAAAACTCCTTTTCAACTGGATGAACTTACCGGCAGTTATATCAAACTGATCAACCGGGGCATTAAGCCCACCAGAGAGGAATTAACCGCTTTTGGTGACATTGCGGCCTCACAAGGCAAAAGCTTTGATCAGTTTACGGAGGCCATCTTGGATGCAACGACCGGGGAATTTGAGCGGATGAAAGAGTTTGGTATCAGAGCCAAACAATTAGGCAATACCGTTACCCTATCCTTTGGCAATATCACGAAGACGGTGCCCAAATCCGCAGAAGCTATCAAGAATGCCCTTATTCAAATCAGGAATGAAGCGCCGGGTCTGGCCGGATCCATGAGTGTGATCAGCGGCACCATTGAAGGACAGCTGAGCAATTTGGGAGATGCTTTTGACCGGCTTAAAAACGACATCGGTACAGGCTTCAGCAGCACCATTAAATCTACCATATCCACCATATCCGACCTGATCGGTTGGTTTGATAAATTGGTACAGGTGCCGGTTGAGGAAAAGATTGCGTCTGAGCAGGCAGAATTTAACGGCCTGATCTTAGCCCTTACGGATGCCAATGTAGGCGCCGCCGAAAGGAGCCGCATTATTTCAGAGCTCAATCACAAATATCCGGAGCTGATTAAAAACATCGATCTAGAGTGGGCCTCACAGGAAAAGCTTTTAGGCTTTTTAAATGGTGTGAACCTGGCTTATGGTGAAAAAATAAGGCTGGCCGGACTTGCCGCCTCTACCAAAGAGGATGAGGATAAGGCCATCGAAGCCAGCAAGAGAGTAGCGGATGCAAGGAAAAACATTTCCGCCCTATTTAAGCAAATTGGCTTTGATCAGCCGATCGTCGGCACGGTTACCGAAGAACAGTTAAAAGGCTTCTTGGCTGATGCCCGGAAATTGAATGAGCAGCGGAAAAAATCCGGAGAAATCAGTCGTGATGAAGAGCAAAGCCGTTATGCTATTTCCAATACACTTAAAAGAACCATCGACGGATACGATAACCTGGTAAAAAAGCAGTATGAATTAGCCGGTAGCGCCCAATTGGCCAGACAGGAAGAGGCCAAAACGCAGGAGGAAATTAAAAAATCCAATGAAGAGCGAAAAAAGTCGCTACAGCTGCAAAAGGATGATCTGACGGCTCAACTCGAAGCCCTCAAAAACGCCAATAAAGGAATTGACTTTTCTGCGATTAATCCCAGTGAGGCTGCGGTAAAAAATGGTCTTCCTTTTTCCGGTTTAAGGTCAAATGCTACGGCGACCGCAATAGATCAGTACCGGAAACTGGCAAGCCAGTTGGCAGACATCGAGGGGCAGCTTACTGGTCTTACGAATGCCGATCCAACAACGGAAAAGCCGACGGTTGGAGTAGCCGCTGCTGTCCTGGCAGATGCCAAACTCGCAAAAAAAGCCGCAGATTTTGAATCCTCCGAGCTGCGAAAGTACCGGGCGCAACTCCGGAAACTCAGCATTGATGAAAATATCAAGGATGAGGAAACCATCCGCCAAAACGTAGAAGCCCAGAATAAAACGGAATTAGATGCCCTGGCAGCCAAGGAAACGGAGTTTAAACGCAAGTTCCCGGCGCTGCGGTCTGCCATTGCCGCTATTGCCGCCGCCGAAGGGAAAAAGCAGGACAGGGATCTGCTAAAAGACAGAAAGGAATTTTTTAGAAAGCTGGATGAGGACCTGTTTTCCAGGGAGTTGGAATTGGGTGTTCAGAAAGCAAATCTGATCGGCGAGCAGTTTGAAAAGCAGACCGCTGTTATAGATGCAGAACTTTTAAAGCAGCAAAGCGACATCAAAAAATCCAGAGATGCCCAGCTAAAGCAGTTAGCTGATGATCTGAATATTGGCAGGTTCGGCGAGATTGTGCGGGATGCCAACGGCATGGCCTTAAGCTCGATCAATCAGGTCACCGGCTTTACGGAGTACCAGCTTAAAAACCCGGCCGATAAAGAAAGGTATTTAAAGGCACAAAAAGCCTTCAATGATGATGCGGCCAGTAAGCAGCTTCTTTTGGATCAGCAGACTAACCAAAAGCGAAAGGCGTTGGCGCTCCAATACATGGATGATGTCAATGAGGAAAGCAAGAGGGCCAATGAGTTATTAAACATCGATCTTACCGAAAGCGGCACTAAGGAAGTGCAGCGGTTGGCTGATCAGTTGGCCCGTAAAAAGATCACATACGAAAAGTACGAAAAGGAAATATCTGAAATAATCAGCCGGGAGGAAAGTCTGCGGAAAAGCCGTGAGCTGGAAGATTTGGAGAATACGGCCAGGGCGCTGCAAAAGGTTTTAACCGCCGGAGGTCTTAACGATGCCAAAGGTGTATTTCAGCCTTTAAATGAGGATGACAGGAAAAGCCTGCAAAATAGGATAGATCAGCTGAATAAGCAGATAGCGGACCTGCAACGGCAGTTGGCAGAAGCCAAAGGCAAGGATGCCAACCAAAAGCAGGCCGATGCTAAAAAAAATGGCGTCGTTGCTTATTACGAAGCGATCAGCGAAGCGGCCGTATCAGCAGCACAGGCGGTTATCAGTGCCGAACAGCAGATATTAGATGCCCAGATATCAGCACAGGGCCGGCGGGTGGATGCAGCGGATAAAATTGCAGAGCGGGGCAATGCAGAATTATTACAACGGGAACAGGAGCGGCTGGATAAGCTGCAGGAAAAAAGAGAAGCGGCCGCCCGGCAAGAGCTGGCATTAAACGAAGCATTGACCTTAAGTAATTCCGTCTTAGCCGTTACCAAAGCAGCGGCAGAGGGCGGCGCCTTTGCACCGGCAACGATTGCGGCTACAATTGCGGCGTTAGTTGCGGGCTTCCTGTTTGTAAAAACCCTAACCAATGATGCGCCAGGTTTTAGGGAGGGTGAAATTGATATTAAAGGACCGGGCACTACCAAAAGCGACAGCATCTGGGCCCGGCTATCTAAAGGAGAATCCGTAATTAAAGCGGATGCTACAGCGAAGTATAAGCCTATTTTGGAAGAGATACAGGCCATGCGCTACAATCCGGTTCTGCCGCTTACGCCTAATCCGATGCTACAGGATAGTATTTTCGCAGCACATGCCGGCCGGCATGGTGGAGGTTATGACTTCCGAAGGCTGGAAAAGCGGCTGGAAGGCGTAGAGGAAGCAATTGGAAATATACCTCAATCATCCTGGAGTTTGGATGGAAACGGCATAGTGGCCATGACCAATAAGATCAATTTAAGGAATACGAGAAAAGGAAATTTGTAGGGCAGAGTGTTTTATTTCGGATCCTTGTGTATGTGCGCCAGTTTCTTCCTGTCTTCATAATAGTGGTTGATACTTTTCCTAAAACCTTGCAGGAATTCGGGTGTGGAGTGGTAAAAATCTACCCTTTTGGCCTGTTCTGGAATGATTTGTTCTAACCTATCAATATAAACCTTCTTTTCTTCGGCGTATACCGAATTTATAATATTCTGTATAAGAGAATCAACTTCAATGCGCTCAGCTTCCAGCGCTTGCTCTTTTGCGGTCATGCTTTCCGACTTTCTCATATTACAAGCGATCAGCAAGGCCGCAATAACAGCGATCAGGCAGTATTTCATGCCCGAAAGCTAAAGAAAAAGCTTAGTCATTCAAAATGCCCAAAAATGGCAGCCTTTCGGGAACCCTTCTTTGATTTGTAAAATCAAATTTAAAGCAGGGGCTGGCTAAGCAGCCTACAACAAACATGGAATATAATGATTTAGAATTATTGCAACCAACCTGGGGGCCAAATGCCCATTTCCAGTACGGAGAGATTGTAGCAGTAGATTTTGGGACAGCCGGACGGATCGAGCGCGCCAAAGTAATTGCCTTCCATCAATACCGTGATAAATGCAAGTATGATCTGGAGGTAGAGTTCGGAATTCAGGTAGATGGACAAGATATTAAAGATCATATCCGCCTGTACAATGTAGAGGGCCGCTGTTTGGCAAAGCGGTTTTGATGTTTTGAAAAAATCCCGGCTGATTTAGCCGGGATTTTTTTGTAAGGCGGCTTTTAGCTCCGCATTTTTTTCTTTTAAAAAGTCTACATACTCCGATTCGTTCTGTAGTTTATACCTAAGAAATGAAATGTAAAAGACGGCGATGGCTAAGAGTACGGTAGCGATAATGATAGTGATTTGTAAAGTGCTCATTGTGTTTGATTGTTCAATTTGTTTTTATGATGATTATATTACTGAAAGGGGTTTGTTTACACGGTCATCACCGCCTCGACCTGGCTGTATGACTTGCCGGCGGCATCCGCTTCGGCCATTGCTGCCTTAATGGCTTCTGTGGGCCCGTTAGCCTCTTTTACTAAAATTGCATATTTAGAACCCTGCCAGGTGAAAATTACTGCGTATTCGTACATAGTATAAAATTTAGTTTTTAATCTGTTTTTCCACATAGTCAACCATGTGCCCTATAAGATTGCTGGTTAATTGATGATCTTTACCTGCCGACTGTTTTATAAATTTCTTTATTTTTTCAGCGGGTTCTCCTGCTAATAGCCCCGATTTGATCAATTCAACGAATTTAGGATTTTGCTCTAAAAATATTTTGTAGGATGTTTCTTCGAGAGCATCTCGAAGCCAATTTTTTGATCTCATAATGTTGGCTTGGTTAAAATTGTAGGTGCTGTTAAGCTGCGAAAGGTGTCATTAGTTTGTCCAGAATGTCGTAAAAGCGATCAAAACTCTCTTTTTCCTCCCTTGCTTCCAGTAGCATTTCTGCATACCGGGTGATGAAAGGGAATGACTTCACAAAATTGCACCAGTGTTCATGTCCATAACCTAGCGCACTCATAGGGTCACTGTACAGGATAACAGGCTCATTGTTGGCATCCATTTCAAAGCCTTCAATCATGCCGGCCGTTTGTAAAGCCTGGCAGGCTGCATAAGGGTCAAGGGTTAGTGTGTTCTTTCCTGTTGAGGTTGCGTACTCAGTGTAAAGGCCAGTGATTGAAAGGGAGGCTGTGATGATGGTAATTTGGTTCATAACTATTTGTTGTTGGCTTGGTTAAATATTTGGGTTTTCAGCTTGTCGCGTAAGGGCTTGGCCAGCTCCCAGGAGCGTTGGTAAAACCTATAGTTCTTTATTTCAGCTGCTGTACCCTTAGTCTCTATCTCAAAATCGTATTTGTTATTATAAAAAGCGATTTTTTGCTCATAGCGATTCATCATTTTAGTGTAATCGTTAAGGGTGAACCCTTTTTCATCTCTCAGTGTGGCGCTTAGGCTGGTTGTTTTCATTGTTGGTTATAGTTTTACGACATTTTTACCAGATTGCAAGTACCATCCTATTCCGCCCTCAGCATATTGAGCATTATTTGAATAGAGCAATCTTACGTTTGACACTTTAATAAAATTATCATACTCGTTCTTTTTCATAGCTGCAACTATTTTCTTTTTAGCTTCTGCTATGGGCATGCTCTTTTCAAAAAAATTAATTATCTCTTTCTTGAATTCTTCCTTTGAAATGGTTATTGGTGTCATCGTTCTTTGGTTTTAGTAAGTGTAAGAATTGTGATTATTTATACTGCTCTAATTCTTTTTCAAGGTCTGCAATGGTTTCATGACCCAGGTCGTAGTTTGAAGTGATATAAAATTCACCATTGTAAAAGAAGGCCTCTGTAATACCAAAATCCTTCACTAACTTTTGATTGCTGATCTTAGAAACTAAATTTTTCATTGCTTTCTGATTTGATATATCAAAGATAGGCATATAAGTAATACAATATTACAAATATTATCTGTTAACACAATTTTAACATATTGTAGTACATTGGTTAGTCTATAACATAATATTACAGACATATCTTTGCTTTATGGAAAAGGATAATGAGCAAAAATCTGGGCAAAAGGTCAGAACAACCCTGTTTATAGATGCAGGACTGTTAGATGACATTGATTATATTACAGGGATGCAGTTTGCTTTAAAGAGGGAAAAAGCAACCCGAACAGATATAGTTAATGAGGCCCTAACAGAATTTAGGGACAGGTATGTAAAGAAAAACGGGCCTATACCTATAAAGTAGTTATATGCGATGGAATAAAGACACAGAAGCACGGGAAAAATTATATTTTCTCATTAGATCACTGGAACTTAGGGATACCGAGGAATTGATAAAAAAGGCGCTTGACTATTTTAAAGAGTGTTTTCATACCCGCACAGCTTCTTATCCAGGCGACACTTATTTGTACGAACTCTTTTCAGATTTTTTAAAGAAAGGGTTTACAATTAATGAGGCACACAATGCGACTATTGGCGTTATTGATCGCGAAATGATTCTAATTGATATGGCATCTTCTTTCGGCGGAAATTACAATGGCCACTTTTATCCTGAGAGTACAGTCTTTTAAATTATCTCACCTCAATCCCTTTGGGCATTTTGAAAACCGCTAAAGTCTGAAGCATTCGGGAATTTTGCCCCAATGCCTTTGCGCCTCAACATACGCCATCTACAATACTACGATAAGGACGGGAATCCTTATATCTATACCGGGGCCAACCCGGCCAGCCTTTCCCAAACCCCCGGCACCGTACCGCAAACCACCTGGCTAGAGATCACCGAGATGCAGGACGGCCTGCAGGGCTTTAAGCTTTCCTGGAAAGAAAAGAAGGAAGCAGGCGAAGGCGGCTCAAATATCGACTACGGCGTTTCCGGTGACCTTACCCTATACGATAAAGCCTACCAATTTGTAAAGTACTGGCTCAATGACCATGTGGCGGCCCCGCTTAATGCGGTAGAGGTGCAGATCGTGGATATAGGCTGTGTCACCTATGACAGCTTTGTGATTAAGTCGGACGGCCTGCGGTTCTGCAATGATAGTTCCTGCCATATCGAAGTGACCTTAAAGCAGGTGGACGCCCAATACGACTGCATCCGCAAAACTACCATTGCCGATAACTGGCAGGGCTGGTTTCATAGAGCTACCACGAAACAGCACCCTTTATTTCCCTATTGCGATGAGTTTCGACCGGCCGGCGTTCTGACCGCCATCTTTGTGCTCATCGGCTATATGGGCATCACCCTTTATATACTGGCTACCGTCCTTTTGCCAATGTGCCTGATTTTAAAAGGGATCGGCGGCATATTTTCCTCCAAACTCCGGCATTTGCCCTGCGGCTACGGCGCCCTTTCCTCCGCTATTGCTGATCTGTTTGCCGAAATAGCAGGCTGCGGCCGGGCCCATCCGGCGCCGTTGGTCCGGGATTACATCAGCAATGTTTGCCTGAAATGCGGCGTATCTGTCAATGCTGCCACAGCGCCCGTATTTTTTGACCCGGCCAGTCCTTACTACAATTTAACCTACCTGAATGCAGAGGTAAAAAAAGGTGTCCGGCCTGCGGAAAATATTTTTTGGATCGAAGAAAATGAGCCGCTGCTAACCTTAGATATGTTTTTAGATAAACTCAAAGGCCAGTTCAATGCCAAATGGAGCCTGAGCGATGGCAAGCTTTATTTTTTGCGCCGTGACAAGTTCATCAGCCCGGATGTGGTGTTTGACTTTGCCGGCGCCGATCAAAAGGAGCTGATTTCTACCATCTGTACCGAATGGAACGGAGAAAAGAAGCCGGCTTTTATGCAGGGCATCTACCAAAAGGATCCGATTGATACCGTGGCCAACAGTGCCGCCCCTGTGATGAATGATATAGTGGAGTTCAATAATCCCAACAACCCGATGCTAGAAGGTAGAAAAACTGTGCTGAATGAATTTGGAATGCAGCGGTATATGTTTGACGGCATTGATACCAATTACCTGCACGATGCGATGAAACCCGCTTCGCTCATCCTGCAATTGACCGGAATTATTGGCCTCATTGCTTTTAACCAAGGTAAGCAGGTAGTGCCCGGCCTGAAAGGCTATTTGATTATGAAAGGCGACACTGCGGCTTATCCAAAGCTGATCGTATGGGATGGCGTGAACCCACGCAAAGCAATTGCGGTTTCCCAGTTTGAATATAACAGCGTTATGCCGGCCGCCAACACTTTTTATAATACGCTGCCTTACAGCCAGGTTCACCCGGAAGACTACGACGATTTTTATAACATGCGGGGCCGGCTGTATAATTACCCGATGTACTTCGATGCCATGTTCAAGGGCAATTTGTATGAAAACTTCTGGCAGATCGACGATCCGCGACTCAATCCGCTATTAAATAAGGATTGGGAGCTACAGATACGCAATTGCTGCGAAAATCTCAAAAGGCTGGGACTGGATAACGGAGCCAAAAACATTAAGATAGGGCATCAGGTGCGGCTTTATGCTTCCGGCTATTATACCGATGGCCCTATTGAGGAAATCGAGGTGAGTTATGATACGGATGATAAAAACGGCAAGTATATCAAATTAAAAGGTAAGCTGTGAGGTTAGTAAATGACATATCCGATCTGCATCAGTACACCAAGTGTAAAAACGACCTGTGCTATCATGAGCCGTTCGACAGCCCGGCGGATATTCTGATCCAAGACACTTTGCCGCCCACTGCACCCGGTTCAACCTTCGATGTGCATGCGTATGTGATGAGCGCAGACGGCACCCAGCAACTCAGCAACCTCGCCGGCTTCTTTGACTGCCTGATCGGTCAGGATATAAAGGGAAACCCTTATTTTAACCTCCGGCTGACCGAAGATGCCACCTTGCCAACCTGCTTCCTGCTCAGAATCGTTATTACAGCACTTTCGCCCTGCTTTACGCCTGCCATTGCCACTAAAACACTTGTCGTACCCGATACGGATAACGGTGTACCGGCCGGCAGCGGTACACCCACGGCGCAAACCATTTACGATAAATACACTGAACCCTATCAACTGCTCAGCGCCTATTGCGCCGGCCAATCCTCGATGCTTTTGGAAGGCGCTTTTGCCTGCTATGATATGCAGGGCGGCTACTACGGCGATGCTAAGAATGTGCTACAGCAGATTTGCGCCGGCAGTTCTGAAAACTGCCAATTCCAGTATGCCAGCCGCCATATTATCCGGGGCCGCTTAAAACGGCTGCCCACCGATATTAAGCGGACGGTCAGCGAGTATAACTGCCGGCCGGTACGCACCGACTATGCAGAGCTTTATACGCTGGAGGGCTTCGACCTGTATCCGGAATGGAAGGTTAGGGAAATTGAACGGGTATTTACAGCGGCGGCCGTCACCTTAAACGGCAAAGAATACGTTTTCCGGGGCGGGGCCATCTTTGAGGCGGAAAAGATCGCCTGCAGCTGTAGTTTTCTTTTGGCGGCTAAAATAGAGCGCTGCACCCAAAGCACGGAATACGGCTGCGAGGCGGATTGCCAAACCCTTTGCACCTATTACATTATTCCCGGCGCTGCCAAGAATCAAACATACCTGGACAATAGTGGCACTTTGATCGGTGCAACCTTTACCGAGTTGCTCAACTGGTTCAGGTCCCGGACCGGCGTTAATACCGTTACAGAAATCGACGTGACCGGCGTCAGCTGTGCGGCGGTAGGCGCCTTTAAAGTGGATAGCGATGGTACGCTGCCCGGTTTCTTTTACTGGGGCGAAGCGGTAAGCAATAAAAAGGTGTACGGCCAGCTGGGCAATTGCGACAGTTTCGATGTCTGCAAAAGCCAGCCGGAGAAGTGCGTCACACCGGCCATCACATCGGCGGAAATGGTTTCCCTGTGCGATACGCCGGGCATCGCTTCGGCGGAGTTTGTTGATCCGGTTGAAAACACGAACTGCCTGGTATCGGACGAAGGCGACTGGGTGGTGCAATCGGGTGCCGTTATCTCCCGGTCACCTTCCGGATTGGTAACCCTTCAATTCACAGTCCGCAATACCGCCTATGCCTCCATGAGCCCTACCACAGTAATAACGGAATATATCGCCATCTTGGCAGGCCAGTGCGGGCTAGGCAGCGATAATCAAACCATAGCCTCCAGCTCGCAGCCTGCGGGCGCCATGCCGGCCGGAAGCACCCTGTATGTACAAACAGACGGCTCCCTGCTTTATTCGGGCGTCGTGTCGGCAGTCAACTCATCTTATGCGGAAATCACCATTAACATCACCTATCAAATTTAAACGATGGCAATAAAGGATATAAAAATCACTATGGCGGCCCCCCTTTCAGCCGGACAGGAATGGGAGGCAAGGTACCGGGAACTTCCGGGCGGTAGTTATGCCAATTTGTCCCCTAATCCCGCTACCAACCCGTTTTATATACCCGCCGATGATACGAAGTGCTACCAGGTGGGTGTAAGAAAAAAATGCGGCGTTGGCATCTATGGCCAGTGGCAGATGATCACCGTGGGCGCCTGCGATGAGGATGCGCCGAACACTAATTTCTTTGTCTTTAATAACAGCACGACCGGGGCCGTTATTGACGATTTGGACGCATCGACCGGCCCTACTCCTTACACCATCGCTTCCGGCTCCCTGCCGATGGGCTCCGCTGCCTTCCTGATGGGAAACGGCAGCCATACGGGTACCTGGGACATTGATATTTCGTCCTTTACCGTCGCCTGCAGACTTACCGCCTATATCAACACGGTGGTGGTTGATCAGATCGACATTACCGGAACCGGCACCTTTACAACCGGTGTCATTACCTGGGCGGCAGGCGATATTTTGGAATTCTTCTTAGATTCTTTATAACATGGCAAGCAAGGATATAGAAATAACGATGACTTCAGGCCTGCTGACCGGCGAAAGCTGGCAGGCAACCTATCAGCAATTGCCGAGCGGATCCGTTACACCCGTATCGCCCAACCCGACGACCAACCCCTTTTATATCCGGGGCATTGATGATGCGAACTGTTATAAGGTGAAGGTAAAAAAGAAATGCGCCGATGCCACCTATGGCGTAGAAGAAGAATTTATAATCGGCACCTGCGATCCGGAAGACCCACCCACAACCGTTGCCTGCTATACTTACTATCTGACCAATAGCTTAAGCTATAATCAGAATTATAATTATACCGGTTGCAGTGGTTCGGAAAATACCGGCTTGGTTCTGGAGGGCGGAGGGTCTGCTTACATCTGTGCCCGGGAAGGCGCCGTTACGGCGGATGCCGGCATCTCTGTTACCCGCATGGGCGCATGTGAGGCGGCGGAGCTCGCACCCGTGCAGCGCACAATAGAATGGAATATAACCGTTGGCATCCAGCGGGTTGGCACTTTATACATCAAAAAGAACGGCACCCCATACAGCCCGGCCTTGACCAGCGGAGGCTCACTGAGCGGCTCCTTTACGGCAATTGATGGCGATACGATTGACATACAAATAACCGGCAGCAGCCTGGTTTGGATCGGCGGCTTTCCGGGTCAGGCTTTGTGCGTCCTGACGGTGAAAGACGGAGTCGGGGCCACAATTCATACCGGCAGTTCCTATAGCACGGTTTCATGGTCTGTAGTGGTTGGCGGAAACATGAGGATTGAAGCCGTAGTAACCTGATTTACAAGTGTTTTATAAAATTGTTTTATGATAAAAGCAGGCGGGTTAAGTGTAGGCAATTACTTGAACAAAGAGGGGTTATAGTAAAAATTGATGGCCGTTCGATTATGGATATTGAATATTCCGAAAGTTATGCCTCGAAGTATAGCCCAATTCCGCTTACTCCTGAAATATTGCAAAAAGCTGGGTTTATTAAAGAAAATAACACAAGCGGCGATTGTTGGCGGCATGGCTATTTCCAAATAGATTCCGATTTAATGGCTTTTGTTGAAGTGCCTGACGATAGATTCCGCCTTTATTATAGTAATCAGTTAAATTTTTTACATCAACTCCAAAACCTCTACAGCGCTACGCACAATGTAGAGTTGGTAATTAATCTGTAATTACTCTTTGGGCATTTTGCAATTTTTTATCATGACCCGTTGCAAATAGTTTTGTAGTTCTATTCTTTGGGCCGGGTGGCAGGCCTTCATCAAAAGCCACATTGGGCTATCATGCCAACGCCTTTAAGTTGGATAATTTAAAAAATTATAAAACTTATTATCATGGCTTTTTGCCCTTCTTCATGCTCCGATTACGATTTAATCAACGTCTCTTCCGGATCATGCCTTCCCGCAATTCGATACAATGCCATTAAAAGACTTGGCTTTTATAAATGCTCAACGGTATTGCCCAACCCGGTGACCTGTCTTAACCTAACTCCGCTGGTAACGGCCGGTGAAATTGCATTCAGCAACCCGCTGGCTAATGTGGAAATCGGCGAACCGCAGACAGAGGAGCGGATTATTTCCGACTGTCTGCCTACCCTGGATGTCATTGTAAGCCGGGATATTAATTTTCAGGACCGCATTGCGGTTGATGTGAATAACCTTGGCGCCGCCTCTCCCTTTGCGGACTGGGCTTTCTGGAAAAACAAGCGGGACAATGCCCTGCTGCTTAATTACTTCTTTGTGATGTGCGACGGCTCTCTCATCATTCCCCGCGAAGCAGGTGTGAACAGGGGTCTGGCCGCTACCTTCCTGGCCTTCATCAATTTCGAAAAGGTAACGACCGGCCAGGGTGCTATCGAGTTCAAACAGATCCGGCTGAAGTTCAAAGATGATCCTTTTGACTTTACGGCGCCGCAAATCAATTTGAACACCTGCGCCGACCTGGCACAATACGCATAACCTTAGATGACAGTACAGGACACACTTGATCTTCTTAACAAGGGGAAAACCCTGCCCGAATTGCCGCTTGCTTCCAAGTGGCAATCGGTGTTTATACAGGCATCCCTTCACCTGCGGGGCTATCAGCCTTCTTTTACGGATTTAAGCCGGGATCGCGGTGGCGAGGTGAGGCCTGCCAACTGGGGCGGCAAGGATTATGATGATTACTTCAATACTTTTCTTTTCTCCAGGCACCCGCGGGAGAATGTAGCTACCCGGCAGTGGCGGCTGAGCCAATACCGGCCACGCACCAAGGCACCGCTGCTTAGGTTGGTAGAGGAAATGCAGGGCAGCATCTTTGCCGATTCGCAATATCAGCTTACCCTTCCCGATGCGGACGATCAGAAGTACTTTGACGGCAATAACTTCGACGGCCATACGCTGGTGGGCTGGGTAGCCCGCAATGTGCCGGCCGTTGTAGAAGATCCGAACGGTTTTGCTTTGTGGCTCCCCAAGTACAGCCGCCTGGAAGCGCCGGCAGGCAAGCTGGAGCTCACCCTTCATTTTGTCAACCGGAAAGACGTGCTGTTCTATGATGAGCGGTCCATCGCCTTTACCAAAGGAAATACAGCCTGGTTTATTGATGAGCGGGAGATTTACAAATTGATGAAGAACAAAGAGGGCCTATGGGAAAAGCCGGCAGATGTGTATTACGTGCATCTTATGGACCGGTTGCCAGTGAAGGTGGTAGGCGGCATCTGGAACACAGAAGGTTATTACAATAGCTTCTTTGATAAGGCTTTTCCGGTGTGCGATGATTTTGTAAGCACTTACAGCGCCAGCCAGATGATTGATAAGGAGGCCAGCCATCCCTATATTATTATGGCGATGGAAGATTGCCCGACCTGTCACGGCGCCGGCAAGGTGCAAAAGACCTGCCTGGATTGTCCGGGCGGTGAAGAGCTGGCTACTTGTCCGTCCTGTAATGGCAATAAAAAGATCAGCTTTAACCCGGCCGATCGCTACGAAGTGCCTAAAGAGATGATGAGTGCGGATGTGATCAAGATTGTTAATCCGGATATTAACATTAATGATTATCACGCCAAAAAGCAAAAAGAGCTGTTTCAGGAGATTCTGGATGCGCTCAATATGCAGTTTGTGGATGAGGCGCAAAGCGGCACCGCTAAAACCCTGGACCGGGACAACCTGTATAAGTTCATCTCCAATGCCAGCAATCATTTCTTTGATAATATTATTGGCCCGCTGCTGGATTTTGGCATTATGTACCGCAATGTACAGGCTACAGCCGACGAGATCGGCATCAAGCCGCAACTCTATGCCTATACGCTGGTCAAGCCTACCCAGTTTAAGATCAAAAGCAGCGGCGAGCTGATGGCGGAGTTTGGAGAGGCAAATAAGAGCGGGCTGCCTGCCTTTGTACGCCGGCAAATCGCTTTGGAGTTTTCTGATAAGCGCTTCGGCGGTGACCTGATCTTTCAGCAAAAGGCGAAGGTGATCATTGCCCTTGACGACCTGAGCATCTACAGTAGCGAGGAAAAACTTAACATGGTAGCCAGCGGCGAGGCTTCTCTCTCTGATATCCTATTCAGCCGCAAATTGCCGGGCATGATCGACGGCCTGATCAGGGAAAAGGGCGACAACTGGTTTTTAAAGGTATCCATAGCAGACCTGCAAGCCCTAATCGATGAAATGAGGCAGAAATTACCGGTACCTGTAGCGCCGGCCACTCCAATAGCCGAGGCATGACACTGATAGACTACCAAACCAGATTGAGCGGCCTTGCTGAAGCCGAAGCGAAGCTCTTAACAGAGCGGGGCTTTATTGTGGGCGCCACGGCCATGGTAGCCAGCATTAAAAACCGGATCATCCGCCGGGGCCTGGCTACGGATGGCAGTAAAATAGGCACCTACAGCACAAAACCGGCCTACTTCACCCGCAATCAGTTTATAAAGAAATCCGCCTTTAAAGGCATCGGCCAGCGGGGTTTCAAAGGCGAACGGGTGGTTGCTTCTACCAAAGTAAAGTTCAATAAAAAGGCAAAGAAGTTTGAAAAGGTGGAAAAGCAATTCCATGTGGTAAAGAATACGCCGCAAAGTATGTACCTGCCGAATGGCTATAAGCAGTTGAGAGAGATTCAGGGCCGGGAAAGCGACTTTGTCAATTCCGAATACACCGGCGATACCTTAAACAGCCTGCAGGCCGGCAGATCCGGGGGTAGCGTGGTGGTTGGCTTTGTAAATGAAAGGGCCAGCATTATCCGCAAAGCCATGGAAAAGCGATACGGAAAGAGAATTTACAGCGGCGGCAAAGATGATTTCACAACCTACAAAACCGCACTGAATAAGGAAACGGCGGCCATCATAAAGCAACTCGTTCATTAAAAAATATTAATCTATTTTATGCCTAAAGCATCCTTGCAACCCAATGAACACGGCGGCGAATCAGTTTGGATTTTTTGCCCTGGCTGTAACAGCTATCACTCCACGATTATAACTGCTACAGAGGCCGGCTTGCCGATGTGGACATGGAATCAAAATACAGAATTACCAACTATCAAACCTTCAATATTGGTCACATGGGGAGGCAATGGGAGGATATGCCACTCGTTTGTAACGGATGGGAAAATACAGTTCTTGGGAGACTGTTCTCACAGTTTGAAAAATCAAACCGTTGATTTGCCAGAAGTGGATTTATAAGCCAAAATGCCCAAAACCTGCCCTTTCTTATAAGGGCATTTTAGTTTTATAGAAATATTTATCTGTCGTATGGTCTATACTAAGAGCAAGCAACACAGAGACGCATTGGCTAAAAACATCTTTACAAAGTTTACTGATGTCTGCGGAGGCAACCCTTACGAACTTTCTGATATACTCCATGGTAAATATACCGTTGATGACTTTGCCTACCATGATGATTGGTATTACTGGGGAGTAATGAGTTATTTTGAAACAGTTGTAATCCCTCATAAAATAAATGTGTATCAGGCCGGAATTGATCTTACGCAAAAAGAGTGGTTTAAAAATCATCTGAAGGGATGGGATTATGAGGACTTTATCTATAATTTATGGGTGCATGACTTATCAAAGTTTTCAGCAAATGAAGCTTTTGGTTATGCTATGTATAGCCGCGAAACAGGACACGGCAAAGAAGGCTTTGAGCTGGCCTGGCATCACCACAAAATGAACAATCCGCATCATCCGGAATATTGGCTAAACCCGAACCGCTTAGGCGAATTAGAGCCTTTACCAATGCCTACTATTTACATTTTTGAAATGATAGCCGATTGGATCGGTGCAGGCAAAACCTATGGCAGCACTATAGAGCAATGGCTGCCAGATAATTTCCACAAGTTCAATTTCGGGCCTTCAAAGGATGCCATAACGAACATTCTCAAAGATTTGGGGTTAATGGATAAAGTAGATAAAGTAGTATAGTCATGAAGTTTACTGACCGGTTTATAAAACTACCGATAACACTTTTTCATAAAAATGAAGTGGAGATAATGGGTCAGGATTCATCGACTCCAATTAATTCTTACATCAAAATATTACCCTCTGTAATAGCTTCTTACCGGCCACAACATGATGAGAATGGCGAGGAGATGGAATCAACTGTGATGTATGACAAAAGCGGTGACGAAACTGTAGTGCTCCTTTCAGTAGATGAATTTGAAGATTTATTAAACAAGTTCGATTTTTATTAACCATGCTCCAGCACCTAAACAGCATAATCGCTCACATAAAAGCCTCACACACCTGGTTTGATGAGGTGCATGGCCCGGCTTGGAAAGAGCCGATCGAAGGCAAAATTATCTATGGCGACAACTACGATTATAAGCAAACCGGTATAGATGATCGCTTTGGTAATTACGCCTACATCCGCCATGACGGAAAAATCACTTATTCCAAGGTTGCTCCGATAGAAACCATATCCGGGTGCGTAGCCTCTATCAGAAAAAGCCTGCCGGCTACTTTGGTGGCTGTTTTGTATGATGCGGATCCAGAAAAGCTGGAAGAGTGTTTGATCAATAGCCTTATCACCTGGCAGGGAGGCAATGGCGCCGCCCTAACCGTTACCAGCGGCCAAATCCTTACCCAGCATGCCGTTCTCGATGAAATAGATAACCTGGAAGATGCGGATGCAAAAGAAGTGCTGCAAAAGATTGACCGCTACACGGTTGTTTCTATCAATTTCACCCTATCCAGCCTGCAGCATGCGGTAAGTCGCCAATGTCCCTGTAATCCCTGTAAAACAAGTTGCTAATGCCAGAAGGAATTGTATATAATGACCCGATTTACTCCACCGAACGTGCTAATGTTGAGCCTTTGTCCATTGATGAAACGAAAAGATTGGTGGCTAAACTCAATATTATACTATTTACCGGCAGAATGTCTGATAAGGATAAGGAGTTGCTGCAAAGGTTGGTTTGGGAGTATGAAAATTTAAGGCATTACCACGCATACTCAGGGGGCGGAAATGGCAATTGAGTTATCCGATATAGAAAAAGAGCTGGAGGCTGCCACGCAGGATATTAAAAAGGCATCCGGCGCCGCACAAAAGAAAATATTTGCAGCGGTAAAAACCCATGTGCAGCAACTGGACACCATCGGCGGGCGGTACGACCGCAAGCAAAACCCGGTTAAAAAGCTGGCCCAAATTGAAAAGAGCATCAATGATATTTTAAATACCGGCTATGCACCCTCTGTTTTTGATTATCTCAATCAAGTGTACAACACCACCGGTAAAGTTTCCCTCATTCATAAGCGGCGCAACGGCATTTCGGTTGATAAAAAACTGTTTGAATCGGCTAAAGTGGATCTGGAACAGAAATTAAGTCAATCCATGTTTCCGGATGGCGATACGTTCAGGGAAAGCTACATCCAGCCGATTAAGAACCTGGTTTACCTCAAAGCCCGCTCCGGGGCTACTATTGCGGATATGACCAAGTTCCTGAGTGAATGGAACGACGGCAATCTATCCACGGCTAATAATGTCATACAACAGGCGGTACCTTCTTTGGATAGCTACGCTACGCAGTTGGCCAGGGATACGGCTTTTCAGCATAACGGCCATGTGCAGCAGCTGATCGCAGATGAATACGATTTAAATGCGTATGAGTATGTGGGCGGCATCATCGACGGCAGCCGGCCGCTGTGCATCTACCTGGTGCGTTTAGGAAGGCCAGTATTAAAGAAAGAATTGCCCGCATTGCTTAAAAAATATCCCCAGGGTGTAATAAAAGGAACCACAGCGGAAAACTTTGGAATTTACCGGGGCGGCCGGGGTTGCAGGCATCAGGCAATGCCCGTAAGAGTGGATGAATAATTCAAAATGCCCAAAATACAGCCTCCCTTAAAAACCGTTTATAGATTTGATGTCTATTAAAAAAAGATTTGTATCATGGCAAAAGCAACAAACCACAGGCCGCACACTGCCGCCAACACTCAGACAGCCGGCGTTATACAGCCCGCAAACACTGCCCCTGCGGAAACTGCAAACAATCAATCGCCTTCTGTTGCGCAGGAGCCCGCCCAAACGAATACAGGAGATACACAACCGGAAACATCGCCGGGAGTACAAAACCCTGAAGGCTTCCCACCTGTTGAAGGTGAAAAACCTGTCGAATTAGGAAGTGGCGTAGATGGCCCGGTACAACCCTCTTCTGTTGAAACGGCGCAACAAATACCCGGTGTTATCCAGCCATCGGCCGTACAGCCTGCAGGCGTTAATCCTGTAGCCACAGCTGCCGATGCTACCGCCTTGATTCAGCCTGCATCTGGAAAGGTGAAAATGCAGCGGGTTGATGGTGAGGTAGTGGAAATAGGCGCTTCTTATGTCAAAGCCTTTCTTTTAAATAACCCTGGCGCTAAAACTATTGACTGATGGCAAAGGGTAAAAAGAAAATAGGGGTTTTGGATGAGGCACAAAAGGAAAATCCTGTATTGCCAGAACCCGTTGCGGCCGTATCTTCTATTGTCCAGCCTTCCGAAGTTAGGGCGGTCAATCAGCACATCTACCAAGAGCCGAAGCTGGCCTTCGGTGAATGTCTGGTGATTGCCTTGGATGCAGCCGGCAATGAATACGGCGAACCCTTTGTGACCAGCATCAAAACCGCTGAAAAGGTGTATCTGGAACCGAAATTCCGAATTAAAAAAAAATACAATTAAGGCAAAATTTTTATGAAATTAACAACTCAACAAGCAACCGATTTGCTGCGCCAACTGGGTGTAGCGGATGCGGAAATAGATGATACGAGCACCGAGGAAATTAAACTAGATGACATTTTAGGCGCAATTGATACCGCCAGGGAGCCGATCTATAAAACCAAGTTCTTTGATAAGAACAAGGCAGAAGTAGAAACCGCTACCAGTGGCAAAATCCATAATACCCTGCGCGGCATCGTTAAGAAGCTAACCGGCCTTACCGAAAGCGATGTAAAAGACCTTACTATCGATCAGCTGATCCAAAAAGCGGTCGACAAGGTTAAGGAAGGTACTAATCAGAGCGCCGAGGAAATCAGAACCGCTATGGTCAATTCTATTGCAGAATGGGAGGCCAAGTATAACAAGCTGGCAGAGGAAAAGGATAAGGAAATCCTAAACATTAAGGATGAGGTAGAGCAGCAGGAAATTGATAAGCTGATCTTAAAGAGCCTGAACAAAGCGCCGCTTCCGGCCGGTACCGATAAGGTGAAGCTGGCCGGTGTTCTTAAAAACCTGGTTCGCAGCAAAGCGGATATTGTCCGCAAAGATGATAGTCTGGGATTGTTCAAGCCGGGCAATAAAGAAGCACCTTATTTGGTCGGTAATAATATACCAACCTTCGACGATGTAGCAAAGGAAGAACTCACTACATTGGGCCTCTGGCAAACCGATACCCGTAATGTACCGCGGCAGGATCAGGGCGGAAACGGCGGACAGCAGCAACAGCAAAAAGGCGTCTATTCAAATGATGGCGGCTTTGGTAATGTGATGGATCAGATAGCGGCTTTATAAACAGTCGGAGAAATAATAATTAAAAGCCCTGTATCAATGCGGGGCTTTTTCATAAAATAAAGTATAATATGCAATCAGATAATGATGACGGTGCGCACTACGATAGCACGACAGACACTTTGTTGCACATTAAGCGGGTAAATGAGTTGTTAATAAGGTTTTCTAAAGACCTGATGTATCGGGCAATTTTCCATGACAACTCCAAGCTGCGTGATCCGGAAAAGTCTTTGTTTGATGAATTTACCCCAAAGCTCAAGGGATGCACTTACGGCAGCGATGAATACAAAGCATATTTATCATCTTTGAAAATAGCTTTAGAAAATCACTATACACATAATTCCCACCATCCGGAGCATTACGAAAATGGCATAGATGGAATGGATTTACTTGATTTGGTTGAAATGTTTATGGATTGGAAGGCGGCCGGAGAAAGGCATGCTGACGGAAATATTACAAAAAGCATTGAGTTCAACAACTTTCCAGCACAGTGGGATCCGAAGCTTGGAATTCACGTGACTTGAAGTCGCGG
>JADMIO011678465.1_pt1 | contig 65098 bp, 52 predicted proteins | sample 8958161 | NCBI WGS metagenome assembly JADMIO01 (sample SAMN16585339, study PRJNA669376) | soil metagenome | isolation source: Crop rotation soil | place: USA: Cullars Rotation, Alabama | collected 2011
TATGGTGAAAGTTGGAACCTCTTACGTGCCGATCAGATTAAAACGAAAGGCCCAGTCTTTCGACTGAGCCTTTCGTTTTATTTGACCATGTTGGTATGATTTAAATTAATACGACTCACTATAGGGTCAGTGCGGCCGCGACTTCAAGTCACGTGAATTCCAAGCTTCGGATCCCACTGTGCTGGAAAGCGATGATCTGCACTCCGGAAGTCGCATGCTCCGTCAGTGTGACGCCAGGCATCACATCCAGCGTGCCGCCCTTGGGCCCAAGTTGCAGAGTATGCAAGGTACCACCGGGCGTGAGGGATCCGGATGCGGAGAACTGCACCCCGCCGCCATCCAACGTCACCAGCGCCCCGGTGCTGTTAAAACGTGTTGCGGAATCAACCTGGATCAACCCCTCGTTGATCTGCCAGTTCGACATCGTGTTCGCGCCGGTGTTCGCCAGCACCACCAGCCCCTGCCCGTTCTTGATGAACTGCGACGTGTTGGTGTTAAGGAGTATCGCGTTGTTGGCGAACGTGAGCGTGCCAGTCGTGTTGTTCTGCCAGACCACTATATCGCCGCCCGCAGCCCGCGGCCGAAGCGCACTCCCTCCGCTAATCGTCACATTCACCGCCCCCACATTCGGCGTCACCAGCACGCCTCCAAATCCCTGATTGGCCGATCCCACCAGATAATTCTGCGCGGTGTAGTTATCGTTAAAGCGCAGCGCCGACACATCGCCGGTGCCTGTGACAGTGCCATTCCCCTGAAAATTAATCACCCCGCCTGCAATGCTCGTCCCTGTGGTCTGGTTGGTGTACGTCGCAACCGTCACCGACCCACCTGCGATGCCCGCAAAATCGTAAAGCCCATACGTCGCCCACGCCCCCAGCGTCGTCCCGGTCAGCAAAGCCGTCGTCGGCGTGCTCGTCAAAAACGTGCTCACCACCGATCCGCTCGACGCATTGATGCGCAGGCTTCCCCCGCGATTCGTCGTCGCCTTGCCAATGTTCCCCAGATTCACCACCGCCCCCTGCCCGCTCACCGCATCTATCGTCGCCAGACCCGCCGCAACCGTCGTCCCGCTGAACGTCTGATTCACCACAAAACCCGAATTCCCGCTGATCGCCAGCGCCGCCGACGAACCGCCCACCGTCCCCGACGAGAGCAATTTTCCAAACACCAGACTCGACGTCGACGGCAGCACGCCCACTCCCGCACCCACGTTGTCATAACTCAGCACCGTTTTCCCCGACTGCAATACCGTCTGCCCCGTGTATGCATTCGCCCCCGCCAGCGTCAGCGTCCCCGTGCCGCCCATCAGCAATTGCGCCGACGTGCCCGCAAGGCTCCCCGCAAGGTTCACACTCCCCGCCCCCGTGATCGCCAGCACCGACGATGCCAGATTCACGCTGGAGCTGACGATCAGCGAAACCCCCGCCGCCGTCGACCACGTCTGCGACACGGCCAGCGCAATAGGCGCATTGATCGTCAGGTTCCGCAGCGCCTGGGACATGTCAATGCCGCTGCTGCCAATAATGAGCTGATTGGCCGTATCATTGATCAGAATATTCCCCCCGGGATTCAGCACCTGAATCCCCTGCCACAAATTCGACGTCCCGCTCCCGACGCCCCACGTGTAGCTGTTGTTCGTGATCCCCGTCAGCCCCACATCCAGCACCGCAATATCGCTCACCTGCGGCGGCACGCCACCCACCCACGCTCCCGGAGTCGTCAGCGACAAACCCGTGTCCGCCAGTTGCACGCTCCCTGCCTGCAACGCTGAAACCACTCCCCCCACCACAGCCATGGCCAGCGCGGTCCGGATCCGAAAACGAGAATATCGTCCACGTGTGCGATGAACGGGGCTCACCATGAAAACTCCCAAATTAAACTTTTGGCGCGCACTATATTCACGCACGCGTTGTATCGATGACCGAACATTTTCCATCCGCTGAGGCAAAGTCGCTCCTGGGCTTTGTCGAACCGTCATTTTCGTTAGTTTGAATTGGAGTCGCGGTCGAAGGTCGTATAAAACCCACATTCAAAGCTGTAAATCCATCATCGCATTCCCACAAATGCATATAAGCGCAGAGAGCAACCGCTTCATTTCCTGAACGTAGAATCTATCACCGTTTTGGACAAGGTCAAAAACGGGACCTACCCACCTGCGCACGCATCAAATCACGTCCCATTTCGCAACATTCCACACCACCCGACGTTCACCCATTTCCACTCCTGCCTGGTCCCCACCCCGGAGGCTTATATGCGACACTTTCTTACAACGAGTGCCCTTCTCCTTCTCGCTTCTCCCTCTTTCGCCCAGCAATCCCAACCTGCCACACCGCCGCAAGGCCGCGACCCCAACACCGGTCAGACCTTCAACATCCGTCCTGGCGCCGGCACACAACCCGCCCCCAAAGAATGGATCGACAAAGACACCGGCCACCGGGTCGTTCGCCTCTCCGACGAACCCAACTCCCAAAGTATGTACTTCCATCAATACTCTTTCTCCCCCGACGGCAAAAAACTCGCCTTCACCTCCACCACCGGCATCTATCAGGTCGACCTCACCACCCGCGCCATCGAAAAAATCATTCCCGCCCAGGAAACCGACGCCGGCAAAACTTTCAACAACTCCATCATCATGGTCGGCCGCAAAACCGGCCACATCTTCCTCACCCGCACCGAGGTCAATGCCGCCACCGCCCAGCCCGGCGGCGCTGCCGTCTCCCAGGACCGCGGCAGCGAAGCCCGCTCCGTTTGGTGGATCGACCCCGTCTCCAAAGAGCGCCACAAAATCGGCGACCTCCCCGAGAACCATAACGTCAGTGCCGTGAACTGCGATGAAACCATGCTCGCAGGCGCAGTCCTCTACCTCGACGGCCGCGGCGGCGCAGCCACCCAGCCCGTCACCGCCCGCGGCGGCCAGCGCATCGACATCGGCGCACGCTGGGCCCAGCACCTCCCCATGGCCCTCCTCACCATGGATGCCAAAACCGGCGCACTCAAAACCTTCAACCCCTCCAACGACTGGGACAACCACTTCCAGTTTTCCCCCACCGATCCCAACCTCCTCATGTACTGCCACGAAGGCCCCTGGCAAAACAACGATCGCGTCTGGACCATCAACACCGACGGCACCAACCTCTTCAAAGTCCACTCCCGCACCATGATCAACGAAATCTGGGGCCACGAATTCTGGTCCCCTGACGGCACCACAAGCTGGTACCAGCTCCACTACCCCCGCGGCACCGGCGCCTCCTACTGGATCGCCGGCACCAACCTCAAAACCAAACAACAAACATGGTACCACATCAAAGACGAGGAAATCTCCATCCACGTCAACATCTCCAACGATGGCAAACTCTTTGCCGGTGACGGCATCGGCCAAAATCCCTGGATCTTCCTCCACACTCCTCATGTCTCCCGCGATGTCTCCACCCCCGGCACCTACGACACGACCGGCCTCATCCAGCCCGGCTACTGCACCACCGAAAAACTCGTCAACATGTCCCAGCACCAATACGCCCTCGAACCCAACCCCATCTTCACCCCCGACAACAAATGGATCGTCTTCCGCAGCAACATGTTCGGGCCCAGCTACGTCTTCGCCGTGGAAGTTGCAAAGGCAAAGTAGCGCTTGTGGTGCAGGCGTCTCGCCTGCGCGCACATCAGGCGTGGCACCCATCGCCCCAACACCACTATTTCGATAAACTCCTCGCGATGAACCGCCCAACGTCTATCGCCCGCATCACCACAACGCCAATGTGGGACATCCTCGTGATCGGCGGCGGTGCCACCGGCGTCGGCGTCGCCGTCGACGCCGCCTCCCGCGGCTACTCCGTCTGCCTCCTCGAACAAGCCGACTTCGGCAAAGGAACCTCCTCCCGCTCCACCAAACTCATTCACGGCGGCGTCCGCTACCTCCAGCAAGGCAACATCTCCCTCGTCATGGAAGCCCTCCGCGAGCGCGGCATCCTCCGCCAGAACGCCCCCCACCTTGTCCACGACCTCGCCTTCATCGTCCCCAACTACGCCTGGTGGGAAACCCCCTTCTACGGCATCGGCATGCGCGTCTACGACATGCTTGCCGGCAGATACGGCTTCGGAAAATCCCGCCTTCTCTCCGTCGACGAAGTCCTCGCCCACATCCCCACCCTCGAACGCGAAGGCCTCCGCGGCGGCGTCCTCTATTACGACGGCCAGTTCGACGACGCCCGCCTTCTCATCGACCTCGCCCAGACCGCGGAAGAGCAAGGTGCCGCGCTCGTCAATTACGCCCGCGTCACCGGCCTGCTGCATGATGCCGACGGCTTCATGGCCGGCGTGCGCTTCATCGACACCGAGAGCGGCATCGAGCACGAAGTGCGCAGCCGCGTCGTCATCAACGCCACCGGCGCTTTCTGCGATGACGTCCGCCACATGGACGAAGGCGGCACGCAAAAAATGATCGTACCCAGCCAGGGCGTCCACGTGGTGCTGCCGCGGGATTTTCTTCCCGGCGACGCCGCCATCATGGTCCCCCGCACCTCCGACGGCCGCGTCATGTTCGCCATCCCGTGGCACGGCCACGCGCTGCTCGGTACCACCGATGTCGCCGTCGCTGAGGCAACCCTGGAACCAATTGCCACCGAAGATGAAATCTCCTTCCTCCTCGAAACCGCTGGCCGGTACCTCGCCCGCCACCCCGCACGTAGCGACGTGCTCAGCGTTTTCGCGGGCATCCGCCCGCTGGTAAAAGGAAATGGCGAGGGCAACACCTCCGGCCTTTCCCGCGAACACACCATTCACGTCGGCCAAAGCGGCCTCCTCACCATCGTCGGCGGCAAGTGGACCACCTACCGCGCCATGGCCGAAGATTGCGTGAACCACGCCATCGCCATCGGCCGCCTCGAAGAACGCACCTGCACGACCCGGAATCTGCGCATCCACGGCTACTGCGAGGAGCCGCACCAATATGGTGCACTATGGATGTACGGCAGCACCGCCAAGGCCGTCCAGTCACTGCAAGATTCGCCCGAACTAGCTTCCCCGCTCCATCCCGCCCTGCCAATCTGCGGCGCGCAGGTCGCATGGGCGGTGCGCGAGGAAATGGCCCGCACCCTGGAAGACGTCCTCGCCCGCCGAACCCGCGCCCTCATGCTCAACGCCCTCGCCGCCGTCGCGATGGCCCCACAAGCCGCAGCCATCATGGCCCGCGAGTTGAAACGCGATGACGCCTGGGCCGCCCAGCAAGTGCGCCAGTTCACCGACCTCGCGCGCGCCTACATGCCGCACGCTTGATCCGCTCCCCCCATGGCGCGTACCCTCCCCGCATGAACACCCGCGCCCAAATCGCCCGCGCCACAACCGCCGCCCTCCGTGCCGCCGACTTGTCCCGCTTCCGCGCCCTCCTCGGCTTCGACGGCTTCGTCGACGACATCATCGACGTCGTCCACGAGCGCCACTCCAGCGACCGCTACGACCGCATCCCTACACTCGCCCATTTCGGACAGCGCATCGCCGCCACCGCAGGCCACGGCAGCAACGTCGAACTCTTCGTCAAGCGCCAAAAACTCGGCGGCAACGCCCCCATCATGGGCAACGCCCTCGCACTCCTCGGCATGCCCGTCACCCTCATCGGTGCCGTCGGAGCAGGCACGGCAATCCACCCCGTCTTCAACGATTTCGCCAGCCGCGCAAAGGTCATCTCCCTTACCGACGCCGCCCGCACCCACGCCCTCGAATTCGACGACGGCAAGCTCATGATGGGCGAACTCGCCTCGCTTTCGCAGATCCACTGGCCGCGGCTGATGGAAATCATCGGCCTCCCGCGCCTTATCGAAATGTGCGAGCAGGCCGAGCTGCTGGGCCTTCTGAATTGGACGATGTTGCCCCACGCGACGGCAGTGTGGCGCGGCTTTGCCGAAGAAGTCCTTCCCCGCATTCAGAAAAAGCCGCGCGTCTTCATCGACCTCGCCGACCCCAAAAAGCGAACCCCCGCAGCCCTCCTCGAAGCCATGACCCTCCTGACCCAGATCAACCGCGCCGGCGCACCCGTGACGCTCGGCCTCAATGGCTCCGAAGCAAGACAAATTGCCGAAGTCCTCGGAATGACCTTCGACGAATCGACAGTCGGAATTGCCAAAGCAATCCGCGCCAAACTCGCAATCGACACCGTCGCGATTCATCTCCCCGCAAGCGCCGCCGCCTCCACGCCGCACGGCCAGGCCGACTTCCTCGGTCCCTACGTCCCCAAACCCACAATCCTCACCGGCGGCGGCGACCACTTCAACGCCGGCTTCGCTCTCGCCCAGTTGCTCAGCCTCTCCCCCGAATCCGCCCTCTGCCTCGCCACAGGGACCAGCGGCTACTACGTGAAATTCGCCGAAAGCCCAACCATCCCCCAACTCGCACAATTCCTGGAAAACCTGCCATAGTCTCCCTTTTTTTCCTTTTTCCTCTTCCTTCCCTCCGCGTCTCCCCCATCGCGGATAAACTTCAAACATGACCTCCCACTGGAAAATCCTCGCCATCGACCTCGACGGCACCGTCATCGGCTGGGACCGCACCATTAACCCGCGCGACCTTGACGCCCTCCACCGCGCCCGCGAAGCCGGGTTCCACATCGCCATCTGCACCGGCCGCAACGCCCGCGAGTCCGCCCGCGTCATCAAGGCTCTCGACCTCGCCGGCCTCGGCGTCTTCGTCAACGGCGCAATGGTCAGCGACATGGCTACCGCCGAAGCCGTCGATTCCCAGATCATCGATGACGCAATCGTCGACCAAGCCATCGAATTCTTCGGCGCCCGCGGTCACGGTGTCCTCGTCCTTGCCGACGACCGCCTGACGCGCCTGCCAACCTATTACATGACCGACCACGCCCCGCCCCACCGCGCCACCACCGACTGGCTCCACGTCAACCAGGTGCGCTCCGCCCAGGTGCGCCAGCTCCCCGCCGAGGCGCGCGGCCGCATCGTCCGCGTCGGCATCGTCGTGGACGTCCCGCATGCTGAGCCCCTCCACTCCGACCTCAACCGCGAATTCGCCGGCCGCGCCGAAACCCATTCCATCTATTCCCCCCACTACAACTGCCAGATCATCGAATTCTTCCGCCACGGTGCCAACAAATGGTCCGGCATCGAACACATGGCCGGCGTGATGGGCGTCGGCTCCGATCAGGTGATTACCATCGGCGACGATGTCAACGATCTGGCAATGCTCCGCGGAGCGCGCCTCAGCTTTGCCATGGGCGATGCCAAGGACTGGATCAAGGCACAGGCAAAGCGCATCACCGGCTCCCACAAGCAATGCGGTGTCGCCCAAGTCATCGATGAGCTGCTCGCGCAAAAGCTCGAGCCACAATCCCCGCCTTGATCCCATCGTGCAGAAATTCGCAGCCCGCCATGGCACAGCCGTTGCAAGACTCACCCTTCGTTCGAATCCCTTTCTGAGGAGAACGAAATGTCACTGCTTCTTGCCACGCTCGCCGACACCGGTGTCGCCCCCCTCTTTGGCGGCGTCTTCATCGTCTTCATCTTGCTCGCCATCCTCGCCTCCATCTTCTGGCTCTGGATGCTCGTCGACGCGATTATGAATGAACAGGGAACTGACAAAATCATCTGGTTCCTCGTCATCTTCTTCCTCCACCTGCTCGGTGCTCTGATCTACTTCTTCGTCCGCCGCGGCCAACGATCCACCGTGCGCCCCACCTGATGGCGGAACCGCGCGCCTATTTTCAATTTTTTCTCTTGTGTAGTCCAGATGGAAGTTAGTATATTGGTTCAGTAGAAAACATGGATCGGGAGAAGTCCATGAACTCCGTGTTCCAAATGCATGCCGGGCCCACCCGAGATGGCAGATCGCCATCATCTACTCCATTCTTCTCACAAGTGCAGCCGGCTGCACTTGTCTCTTCCACACAAGTGCACCAGCGTGCACTTCTATTTAACCAAACCGCCACATGTGCACCCTATTGCACCTGTCACCCCCCTGCCAGACTTCAAAAACCCAATAGTGCACCTCACTGCACCTTTATTAAACCTTCATTCAAAGGTGCACCCACGTGCACTTGTGTGACCCTCGCCACCGCCCATCGCCAGTTTCGACTTTTCTCGCGACCCAAGTTCGCATATCGTATTGGGTTCCCTGCAACGAACTGGTTGGAGTCCTGAGTGAAGAACTTTTTTCGCAAATACAGCAAATGGATCATGGGCGTTCTCAGCATCGTCCTGATGTTCGTTTTTGCCTTGCCCACCTTCAAGGGCGCCACCAAGTCGGATATGGACAAAGCTGTGGTCGGGTACATCGGAAAAAAGAAGGTCACCCACGACGATCAGACGCGCAGCAACAATGAGCTGCAGTTCATGAGGGAGACCGGCCTTTTTCGCCACCCGGCGTACCAGTTCCTCGTCCAGCGGGTCAAGGACGAGAGCGATCTGTGGCTCTACTGGATGCTCATCAAGGAAGAGGCAAAAAAATACGCGTCCCCCATTGCCACCCAGGAGGACATCAACGAGGCCGCCGGAATTGATATCGGCAGTCATAGCCCGCACGATGTGGAACTGGTATTGGGAAACCTCAGATGCGTGGCGGAGTACGCTGATTTTCTCGCGCGCCTGCCGCGGCCTTCGTCGGAGGTCGAGTTGCAGGCCGACAGGGTGCTGCGGAAGGTCCGCGTCTGGTATTTGACGCTCGACGCGACCAGGGATTGGGAACAGGTCGCCGATCCGACCGACGCTCAGATCCAGGCGCAATTCAACAACTACAAGTCAATCGTCCGCACCTCGATTCCCGCCGCCGACGAACCCCCGCGGATTCCGCCCGATAAGGCAGGCCATCATTTCCCCTTCGGCTACAAGTATCCCGACGAAGTGGAAGTCGAATATGTCGTCTTCGACCGTGCCGCCATCGAAAAGCTGGTGACCGCCAAGGACGACGCGGCACAGAAACAGCGCGATCTGACGGAGGCCTACGACAAGGTCTTTTCCGTGGATCCAGCCTATAAGGGCAAAAAGTGGGAAGACGTCAAGGATGAATTGATCAAGGCCCAGGTCGCCAAGCGCGTCGACCGCCGTATGAAGCTGATGACCGACGCATTCATGGAGCGAGCTTCGAAAGTCGAAGACGCGGGCGGCACCGTGAATTACGCGGACCTGATCAAGGAGATTTCAAAGACCTCCGAATTCCTTGGCTATGAGCCACAAATGAAGAAGCTGCCGCTGATGGGAGCTGAAGATCTGGCCAAGGTCGAGGGGATCGGGAGCGCTTGGTATCACTCCGAAGCGCGCAACCGGGATTTTTCCTTCTCGAAGCTCGCTGTATCGCTGCCGGAACTGGTGAAATTTGAAGCCAACGATCCGATCGGCCTTCTCAAGCCCAAGGTGGGCCTGGAAGGCCAGTTGCTCGTGGATACCCCTAAAAATAACTACGTCTATCGCGTCACCAAGGCGGTACCCACCCATGAACCCGCCTCCCTAGACGAGAACGGCATCCGCAAGTTGGTGATTGAAGACTGCAAGAAGCTCGAAACGTATAAACGAAATGTCGACCGCATGAAAACGCTTGCCAGGACCGCGGGCACAACCGATATCGAAGAGTTGGGCAACAAGGAAAAGCTGCCGATGTCCAAGCCGCCGCAGTTCACGCAATTGAATGCGCTGCAGTACAACAGCCTGACGTCGCCGGAGACGCTGGCGGCATATGATCCCAAGTTGATCAATGACGAGCTGAGGAACCAAGGCCTGGATCCGCTCAAGGAAGTCCTGTCGATTCCAAATATGTCGTCGACCGCCTTTTCGCTGAGCAATTCAGCCGCGCCAGCGGGAGGGAAACGGGCAGGCAGCCTGGAGCGCGAGGACGCGCTGCGGTGCTACGTGCTGCAGATTCAGGAAGTGGTGCCCGCGACAGGGGAGGAATTTGCCCGGGCGCGGCCGGACCTGCTGCGCCAGCCGACGGAAGGCGCAATCAAATTCGTGCAGGATTATCTGTCCCAGGATTCCCTGGAAAAACGCATGAAGTGGAAAAAGCTCTGATCTATCCCGCTTCGGCCTCCCAGCCGTGTGCCCCCACCAGAGGCACAAACCTGCAGGCAAACAACGGCATCGCGTCAAAACGCTCGCCATGCCGCATGACGCGCGTTAGCATCTGCGATTCTTCATCCCCGATCGGCGCCACCAGAATTCCGCCGTCCTCCAGTTGATCCAGCAGAGGCTGTGGAATCTGCGGCGCGCCCGCGGTGACCAGAATGCGATCGAAGCGTAAGTCGGAGGAAGGCCAGCCCAGAGATCCGTCGCTGACAATGATCTCCACGTTGAAGAGTTGAAGCTGATCAAGATGCGCCCGGGCAGTCTCGGCAAGCGCGGGAATTCGTTCAATGGAGAAAACCTTCCCTTCCGGCCCGATAATCTGCGCGAGAATGGCCGTCTGGTAGCCCGTGCCGGTCCCGATCTCCAGCACCCGCTGGCCCGGTTTAAGCGCCAGTTCCTGCGTCATGGCAGCCACCATGTAAGGCTGCGAAATCGTCTGCCCCTGCTGCGAGGGCAGGGCCTCGTCTTCGTAGGCGCGATGTTCGAATTCGGGGGTGACAAACGGATGCCGCGGAATCGTTTCCATGGCCGCAAGCACCGCCGGAGAGTGAATGCCTCTCCGGCGAAGCTGGGTCTCGATCATGCGCGCACGCTGAGCGGCAAATGGCTCGAAATGTTTCTGCGGCTCCACGTGCCGGCGCCCGAACATGGTTGACCTCCTGCGCGACCCCCTGCGATTATATGCCAATGGACCGATCAAACGCTCTTTCGCCTGATTCGCCCGCTCCCGCGACGGCACAGCTCACCGCGTGGGATCGCGAATTCCTCTGGCACCCCTTCACCCCCATGAAACCCTGGTGCGAAAACAAGGAAATTGTCATCATCGAGCGCGGCGAGCGGGAATTTCTCATCGACACCGAAGGCCGCCGCTACATCGATGGCGTGTCATCGTTGTGGTGCAACGTGCACGGCCATTGCGTGCCGGAACTGGACGCGGCCGTGCGGGACCAGCTCGGCAAAATCGCGCATTCAACGCTGCTGGGATTGACCAACGTACCCGCTGTGCTTCTCGCCAAACGCCTTGTGGAACTCGCCCGTGAAAACGGCCTGACCCTCGATCGCGTGTTCTACTCCGACAACGGCAGCACGGCCGTCGAAGTCGCCTGCAAAATGGCGTACCAGTATTGGCGCAACCGCGGCCAGGCGCGAGCACGATTCCTCGCGTTCGAAAACGCCTATCACGGCGACACAGTTGGGGCTGTCTCAGTCGGCGGGATACCGCTTTTCCATCATGCCTTCAAAGGCCTCTGCTTTCCCGTCGATTTCGTCCCTCCCCCCGCTTGGGAGGACGAGGGTGCCGCATCGCTGGCCCGGTTGCGCAAGTGCCTTGCTGGCGGGCATGATTATGCCGCCATCGTGATCGAGCCGCTGATCCAGGGTGCCGGCGGCATGCTCGTGCATCCTCCCGGTTTCCTGCGCGAAGTGCGGCGGATTGCCGACGAGCACAACGTTCTCCTCATCGCCGACGAGGTGATGACGGGGTTTGGCCGCACCGGATTGATGTTCGCGTGCGAGCATGAAGGCGTCACACCGGACTTGATATGCCTCTCCAAGGGCCTTACCGCAGGATACATGCCCCTGGGTGTGACTCTCGCAACTCGAAGAATCTTCGAGGCCTTCTATGTGGACCCAGCCGCACCTGGAAACATGGCGAAAACGTTTTTCCACGGCCACACATTCACAGGCCATCCGCTCGCCTGTGCCGTGGCCTTGGCGTCGCTTGATCTCTTCGAGAAAAACCGTTTACTCGAGCACGTCTCCGGTCTTGCCGAAATCCTGGAAGCCATGCTGGAGCGTGCCCGTTGCCTCCCCTTTGTCCGCGACGCGCGCCAATGCGGCCTCATCGGCGCCATCGATCTTGCCGACGAAAGCGGCCAGCCTTTCCCCGCCACTTGGCGCATCGGCGGCGAAGTCTGCACCCGCATGCGGACACTGGGACTGATGATGCGTCCCCTCGCCGACACCATCGTCATCATGCCCCCGCTGGCAATCTCAACCGACAACATGCGGCGGCTCTGCGATGGTGTTGCAGCTGCGTTGCAGTGGGTGCCGGAAATCCTGGCCGCCCGGCGAAGTTGTCATTGAATGGGAGCAACCACGTGGCCGGATATTCCCAAACTGCGTTGATCGCAAAACTCGGCATCAAGCCGGGCATGAAAGTCGCCCTCATGCACATGCCCGAATCCATTGCCACAACGATCAGCCCGCTGCCGCAGAATGTCACGCTGCTCCGCCGCCCTGGCGCTGAAACGGATTACATCCACTACTTCGCCGACTCCGAAGCCCAGCTCAGAAATGCCTTCCCCGCCCTGAAAAAATCGCTGAGCAAAACGGGCGCCCTCTGGATTTCCTGGCGCAAAGGCAAGAACAGCACCGACCTCACCGAAACCATCGTCCGCGCCATCGCCCTGCGCGGCGGTTTGGTGGATGTGAAAGTCTGTGCCGTTGACCAAACCTGGTCCGGACTCAAACTGGTCTACCGCCTTAAGGACCGTTGAGATTCGCAATCAAGCCCGCGCTCTGCGCCGCAAGAGCAACCCGGCAACGCCCATTCCCAGCACCCCAAGAGAAGCCGGCTCCGGCACTGCAAGAATAATCACCGGGCCATTGAGCCCTGTGCTGGCGAACACTCCAAGATATGAACCAGTCGAGGAATATCTGGTGACGGTGTTTCCAAGCGAATTCGTCACGTAAAGATTTCCCGTGCTGTCAAAGGTAATGCCATCGGGGCTGTTAATGTTGGTGCTGGCGAACACGCCAAGATTCGTGCCGGCGGAGTTGAACTTTGTGACAGTGTTGCCTGAGGAACTCGCCACATATAAATTCCCCGAGCTGTCGAACGCAAGACCCGTGGGTGTGCTCGTGGCGGCGAAGAGGGACAAGGTCCCGCCAGGCGTGAACTTCACTACACGGTTTCCGCCGTTGTCCGACACATAGAGGTTGCCAGCGGTATCGAATGTGAGCCCGTGCGCATTGGTGCCTGCATCTCCAAACACAGTGGATGGCGATCCGCCAGGTCCGATTTTCACGACAGTCGCGCTGTTGAAGAAGTTGGTGACAAACAGGTTGCCGCTGCTGTCAAACGCCAGGGCGATTGGATTGTTCATGAGCGAGTTGGCGTACACTCCCAGATCAGTGCCCGTGGGAGAGTATTTTTCGACGAGGTTCTGGTTGTTGCTGGCGACGTAAAAGTTGCCGGAGGAATCCCTGGCCAGGCCTTCCGAACCGGTTGGCCCGTTAATAAATGTCCCCAGGAAATTTCCGTTGCTGTCGTACTTTTGGACGTTGTTGCCCACCTGATTGGTCACGTAAAAGACATCCGCCTTCGCCTGGCGGGGAGAACCCCAGAGGAAAACAGCGCCAGCAACCAGAGTCACCACCGCCGTTTTCACGTTGTTTAAACTCCGGCTGACTGACATGCGTTTTCTCCAAATTCCCTGGAAATCCGATAAAGGCCTACCGACATCCGACTTTCAGTTATCTGAATATAATGCACGTCTTATAATAAAGCAAATATTAAGTCAAAAAAATTTATATTATAGGACTATCCTATACACCAACCGGTCCTTGGCGTGGCATTCCACGCCGGTATAGACTCCTTCCCTATGTCCGTACTCATCTTCTGTGATGGAAGCCGCGAGTGGTATCGCAAGGTCCTGGTGAAACCTGACGAGCTTTACTGCTCCCCGCGCGCGCCCGACAACGCGCCGCACACCATGTCCCGGCCGACGGGCGAATACGACCTCGGGGCGTACGTCCAATCGCTGCCAGCTCCATGGCGTGAACCTGAACTGCTCGTCCTCTGCGACGACACCGGCGGCAACTCCATTCCGCGCAACCTCGCCGCCATCCGCTGCCCCAAAATCCTCGTCGTCGGTGACACCCACCATATCTGCGCCCCCGGCAAGGGTCCCATCTGGCGGCCCATCGCGCATGCCCTTGCCGAGCCTTACGATCTCGTGCTGGGCGAATTTAACCGCCATCACCTCCACTTTTTCCGCGAGGCCGGCATCAACGCCGGATGGCTTCCCTGCTTCACTCTTTCACCCTTTGAGCATCCTGTGCAGCAGCTGAAGAAACATGACGTCACCTTCGTCGGACAGACGGGCCGACATCCATATCGCCACCACGTCCTGGAGCAGTTGGCCGCGATGGGCATCGCCATCGGTCGTGGCTCGGCGCCGCGCCAAGAGACCGCGCAGCTCCACGCCGACAGCCGCATCAACCTCAACATCAGCCTCAACGGCGACCTGAACCTGCGGCACTTTGAAGTCCTTGCCGCGGGCGGCTTCCTGCTGACTGAAAGACTTTCTTCGGAAAGCGGCCTGCCTCTGCTTCTCGAGGACCGCAAGCACCTGGCCGCGTTCGACAATGTCCAACAACTCGCCGAAATGATCCGCTACTATCTGGCTCACCCCCCGCTTGCCGCGGAGCTCGCCGCCGCGGGCCATGCGGAGTACATGCGGTTTCACCGCCCCGACATCAAAGTCCAACAAACACTCGATACCCTTCATGGCAAGACACCGGATACTCTCGACCTTCGTCACGACCGCCGAACCGCGCTTCCCGCGGACAATCTCGAATCTCTCCGCACCCGCGTGGCCCTCTACGAATTTCTCCAGGAGCTCCACCGCACCAACCTCCGCCTCGAAGTCGTCTTCCTCCCCGGCACGGAGCGGCAAGCCACCGACGCCATCGACCTGCCGCGCCTGAATGTCACCGTCACCCAGGGCAATCCCGCAGGTGCGGCTCTCCTGTTCGACGCCCGGCTTGATACCCGTGTCACCTGGGTCGTCCCCGCGGAACTGCCGCGCCGCCACTGGAACGTCGCCGTTCTCCCCACGGCACTCCTTGCCGACGCCGGTTTTCAACAATGCCTGCAGACCCGCCGCTTTGATGCCTTCGTCCTCTCCGACTTCAACCCGCAACGCGACACCGCCAACGTGAAGGCCGTCGAGCAGCACTTCCGCCTGCGCCCCATCTCCTCCAGCCCTGCCGCCTTTGCATTGCCCGCCGCGACCGGTTGAAATGCTCCAGCTTTACTCTCAGGATTTCTCCATGACGATGCCCTCCCCCGCTCTCCCCACTCAGCCGCCCCCCGGCGCCAAGCGCGGCATCCTCTACGTAAAATGGGGCCCCAACAACGCCGTGCTCGAACGCTCCGTCCGCTCGGTCCAATCCATTCACCCGGAGCTTCCGATCCACGTCCACCAGCTCCCTGATAATGCCACTCTGCTCGACAAAGCCGCGATGTTTTCGTTCACCCCATTTGAAGAAACCCTTTTCCTCGACGTGGACACCGTCGTTCTGGACCGCCTGGATTTCGGCTTTGAAATGTCCGTCAAGCACGGGCTTGCCTGCTGCATCTGCGAGAACCCCTGGGCGCGCCGCTACGGCGGGCTCAAGGGCGACTTGGTCGAGTACAACACTGGCGTTCTTTTCTTCACCAAGGCGGCTAAGCCCTTTTTTGATGGCTGGTTAAAGTACGTCCGGTCCATTGACTCCTCGATCAAATTTCACAACCAGCAGGGCCAGATCGTGGTCATGCCGTACAACGATCAGGCTGGTTTTTCCCTTGCCTTAAATGAAGCCCCCACGCCGCCGTTCATCTTGCCGTTGAACTGGAACTTCCGGCCCGCGTGGCATCGCTCGTGGTGGGGGCCTATCAAGATCTGGCACGATTACACTCCCCCACCACAGCAGATTGTGGATTTTACAAAACAGCAGGCGCGTCCCGACTCCATCATTCAGTTTCTGCGGTTTCAGTAAGGGACTCAAGCCTTGCTTTCCAGCTCCCATTCCATGCGTTCAAGGGCGGGATCGCGGTGCCTTTCGAACTGTTGGACGAACATCGCGTGATAAATCCCCCGCCTTTCCATCAGTTCGTCGTGGCTTCCCTCTTCCATCACGCGTCCTTCGACGAGCACAACGATGCGATCCGCGTGCATAATCGTTGATAGGCGGTGGGCAATGACGAATGTCGTGCGGTTCCGCATGAGTTCCCGCAGCGAATCCTGGATCAAATGCTCGCTTGCGGTGTCCAACGAGCTGGTTGCTTCATCCAAGATGAGGATTTTCGGGTTGGCCAAGATGGCTCTCGCGATGGATATGCGCTGCTTTTGGCCGCCCGAGAGCTTGTTTCCGCGCTCGCCGACGATGGTTTCGTACCCCTTTTCGAGTTGCAGAATGAACTCATGGGCGTTGGCCTTTCGCGCGGCTTCTTCGATCTCGGCGCGCGTCGCGTGCCGGCGACCGTAAGCAATATTTTCCGCCACCGTTCCGTCAAACAAATAAACATCCTGCAAAACCATCGCGAAAAGCGAGCGGTAATAATCCAGCGGCAACTGTTTGATATCTGCGCCGTCAATGGTGATCGCGCCCTTCTGCACATCAAAAAACCGCGCCACAAGATTCACCAGCGTCGTCTTCCCCGAGCCCGACGGCCCCACAATCGCCAGCGTGGTCCCCGCCGGCACGTTCAACGATACGCCGTCAATAACGGGCTTCTCCGGTTTGTAGCCGAAAGTAATCTCCTCCAGCTCAATCGATCCCTCCGGCTTCTCCAGCGGCTTGGCCCCCGGCACATCCGGCATATCCGCCGGCTGCTCCAGCACATCCACAATCCGGTCCAGTGCCCCGAGGTTCTGCTGCAGATTCTGAAATGAATCGATCATCTGCGAGATCGGCGAGATCAACTGCAGAATCAACGTCTGATACAGGATCAAAGTTCCGATCGTCGTCTGGCCGCTGAGCACCCGCAGCCCCCCGTACCACACGATCGCAATGCCAATCGCCGGCCCGAATGTGTTCCACCCCGTATTCAGCAGACGCCCGAGAATGGCGGTGTACTGCTGTTTGCGGATCATGGTGTCCTGGCCGGCATTGAATTCCTTCCATTCCGAGCGCTCGCGGCGGAAGGACCGCACGACACGAATCCCGCCATACATATCCGTGAGCTTTCCGGAAAGTGTCGATCGGTCATCCTGAATGTTCCGCCACATGGGCCGCAGCCGCCGGAAGATCAGGTAGTGAATGATAACGATCGGCGGAATGAGAATGGTGGCGGCAACCGACAGCCGCCAGTCAGTCGAAATGATCAGGATAATTGTAAGCGTAATGCGGAAAGTGGCGTTGAGCGGGTTGATGATGGCATTCTGCACGCCGCCCACGACCTGATCCGAGTCAGCCATGATCCGGGAAACGATGCCGCCGGTCTTAAAGTCTGCAAGCTGGGACAAAGGCAGCTTAGTCAGATGTTTATGCAAGCGCAGTCGGAGGCTGCCGGCCATGCGATAGTTGATGCGCTGCTGTGCGAGAAGGCGGAGCCAGTCGATGGCGATGGAAATGGCGGCGGCGACGGAAAGGGCGAAAACCATCCAAAGCAGGGAGCTGCGAGGATCACCCGGAAGGCTGCTCTGCAGCCAGGGGACGTACTTGGCGAGATAGCCGGACGTTCGCAGTGAACCGCCCGGAGCAATGTCATCAATGAGAATTCGAAGCGATATAGGCATGACGAATGAGAGGATTGAAGTCACCATCGCCAAGGCAAGGAGAGCGACTACCGCACCGTAATACCCCTTGAGCATCACACGGTATTCGGCAAGCAACTGCTTCTTCTTATGCTTGATCTTGTAACTTCCCCCCCCACCTCCCATCGCACCCATGCCCCCGCCGCCCCATCTGCCGCCGCCTCCACCGGCATGATGCCCCCCGGGATTCGCCACCGGATCACGTTTCAATGCGGGATCGGACAGCCGGTCGGGGTCAAGCTGTTTTTTTCGGAGTTTTTCCCGAAACTCGGCAAATCGCAGGCGGCTGGATTTCATCCCTGTGGCAACTCCGGAGTGGTAACTGACCCCGCAGCATTGTAGTCGGTATTTCGCCTGATGTGAAAAAAACTGCGGCTACTGCTCGCTGCGGATGAGATCCTCGTAGGTTTCGCGGCGGCGGATGACCTGGAATTTGTCCCCATCGACCAGGACTTCGGCAGCCCGCGGGCGGGCGTTGTAGTTCGAGCTCATGGCCATGCCATAGGCGCCTGCGGAGAAGATAGCCAGGAGGTCGCCGCGTTTGAGAGGTGGAAGATGGCGGTCCTTGGCAAGGTAGTCGCCGGTCTCGCAGATGGGGCCGACGACGTCGACCTTTTCATCGCCCGCGACACGCTGTGTGCTGAGGCGCGACTGGGGAGAGAGAGAAGCGCCTGCGTTGGCGGGCCACATGAAGTGATAGCTTTCGTAGAGAGTCGGGCGGATAAGGTCGTTCATCGCGGCATCGATGATGACGTATTTTTTCGCGCCCGCTTGCTTGGTGAACTGCACCTGCGCCAGAAGAATCGCGGCGTTGGCGATGATGGAGCGGCCGGGCTCCATGATGATCCGCAGGCCTTTCGCCACGCGGTCCTTGAGCAGCGGCACGATAGCTTCGGCATACGCGGAGAAGGGCGGTGCTTCGTTGCCTTCATAAAACGCCGCAAAACCGCCGCCGATATCCAGCGTCTCAATCGCAATCCCATCCTTGGCCAGCGAATCAATCAACGCCAGCGCCTTGGCTATGGCCTCGGCATACGGCTCGGTGAATTTTATCGGCGACCCGATGTGCAGGTGAAGCCCGTGAAGGCGGACATTCTTGGCTTTGGAGGCCTGGCGGTAGAAATCGCCGGCACGATCAATATTGATGCCGAACTTGTCTTCCTTGCGCGCGGTGAATGTCTTGTTATGCGTGGAACGGTTTTGCAGGTCAGGGTTGACGCGCAGCGCCCCGTGGGCGGTGACACCCATTTCGCCGGCGAGCTTGTCCAGGTTCCAGAACTCGGCCTCTGATTCGATGTTGAACGTGCCGATTTTGGCCGCAAGAGCCTCTTTAATCTCGCGATCAGTTTTGCCGACGCCCGCAAAGAATATCTTTTTAGGATCGCAGCCGCCCTTGAGGGCGCGGAAAAGTTCGCCGCCGGACGTAACGTCCATGCCGGACCCTTCCTCGACGAGGGCGCGAACAATGTGGATGTTGCCGCAGGATTTGATGGAGTAGCAGATGGTGGGGTTGAGGGCGGCAAACGCCTCGGCAATGCGACGGTAGTGCGTCACCAGCGTGGCCTTGGAATAGACGTAGGTCGGCGTGCCGACGTCTGCGGCGATGCGCGAAAGGGAAACTTGCTCGGCAAACAGGGAACCGTCGCGGTAGAGAAAATGATCCATTGCATCCTCAAATCATGCGAAGCGGAACATTTTACCGCATCGCAGCAAAAGTAGCAGCACGCGTGCGCCCCACGTGACGCGAACCCTCAGCGATCCGAAATCTTCAGAATTTTCTTGCAAACCCCAACACGGGCTCCGCATAATGTGTATGACATTTCGGGGGGAAGGCCATGGCAAATCGATCCACTCCACTCAATAACTCGCTTCCCCATGCCAGCCGTTCATCTTCTCCCTTCCCTCTCAGCACCTTAACTCCCACAACAGCCTCGACTCCACCGGCGACACTAATCAACCAAACACAAGTGCAGCCCCGTGCACCTGTGTTTCAAACAAACAGGCAATCCATTGCCCAACTATTCAACCACCCGTCTCGAAGGGCACTTACCGCACTTCCAGACCCCGCGCCACGCTCTGAAAATCCATTGGTGCAGCCGGCTGCACCTTTATTAAACCCCTTTTCATCGGTGCACCAGGCTGCACCTGTCACCTCCTGCAGGCCACCGTTGGCCCGCAATCGCCTTTTTTTAGAAACTTCAAAAATCCATTCCCATTCCAATCCCCCCACGCTATCATGCCGCGCATCCCCGCATCTGAAATGGAGCCGTCCCATGACCCCGTTCGCTCGCCCGCGTTCACGGTTCATCGCCCTCGGTTTTGCCGTCACCGCTGCATCGTGTGGCGGGTATTTGGCTTTGACCCGCACTGCCGACGCGCAGCCGGCCCCGCAGGCGGCGCAGACAGTTGCGGCAACGGAAGCCGCTTCGCAGCCTATGGATCCCGTCATCGCGTCGATCCGGGACGAGGGACTCAACCGCTCCTGCGTCATGGAAACCCTCGATTACCTCTGCAATGTCATCGGCCAGCGCCTGACGGCCTCACCGAGCGCGAAGGCTGCGAATGACTGGACGAAGGATCGCATGGCGAAGTGGGGACTCGCCAACTCGCACCTGGAGCCGTGGTCCCCCTTCGGCACCGGCTGGGTGCTCAAGAGCTACGCGCTCAATATGACTGATCCACAGTACGTCCCGATTAAGGGTTTTCCGAAGGCCTGGTCGCCCGGCTTGCAGCAGCCCATCGAGGGCTCACTCGTCTACATGAACGTGCAGACACAGGCCGATCTCGACAAATACCGCGGCAAGCTTGCGGGCAAAATCGTGCTCATCGGGCCGGTGCGCACGGTGACCGCTCACTTTGATCCGGAAGCCACGCGCCAGGATGCCTCTCGTCTCGAACGACTCGCCGGTTTGCCGCTCGGTGTCGCCATGAACGCCGCCCGCGGCCCAGCTACGGGGACTAATCCTGCGACCACTGCCGCCGCTACCGGACGCGGTGGCGCAGGTGGAGGTGCAAACGTCCTCGTCACCCGCGCTTTCAGCCTCGCTGCCCAGGAAGGCGCCGCCCTCGTGCTCGACGCCAGCCCCAACGGTGACGGTGGCACTATCTTCGTCACGTCGGCATCCGTCCCCGCCGCCGCCACGGCACCGGCCTCAGCTCCGACCTCGGGCCCTGCCGCCGGCACGCGGCCGTGGTCCGTCAATCCTCCCAAAACTCCGCCGCAGATCGCGCTTGCCATCGAGGATTTCAACCGTCTCGCCCGCATGTGCATTCAAAACGTCGACGTGAAAATCAAGGCCGATCTGCAGGTGCAATTCCTTACCGACAATGTGACTGTATACAACACGATCGCCGAAATCCCCGGCAGCGACCTCAAAGACCAGGTCGTGATGGCAGGCGCGCACCTCGACTCCTGGCATGCCGGCACCGGTGCCACCGACAACGGCGCAGGCTCTGCCGTGGTCATGGAAGCGGCGCGCATCCTCTCCACCCTCAACCTCAAACCACGCCGCACGATCCGTTTCGCGCTCTGGACCGGCGAAGAGGAGGGGCTGCTGGGCTCCCGTGCCTATGTGAAGGAGCACTTCGGCTACCGCGAGCCGCTGCCGGCCGCCGCTGCGACCGAGCCCGCCGCCGGCCGAGGTCGCGGGGGCCGCGGCGCTGCCGCCGCTCCCACAAAGATCATCAAGGGCCCTGACTTCGACAAGCTCCAACTCTATCTCAACCTCGACAACGGCACCGGCCGCGTCCGTGGCATCTCCACGCAGAGCAATCCCAAAGCGGTCCCCTTTTTCAAGGAATGGATCAAACCCTTTGCCGACCTTGACGCCAAGACCGTCTCCCTCGGGAACATGGCCAGCACCGATCACGTCGCCTTCGACGACATCGGCCTCCCTGGCTTTAACTTCATGCAGGACGCCATCGAGTATGGCACCCGCACGCACCATTCCAACGAAGATGTCTTCGACCGCATTCAGCCCGAGGACATGAAGCAGGCGTCGACGATCATGGCGGCGTTTTTGTGGCAGGCAGCCAACATGGAAGAAAAGTTTCCACGCAAGGATTTGCCGACGTCACCTGCCACTGCGGCAGGTCAGTAACGCTCAGACCGCCTGCAGCTTCGCACTGGGTCGCAGCTTGCCCGCCTTGCGGGCGCGGGTCCAGTCTTCCTGGAGGATGCCGTAGAACACGACATCGCGGAAGGCGCCATCCTTCCAGTAGAACTGGCGGAACACACCCTCCTGCGTCATGCCGACTTTCTGGAGGACGCGGCCCGAGGCGGGGTTATGAGCGAAATGATCTGCCGTCACGCGGTTGAGTCCGCGGCGCGAGAAGGCGAACGACAGGATGGCACGCGTGGCCTCGGTGGCGAAACCCTTGTTCCAGTAAGGAACGCCGACCCAGTAGCCAAGCACGCCGCGCTTGTGCTCTTCTTCGATCTCACGAAGGGAGATGCTGCCGATCAAGTGGCCGGTGTCGAGCAGGTCGTGCTCCCGACCCGGCGTCCGGGTGCCGGCGAGGGTGATGGCGAAAGTGTATTGCTTGCCCTCCGCCGCGAGGGGGCCGAGGGTTTCGATGTATTTTTCCGCGGCACCGTCGGGATAAGGGTGCGGAATGCGCGCCGTCGTCGCGGCAATGCGTGCATCGCCCGCCAATTCCTGGACGCGCGGGGCATCCGTAAGCGTCAAAGCCCGGAGGGTGAGCCGGGGGGTATAGAGCGTAGGAAAGTCGCCCATGTTGGTGCTCCTAGAGTTACTACGATGCAAAAGCCGCTGCCGGCTTAAAAAAATTTTTGCCCGCGACAGAACTTCAAAGTCACGGGCGGGAGGTCGTGGCAAGGCGTCTTGCCCGCACATCCTCGCGGGATGGAATCGCAGCCGTGCCTTTGTGGGCATTACCCACGCACACGCCGGCGGGCGGACAGGCTGACACGTGTACCTGCCGCTTTGCGGTCTGCGAGGCTCCATCGGGCTGCCTGTCAAGCAAGGCGACCCTATTCGCGAATGTACGGGCAAGAGGCCCGCGAAGCTTGGCGTGCGGCAGCAGCCTAAAAAAGAAAGGCCCCGGAAACCTTTTTCTGGGTTTCCGAGGCCTTTTAGCTGCCGCACGTTGTTTATTTTTTTACGTGCCCGGGAAACCCTCACATGGGAACGACTTGCGCGTCGCAATACCCATGGACATGACATAGCCGACGCGGTGAAGCGTTAGGCTCGCGAAGTTACAAACTTGCCATGTCATGTCGGGACTCCACAGGCGACATCTGCTACACGCGGATGCCTGCTGCACGTTGCAGCACTGATAATGTACAGTTTTCCCCGAAAAAGTCAAACATCTGGAAATGTTGATGTAACGTGCTGCGGGGTGTGAGCTTATGACAACGACAGCCCATTGGGCGCGCGACCGTGTGCCCTGTACGCTTTCGGGCATGAAAGTCTTTTACTCACCCGACTCGCTCCTCCACACGCCCGAATGGTACATCGCCGACGGCACTGTGCGGCCATGCCCCGATGCCGCCACCCGCCCGGATCGCATTCTTGCCGCGCTGCGCGCCGAGAGCTTTCCCGTCCTCGCGCCCGCCACCGATCCATGGCCCGCCCTCCGCGTCGTCCACACCGCTGACTATCTGGACTACCTTCAGAACATCCACGCCCGCTGGACCGCGCACTTCAGGAACAACACCCCCGTCATCCCCGACACCTTCGCCCGCCGGCCCAACATGAAGCGGCCGCGCGATCCCATCGCACAGGTTGGCTTCTATTGCTTCGACATGGCTGCGCCGATTGTCGCCGGCACGTGGAAAGCGGTCTTCGCCGGCGCGGCCTCGGCTACCTCTGCGGCGGAAGCTGTCATCGGGGGCGATCGCGCCGCCTACGCGCTCTGCCGGCCGCCGGGCCACCATGCGGGCGCGGATTACTGCGGCGGGTTCTGCTACCTGAATAATGCCGCCGCGGCCGCGCAGCATCTGCTGCTCGCGGGAATGAAGCGGGTCGCGGTCTTTGACGTGGACTACCATCATGGCAATGGGACGCAGGATATCTTTGATGCCCGCGCGGATGTGCTCTTTGTCTCGATCCATGCCGAACCGGACACGCAGTTTCCGTATTTCTGGGGCTATGCCGACGAGCGGGGTTCGGGGCCGGGGCTGGGATTCACCGCCAACTTCCCGCTGCCCCGCGGCACAAGCGAACAAGCCTGGTTCCAGACCTTTGAGCAAGCACTCGAGGTCGTTCGCGAGTTCAGGCCCGAGGCGCTGGTCGTATCGCTGGGCGTCGACACCTTTGAAGGGGACACCGTGGGAGATTTCAGCGTTTCGATGGAGGGGTTTGCGGAGTTGGGCCGGCGGCTCGCAAAGATGCAGTTGCCCACGGTCCTGGTGCAGGAAGGCGGGTATTATCTGAACGCGGTGGGGCCTTGCGTGGCGAATGTTTTGCGCGCGTTCGAGAACGCTGGAGCGTGAGCTACGCGCTCTTGCAACCTTACCCCCATGGCGCGTTATATTACTTGCACGCCAGAACGCGAGGGGTTTCCCTGATGAAGTGCCAGAAGTGCGCCAAGCCGGCTATCGTCCATCTCACCGAAATTATTTCGCCGGGACCCGACACCAGCAAACCCAAGAAGGCCGTCGAGATTCATCTGTGCATCGATCATGCGGTGGCGGCAGGCCTGCTGACGCCTGTTGCGGAGCCGCCGCAACAGGCCGCCAAGCAGCCGCCAAAAGCGCCGCAACTTCCTCAGCCGGCGCCGCAGCCCGCCAAAGCAACCAAGGTTCCCGCCAAGGCGAAACCCTCCGATCTGGCCATCGTGCCGGCGAATACTTCGATCTTCACCGCCAAGGAAAACGTCACCGAGATCATGCCGGCCTGCCCGCACTGCGGCATCACATGGGGGCAGTTCAAGCAGACGGGCATCATGGGCTGCCCGAACGATTACGAATTTTTCTCTCAGCGGCTTTTGCCCTTGCTGCAGAGAGCACAGGAGGGGGCGGTGCAACACGTGGGCAAGTTCCCCGCCCGCGAAAGCAGCCAGGAGATGGACCGCAAGGTGGCCACGCATCGGCTGCAGCGGCAGTTGAAAAAGGCGCTGGAAGTCGAGGATTACAAGCAGGCCGCCCAGTTGCGCGATCAACTCCGCAGCCTTGAGACGGCCTGAAGGGTCCGAAAACGTCACGTTTCCAGTCCAGTCGCTCCCAGATTCTGCCGAAACATTCTTCACATCTGGAATCCGGCCGCAGCGGCCAGTAAGATTCTCAACTCTTTGAGATCACTTGCTTTACAGGCTTGCCGTCCGCGGCATGTGAAACGATGTTCGTCACCTTTCAAAAGCCATCCGCGAATCTCCTCGACCAGGCCATTGCCGACCACAAGGCTGGGCGGCTGGCCCAAGCCGAGAGTACGTATCGGCAGATTCTGGCGGAGAATCCGCAGCATGCCGACGCCATTCACATGCTGGGGCTGCTGGCCCATCAGACGCGGAATTTCCAGGTGGCGGCGCAGCTCATTGAGCAGTCGCTGGCAATCAATCCCAACAATGCGTCCGCCTACAGCAACCTCGCAGAGGTAAAGCGCAATCTGGGGCAGTTCAAGGAAGCTGAGGCGCTGTGCCAGAAGGCGATGGCGCTGGATCCGAATATGTCGGCGGCGTACGTGAACGCGTCGATGGCGATTCACCAGCAGGGACGATTTGCCGATGCGCTGCAATATGCGCTGCGGGCGATTGAGATCGCGCCGCGCGACGCGACGGGATACACGGCGGCCGCACTGAACCTGACGGACATGGGGCGCACGCAGGATGCGATCCGCTACTTTGAGGAATCGGTCAAGCTGAATCCCAACGATCCGGGAACGCTTTCGACGCTGGGCATGCTCTACGCGCGGGTGGAGATGCCCAAGCAGGCGTATGAAAGTTTGAACCGCGCCGTGCAGCTGGCGCCGGATAATCCGCAGATTCTGCTCAACATGGGGGCGATGCTGGCATCGATTGAGAAATTTGACGAGGCGGCGGTGTGGCTGGAGCGCTGCCTGCAGAAGGCGCCGGATTTCCTGCTGGCGCTCGAGCATCTCGCCGGGGTGCGCACGGGGCAGAAGAAATTTGCCGAATCCATTGAGCTGGGGAAGCGCATTCTGGCGATCAATCCCAACGCCCTTGACACCTACGCCACGGTGGCCGAAGCGCTGATGAACCTTGGGCGTTTCGAGGAGACGATTGAGTTGATGAACAAGGCGCTCGCGATTCGCAATCATCCCAGTTGCCTTCAGTCGCTCTCCAACGCCTACACACGCATGGGGAATGGCGAAGAGGGGCTGCGCATCATCGAGCAGGCGATTGCGGCAGATCCGAAGAATGCCGTGCTGCATTTCAACAAGTCGATCATCCTCCTGCTGCTGGGTCGGCTGCAGGAGGCTTGGGGCGAGTATGAATGGCGCTGGCAGCATCCGCGCATGGTCGGCCGCAACCGCCGGTTCAACGTGCCGGAATGGAAAGGCGAGCAGCTCAACGGCAAGCGCGTCCTCGTACATGCCGAGCAGGGGATGGGCGACACCATCTTCTTCGGCCGCTACTGCATGAAGATCGCCAAGGATCACGGCGGCAAAGCAGTGGTCTGGTGCCAGAACGCGATGGTCGATCTGGTGAAGACGATTCCTGGCGTGGTGGAAGCCATCGGCGAGCAGGGGCCGGTGCCGATGGTGGACTATCACATTCCGATCATGAGTTTGCCGCGGATCTACAATACTTCGGTGGAGACGGTACCGGCGGAGTTTCCGTACATTCGGACGAATCCGGAAAAGAGCGCCCACTGGAAGAAGGAACTTGCCTCGCGGACGTCCAAATTCAAAGTCGGCCTGGTATGGGAAGGCGGGGCTTTCCAGCCGGAGAACTTTCTGCGATCGGCATCGCTGGCGGAATATGCACCGCTCGGGGAGGTTCCGGGCGTGGCGTTCTTTGGTCTGCAGAAGGGACCGGCGGAGGTGCAGTCGAAGAATCCGCCTGCCGGGATGGATTTCACCGACCTTGCCCCCTACATTAAGGATTTCTCCGACACCGCGGCGATCCTCGAGAATCTTGATCTTCTCATTTCGATCGACACGTCCGTGATTCACGTCGCAGGAGCGCTCAACAAGCCAATCCTCATGTTCCTGGCATGGTCACCTGGCCATATGTGGATGTACAAGCGCGAAGACACGCCGTGGTATCCGACGGTGAAGATTTTCCGCCAGCCGGCATTCAAGGACTGGGCCACACCCGTAGCCCGCGTGAAGGCGGAGCTGGAGCGGATCGTAAAGGCCCACAAGCCCGCCTGAATCACTTAAATAGCTCCCATTTCAGCACTTGGAACACTCGCCGAAGCGCTAAGATTCGGTTAAGATTTTGCTAAGCAACATTCAATTTATTGATCCGTTGCTATTCAATTCGCGCATCTCCCGCCATGATTTCCAAGGAGGAAGCACGTGATCAAACGCCCCCTTCGTCTTGCTCTCGCGCTGTGCGCAATCACTGCCGCCGCCGGTTTGCGCGCCGCCGACTTCCCTCCAGCGACTCCTCATAACGTCATCATCTTCGTCGCCGACGGTCTTCGGCATCACGCCGTGGATACCGGGGCGATGCCGACATTCGCCGAATTGCGCTCCGCGGGCGTTAACTTCACCAACAGCCATTCGTTGTTTCCAACCGTGACGACTCCGAACGCTTCTGCGATTGCCACCGGACATTATCTCGGGGACACGGGAAACTTCTCCAACACGCTCTTCCTCAACTATCCGGGTCTCGGCCACGATGTCGAAAGCAATACCAACATTGCCGATTTCAACGCCCACTTTGAGGGCAACTACCTTGGCGAGATTTCGCTCATTGCCGCGGCGCGCGAGGCGGGCATGCACACCGCCGTCATTGGCAAGCACGGGCCGGTCCTCGTGCAGGAGGTCACCAGGAACAACCGCGATGTGAATGCGGAGAACGTTGGCACGATCATCATTGATGATGCGACCGGCGGATCGGCCACGGCGCGCAACCGGAATTCGGTGCCGCTGCCCGCGGCATTTTCACGGCGCCTGGCCAATGATCCTTATTTCAAGTCGACCTACTTCAAGGATATGGCGCCGGAGAATGACCCGCGCAGCCCTGGACGCACGGCCAATGGCACCAGCGGCACCAAGGTCGCCAATACCGACCAGCAGAAATACTTTGTCGACTGTCTCACGCGTGCCGTGCTTCCGTCGTTTGTCGAGGCCACGGACAAGAAGCCGTTCGTGGTGGTTTACTGGTCCCGCGATCCGGACGGTACCCAGCATGCCGAGCTCGACGCCCCCGATCAGCTTCAGCCCGGCATCAACGGCCCCACCGTGAAACTCGCCTTCCAGAATGCCGACAACAACCTCAAGCAACTTGTCGAATACCTTCGCACCACGTCTGACCCCAACGATCCCGCGAAGAAGCTGGCCGACACCACGGACATTTTCATTACTTCCGACCACGGCTTCAGCACCGCCTCCCGCGGCATCCTCAACACTGACAACGCCAAAGTCGACACCTTCGCCACCAAACAGCGCTACGCCGACACCCGCGAAGGCCAGGTCCCCTCAGGCATCATCGCCATCGACCTCGCGCACGATCTCGACCTGCCGCTATTCGATGACGACAAGCCCACTACCGCCAATGGCGTCACCCAATATCGCAAACTAAAACTCGAGGGCACTGCCGGCGCGGGCAACTGGGCCGAGCACCCCTCCGGTGCCTGCCTGATCGGCGGCAAGGGCACTTACAGCGCTGCCGACGGCTTCGAGACCCAGATCATCGCGTCCGGCACCAACTTCTACATCCCGCTTCCTCGCGCCGGCGCTGCCGAGGACAAAACGCTCGTCGCCAAAGCCGTCGCCGCGCTCTCCACCAAGCCCTATCTTTCCGGCGTCTTCGTCGACACCGACCGCTTCGGCGAAATCCCCGGCGCTCTCTCCCTCAAGGACATCAACCTCAAAGGCTCCGCCCGCACCCCCACGCCTGCCATCGTCACCAGTTGGCGCTCCTTCAGCGTTGACCCCGCCAACCCCACCATGACCGGCATCATCCTCAACGACGGCTACCGCACCGGCGGGGGCACGCACGGGTCGTTCGGCCGGCAGGATACCTATAACTGCATGATGGCCTTTGGCCCTGACTTCAAAACCAAGCTCGAAGACGCCGATCCCGTCTCCAACGCCGACATCGCCAACACCCTCGGCCACATCATCGGCATCGACCTGCACGCCAAGGCCCGCGGCAAACTCGTCGGCCGCGTTATTGACGAAGCCCTCGCCAACGGCCCCGCCCCCCGCGGCAGCAAGGCACTGACGGCAACCTCCACGCCGACGGCCGCCGGCATCTCGACTCTGCTCAACTATCAGATTTACACCGACGCGGCCGGAGCGCAATACCGTTACTTCGACACCGCGGGCTTCCCGGGCCAGACGAATATGCTTGGTAAGTGAGCGGGGGATTTGGCTTCAAACCAGCAAAAAGAGGAACGCCCCAGCCCTCCGGGGAGAGGGGCCGGGGCGTCAACTCATCCGCCAAACCGTGTATCAGAAATCGAACTTGTCGATGTTATCCTTGGTGAACACAAGAATGTCGCCGAGCAGCACCTGGCCGTCGACGATCTTCTTCTCGCCGAGGCGACCCGCCTTCAGCGTCGTGTCGCCCTTTTTGTACTGGCCTGTCGCAACGGCATGCGCGGTATAGACCGTCAGATAGCCCAGATCCACAGTGTTCCACAGGACCACTGATTTCACAGTGCCATCCTTCACGTACTTCTTCATGTCATTGGGCGTCGAGAGGCCGGTCACCTGCACCTGCCCAGCTTTGCCCGCCTGCTTGATAGCCTCGGCAGCGCCGGGGAAGGCGGCGGAGCTGATGGCCCACACACCCTTGAGGTTGGCGTGGGCCTTGATCAGGTCGCCCGTGACCTGCAGGGCTTTGGTTTGGTTGTCATCAGAAGGCTGGACTTCCACCAGTTTCAGATTGGGATACTTCTCCAATTGCTTCTTCATGTACTTGATCCACTCGTTCTGATTGGCGGCCGTCATCGTCGCGGTGACGATGGCGACCTCGCCGGAAGCCTTGCTGGCGTCTCCACCTCCAATGTCCTTGGCCAGCGTATCTACCAGCGCGTTGCCGATCTGCTCGGCGGTTGCCTGATTGACGAACAGCTCGCGCGAATCGGCGGACGTGTCGGCATCCCACGTAACCACGTGCACCTTCTGCTTCATTGCCGCTTTCATCGACGGCGCCATCACGGCAGGATCGTTGGCGGAGACGCAAATCACATCCGCCCCCTCCAGCGTCCACTGCTCGACACTCTTGGCAGCCTTGTCGGCCTTGCCATCGACTGGGCCATCATACGTCACCGTGTCGCCTAGTTCCTTGGCGGCCTCCTGGGCCCCTTTGGCGCAGGTTTCAAAGTAAGGAATCCCCTTCACCTTGGGCAGCAGGTAGATTTTCAACGGCGCAGGCGCAGCCACCGGACCGGGCGCTGCCAGGGCAAAGCTCCCGGCCAAAACGCACGCCGAGATCAAACTCAGAATTCCAAAGCGTTTCCTCATAGATACCCTTTCATTTTTTCAGCGATTTTCGCGAGAGCAGCGCATTGGCCGCCACCGCGAGAATCAGAAGTAGTCCCAGCACCACAGACACCCATTCGTCCTTGTGGTAGTGGATTTTCACGAACATCCGCGTCTCGTGTATGAGTGCAACGCCGAGGACCGTGCCAATAATGCGTCCCCGGCCACCGAAAATGCTCGTGCCGCCCAGGACGACCCCTGTGATGACGGCAAGCTCCATCGACACGCCCACGTCCGCCTTGGCGTTACTCTGGCCAAACGAGACGTCCAGGGCGACCAGGCCGGCCATGAGGCCCGCCCAGGCGTAACTCATCAGCTTGATCCGATCGACCTTGATACCCGAATACCGTGCGGCAGTTTCGTTGTGGCCAATGGCATAGAGCGACCGGCCAAAACGGGTTGTTCCAAGAATGACAGCGGCAAGGGCGGCGACAACAACAAAAATCCAACCGGCCGCCTGGAAGGAAAAGTGCGAGACGGCTGGATCGCCCGCCTCGTAATATCCGGGCCACTGCGTCAGATGCCAGTGCACCGGCCGCTTGACCAGGTCGTAGAGATTCTCCGGCATCGGGTAGGAATCCGGCAAACTGATCCCCTCGGCAAGACCTCGAAAGGCGGACATGGTGGCGAGCGTGACGATCAGCGGATGCACCTTGAGGCGCGTGATACAGAGGCCGTTTAAGACGCCGCACAGCAAGCCCACGAGCAGTGCGATGAGCGCGGCTGGAAAGACCCCCCATCCGGCCCTTTGAACGAGCAGGCCCATCGTGACTGAAGCGAGCGCCATGATGGAGCCGACCGAGAGGTCAATGCCGCCGGTGATGATGATGAACGTCATCGGGAGCGACAGGAGCGCCACATCCCAGAGCTCCGTGTAGAGGCCCGTCTGCAGGCGAGCCGAGAGGAAGTCAGGTTTCTCTGGCTGCATGTGCCCGGCATAGACCAGTAGCGCAACCAGCAGAATGGCCAGCAGCCCCTCGTGCGTGTAGGAAAGCAACGTCCGCAGGACCTGCCGCATCAATGCTTCCCCCCGCCTTTGAAGCGGCGTGCGAAGTGATCGACGAGGATGGCGAGCAGAATAAGTCCGCCCTGAATGGCTTTGTCCCAGTTAGGGGCATTGGGTGAGAGCTTCAGGAAGATGAGCACGGTTTTCTGCATAAGCAGCAGCACCACGCCGAGCACAACGCCAGAGAGTGCTCCAACGCCGCCGTTGATCGATACCCCCCCTACTACTACGCAGGTCACGACCAGCAATTCAAAGCCGACGCCGGTGCCATTGTCGAAGACCGCCACCTGCGTCACGATGGTGGCGACACCGACCAGAAATCCCGTGAGCGAGAAGACGAAGATTTTGACCCAGCGCTCGGAGATTCCGGAAAGAGCGGCAGCGTGCGCGTTGCTGCCGACAGCATAGATGCGCCGGCCGATCGGCGTGAGGTGAATCATTCCCGCCGTGAGCAGGATGACGGCAAGCGCAATCCACAGGCTAAGGCGACCGAGGTGCGGCCAGCCGATGAGAGCCCCCACATCTCCAATGCCGATGAAATGAAAGGAGTCCGGTACGTCCGTGATGTTCCCCTGCTTCATCAGCATCACGGTTAGCCCCTGGAGCACCGTCATCATCCCAAGCGTGACGATGATCGAGGGTACGCGCACCATTGTGACCATGACGCCGTTGAAAAAACCGATCAGCGTCCCCAGGCCCAGCGTAATAATGATTGCAGCAGGTACGGAGAACGGCTGCAGGGTCCACCCAGGCGCGGCATAATCGGCAGGTGGATCAGCAAACCCATTGGCCATCCATTGCGTCCAAATCGGATACTGCTGGTGCGACATCAGGATGCCGAGAATGGCCGTGAGGCACCCCATCGATGCGCCGACAGAAATGTCGATCTCGCCGGTGACGATCACCAGCATAAGGCCGCACGCCACTATCACGGGCTGCACGCAGTTGGCCAGAATGCCGCCAAAAGTGTCCGCACTTGCGAACGAAGGATTGCGAATGCAGACCCCAATCAGAATCAGCGCAATGACGATCGCCAGCGCGTACTGGCGCTTGGAGATCAGCAGCCACGCAACATCGACAGCACGGCGCGGCTTGGTATGAGCATAGTCAAGGGTGGTCATGCCGCCACGCCTCCGGCGGCGGGCATCGCCAGCGCCAGCACCTTCTCCTGCGTCGCCTCGCGCCGATGCAGTTCACCCGAAATCGTCCCCGCTCGCATCACTAGAATCCGATCTGACAGCAGAAGGACCTCCGGCAGATCAGATGAAATAACCAGGATCGCCATCCCCGACTCCGCAACTTTCCGGATCAGCTTGTAAATCTCCGCCTTCGCGCCCACGTCCACCCCGCGCGTCGGTTCATCGAGAATCAGGACCCGCGGCTTGGTCGCCAGCCATTTGCCGATGACCAGCTTCTGCTGGTTGCCGCCCGAAAGCGTCTGCGCTGCCACGCCGCTATTGGCGGTCTTGACCTTCAGCGATGCGATCATCTCCTGCGCGACCGCATTTTCCCGCCACGGAGAAATCACCCCTCCCACCGTCAAACGCCGCAGCACCGCCATCGACAGGTTCGCCCGAACGCTCATCGGCAATACCAGCCCCACATGCTGTCGATCTTCCGGGACCAGCGCCACGCCCGCCTTCAGTGCCGCTTCCAGCGATCCGGATTTCAGTACCCGCCCGCCCAATTTCACGACCCCGCTGTCCGGCTTGTCCGCGCCGAAAATCGCCTGCGCCACCTCGCTCCGCCCCGCGCCGACAAGCCCGGCCATGCCGACGATTTCGCCGCGCCGCACTTGAAACGAGATGTCCTTAAACACGCCCACGCGGGACAGATGCTGCACGTCGAGAAGCACTTCCCCACCCGCCGCCTCCCCTTCCGCTTTGACCGCCCCCTCCACCTGCAACAGCTCGCGCCCCACCATCATCTTGATCAGGTCATCCTGCGTGATCTCCTTCGTCGCCCGCGTCCCTACATGTTTCCCATCCCGGAACACCGTCACCCGATCCGATAGCAGGAAGATCTCTTCCAGCCGGTGCGACACATACAAAATGCTCACGCCCTCTGCCTTGAGCTGCCGCACGATCCGGAACAGCACCTCCGTCTCGCGCGTCGACAGCGATGCCGTCGGCTCATCCATGATCAGCAGCCGGCACTTGTGCGAAAGCGCCCGCGCCATCCCCACCATTTGCCGCTGCGCCATCGGCAGTTCCCCCACCGGCTTGTGCGGATCAATATTCTCCCCCAGCCGCGCCAGCAGCGCCCGCGTCTCGGCCAGCATCTTGCCCCGGTCCAGCAAAAGCCCGCCCAGCAGGCGCGGCTCCCGACCTACAAAGATATTGTCTTGTGCCGACAAATGCGGAAACGCCACCGACTCCTGGTGAATCACCGCAATCCCCGCCGCCTCCGACGCCCGTACGCTCCCGATCGAAAGTGGCCCCCCATTGACCAGCACCCGCCCCGAGTCCGGCGTCACCGAGCCCGACAGCACCTTGATCAGCGTCGACTTCCCCGCCCCGTTTTCCCCGCACAACGCGTGAATTTCGCCTGGCATGATGTCCATCGAAACGCCATCCAGGGCGCGCACGCCGACGTAGGACTTGGCGATCGATTCGACGCGAATGAGGGGCTCGGCAGGTGCTGTCATGCAGGCTTCAGAAAAGGCACGAAATGTAACGGGAGGGTTATCTTAACGCACCAGCGTGCGCGCCGCACGCGCGACGGCAAAGCTGCCAAGACACTTTTGAAACAATGATAGAAAATATCCGCCCCGCATTCACCTGGTCTGATTACTTCGCCCCGTACCAATAGTGGAAGTAATCGACATCCACGTACCCGCCGGGACCAGAGCAGTAAATGGCTGGCCGGCTCCCTTTCCAACTGGCGAATCCCATCCGCGTGACCCCCGAGACGTCGACGAACTTGACGCCGTCGAGACTGTAGGCAAAGCGGGCCTCGATCCCCTGGTAGGTGCCGCGCAGCCAGATGGTGTTACCCGTCACGGCGGGGCTCTGGCCGCCGGCCCATTCGATCTTACGGACGCCGTTTTCCTGGATAATTCCCACGTTGCCGAAGCGGTTGCCGGTCATGAAGGCGAGGCCGGCATGGTCGCCATCCACGAGTTTGCTGATATCCAGCTTGATATCGATGACGCCGGTATCGTCCCAGAGTTTTTGCGTCAGCGTATTGCGCGCCGTCGCAAGCGACGTTGCGGGAAGGGCTTTGAGGCGCAAATAGCCCGGTCGCTCAGTCAGCGACCAGTGGTCATCGACGGGATTGTGGTTCCATTGCCACTGGAGGCCCAGCGTTTTAGCGTCAAACTCGTCGTTAGTTGCAGGCCGGACAATGGGATACGTCTTGCCGACGTTGGGCTTTTTCCATTCGGTCACGGGCTGGGTGTTGTTGCCGAAGACCGGCCAGTCGTCGGCACCCCAGGTGACGGGCTCCAGATAGCAAATCCGGCCCAGCGCCGCCGCGGAGTTGTATTGTTCCTTGAAACCGATGAACCAGGCTTCGCCGTTGTCGAGTTCGACGAAACCGCCCTGGTGCTCGCCGGTACCGGCGAGGACTTCGCGGCGTTCGTAGGGGCCGTAGATGTTTTTGGAGCGCAGCATGGTCTGCCCCCCGCGCTGGAAACCCCCTTCCGGCAAGGAGATATAGTAATAGCCATGTCGCTTTTGCATCTTGGGTCCCTCGGCATTGGGCCCGCGATAGACCTGCTGGCCGTCATCCAGCAGTTTTGTGCCATCCTCGCTCATTTTATGGATGATGATCGGCCCGGATCCGCGCAGGCTGTGGACGAGATAGGCCTGGCCATCATCATCCCAGAATGGGCAGGGATCTTCCCAACCTGCGATGGCCTTTACAGTTACGGCATCGGACCACGGGCCGGCCGGGTTTTTGGCGTGGAACATGAAGAGGCCGTCATTGGGCGTGCAGACGAAAATGTAGAACTCGCCGTTGTGGTAACGCATCGCCGGGGCCCAGGTCCCCTCGGCATAAGCGGTCATGCGGTCGTATTTCGGCGACATCGTGAGGCGATCGAAGACCTTGCCGCAGTATTGCCAGTTCACAAGGTCTTTAGAGTGAAGCACTTGCATGGTGGAGAAGTGGAAGTCAGAGGCGATGAGATAGAAATCATCGCCGGCACGGATGATTTCCGGATCGGAATAGTCGGCTTTGAGAACTGGATTGCGGTACATGCCGTTTCCCTGATCGCCCCATGTCAGGACAGGTTCGCTGATGCCAGTGTCAGTTCGTGAAGTTGCGGGCACACATCCTGCGAGCGCCAAAGCCGTGATGACAAAACCACTTACGGCGATTCGACGAATCATGCGCGGACCTCATTGGACAAGCGATGATCGTAAATCGATGAGGGACAAGGATTATTGCTGATCTCTTCCGCAGCAAAAAATAAAAAAGCCGTATGGACGAGGGTAAGTGGTCCATACGGCTTGGCGGAGGAGGAAACGAGTATTGGCTCGCGGCATGTTGTGTGAACGGCCGCGGTTGGGTTCAGAGCCGCCTGGAAGTGGACTTCCGGGGCGGCTTGGCGGAGGAGGAAACGAGTATCGTTTCAGAGTTGAGAGTTAGCTAAAACTCTGTGGCTCTGGGGTTTGTAATGCCGTGAGGGAGGGTAGTCGCCTCACGGCTTGGCGGAGGAGGAAACGAGATCGTTTGGGCCTGCTCCCGGATCTGCCTTCCAAAACAGAGTCCGGGATCCCGTGCCGGTAGTCCCACGATCGACCGGCAAAGGCTTGGCCCACGCATACTTATGGAAGGCCCGGCCGCTTGACCGTTTCGCCTTCCGTTATTTATTTGTCATGCCTTTACTAATGCAAGGGTCGTGCCAGAAAGGCCAACGGCGGTGCGTGGACGCTGTCAGATAGAGGGTGATGGCGATTTTGTGACAACAGGGGCACTTTTTTCCGGAAAGTGCTGGAAGTAATCACCTTGGAAGGGCACAATCTGGGGTCCCTTGGCGTGATTCTGCTGCGCAATTGATCATCAATAGGCTCGCGAATGCTTGGTGGCTAAGCATTTCGAGCCGGCATAGCCCAGCAAAAGGCTCATGAAATCTTAAAAGGCCTTGAATGATGGCTTTACGTCTGCGACTTCCGGTTTTTGTGGCGGCAATTTTCGCCTTTGTTGGGTGCTGGGCGCTGCTGGGGTGCCCGCCGGCACCGGTGAAAACCAAGCCGGGGGCTGCGGTTTCTGCGGCGGTGACGGGGGATGTGCGGTGGAAACTTTACTCCGCGCGGCGTCAAACTTCATATGTCCGGCTCGACCTTCCGGTGGTGGTCGGGGGGACATTGATGACGATTTCCGACCCGTTTCAGCAGGGTTCCAGCGCGCCTTCCGCTCGCATTCAAGACACCTTCCCCACGCCTCCCGCTGCTGTTCAGGAGACTTCCGCCACCCTTCCCAACGCCTTGCCGACGCCTTCCACACCCGTTCCAAACACCTTGCCGACGCCTTCCGGAGGCGTTCCCACTCCCTTCCCCACATCTTCCGCTGGCGTTCCAGTCAGTTGGGGGAGGGATTCGGTGGTGCCGTTTACGACGCATATTGTCCGCGGCGCGGTCGAGGGACCACTGGTCGATCAACTCACCGGACAGGCGCGGGTGGCGGCGGATGGGGGATCGTTTCTGGTGCCGCTGGGTGCGGCTGCGCCGGCGAAGGGGCAGACGCTGGAACCCTATACTTTTGAAGTGAAGGAACCGTTTCCGCTTTATGTGCGTGTGACGGTGCCGCCGGCGGCGGAACCGGGGGAGTATCGGATAGCGATCACGATGCGAGCGCCGGGGAGGGCGGCGGAGGTGATGGTGCTTTCGGTGGAGGTGGCGGACATTGCGCTGCCGACGGAGGCGCGGGTGCTGGCGGTGGCGACGACGACGGTGGCGGATCTGGCGCGGCTTTTTCCGGAGACGTTCGGGGCGATTCCGGGGGCGTACCTGGATCGGAACGATCCGGATCACAAGGCGGCGGTGGCGCAGCTTGATGCGCTGGTGAAGACGGCGCGGTCGCAGGGGGTGGCGCTGTTTGTGGAGGACATGATTCCATCGACACGTGTGGATGCGTTGGGGATCGTGTCGGTGGATTGGGACGCGTATGACCGGGTGATGCAGCCATACATGGATGGGTCGGCATTTGAGGACCGGGTGCCGCTGGGGGTGTGGCTGGCGCCGGTGCCGCCGCGGCGGATCCGGGATGCGTCGACGCAGTTGTGGCAGTACATTGATGCGTGCGCGAAGCATTTTACGGCACGCGGGTGGGTGGGGACGGCGGCGTTTCTGCATCCGGCGCTGGCGAACAGCGCGGCGGAGAATGCGGCGAGCGGGGAAACGACGGCCAATCAGGAGATTGGCGTTCCAAAGATGGTGGAGGAGATGCTGAAATTGCATATGCCGCGGGAGATGCTGGCGGTGGCGTCGCCGGGTGCGGAGGTGCCGCACAGCCAGTTGTGGAGCGTGAACGATGATGATCCGCGGCTGCCGCCGGCGGGTGCGATGGCGACGGAGTATTCGGTGCGGGACTGGCCGTGGGTGTGCATTGCGCGGGATGGGACGCACGGCGGGAGCGCGGCGATGGGAGGCGGGGTGAAGGGATTTGTGTGGCGGAATTGCCTGGCGGGGGCGAGCGAACTGGAGAAGCAGACGACGGAACATCGGCAAGATGCCGATGCCACAAACAAGCCGCTGCTGGTGGTGCAGAAGAATGGGGAGGTTGTGCCGTCGCTGCGGCTGGCGTGGCTGAATGCGGGGTTGAATGATGGGGCATTGCTGGGGCTGCTGGAGCAGCGTGCCGATCCGCAGCGGACGGGGCTGATCAGCGAGGTATTGGGGGGCATGGTGGGGCGGACAGGGCTGGCGGCACAGAAGCAGACAGACAACATGCCGCTGGCGGAGCCGGGGTTTTTGTATGCGGGGTGGCCGGTGGATCGATCGGTGTGGGCGCAGGTGACGCCGAACCTGCAGCGGCTGCTGCTTGCGAGCGATCCGGGGACGCGGGCGAGCATCAAGACGGATGATCCCCTATATCTGGCGGCAAAGTTGTGGCTGGCGCGCACGCACCGGCCGGTGGCGCGGGTGGCGGGGTATTCGTTTTCGATGCGGGCGGGTTCGGAGAGTGATATTCTCGATGCGCGGGTGCATCTGCTGGCGGAGAATCCGGTGGAAGCGGCGGCGGAAGTGGATCTGCGTTTCGCGGACTTGCCGGGGGATTTTGATCTACCACCGGTGACGGGGCCGGATGCGGACATTCAGATACGGCGGCGGACGATTTCCCTGGCGCCGTCGGCGGCGGGGCTGGTGACGCTGCCGCTGGCGGGGCATGTGCAGGCGCTGATGACCGCGCCGGTGCCCAATGCGCTGGAGATCACAGAGCGGCACGGCGGGGCGGCACTGCGGCTGCCGGTGCAGTTGCCGATCTATCGGATTCATGCGGTGGCGGAGGGGCAGAGTGCGCCGAAGCTGGACGGGAAGACGGAGGACTGGCCAGTGGATACGCAGTTGCGCGCTTTTGGGATTATGCAGGTGAAGACGCGGTATCTGTCGCGGCCCGATTTGCTGACGGGGACGGTGACGCCGGATGAGAAGCCGGCGGAGGTGCGGTGGGTGTATGACAAGGATTTTCTGTACATGATGGCGGTGTGCCCGCAGGAGGCGATCTCGGACGATCGCAATACGGAGTGGCCGAATGTGGCGGCGGGGGCCGGGGTGCGGTGGTGGGGAAGTGATGGGTTGCAGGTGGTGCTTTCGCCGATGCCGGCGACGCCGCGGGCGGGGGATGCGCCGGGGGCTGGGGCGGTTTATAACAGGCTGGTGAAGATTGCGTTTAAGCCGGCGGGTGTGGCGCTGGTGCAAAATGGGGCGTGGGCGGAGAAGGGTGGGCGGCTGGTGCCGACATGGCGCGACGGGCCACCGGCAGGCGGGCCGGCGACGATCAAGTATGCGGTGACGACGCAGCGGAAGGATGGGCATCCGGTGGCGTATGTGGTGGAGGCGGCGATACCGCGGGCGTGGATTGATGGGCCGAAAAACGGGGTGATCGATGGGACGCGTGCGCCGGCGTGGCGGGTGAATGTGCTGCGGCATCGGGCTTCTGATCTCACGAGTGCGAGTTGGGCGGGGCCGGTCGTGGAGGATAATGATCTCGGGATGATGGGGGCGCTGCTGGGGGAGTGAATTTTCGATTTTTGATTTTTGATTTTCGATTTGGTTGGAGAATCGACGTGATGCTGCTGAGGCGAGTTCATGGCTTTCAGCACGAAGACACGAAGAAGGCGAAGGCGCACGAAGCGTTCTACACAGAGGGCACCGAGGCACAGAGGACGCAGAGAATGGTAGGAAGATCTCAGATTTCAGAGTTCAGGTTGTTTGAATTTTCGGTTGAGGCAAACCGGCGTTGGCAATACATTTGCGGGTCGGCCATCTTCAGGTGTGGAGCAAGTTGTGAGCGAGCGCGGTTATACGCTGATTGCGTGGGGATTTCCTTCGGGGCTTACTCGCGATCAGGGTATGAAATATTTTGAATACGTGCGGCGTCATGCCCGGGAATGTGCGCCGGAAATTCCTGCGGAATGCGAGTTTGATATTTTTGCCTCGACGCACCCGCACGTGATGGATGGCACTCTGGTGCCGCATCTGGGATTTCATATACCGGCCGGCGTGTATTGGGGGGCTTCGGAGAAGGAGGTGTGGGGTCTGTTAGAACGCCTGATGGATTGGATTTACAAGAGGCCGGTGGAGGAGATGTTGAAATTGATCGAAGGTGTGGACGCGCCGACGTGGGAGGAGTTGTGCGGGATGAAGTGTTATCCGGTGAGGTAGGTGGGAGACGGGTGAGAATTCATCAGTTCCACCGCAATGGTCGGGTGCTGGTATGGGATCGGTCGGCGACGAGGCAAGCAGCGATCGGGCCTCGGTGGCGAGTTCGGGAGCCGGGAGTTGGAGAGCGGTTGGCGACGACTGCGAGAGTCGCACTGTCAATGTGGATGGTCTCATTGCAAGCGGTTCGCGCCGAGGCACGCAGCGTGCGGGCTTCGATGTCGATGTGACAGCGCCGGGTCGGAGAGGGGTTGGCGGCGAGTGCAAGGGCAATACTCGCAGTGCGCATGTGCTCATTGCGACGGATCCGCGACGAGGCAAGCAGCGATCGGGCCTCGGTAGTGATGCGGGAACGCGGAGTTAGAGAATCGGTGATCCTCGATGGCAGTCGGAGAGCGCGGAGCTGCAGGGAACGGCTCGCGACGAGGCAAGCAGCATTCGAACCTCTATGGCGAGATCGTGCGGGCTGTGCCTGGCGGGAGTTGCGGCGAGAAAGAATTTGGTCGGGGCGCTGTCTGAAATTTATTGTGCGATGAAATGTTTACGTGAGCGCCGAAGATGTGCCTGCAAAGGGCCATCCGTCGTAGGGGAGGACGAAATCCCATTTTTCTTCGCGGAGTGTTTTGGAACCACTTCCGCGCGGATCGTTGGCGAGCCAGAATCCGTAGCTGGAGAGGACCAGATGATGGGCGAGAATGGGGGCAGGCATGCGGGGATTATCACGGCGAAGTCTGGGATCGACAATCGGCTGCGGAGGCACGGTTCGCGACGAGGCAAGCAGCGATCGCACCTCGGTGGCGATGCGAGATGTGGGTCAGGGGAGCGCGGATGCGGACGGGACGGACGGGGCTTCGAGTCATTCGCGGACGCCGGCGGCGATGCGGTCTTCTTCGGAGGTTTTGTCTTTGAGGACTTCGTCGGCTTTTCTCTGGATTTCGGGGTCGTAGCGGGCGTCGGTGGTGATTTGTTCGAGGCGGGCACGGACGACGGGGTCTTTGCGGGCGTTCCAGAGGAGGACGACTGACTTCCAGGTGGCGATGTGGGGATTTTCTACGACTGGAAGAAGGCGAAGTTTTTTCTGCATGAGGGGCTCGTTGTTGGGCTCGCCGCTGCTGCCGAGGATTTCCTTGAGTTGGCCTACGCTGCCGCCTGCACCGAGCATTCGCATGGCGCCGAAGAGGCCTTCGTTGCTTTTGAATTTGGCGGCGTCGGCGATGTCGAATTCGTCGATGCCGAGGATGGCGTAGTGGCTGCCCCAGTCCTTCTGGTGCTCGGTGGGGGTCTGGTTGGCGACGCGGATGTGGAGGGTTTCGAGGGAGACGTGGGCGATGATGAGGTTGGGGTCGGCGGGGTCGGCGGCGACCTGGGTTTTGGTGATCCAGTCGTTGCCGAACTCGTTGCGGAGGTAGAGGTTCATGATGTGAAAGACCTGGCGGTAGTCGCCGATTTCATCGTCGGCCTTGGGATTGCGGACGGAGTCGGCGATCATGCCGTAGGCCTGGTCGTAGTCTTTGTCCTCGCCTTTGGAGATGTGGGTGAGGAATTGCATGGAGGAGTTTTCGGCGGTGGCGGGGAATTTGAGGTAGCGCGGGGGCTTGGGTTTGAGGAGTTCGTAGGCGGCGAAGGCGATGCCGCCGAGGACGAGGAGGAGGATGGCGGCTTTGATGATGGTGCCGGTGGAGACGAGTGGGGCGCGGCGGGTTTCGACGGAGGTGGTTTTGATGCCGCGTTGCTGGGCGGCTTTTTTGGCGGCGGCGTAGCCGGGCATTTTGGCGACTTCGAGTTTGCAGACGGTGCAGGCGCGTGCGCCCTTGGGGATGGCGGCGTGGCAGTTGGGGCAGGTTTGGCGGGTTTGGGTGGGAGGTTGAGGCATGAGGACGCCCTCCGTGATTGGGGGCACGCTCTGGGAACACGCTAAAGCGTGAACTCCGCGCGTGAACTCGCGCTGGAACTCCGCGCGTGCATATTATTGTACCATCCGCATTTCTGAATGCGTCAAATTTCTACTCTACTTGGGGCAATTGTGCGCCTAGGGTGAAATTGTCTTGAACGTTGCTGCAGCGGAGGTTAAGTTGCTGTTATCAAATCACTTCGAAGTGCGGCTGGCTTGAGAGTTGTACCGTAACTGGGGCGCAAACCATGAATGTCCGTCTCGTCATGTTTACGCAAAATGGGGAGCGGCGGGACTTTGAAATTCATGAGGGGAAGACGACGATCGGGCGCAATGGGGAGTGCGGGATTCAGATCAAACTGGGGGTGGTGTCGCGGCGGCATTGCCAAGTGATCGTTCGCAAAGACAAGGTGAAGGTGCGGGATCTGGGGAGTTCGAATGGGACGTTTGTGAACAATCGGCGGATTCAGGAAGTGACGATTGGGGCTGGGGAGACGCTGACGGTGGGGCCGGTGATCTTTACGGTGGTGATTGACGATATGCCGGCGGAAATCAAGACGGTGCGGACGATTGTGGAGCCGAAGCGGGCGAAGAAGGCGGCGGGCGCTGGGGGGGAGAAATCGCAGGAGAGCGGGGAGCTGGCGGCGGAGGAGTCGGGCGGATTTGAGCTGGTGATCGAGCATGACGAGGAGGAGGAAGAGGAAGAAGAGGAAGCGGTGGACGGACACAATCCGCTGGCGGAGCTGGCGGAGATTTCGAAGCAGCATGGCAAGGTGCGGTGATCGTTGGGCGGGAACCTGGCGGCGTGTGGCGCGTCTGAGGCGGTTGGTGGTTGTCGGGTGGGAAAAAAATATGCGGCAAGTGCGGGATATTTTGCGGGCTGTGGTGTGCGGGGGTGCGGTGTTGGCTGCGCTGCCAGCGTGGGGGCAGGGAGACCCGCGGGTGCCGCCGAGGCTTGTGCTGCCGGCGATGCCGGAGGATCCACCGGTGCGGATGGTGCCGCTGCCGCCGATACCTGCGGATGGGCGGGGGCAAGTGATCGCAGTGCAGGGCGGGGCGGTGCGGATATTGGTGGGGAACGATGGGCAGTTGATCGTGGTGCCGGTGATGCCGGCGGATGTGACGCCGGAGAATATGGATCTGCCGCTGGTGAGTGCGGGGTTTGCGAATGATGCGGATGTGAAGGGGGGGATTGGGCCGCTGGTGGAGAAGCTGGAGGCGGCATCGTATCGGGATCGGGAGGAGGCGAGCGAGGCGCTGCTGCGGCTGCCGCCGGGGCGGTTGCCGGAGGTGGTGGAGGCGCTGAAGAAGGAAAAGGATGAGGAGGCGATTGCGCGGCTGACGGATGTGGCGGCACATTTGTTTTTGAAGCCGCGGACGAATTTGAAGGCGCGCGAGAGCGTGCTGGGGGTGTGGGGGAATCGGCATGATCCGGCGCTGCTGGGGCTGAAGTTTGAGCCGCAGAAGACGAAGATCAAGCCGACGGATGAGGCGGAGACGATGACGGTGATGGTGATGGAGATTCAGCCGGGTTTTCCGGCGATGCAGACGCTGCGGGCGGGGGACCGGATTGTGGCGATCGATGGGAAGGGGTTTCCGGGGGACATGACGAGCGAGGGGTTCCGCGACCGGATCGGGGGGTTGTGGCCGGGTGCGGCGACGCCGCTGCTGGTGCTGCGGGATGGGAAGGTGGTGGAACTGAAGGTGCAGACGACGTGCGTGCCGCTGCCGCGGGCGGAGATGCAGGCGTATGAGATAAGCAATGAGATCTCGAACATGATTGCGCGGCGGGATTATGCGGTGAATGCGTTTTTGGAGTCGATCAGGGGGCGCAAGGATCAGGCGTCGGCGCGGGCGCAGGAAGTGCGATCATCCGTCGATTTTGGGAGTTCCGATCACAGTAGTGAGAGGCCGATCCCCGCTCCGTCCGGGGGCTTTGAGCGGCAGTGATGCGAACCTATCGCGGCGGCACGACACTCAGATGCCGATAATTCATTTTGCGGCGGCAAAGAGTTCCGCGGCGCGCGACCAGTTGATGACATCCCAGATGGCGGTGAGGTAGTCGGGGCGGCGGTTCTGGTATTTGAGGTAGTAGGCGTGTTCCCAGACATCGACGCCGAGGACGGGCTTGCCGGAGGTGGCGCCGGTGGGGGTCAAGACGGCGTCGGGCATGATGGGGTTGTCCTGGTTGGCGGTGGAGGTGATGGCGAGTTTGCCGTCCTTGACGATGAGCCAGGCCCAGCCGGAGCCGAAGCGTTTTGCGCCGGCGTCCTGGAACTTGGTTTTGAAGTCGGCGAAGGAGCCGAAGGAGGCCTTGATGGCGTCGGCGAGGGGGCCGGTGGGTTCTCCGCCGCCGCCTTTGCCTTTGCCGGCGAGGAGGGTCCAGAAGAGGGAGTGGTTGACGTGGCCGCCGCCGTTGTTGCGGACGGCGGCACGGACGTCTTCGGGGACGGAGGTGAGGCCGGTGATGAGTTCTTCGGCGGATTTATTGGCGAGGTCGGGCTTGGAGGCGAGGGCGTTGTTGAGGTTGGTGACGTAGGCGTTGTGGTGCTTGCCGTGGTGGATGTTCATGGTCTGGGCGTCGATGACGGGCTCGAGGGCATCAGCGGGATAGGGCAGTGGCGGAAGCGTGGCGGGCATGGTGTGTCCCCTGTGTAGAGGTATGAGGACGCGCCATCGCGCGATGGGCATCCCCGGAAAAGGTCATGGGGTGGTTATAGCGCCGGTTTAAGGGGCGGTCAAGGCAGATCGAAGTGGAAGATCAGTCCCTTGCTGTTGGCCTTGGCCTCGGCGAGGAAAGTGGCGTCGCGTTGCGGCGTTTTGGCATCTGGGGGCGGAACAAATGCAGGCGCGTCCATCCAGACCCAGAAGCCGGTGTCGGTCTGGAGGGTGATCACGCATGGGTGCAAGGCGGGGGAAATGCGGCGGACGGTGGCCACATCTTTTTCGGCCTCGGCCATGCCGGAAATGATGGTGCCGGAACTGATATTGCTCCACATTTTTTCGACGATCTGGTCGTGCATGTAAGTGGGGATGGCGGTGAGGTTGGTGCGGGGATCGGGAGTGACCTGGCCGAGGAGCAAGATGGGGAGGATATCCTGCCAGTTCACAGACTGGTCATCGGGATCATTTACGCGGTTAACGCCGATGTTTTGCGCATTGCGGAAAGAACCATAGTCGGGGAGGCCGGGCTTGGGGGGATTGCTCCAACCGTTGGAGCTGTTTTCGATATTCTTCATGGACGCGAGGACGTTGTCATAGGAATCCTTGAGGACGCGGTGGATGTCCTTCATTTTGGCCTCAGGCTTGAGGACGTAAACATGGCCGGCGACGATTTTGCCGGTAGCGCCGGGGTCGAAGGTGACGGTGTACGTGCAGAGGTCCTTGAAGTAGCCGCGTGCGGGATAGTCGGCGACGCGGAGGGGGGGGACGGGTTTGTCTTTGGTGACGGCGGCAAGATCCTGACCTTCGGTGCGGGCGGTCTTGAACTCGAAGAGGGTGGGGGACTCGTCTTCGCCGATGGCGAAAACCCAGTCTTCGACGGCGGTGTTCTTGCTGTTGTAATCATCGACGATGAAGCCGGCATCGAGCGCGAGAGGTTCAAACGTGCGGCCCTGGTAGAGGTCGCCGATGGGGTAATACTGATGGAAGTGCTCGCCTTTCTGGTCGCCGGCTACGAGTCGCACCTGCGCGGCGGCGACACGGAGGAAACCATCAGCGTCGTAAGTAATAGTGGGGGGTTTGTCACCCTTCTGCACCTCCACGCGCACGACGACGACGCGTTTGCCAGTCTGGACGGGAATGCCGTGGGACTGGTAATCTTTGGGCTCGGTGGCACTCCAGAGGCTCTGCACTTTGACCAGGTCTTTGGGTGCCGTGCGCATGGAACCGGGATAAACGGGATAGCGGTAGCCGTAGGTTTCCATGGTGAAATCGGGATGAGCCGCGGACCAGGAATTGCCACCGAGGGAGCGGCCGGAGGCGGCGTTCCAGAGCGTGAGGACGAACCCATCGGGGGAGAGGAAGCCAAGCACGGTGGCGCGGCTTCTGGTGGCTTCGCCATAAATGACTTTGCCATCGCTGTCAGTGGGCGACATGAGGCGGGGATTGGGGAAGCGTTCGAAGCCCAGGAGGGTGGCGCGCACGGGGAGCATTTCGATGCCGATGATGATGCTGCCAACGACGACGAGGGCAGTGAAGAAGCCAAAAAATCCACCGACGGCACGATTGACCCAGAGATTCAACTTGATGTTCTTTTTGACGACAGTGTCGGAGACGATGCGGGTGGCGGAGAAGATGAGGAAGAAGAGGAGGAGAAAGGTGACGCCGCGGCCGTAGTCCGGGCGGAAGCTGCCGACGATGCCCTGGAGGGGTTCCGTGAGACCGATGGCAAGGATGGAGGAGAAGGTGGCGGTGGCAAGGGCGATGAGGGAGGAGACCATGCCCTGGGTGGCGAGGTACATGGTGATGAGAGCGACGAGGAGGAACACGAGAACATCGAAAAGCATAATTGAACCCTCTGGCGGCAGAGCCGCCGGAATTATTTCTGGGGGGGCATGACGGCGGTTTTGCCGGAGCCGCTGCCTGCCGGTTTGTCGCCGGACATGACGCGGGTGACTTCGTGGATGGCGGTGACGCCGGTGGCGAACTTGCGAATGCCATGCTCGACCAGGAGCAGGAGGTTGTTTTTGCGAGCCATGACGCGGATCTGGTTGACGCCGACGCCGGAGGCCATGGCGCGTTTGATGTCATCATTGACGACGAGGACCTCGAAGATGCCGGTGCGGCCGCGGAAACCGATGCCGGCACAATCGGGGCAGGTAATTTGGTTGCCCTTGCGATCGACCATGGGCTCGGTGTTGGCCTTGAAGGACTGAAGGTTGCGGCCGACGGGGAGGTTGAGGCGTTTCATGGTGGCTTCGTCGGGCTGATAGGGAATCTTGCAGGTGGGGCAGAGGATGCGGACGAGGCGCTGGGCGATAATGACGCGGAGGCAGTTTGCTGCCTGGGTCTTGTTGGAGTTGAGGCTCTGCCAGAGTTCGAGGGCGGCGAAGGAGTCGGTTGCGGGGATGGTGGTATAGACGCGGTGCGGCTCGGCATCGCCCGTCCCGCCGGCATAGCGGCTGATGAGGTCTGCCGTGGCGTTGTCGGGGACTTGCGAGACCAGCAGGACGTTGGGCTCCTTGAGCATCAGCGACTGCAATTGCTTGCTGTAGCTGGCGTCCGCACCGGCGCGGGTGTCGAAGCGGTTCATGGTGACGCCTTCGATCTCCGCCTGTGGATTGACTTCGAGGGTCTGCACGGAGTTGGTGAAGGCATCGTGCTGGCGGAGGAGGGCGTAGAGGGTCGTGGAGCGGCCGTGCCCGCGGGGCGCGGCAACCAGAACCAGACCCTTGGTATCGGCGGTGAGTTTCTTGACCTCGGCGAGTTGTTCGGAGGTCATGCCAAGTTGCTCGAGGGGGATGCTCCACTGGCCCTTTTCGTTGGCGGCCAGAACGACGCGCTCCCCCTGCATGGAACCGGTGGTGCGCACGGTCCAGACGATGACGGTTCCCTCGGCATCGCGCGAGCGGAAGTTCCCGGTTTGGGGACGGCGGCGTTCCTCGGCGGAGAGGCCGGCGATTACCTTGAACGCCTGGACCGCGGCCTCAGCCGAGGCGCGGTCGAGCGGCGGCTGCGCCGCGGGCATGCCGTCGGTGATCATGGTGAAGGAATAGTTTTCCTGGGCGGGAGCGAGATCGACGATCTCAGCGCGGCGCATGAGGGCCTGGATGATGATGGAATCCGCGACGCCGAGGCCGGCGGCGAGAGGGTCATTGGCCGAAGGAAGCGGGACTGCCGAGCCGTCGCTGCGGAGGTAGGTGAGCTGCACCTGACGGGCGTTTTTGCGTTCTTCCATGCCTTTGGAGACATTGCCGGCGGCCTGAATGGCGCCGCTGAAGAGGTGGCCTGAGGAGCCGAGGGTTTTGACGCGAATGGCCCAGAAGGCTCCCACCATGCCGCCGGCGATGACGAGGTTGATGGGGAAGGCGATCCAGAAATTAGGCATGGCAAGGAAGACGATGAACATGAGGGCGAAGACGCCTGCGGAGCCGAGTTTCCACGGCAACTCGGGCTGGTCCACGAGATTGCGCGTGACATCGTCGCACATGAAGACGGAGAACCGGATCCAGGCGATCAATCCCCCGAGCGCCAGGAGCCAGTAGATCAAATTGATGTAACCAAACATTATTCCATCCTATGCCGAGACTTATCATCCGGTCGCGGGATGATCCCCGGTAATGTGAAATTGTTCAAGCGATGGGGAGGTGTTTCGCGGAAAATTTCACGCCTCAGCGCACGCACTTTTACCGGAGTGGCCGAGGCAAACCGGGTTCACGCCAACTGCATTGTAGGCACCGAGGGAAAAGTTGGCGATGCGCTTGCGCGACTGCAGGGAGGTCGCTTGCATGTGACGCACCTGGCAGTCCGGCTGCGGCGGGCATCTTTTCGATGCAGGCTTAGATGCGCCAGCACGGGTATGGTGGCCGCATGCAACTCTGCCGAAACACGCTAAAGCGTGAACTCCGCGCGGACGGGCGCTCAGCTCCAGCGGATCATGCCAGGCTCCATGCGGAGTTCGACGTTGGCATTTTTCGGCAAGGCGCGGATGGCGAAGCCCTGCTGGCCGCTGCCCTGGGGGGTCATTTTGACGGCGTAGGTGTGGATGGGGAACTCGGGGGCCTTTTTCTCCAAGGTTGAGAGGCGGCTCATCGGGTGCCGGGTCGCGTGCTGGATGTTGCCGTTGGCGTCCAAGGTCCCCTGATAGAGTTCGATGAGGACTTCATCGGGGCTGATGGGTCCGAGGGAGACCTGGGCTTCCACCTCGAGGGCGGTTCCGGCCTTCATGGGGCCATCGTTGTTGGCCTTGACGTCGAAAATCCAGACCTTGTCCCAGTCGGCGGAGACCTTGTCCTTCCACTTGGCCAGGTCCTTGGCGCCCTGGCCGTGCTCGGTGAGGAGCTTGATGCAGAGATTGCTGCCGGGGAGATAGAAGTTCTCCGCGTACTGCTGCACCATGCGCGAGGTGTTGAAATAGGAGCAGCAGGCGCGGATCGAGTGCTTCATGCGGGCGATCCACTTGCGCGGGAGGTTGTCGGCACCGCGGTCGTAGAACTCGGGGATGACTTCCTTTTCGAGCAGGTCGAAGAGAGATTCGGAATCCATGTGGTCCTGGTACTCGTCGTTGTTAAATTCCTGCTCGGTGCCGATGGCCCAGCCGGACTGGTTGTCATTTTTGTAGCATTCGACCCACCAGCCATCGAGGATCGAGAGGTTGATGGCACCGTTGATGGGGCCCTTCATGCCGGAGGTGCCGGAGGCTTCCATGGGGCGGCGCGGGGTGTTGAGCCAGACGTCGACGCCCTGGACGAGGTAGCGGGCGACGTTCATGTCGTAATCTTCGATGAAGACCATGCGGCTGCGCACGTCTTCGCGCTTGCAGAACTTGGTAATGTCCTGGATGAAGCGCTTGCCGCCGTCATCGCGGGGGTGGGACTTGCCGGCGAAGATGAACTGGAGGGGGCGGTCGCGGTTGCTGAGAAGCTTGATCAGGCGGTCGGGGCTGCGCATCAGGAGGGTGGCGCGTTTGTAGGTGGCGAAGCGGCGGGCAAAGCCGATGGTGAGGGCTTCGGGGTCAAGGATTTCGTCGATGCGGCTCTTGTCGGCGGCACTTGCCCCACGGCGCTCGAACTGCACGCGCAGGCGATCGCGGGTGAAGGCGATCAGGTGCTCGCGGCGGCGCTCGTGCGAACGCCAGAGCTCGGAATCGGGGATGCGCTCGACTCGGTCCCACATTTTGTAGTTCGTGGGCTTGTCGGCCCAATTGGAGCCGAGGTAGCGCTGATAGAGGCTGGAAAACTCATCGGAGAGCCAGGTCTGGGTGTGGACGCCGTTGGTGATGGACTTGATGGGAATCTCCGGCACCGGAACATCGGGCCAGATGCGGGCCCACATGCGCCGTGAAACGTCTCCGTGCAGCGCGGAGACGCCATTGCAGTGCCATGCGGTGCGGAGGGCGAGGACAGTCATGCCGAAGTGTTCGTGGGTGTCGCCGGCGGTGATCTTGCCGAGGTTAAAGAACTGTTCGCGCGAGAGGCCGAGCTTGGGGTAGTAGCTGCCGAGATAGCGCTCGATGATATCGGGGTGGAAGGCGTCGTTGCCGGCGGGGACGGGGGTGTGGGTGGTGAACACGTTGGAGGCGGAGACGAGTTCGAAGGCTTCCTGGAAAGTGAGCTTTTCTTCCTCCATGAGGACGCGGATGCGTTCGAGGGAGAGGAAGGCGGAGTGGCCTTCGTTCATGTGGCAGACGGTGGGTTTGTAGCCCAGCGCGGTGAGGGCGCGCATGCCGCCGATGCCGAGGAGGACTTCCTGGCGGACGCGCATGTCCTGGTCGCCGCCGTAGAGGCGTGCGGTGATTTCGCGGTCTTCGGGGCGGTTGGAGGGGACGTTGGCGTCCATCATGTACATCTTGATGCGGCCGCATTGGATGCGCCAGATGTAGGCCTTCACGGGGCCTTCGGGGTATTGGACTTCGATGGTGAGTGGGTGGCCCTTGGCGTCCATCTCCTGGGTGATCGGCATGGCGAAGAAGTCGTTCTCGGGGTAGTTCTCCTGCTGCCAGCCGTCGGAGTTGAGGGTCTGGCGGAAGTAGCCAAAGCGATAGAGGAGGCCGACGCCGACGAGGGGGAGGCCGAGGTCGGAGGCGGACTTCATGTGGTCGCCGGAGAGGATGCCGAGGCCGCCGGAGTAGATGGGGAGGGATTCGTGAAGGCCGTATTCGGCGGAGAAGTAGGCGATTTTGGTTTTGTTGTCGGGATGGTTCTGCTGGAACCAGGTGGGTGTGGACATGTAGTGCCGGCAATCGGTGAGGATGCGGCTCATGTGGGCGAGGAAGCCCTCATCGGCGGCGGCGGCGGCGAGTTTGTCCTGGTGGATGAGGGAGAGCATTTTGACGGGGTTGTGGTTGGTGCTTTCCCAGAGTTCGGTGTCGAGGCGGCGGAAGAGGCCGGTGGCGTCGTAATTCCAGAGGGTCCAGAGGTTGTAAGCCAGTTCGTTGAGACCCTGCAATTTCTCAGGCACTGCGGGAACGACTACAAAGCGCCGGATGGTGGGCATTCTCACTCCTTTGATGCTCCCCTGGGGGAGGGGTGCGGCAAGTGTAAACGAGAGGTTGAAGATTGGGAATATCGGACGGGGGGCAGGGTGGGTTTAAGGTTCGGCGGGAACTTAACGCGCCGCATGCCTTTGGCGCGCCGCAGACATTATGGCCCTAAACCGCGCATTTCTTTAGACCGATAGCTTTGAGTGACCGGTGGTGTGTGCCGTCGGAGTGTATTGGAGAATTTCATGAATCCCGTGAAGAACATTCGCATCATGTGCCCGAACCTGAAGTGCCGGAGTATTCTGGTGGTGCCAGAGACGGCCCGTGGGAAAAACGTGAAGTGCAGCAACTGCACGACGCTGTTCAAGATTCCGAGCCAGGCACCGACGCCGGCACCTGGTGGGGCGAAGGCCTGAGGGCGGCGATCCAGGGTTTCTCTGTGCGATGAACTGATCCAAACGGATCAGCCGAAGCGCGCATTGGATGCGGACAGGTATCAGGCTGACTTGCGCTGAATCAGCTTGCGAAGGGCGTCGGTTACGACATCCGACAAGGTGAGCCCGTGCTCCGCCGCGTAGGTATCTGTCTGCTCCACCAATTTTGGATGGAGCATAAGGGTGAGGCGCGATCTCTGGACATTTTTGCGCTGCCACCGGCGGAACCGGCGCAATTGAGATCGCTCAGCGGGGGTCATCTTGAGGGTGCGGGGATGATGGCTGGGATCATCAAACTGTTTTGTTGCCGCGGCAAGTTCCGCGGTGTTCATTTCCCAATAAGGCTTTTGCTTTTTCATCGGCGTCTCCTTCGCAGGCGGCGTTTTTCGCGGTCTTGCAAGACGCGCGCATGGATTACGAATATTGTACCATCCGGATCAAAGACAAAGATGACCTGCAAAAATCGGCCGCCGGCGGTTGGCCCCCAGACCCGCCATTTTCGTTCGCCGATCTTTTCGGGGTAGGGTGGACTCGCCGCCGTGATTGCCTGCTCGGCCTCCTCGGCGCTCACGCCGTGGTTGCCGATGTGTTCCTCATTCCAATCAATCCATCGAAAAGCAACGCCCATGCCTCGCTCCATCACTCGGCATTCGTATAGACATTCTGCACGTCGTCGTTGGCTTCGAGGCCGTCGATTATTTTCTGGAGTTTTTCGGCGTTGTCGCCGGTGGCGGCGACTTGCTGGGAGGGGATCATCATTACTTCCGCATGGGCCATTTCAATCTTCGCATCTGACAGGGCGTGGCGGACTTTTTCAAAATCCTGATACGTGGTGGTGACTTCGTAGCCTTCCTCGGAGGCGACGACGTCTTCGGCGCCGGCTCCCAGCGCGATCTCCATCAGTTTTTCCTCTTCGATTTTGGAACGCTCGATGTTGATGACGCCTTTTTTGGTGAACATCCAGCCGACGGAGTTTGCGGCACCGACGGCGCCGCCGTGTTTGTCGAAGATGAGGCGGACTTCGCCGGCGGTGCGGTTGCGGTTGTCGGTGAGGGCGTCGACGAAGATGGCGACGCCGCCGGGGCCGTAGCCTTCATAGAGGACGGATTCGAAGTTCTGGCCGGCCAGCTCGCCGGAACCTTTCTTGACGGCTTTTTCGATGGTGTCGTTGGGCATGTTGGCGGCGCGGGCCTTGTCGATGGCGAAGCGGAGGGCGAGGTTGTCGTTGGGATTGGAGCCGCGCTTGGCGGCGATCATGATGAGGCGGGCGATCTTGGACCAGGCCTGGCCGCGGCGGGCGTCGACGACGGCTTTTTTGCGTTTGATGTTTTTCCAGTGGGAATGGCCTGCCATGAATTTTCCGCAAAAATAAAGAGACGTGTCATTGTAATGGAGGCGTCTCACCCGGTCATTCCGGCGTGATTGGCTGCTCTGCGAATTGGAATTGCTTTATGGGGGTGCCGCCGAGCACATGCTCTTGCAGAACGCGCTCGATGACTTCCGGGTCGGCGGAGTGATACCACGCGCCGTCGGGTTGCACGCAGAGGATCGGGCCGCTGGTGCAGATGCGCAGGCAGTGGCAGCGGGTGCGGAAGACGCTTGTTGGCTGTTTGTCGAGCTTCAATTCAGCGATCCGCTTTTTCAAATAATTCCAAGCCGTTTCGCCGCGCCCCGGGTCCGTGCAGTCCGGGCCGGCACAAAGGAGGATATGTCGCCGCATCGTCGGAATGCCGTAGGTATTTGCCTGCTGCTGAGGGGTTGTTCCGGGGGCGGGTTTACCCATTATGCCACTCCTAAAGCTCGCATTTGCAATGGTTTATATGCACGAAAGAGATTTTTCGCAAGAAAATCCGCAAAATCTCGCAAAGTTGGACCTGAACTTGCATCCATCCAAAGGCCGATAGCAGTCATATAGTCCGATATGAACTGGAACTACCACATGTCCGCCACGACCCATCATCGCTTTGTGCCGAAGACTCCGCGGCTGGTTACGGGACGCGCCCAAGTGACGCCCTCGCGCGTTGCGCCGGCAGCGGATCCGCGCGTCAAGTTGCAGCATGCCACGGTGACGGGGCTGCAGGAGCGGCGTCGCCGGCGGCGCGTGGCGGTGATGCCGATGTATTCCACGGCGGTGGTGCGTGTGCTGTCGCAGAAAGGTCTTCTGATTGAAGGGCACGTGCTGGACATCTGCGAGAATGGGATTGCCGTCGAGCTGGATTCGCTGGTGGCGATTGGGCAGGCGGTGACGGTTGAGTTCCGCGTGTCGGGGTTGGGGCGTGTGACGGAGGGAGAGTGGTCGGAGTTTGCGGCGGCCGGAGAAGTTGTGCGGCATGAGAACCTGGAAGATTTTCCGGGCGGTCCGTACAAGCATGCCATTCGCTTTGCGCGCATGTCCACCATGGCGCAGGCGCAGATCGCGCGCTTCGTGGCTACCCACGGGGCATAGCACCAGGCAGCTACAGTTACATTGCGCTTCTCACCCTCTGGCGATATACTGCGCAAGGGTTTGCCTCTGACGGCAACGTGAATATGACGCAGATTCCGGGAGCTTGGCGCGATGCGCGTATTTCCTTCATTGCTGGCGATTGCCGTGTGCGTGAGTGCTGCGTTTTTGAGTGCAGCGGCTGATGGTCCGGCAAGCGCTCCTGCGATGGACCCGTGGGTGCAGGATTTGCAAAAGCGGCTTAGCTCGGCGGACGCGGGGGAGCGGGACGCGGCCAAAAAGGAACTCGCGGCGATTGCGAGCATCTGGCAACAACCGGAGATGATGCAGAAGCTGGCTGAATCCACGGACGACCTGGAGTTGAAGAATCTCTTTTTGCAGCGCGCGGACCTGGTGAAGAGCCGGCAGGCGGAGAAGGATGCGATGAATCTGCCGCCGATCTCGCTGAGCGTGAAGAACGCGGGGTTTCCGGAGCTGGCGGAGGCGCTGAACACGGCGCTGGATACGGATATGGTGAAGGGGAGCCAGAATTCGGGGATAAGCGGGTCGTTCACGCTGGAGGTGAAGAACAAGCCGTTTTGGGAAGTGTTCCAGATGCTGCAGGAGCAGACGCCGTTTGCGGTACAGAACAACGGCAGCGGATGGGGGTTTTATAACAATGGCGCGGGGATTCGGAACTATGCCGTCAATGGGCCGGCGATGCTGTGGCCGATGAATGGGAGCTTTCGGCGGTCGCTGAATCTGCAGACGACGGAAGCGGCACAGACGAATCTGAATATCACGCTGGGGGTGATCATCGATCCGCGGATGAGCGTGTCGCGGCTGACCAATTTCCGCGTCATCAGCGCCACCGATGAGCTGGGGCATCATCTGGAGCGGCCGGGGCTGAACCCCGGCACGCAGTATATGCAGAATAACATCACCAATCTCAGCGCGAGCCTGCAGAGCGTTGAAGGACTGGGAAAGCTGGCGACGCTGGTTTGTGAGATGCGCGCGGGGGTCGGCACGGCGTTCGTGGAGGCGACACAGGATGATATTCAGAAGAACCTGACCAAGGACATCCCGATCGGGAACCGCATGGTCCGCATCAACAACCTGACCATCACGCCCACGCAGATCAATTTGGGCGGCTCGATTAATCAATCGCAGCCAGTTCCGCCAGGGACAGACCCAAACATAATGATTCAGTACCGCATTCTCGATGCCAATGGAAAATCGGTCTGGAGCTACTCATCGCCGGGCGGCTTTTCAAACAGCATGCAATTGACCACGCCCACAACTGGACCCTATCGCCTCGTGGCGCGCATGGCGACCAAGATTGAGGATATTAATCTGCACTTTGAATTGAAGGATGTGCCGCTGCCGTAGGGCGGCATGGAGGAATTCGTTGAACGCTGCAATGAAATGGCGCTGGGCATACGTGCCGGTGATCATCGTGCTGGGATTGATCTGGTACGAGTTCTGGTCGTCGGGGGTGTTCAAGGGGGGCGAGAACGCGCCGGTGTCGCAGGGGACGCCGGAGACGATGCCGGTTGCCGAGACGATTCCCGCGACGGCGGCGGCAACGGTTTCAGCGGCGACAAAGGCCGTGGTGCAGTTGCCGCCGGAGCCGGTGCTGGATCCGTTTGATCAGTTGCTCAAGGAGCCGCCGCCGATTTCGCTGAGCGTGCAGAATGCGACGCTGAAGCAGACGATTGATGCGCTCAACAAAACGCTCTCGCCGGCATTCCCGATCCAATTCGGCGGCGGAGCGCAGGACAGCAAGCTGATCAGCCTGGAGATAAAGAACAAGTCGTTTTGGGAGGTGCTGGAGGCGATTGAGGCGCAGTCGCCGTTTGAAGTGCAGGACAACGGCAACGGATTTCGCGTGGTGCAGTACGGGCAGGGGATTCGGAATTTCGAGCGGCGTGGGCCGATCATGATCTACCCCACACAGTTCGCGTATGTGCGGACCAATTCCGGCCAGATGCAGCCCGGCGGCACGCGGCAGGCGCGGATGCAGCTCAACATCATGCTGGCGATCGATCCGCGTGTGCATGTGATCCGGCATATGCCGCTGGCTCTGCTCGGCGGCGAGGATGATCTTGGACAAGCCATCGATGTGAACCAGCAAAACAACCAGGCTTATTCCACCAGCGAGAGCAACGTCTGGCAGCAGGGCGTGAGTTGGCCAGCGCCCGACAAAATGGGCAAGAACATGGCGAAGCTACAATTCCTTGTGCGGTACACCGCGCTGGGTGGCGAAACGGAAACCTCGCTGGAAGATGTGGAGAACAAGAAGGACCAGACGTTTGATTTTGGTGAACGCCGCCTGCGGCTGGCGCGGTGCGACGTGAACAATGGGCGTTTGCAGATACAAGTTGTCCCTGCCGACGAGCAGAGCGATCCGCCGAAGACGACGCTGACGATCGTGAATGGCCAGGGCGTGTCCATCGGCACAATTCAAGGCGTCAACGGACAAGTACCAGCCGGCGGCGGGCCATACAAGCTGGTGGTGAAAGGGCCGCGCACGAAGGAAGTCTCGACGACGCTGGAACTCCAGGGGATACCGCTTCCGTGATTTGAATTGCGCCGGTGGGCGAGTTATGGTGAAGTCTCAATTCATTTGCCGCGAGAAGGCGGCGTTGGGATCGGCATGAGATTTGGGAAGACAGGCGGACTGGTTGTGCTGCTGGCGCTGGCGTGCGCCGGCATGTGGCCGGGCGTGGCGCGGCCGCAGGCCACGACCGCGCCGGCAAATGCATTCAGCGATGATTTGAAAAAACGCCTGGCCTCCACAGACCCCACGGTGCGGCAGGCGGCTGAGAGGGAACTTGCGGGGATCGCGGGGATGCTCAGCGATCCGGAAATACTGCAGAAGCTGGCGGATGCGGCAGGGGATGCGCAGGCCGCGGCAATGCTGCGGCAGCGGATTGCCCAACTGCGCGCGGCTCAAGCCGCCACGGTGGCGGCGACAGCACCGAATGGCGATTTGCCGCCGATTTCGTTGAGCGTGAAGAGCGCGATGCTGACTGAGGTAGTGGGTGAACTTAATAAGGCGTTGAAGGGCGACAATCCCATTCAAGTGCCAGCGGGGAGCGCGGGACCGTTCACCCTTGAGGTGCGAGAGAAGCCGTTCTGGGAAGTGTTTACGGCGCTGCAGAGCCAGCAGCCTTTTTATGTTTTGGCGACGAGCACGCGGGTTTCGCTGTCGACAGGGGCGGCGATGAATCCCCGGCCGTATGCGATTGATGGACCGATGATCACGTACATCACCGGGATCAGCTACCGCCGCACGATGGACCTGCAGGCGATGCCTGGCCCAACAGCCAAGGCAGGCGAATTCACGATCTCCATTCTGCAGGCGCTCGATCCGCGGCTTTCGCCAACCACGTTTGGCGCAGCGGTCATTTTCAATGCCGTGGACGACCGCGGGCAGCAGTATGGCGCGCTCGGGGCCGGCGCCGGCAGCACCACGGGGGTGGTCCGGTCGCAATCGGTGCCGCTCTCACCGCCAGCGCGGCCAGGCAAGACGATTTCATTCACGCTCGACTCCAGCGTTGGCGCGAGCCCGGCAGGCGCCCGCGCCATTGCACCGTCGCCAACGGGACCGGTGGCAGCGGTAATCGAGGATGTGGAGAAGCATATCGGCGATACGGTCGCGGTGCCGGGCGGATCACTGCGGCTGGCGCCGTTCGACACGACCGGCCCGCAGATTCGGATGCAACTCTCGTTCCAGTCGGGCGGCGCCACGAGTCTTCCACGTGCGTATTGCACGCTCCTGGATGGGGCGGGGGCGCGCGTCTGGGCGGGAACCGTAACCGCGACCACTTCAATGATTGGCTCCAGGAGTGCGACCGGGCCATTCAAGCTCGAAATCCGCACGCCCACCGCGCCGGGCGGTGTGGCGGCGGGAGCGCGGAAATTTCATTTTGAGTTCAAGGACATTGTGCTGCCATGATTGGGAGAACGCATTACTCATGACTTTTCCCTCTATATTCCGCTGGGCGTACCTGCCGGTGATTCTGGTGCTGGGGCTGATCTGGTACGAGTTTTGGAGCGTCAGCCGCAATTCCGATTCGCCGCCAGAAACGCCACCGGTGGCAAGTACGACAGTCGCGGCCGCAGCCAGCGAGCCTGCGCCAGTCGTCCTGCCGGAAAAGCCGACCGAGCCGGTTGCTGTTGAGCGGGACGCTCCGATACGGGTCGTGAATGGGCAGACGATACCCATCGGAGGACTGCTGCCCGCGCCCGCCGAAGTCCGTTTTAGCGCGGACCTGCCGCCGATCACCGCCCGCGGCACGGACATGACGCTGGAGCAGGTGGTGGCAACGCTGAATAAAGCGCTCGGGCCGCAGTCCCAGCTCACCGCGGGTCAGAGCAGCAACAGCCGCTTTACCTTCGAGGCCCGTGACAAAGCGTTCTGGGAAGTCTTTCGCGATCTGGCAAAGCAGAGTCCGCTCGAATGCGCCACGGGCGTTGTAATGATGCAAAGCCCCGCCGGGTTGACTGGCATCCGAACCGTTGGGGGCGACTCGTCGGGCCTGCAGTGGCAGTCCAACGGCACTGGCTACCATCGCTTTGAAGTCAATGGGCCGGCCATGGTGGTGGGAACCTCCATCGCGCTACAGCGTGTCACGGCCACCCGCGGCAATCAGGGTCCTGAGCCGCGTTACATGCTGTCGATGACCGCCGCCGCCGATCCGCGGCTGCATCTTGCCGGCCCGATGAATCTCACCGGCATGAGCGTAAGCGATGAGAATGGACGAAATGTTGACGCTTCAGCGGGGGGAACGAGTTTTTCGACTCCGCCCGGCAATGCGCAATTGTTCAATGTCACCTGGCTGGGCGATGACCAGGCGAAAAAGGTGACGCTGAAATGCACGCTGCAGTTCGCGGCGATACTGAGCGAAGCCACGGTCGCGATGGACGATGTCGTGGGGAAGAGCAACGAGACGCTGACGCTTGGGCACGCCCGGTATTTTGTGAGCGTCTCCCAGGTCAATCCGGTTGGGGCGGCGGCAGCCGGCACTCGCATGCAGGTGCGCCTGCAGGCTGGAGATGGCGAGGCCCGGAACCTGGTCGTCCGCTGGGAACTCTTTGACAGCGCCGGCAACAAGGTCGGCACGTCGCCCGCGCGCGTCACGTCCAATGGCGGCGCTGCACCCCTGCCAGTCTCAACGATTTCGGTTCCCAACACGTCGAGCGGCCCCTACCGGCTGGTCGTTCACGGGCCCGCGGAGACGCGGAATTTCTCGCTGCCGTTTGTGCTGGCGGATCTGCCGTTGCCTTAAAATCGCCTCGCGAACGAGGCGTTTCTGCGGCAATCGACGCCGATTTCCGCGTTATGGTGATACAGGCGTGCATCTCAATGAGAAGGAAAGCGACATGTTCATTCCCTACAAGGTCGATGTGCCGATGCAGCGCTGGCCCATCGCCAATTTCATCCTGATCGGGCTGACGGTGATCATCAGCTTCGGGCTGTTTTTTCCGCTGGACGACTGGACACGGGAGCATCGCGCGGCCCGGAATCTTGATCCGGAGTTCCAGAAGATGCTGGAGGCGGAAGGGATTCAGGTGAGCGACGAGCCGCCGCCTTCGGTGATCGATTCGTTCATGCTCGAGCCGGCGCATTTTCGCGTGACGCAGTTGATCGGGCACATGTTTCTGCATGCCGACTTCTGGCATCTGGCAGGGAACATGCTTTTTCTGTTCGTCTTCGGCAATGCCGTGAATGCCAAGCTGGGGCATGTGCAGTTTCTGGCAATTTACTTTTTGACGGGGATTGTGACGGGGCTGGTGTGGCTGCTGGCGGGGCCGGGGAATCCGTGCCTGGGCGCAAGCGGGGCGATCATGGGGATTGTGGGGGCGTTTCTGCTGCTCTATCCGACCAACGATGTGTCGGTGGGATACATGTTCACGATCTTTTATCGCGGCACGTTTGAGATTTCGGCGATGTGGGTGATCGCGCTGTATGTCGCGTTTGATGTGTGGGGCCTGGTCGGGCGTTCGAATTCGGGCGTGGCGTATCTCTCGCATGTGATTGGGTTCTCGACGGGGGCGTTGTCCGCGGCAGCGCTGCTGTGGTTCAAGGTGACGGAAATGGATTCCAACGAGAAGAGCCTGCTGCAGGTCTGGGGATGGATGCCGCATGCGGATGATGGGAAGAAGGGCGCGGCCGCGGTCTTCGCGGCTCATGTGCCGGCGGCACCGATGCCGGTGCGCCGGCCGCCTGCGCCGCGCAAGCCGGTGGATACGGGGCCGATACCGCTGGATTGAAAATTCTGCGCGGTGAGCGGCGCGGCTTGTGCGGGAGGTTGGTGTTACAATGGGCGGCGGTCTTGCGGAGCGATTCCATGCCGTGGGTGTTTCTGATTCTTGCCGGTTGCTGCGAAATGGTATGGCCGCTGGGATTCAAATACACGGATGGGTTCTCGAAGAATTACTGGGCGGTGGGGTTTACGTTCGCCATCATGGTGCTGTCGCTCTATCTGATGAGCCTTGCGACCAAGGGGCCGCATGGCGTGCACGTGGGGACGGCATACGCGGTGTGGACGGGGCTGGGGGCGGCGGGGACGGCGGCCCTGGGTATGTGGCTGTTTCATGAGCCGCGGGATTTTTTGCGGGTGGTGTGTTTGCTGATGATTATCTGCGGGGCGGTGGGGCTGAAGTTTTTGAGTCCGCCGCAGCAGCCGGCGCGGGCGACCAGCCCACAGGCCGCCGCAGAGGTGCAGAAGGAATCACCGTAGGTGGTGAAATGAACGCCCCGCCCGGCGAGCCGGGCGGGGCAATCTTTTTTCACTCATGCCGAATCGACATTCTCGCGAATGTCGATCAAAGGCACTGGTTTATGCGCCTTCGGTCACGAAATATTTCATGCGGCGAATGCCTTCGCTGGTGTCGGTCTTCACTTTGCCTTCTTCGATCAGCGGCTTCATAAAGACACTGACGGCCACGTCTTCGAGCTCCGCAAATTCGCGCTGCAGGTCGCCGGCGCTGAACTGCTGGCCCTTGCGGCCTTCCATCCAGCGGCCGACGCGTTCCCGCACTTCTGAAAGATCGCGGCGGGTGCGCTTTTCGCGGGAGGGGGCTGGGCGACCGGTGATTGCCGCGACAGCCTTGTCGATCTGGGCCAACTGATGCGTCAATTCGTTCATGCGTTCGAGAATGGCGGCCTTGGCGGACTCCAGCGATTCGAGCTGGGCCTGCTTCTTCTGATCGGCCTCGCGCTCAATCGCGGCAATGGTCTCAAGGGCCTGCTTGGCCAGTGCATTATCGGGGAGCGAACCTGTCGATTTGGCTTTTTTGGTGGGAGGCATAAAACATTTCCTTTACAAAACAAATACTCTTCATTCATTCGAAGCGCCAACAGCCACACCCCGTGGTGTGGGCGATCCCGAAATGAAACTGACAACAATCGTGTACTGCCGTGACTCTAAATTAGGATCTCCTGATTCCGCACCCGCCAGATTACTTTCTGTAGTGTCATTTCGATGATGGGTTGGGCGATGACATCCTTGGAAAGATGACACAAGCAAATATATAGCACGATATTGCAATGATGACAAGCCACGAAAAGCCAAATCGCATTGCCAATAGCGGCGCGGCGGACGCGGCGAACACGGATGCGAAGCCGTTGATCGCCCATGCCCACGGCACAATGGCGGGCTGGCTTTCGGCGGTGCGCGTCAGGCCCAATGGGAAGAGATGTCCCATTGCAAAGGCCAGCGGAGCGATAGTGCAGGCAGCGATGGCGCAGCGTGCGACGACATCCCACGACTGCGTGAGGGCCAGCCAGCGATCGAGTGCCAAGAGGAAGCCAATACCGAAGATAGCGATACCGATTGCGGCAAAAGCTACTGTGCAATTGGCATTGCGCCAGGACTTGCTGCACTGGCTGCCGACGCCCGCGAAGACGAGAAAGCTGGCAATGACGACCGCGGCCGCATAGATAGGATGAGCCAAATAAAGTGCTAACTTCTGCACAAAGGCCATCTCCAGGAACATAAAGCCGAGGCCTATCATCAGGAAGTATCCAAGCGATGCGGTCTTATGCTGCGCGCGTCTCAGGGTATTTATACCCGGTGCCAGCGGGAGCACTATCAACAGGATTGCAAGCAGGAGCGCCTGAGCGACTGCCACCAGAAGCATCACGTAGCTTACTTCGAGAAAACGGTGCGCCCCTTCGCCGAATTTGTTGTGGAGTTGGGAATAAGAGTTCCAGCGGAACATGTGGAAGAAATAGGGCTGGTCATCGCCGGGAGCGGAAAGTTCGAAGGGGTACTCGGCCATGAAGCGGGCGCGGGCCTCCGGGGTGCCGACGAGGGCCTGCGGGCCGGTGAAGTAGTAGGGGTGGTCCACCAGGTTGTAATTGCCGTAAGTGTGGCGGGTGGCATAGACGGGGTTGGCCTGGGCTTCGGTGATGCCGGGGAAGTAGCAGATATCAAAACTCATGCGACGGGAAAAGGCGCGGAGGGCGGCAATCTGCGCCTCGGAGATGCCATCCCGGAAGACCAGGATGGTGCAGGAAAAATCGCCACGGATCATCGCCATTCGCGGGGCGGGATCGAGGCCCTCCTGCCGCAGTGCTTCGGCAGCGAGATTGAATGTGCGAAGTTCGGCACGCGGCGGGGAATCGATGCCGCAGGTGATCGAGAGGATGCCGCCGGGTGCCAGGTGGTGCAGCATGGCGCGGAGGGAGGCGGTGGTGTAGTCGTAGGCTTCGCGGGTGGCATCAGAACCGGCAGCCCCGAAGCCGCCGACGGGCGGGAACTGGATGATGTCGAACTGATCGGGGGCGGCGGCGAAGAAGCCGCGGGGTTCCTGGTTGACGATCTGCACGGCGGGAGCGGCGTAGATGTTGCCGCCGCGATCTGCAAGCGCGCCTGTCATGGCGCGGATGATTTGCACGTTGGGTTGGAGGGCAGTGACGGAGGTGGCGTGGTGGAGGATCGCGGTGCCGATCTCCACCCCCCCGCCGGCATCGACGATGCACACCTTGCCCGCCGGCTTGCCGAGGTTGAAAGGCGCGGCGGCGGTGCGGAAATCGCAGAATTCCCAGTCGGCGGGCTTTTTGCAGTCAAAGATCAGTGCCTGGCTGTCGCCGTCGGTGTACATCTCGATGTGCGGCGGAAGGTCATCGTAGAATTGCAGGCTGAGCTGCGGGGCGGAATGAAGTGCGGGGCCGGAGACGACATCGATCCGGCCCAGCGGGCTCTGGGCGCGATAGACCATCTGCGTGCCGGCAAGTTGAAGGGCGTAGGCGAGCGGTTTGTACTGATTGGGCGCGGGCTCCCAAGGCATCTGGTTGAGCGCCAAGCCCGTGATGGCGGCGGCGGCGAAGAGGACCGCCCACTGCGCGAGGCGCTTCCAGTTGAAGAGAAGTATGGCTGCCAGGAACGCGGCGGCGCACTGCCCGACTTGAAGTTGCGCCGGTGAGAAGCCGTTCATCGCGAGCACAGCGATGATGCCCCCGACGCCAGAGCCGAATAGGTCGGCGGCATAATGTCCGTTGAGCCGTTTCGGAGAGTCCATGAGCACGATGCCGATGAATGCCCCGGCGATGGCGAACGGGAGAAGCATGAGGAGTTCAATTAGAAGGACATGCGGTGATTCGCCATCGGGTTTGAACAGGCTCCAGGCAAGGAAGTTGACATTCAGGGGAACGCGCTGGGCAAACCACCAGGTCAGCGGAATTGCCGCCGCAAGCGCCAGCGAAAGAAAGACCAGCAAGGCCCGCTGACGGCAAACGATGCGGCCCCGCAGCAGCGTCAAAACCGACCCCGCCGCGCCGAAGCCCAAAAGGCCGAGGGAAATCACGATGCCCGCGAAATGGGAAGAATAGCGAATCGCCAGCCCGCGCATCAGGGAGAGTTCCAGCGCCACCACCACCGCGGCAATCAGCGCCAGCGCCATACGCGTGCGAAAGATCGGCAAAGTCTCGCTGGCTATGGCCCCCCCGCCGACCGTATCGCCGGAATTTGCACTGCGATACTCTTGCGCGGCAGCCACCGGTTTCGATTCCACCTCTCGTCTTCCTCGTTACTTGGGCGCCGTCTGCGGCTGCGTCGAAATATCGACGTTCATCAGCGGCACAAATCGCACCGGCGTGAGATCCTCGGTCTGCACCGTGCCGTCGGCATCTTTCGTTACCAGTTTCAGGGTCTGCAGCGCAAACGGCTGCCCCACCGGAATCATCATCCGCCCCCCCTTGGCAAGCTGCTTGAGCAGCGGCGGCGGAATCTGCCCCGCCGCACACGTCACAATGATCGCATCAAACGGCGCCTCTTCCGCCCAGCCATTGTATCCGTCGGCATTCTTCTGCTGGATCGTCGTATAGCCCAGCTTCTTCAGCCGTGCCGAGGCCGCCTCCGCCAGCGGCTTGATGATCTCAATCGAGTAGACATGCGAGGTAAAATGCGTCAGCACCGCCGCCTGATAGCCCGAACCGGTGCCGATCTCCAGCACCTTGGAAGTCGGCTTCAACTCCAGCCGCCGCGTCATCTCCGCCACCGTCCAAGGCTGTGAAATGAGCTGCCCATTGGCAATCGGCAGCGGCGAATCGTCATACGCCTGCGCCTGCAGATCCGCCGGAACAAATTCATGCCGCGGGACCACGGACAGCGCCGCAAGCACGCTCTCATCGGTAAGCCCGTAATATTCCTTGATGAGCTTCACCATCGCATCGCGTTCTTTTTGCCGCTCTGTGAAGGTCGGAGGCTTCCAAGGCTTGGTCGCAGTCGCCGGCGCAGATGTTGTGGTCTGCGCCTGCAACGGTTGCGTGCTAAGCAACGATACGAATATCCCTGCGCATACGAACAAGCATCCAGCGCTCCACTGCATGAGCGTAAAACCAAGTCGATTCACGGATCCTCCAATCGGCCCCTCCCGAACGCGATTATCAGCGCGATAAACGCTCTTCACAAGGTTCATCCATGCTGCCAAACGCATGACATAACCGGCATGTTGCAGATTCTTCTGCACGCGAATATCGATTGACACCCGCAAACCCGCCCTCTTACGATGCCCTCGGCACAATTCGTGGAGAAGCCGCAAATGCATATCCCGGTCGTCTGCCCCCATTGTCAGCAAGCATACAAGATCGATCCCAAAATGGCCGGCAAGCAATTTCGCTGCAATCAGTGCCAGAGCATCCTCACCGTTCCAGTTGTGGCCCCCGTCTCCGACGCACCACCCCCCCCGCC
>JADMIO010996571.1_pt1 | contig 65092 bp, 71 predicted proteins | sample 8958161 | NCBI WGS metagenome assembly JADMIO01 (sample SAMN16585339, study PRJNA669376) | soil metagenome | isolation source: Crop rotation soil | place: USA: Cullars Rotation, Alabama | collected 2011
CGCGACAACTTGTCCACGTGGAATTCTAAGCTTAGGATCCCAATGTGCTGGAAAGTGCCTGAAATAGCTATTCCTTGGCCTTGGGAGGCGGCGGGGGCGCCGCCTCGTCGATCCCGTCATAATCCGCCATGTAGCGCTTCATCCCCGCGCGCTCCCCATATTCGGACAGCCACAGCACCGAAAACGCATAGTTGAAGGCGATGCTAATGACGGCGGCAAGTTCGACTGCACCGATACCCGCCGACAGCCCAATCGCGACAGACGTCAGGATAAAAAGGGCATCGCCCGAGCTCTTCAGCGAGTTTCGGAAACGAACCGCGCCGGCGATGCCTGCAAGCGCGAAAGCCAACGCCAGTGAGTTCTGGACGATGATGACGATGCCGGTGACGACCATCGGCAGCAGGATGATCGTGTTGACCAGCGACTGGTCATATTCGTCGCCGCTGCGGACCGTCATGTAAACCCAGCTAACAGGCAGCGATGCGAGGATCGCCCCGACGATCGCCACCACCAGCCAGAACAGGCTGTCGCCGAGATTGTTGATGTGCTGGGCCTGCACGACATCGCGTGCCTCGAGCGGGTTCTGTGCTGGCTGATTGATCAGCGACTCCACGCCCCCCACAGGCAGGTAGTTGGCAAAATCGGGCCACACACGCGTCATTACGAAGACGAACAAGCCGATTGCGAGATAGTAGATTGTGAGCTGCCCCAGCAGCCTTGATGCGCGCATCACGTTCCCCCCTAGAAGCGTCGCCTGTGCAGCAGCCTAGTCGAAGTCGTGGGGGTTCGCAAAAGTCTCCACGTTGTCGGGAAGCTCAAGGCTCGGTATCGGCTTCAAGACGCCATATTCCTCTTTCAGCGGCTCATGCCCCAGCGGTGGCCACGGCACGTCGGGAAGCGGCAGGTCGGTATCGGGTACGCGATCGAGGAAATCTCGCAGCAAGGTCAGGCGGCCAACCGCCTGGTCATTGAAATCGACCAGGGTCCAGGGCGCGAAATCGGTGTGCGTCGCGGCGAGCATTTCCTCTCGCGCCTTGGTGTAAGTGTCGTAATGCTTGCGCGCCTCGATATCGATCGGCGACAGCTTCCACCGCTTCATCGGATTATGCAGCCGGTTCTCGAACCGTTCCTCCTGCTGCTCCTGGTCACAGCACAGCCAATATTTGAACAACAGGATGCCGTCGTCGACCAGGTGCCGCTCAAACTCCGGAACGGCCTTTAAGAATGCATCGGTTTGCTCGGGCGTACAGAAGCCCATCACCTTCTCGACTCCCGCGCGATTGTACCAACTGCGGTCGAACAGTGAGATTTCGCCCTTCGCGGGCAGGTGCTCGATGTAGCGCTGGAAATACCATTGCGTCTTTTCACGGTCATTGGGCCCCGGCAGAGCAACGACCCTCGCCTGGCGCGGATTGAGTACCCGCGCGAACATGTCGATCGAGCCGCCCTTGCCCGCGGTATCGCGCCCTTCGAACAGCACGACCACGCGCTGGCCGGTCTCCTGAACCCAGCGCGCCATCGCGCTCAGTTCCTTGGTGTGAGGTTTCAGCAGCGCCTCATACTGGTGCTTGCCGAGCTTGCTTTTCCCGCTCATTCCGGCCCCCCTACGGTGGACAGACTGTGGCACGGGGAATGATGGAATGGAACTCCCGGGTCCCCGGCGAGTCCGCTTGCCGTGACTCACGTCGTGAACCGCCTGATCAATGTCGTCGCCACAGCGCTGTTTCGCCTGCGCCGGCGGCCCGATGGAACTTCCGGAGCCCACGCCATCGCGCTCACGCCGTCGCGAAAGGTCGTCCTCGTCCGGCTTCGTTATGCGCCAGGATGGCGGCTTCCGGGAGGCGGCCGAGCAAAAGAGGAAAGTCTTCGGGATGCAGTTCTTCGCGAGCTTCGCGAAGAAATCGGAATGACAAGCCATTCGGGCGTTCGAGAGTCGCCAGTGAGCGGAGTCCTGGTCGTCGATGATGTGATCTACCAGCCCCGCAAATGGTCATGGGAAGTCGAGGCGATCTGCGAAGCTTCGATCGACAAACTTCCATCGGATGTGTCGCCGCGGACGCTCTCGTGGCTGAAGGCAGCGCGTGGCTCGCTATAAGCGCCGCCCATGCATCGCTTGTTCGTCGCCATCCGCCCACCCGAAGCCATTCGCGATCTCCTGATCGATGCAATGGATGACTCGCCGGAACTGCGCTGGGTTCATGACGACAATTTGCACATTACGCTCCGCTTCATCGGCGAGGTCGAGCGTCCGCTTGCCGACGATATCGCCTCTTCACTCGGCCGCGTCCGATCCGATCCATTTGAGCTGCGAGCGATCGGCGTCGGCATGTTCGAACAGCGCAACGGCGGCGCGCTTTGGGCGGGCATTCAACCCAAGCAGCCGGTGGCCGGCCTCGCCGCCAAGATCGAGCGCGCCTGCGTGAGCGCCGGCGCCGTGCCCGAGCACCGCGCCTTCCATCCGCACATCACGCTTGCTCGCTGGAACCGCCGCAGCACCCTCGCAGCGAACGCGTTTCTCGAGCGCAATCGCGCCCTCGCCTCACCGCCGTTCGCCGTCGAGCACTTCACCCTGTTCGAAAGCCGCCTCTCGCGCCACGGCGCACATTATGAGCAAGTCGCAAGCTACGCCTTAGGCTAGTGTCTGCTATCGACCCATTGCGGACACTAGCGACTTTGCTAGCCTCTCGACATGGGACCGTACGTTTCGTTCAGATCGCAAGTAGACCGGGCGATACTCAACTCGCCGGTTCGCCCCATCGGGTGTCAGCCCATTTTGCTCCCTGCCTTTGTACCCGTCCTGCTCTTGCCGCTCACACCGGACGACTGGTCGTTGGGGTGGTCAGCCTTGGGATGCTTAGCCCTGACGTTCTTGTGGATTGGGTTCGTTATCCGGAGAGCGTACGTTCTTGACGCCAAACGGATCGAAGCATCTCGCACCCAAGACCACACGAGCTGAGCGGCCCGTGTTCCACCCACGCAGACATCCCGATATGCTAAACGGGAGCCGCCGAGACGGCTCCCCGCATCCACTTACCGATTTACCAGAGCCGGACGCGCTTTTCCGGCGGGATGTAATATTTGGAGTCCGGTCCGATCCCGAAGGCCGCATACCAGGCATCGAGGTTGCGAAGCGGACCCAGGATCCGGAACCGCCGCGGACTGTGCGGGTCGCTCGCCACTTGCGTCTTGATCGCGTCGTCACGCTGGTTGCCGCGCCATGTCTGCGCGAACGCCAGGAAGAAGCGTTGGTCTCCGGTGAGGCCGTCGATCACCGGTGCCGGCTTGCCGCCAAGCGACATCAGATAGGCTTCATGCGCGACCTGAAGGCCGGACATGTCGCCGATATTCTCGCCCATCGTGAATTCGCCGTTGATGAAGACGCCCGGAGCCGCCTCATACGACGAATATTGCTTGCCGAGTTCCGTCGTCAGCGCATTGAAGCGCTCGGCATCTCCGGCGGTCCACCAATCGTGCAGCTTTCCGTTCTCGTCGAACTTGCGGCCTTGGTCGTCGAACCCGTGCATGATCTCGTGCCCGATGACCGCGCCGATTGAACCATAGTTGACGGCCGCGTCCGCTTTCGGATCGAAGAAGGGCGCCTGCAGGATGCCGGCCGGGAAGACGATCTTGTTCTCGAGGAAGCCGTTGTAAGCGTCGACCGTCGCCGGACTCAGGCCCCATTTCTTCTTGTCGACCGGCTTCGGCAGCTCTTCCAGCAGATAATCCCACTCAAAGGCCGAGCTGCGCTTGATGTTGCCGTAAAGGTCGTCCGGCTTCATCGCGAGCTTTGAATAATCGCGGAACTTCTCCGGATAGCCGACCATCACCTGCATTTTGTCGAGCTTGACCAGCGCTGCAGCCTTGGTCGCTTCGCCCATCCAGCTATTGCCCTTGATGCGCTGCGCTGCCGCCTTTTTCAGGTTGGCAACAAGCGCCTCCATCTGGGTTTTGGAGCTGGGCGCAAAATAGCGTTCGACGTAGGTCTGGCCGAGCAGTTCACCGAGCCGGTTATCGACTTCGGCAATGCCGCGGCGCCAGCGCGGGCGAAGTTCCTTCGCGCCATTCAAGACCTTCGTGAATTCGAACTTGTTGTCGACGAAGCGCTTCGACAGATAATTGCTCGCCTGGTCCGCGACCTTGAACGTCTGCCAGGTCTTCAGCGTATCGAGAGGCGTATTTGCGTAGAGCGCCGCGATCGCCTTGACCGCACTATTGTCGCCAACAAGCAGATCGTGCGGGGGAACTCTCGCAGCCTTCAGATAGTCGTCCCAATCGACGCCAGGCGCGTAGCTTACGAGCTGCGCCACCGTCATCGGGTTGTTCAGCTTTTCGAAATTGCGCAGCTCAACCTGCGGCCACGACACTTTCGCAATTTCGGTTTCAAAGGCGAGGATCGTATCTGCTTCCGCAGCGGCATTGGCATGACCGATCAGGCCGAGCGTGCGCGCAATATAAGCGCGGTAGGCGTCACGCTGCGGCTTGTACTTGTCGTCGAGATAATAGTCGCGGTCGGGAAGGCCCATGCCGCCGGAGAACATCCACATGCCGTTCGCGGCGGGATTGTTGAGATCCCCGAAGACGCCGAGCCCGAACAGGGTCGCGCCGAAATCGCCTGCGCTGGCGCCCATGAATCGCGCGAACTCGGCTTTGTCCTTGATCGCGGCCACCCGATCGAGATCGGCCTTAAGCGGAGCGGCATCCAATTGTTCGAGCCGCGCCTCGTTCATGTAGCTGGTGTAGAAAGCTCCGAGCTGACTGTCCTTGGGCGCGCCCATGACGATCGCCTGCAGCCGCTCCTGGTTGCGGTCGTTGACTTCGGAGCCGATGCCGTTTTGCGATTTGTCCGCGGGGATCGGATTGGCGTCGAGCCAGCTGCCGCTGGAGTAACGCTGAAAGTCGTCACCCGGCTTTACCGAAAGGTCGCGGGACTTGAGGTCGACACCCCACGTTCCGTAGTGCACGGTTTCGGGCGGCTTGACGGCGTCGGCGCTCTGCGCGACGGCGGCGGTCGCGGTGAGGGCCGATCCGGCCAGAATCAGTGATCGAACGAGCTTCAGTCCACGCATCAAATTTCCCCAGCGAATTTGCTCTGCCCTTCCAAGCACATGACGCCGCGCCGAGTCACGTTCGATCTGGCGCCCGGCGGGTTCGACGAATGGTGGGCGAGCAGATGATTGGCGGTGAGACGAAAGTTGGCGCGTCGCGCCACTTCGCTTAGGTCAAGCTGAGCAAGTCGGCTGGCTTCAATGCGTGCATCGCGTGAATTGCCATCCCATTACTTCTGCTCCTGAAACGACTTCGTTCGTAACGTCGAAGCGGAGCGTCGAAGGCTTCATCGGCAGTAGCTCGACCTCTGCACTATTTACCGCACCGCCGGCACGCGCATCGGCGCGCAATTTGCCAAGCGCCACATGAAAGGTCCCAGTTTCCTCTGCGGAGATAAACATCGTCCCGTAATCCGGGCTGCAATAACTGCCCGCATAACGTCCTCGAGGTAAGCTGAGCTGCCACGCAGAAGGGGGCGACACGACGGCTTCCCTTCTCCTCGTCGCGCGTTTTTCGATGCGTGCGGCTAAGTCATCCAGACGCCGCTGCGCGTCGAGCTCGGCAGTACGGCTGCCCGCGGCGAACCAATCATAGGCGTAGGCGGCCGCGATATCGACCAACGCATCGCCATGGCCGCTGTCGTTGGTTTCGACCGCGACGCCGAGATTCAGCTCGGGGACGAACGACACGTGCGAACGATTGCCAGGGAATCCGCCGAAAGAGTGATAAAGCATGCGGTCGCGATAGGGACCTGAATACCAGCCAAGACCATAATGGTCGCGCTTGAATGGGCCGAATTCGGTACTGACCTTGGCATAGGGCCGAAGGGTATCACTCGCCGCCATTGCCAGCTCGTCTTTGCGCTCGCCTCGCGCTGCCGCCAATTGGAATTGCACCCATCGGCCAAGATCGTTCATCGGCGCGAACATGGAGCCCGCCGAGTGCATGATGGAATTGTCCTTCCTCAGCGAAAATGTCTTTGGGCTACCGTCTGTCGTCGTCGAATAAGGCACGGGAATGCTTACGCCCGCCGGCAGGTTCTCGATGTTCTGAACAATTGTCTGATTCAGCCGAAGCGGGTTGAGAACTTCGTTTTGAACAATGCCCTGCCATCTTTTGCCGAACCGCCGTTCGATCAAGGACGCGGCTATGTTGTACCCAGTGTTGCTGTAATTATAGGATCCCAGCGGATATTCTTTGCTCGGACGAATCTTGCTGATTATTCGCCATTGAATTTCGGAGTCCGGAATGCCGATGTAGGCCCATCGGGATTCGATGGGATCGATATCCAAGCCGTGAGTATGAGAAAGCAGATGGCGCAGCGTGATCTTGTCTGCCTTGGCAGCGGGATCGAAGGCGATGTCGGGCGCGAGTTCCTGTAACGTCCAGTCAAGATTGATCAGCCCTCGCCTGGCCAGCGCTTCGAGTGACAAGGCGACGAACGATTTCCCCGATGACGCAATGTAGTAGGGCGTGTCTTTATCGACGGGGATGCGTTTTTCTACATCCACCCAGCCGCGCGTGCCTTGCGACAAAACCTGATCACTGCGCGTCACTGTCCATGCAATCGACGGCACCTCCGGAAAGCGACCCCTCATCCGATCGATAAGATGCGCGAAGTCGCTCGCAAACGATTTATCCGCGTTACGCGATGCTTGAGCGGCTGGTGCTGTGTGCTCCACTATGACTTGCGCGAAAGCAGGCGCGGCGCAGAAACCGACCAACGCGGCGCCAAGCCTGACAATAAGCACTCTGTAAAACCGCATACGCCACCTCCACGAACCAATTAGCGTTGAGGTCGGCGAGCATTCTAGAACGAATGTAACCTAGCCAAAGGCGCGGAGAATATGACCGGGTGTCAGGCCCCCGGTGGCCTGCCGGATGGTCCGAACCATGTGGCTTTGATCGGCGAATCCGGCCTCATGCGCTGCGAAAGCAGCAGGAACACGGGCCTGAATCATCCGTTCCAAGGCCAGCGCTGCCATCTGTCGCAATCGAAACGCACTTGGAGTCATGCCGTAATAATCGTTGAAGGCGCGCGACAAATGGACGCGGTGGACGCCGATGCTGTCGGCAAGATCGGCGATCGACGTCCTTCCCGGCTCAATCTCCAGCGATGCGCGCGTTGAACATAGCCAATCGGGAGCCGCTTTCGCCTTCGGCTCTCGCAAATCCTCGAAAGTCCGACTGAGCAACGCTGGGCTGCCGTAGGCGGCCAACTCGCTGGCACTGTGCAGCGAACGAAGCCGTAACCAGCCCCAGCCCTTGCGACAGATGACGTCACGCTGCTCGGTCGCGCGCTCAAAACGGATGGATAGGACGAGCGCACCGCACGGACCGAATCGATTGCTATGCGCCGTTCCTTCCGGCTTGAGGCAAAGGTGGGGCGCCGAAATCTCGCGCCGCTCGCCCTGGACGGATTCTTGGAGCGAACCAAGCAGCAGGATCGAGACCTGGCTTGTCTCATGCTCATGCTCCGGCTGTTCAGCGCCCGGATGATAGTAGGTCAGGCGCGAAAGATGGTCGCGGCCCCCGGCAATTGTTGTGCTTCTAAGCGCGACAGCCACTACCCAATCCTTCGGACGCCTAGCTTACATCAACATCCTCCGATTGCTAGCAATCCTGGTTGGCGAACCCATATAGCTTGGGCTGCGTTTGCCTTCGGCAATGGCTCGCGGTATTCAAAGAACAAAGCTGGAACGAACAGGCCCGATGCTGACTCACATTTCCGTCCGTGGCGCGCGCGAGCACAACCTCAAGGCCGTCGATGTCGACATCCCGCGCGAGAGCCTGACGGTCATCACCGGCCTCAGCGGGTCGGGCAAGTCGAGCCTCGCCTTCGACACCATCTATGCTGAGGGGCAGCGCCGCTACGTCGAAAGCCTGTCGGCCTACGCCCGCCAGTTCCTGGAGATGATGCAGAAGCCGGACGTCGAGCATATCGACGGCCTGTCGCCGGCCATCTCGATCGAGCAGAAGACGACGTCGCGCAATCCGCGCTCGACCGTCGCCACCGTCACCGAAATCTACGACTACATGCGCCTTTTGTGGGCGCGGGTCGGGGTGCCCTACTCCCCCGCCACCGGCCTGCCGATCGAGGCGCAACAGGTCAGCCAGATGGTCGATCGCGTCATGAGCCTGCCCGAAGGCAGCCGTCATTACCTGCTCGCGCCGGTCGTGCGCGGCCGCAAGGGCGAATATCGCAAGGAACTGGCGGAGTGGCAGAAGGCCGGCTTCACCAGGGTCCGCATCGACGGCGAATTCTACGCGATCGAGGACGCGCCGGCGCTCGACAAGAAATACAAGCATGACATCGAAGTGGTGGTCGACCGCATCGTCGTGAAGGAAGGGATCGAGGCGCGGCTTGCCGACAGTTTCGAGACCGCGCTGAAGCTCGCCGAGGGTCTCGCCTACCTCGACCCGGCAGACCCGCCGGAAGAGTCGGAATCGGCCGCGCAATCGGGGATGAAATTGGATTTCGGAGTCCCCGGCCGGATCGTCTTTTCAGAGAAATTTGCCTGTCCTGTCAGTGGCTTCACCATCGCCGAGATCGAACCGCGCCTCTTCAGCTTCAACGCGCCGCAGGGCGCCTGCCCGGCCTGCGACGGCCTGGGCGAAAAGCTGGTGTTCGACGAAGACCTCGTCGTCCCCAACCATAACGTCAGCATCGCCAAGGGCGCCGTCGTGCCGTGGGCCAAGTCCAACCCGCCCAGCCCCTACTACATGCAGGTGCTGTCGAGCTTGGCGCGCGCCTATGATTTCGACCTCAATGTCGCCTGGAAGGACCTGCCCGAAGAGGCGCAGCGCGTCATCCTCCACGGCACCAGCGGCCGCCCGGTCACCCTTCGCTTCATCGACGGCCGCCGCAGCTACGAGGTCAAGAAGCCGTTCGAAGGCGTGATCGGCAATTTGAACCGCCGCATGCTGCAAACCGAAAGCGCATGGATGCGCGAGGAACTGAGCCGCTACCAGGGCAGCCGCCCGTGCGAAGTGTGCGAGGGCGCCCGCTTGAAACCCGAGGCCTTGAGCGTGAAGATCGCCGGCGAGGACATTTCGCAATCCAGCCGCCGCAGCGTGGCCGACGCCTTCGCCTGGTTCGGCGCGCTCCACGACAAGCTGACCGCCACCCAGAACGAGATCGCCAAAGCGATCCTCAAGGAAATCAACGAGCGCCTCGGCTTCCTCCACAATGTCGGCCTCGACTACCTCCACCTCGACCGCACCAGCGGCACGCTTTCCGGCGGCGAGAGCCAGCGCATCCGCCTCGCCTCGCAGATCGGCAGCGGCCTCTCGGGCGTGCTCTACGTCCTCGACGAGCCGTCGATCGGCCTCCACCAGAAGGACAACGACCGCCTTCTCGAAACGCTGAAGCGCCTGCGCGGCCTCGGCAACACGGTGCTGGTGGTCGAGCATGACGAGGATGCGATCCGCCACGCCGACCATGTCATCGACATGGGGCCCGGCGCGGGCGTCCACGGCGGGACGGTGGTCTGCGCCGGAAGCCTCGACGACCTGCTCGCCTGCGAGGATTCGCTGACTGCCGATTATCTCAGCGGCCGCCGCGAGATCCCCTTACGCGCCCAGCGCCGCAAGGGTTCGGGCAAGAAGCTCACCGTCCACGGCGCCACCGCCAACAACCTCCGCTCGGTCACCACCAGCATCCCGCTCGGCACCTTCACCTGCGTCACCGGGGTCAGCGGCAGCGGCAAGTCCTCGCTCACCATCGACACGCTCTACGCCGGCGCCGCCCGCGCGCTGAACGGCGCCCGCATCACCTGCGGCCCGTGCGAGAAGATCACCGGCCTCGAGCAGCTCGACAAGGTCATCGACATCGACCAGTCGCCGATCGGCCGCACCCCGCGCTCCAACCCCGCGACCTACACCGGCGCCTTCACCCAGATCCGCGACTGGTTCGCCGGCCTGCCCGAAAGCAAGGCGCGCGGCTATAAGCCCGGCCGCTTCTCGTTCAACGTCAAGGGCGGCCGCTGCGAGGCGTGCAAGGGCGACGGCCTCCTCAAGATCGAGATGCACTTCCTGCCCGACGTCTACGTCACCTGCGACGTCTGCCACGGCAAGCGCTACAACCGCGAAACCCTCGAAGTGAAGTTCAAGGGCCACTCGATCGCCGACGTCCTCGACATGAACGTCGAGGAGGCGGCCGAGCTGTTCAAGGCGGTCCCCGGCATCCGCGACAAGATGCGCATGCTGCAGGAGGTCGGCCTCGGCTACATCAAGGTCGGGCAGCAGGCGACGACCCTGAGCGGCGGAGAGGCGCAGCGCGTCAAGCTGTCGAAGGAGCTCTCCCGCCGCGCCACCGGCAAGACCCTCTACATCCTCGACGAGCCGACCACCGGCCTCCACTTCGAGGACGTCCGCAAATTGCTGGAGGTGCTCCACGCCCTCGTCGAGCAGGGCAACACCGTGGTCGTGATCGAACACAATTTAGATGTCATCAAGACCGCCGACTGGGTGATCGACCTGGGGCCGGGCGGCGGCGTCAACGGCGGCGAGGTGGTGGTGACGGGCACGCCGGAGGATGTCGCGGCGGCGCCCAAGAGCTTCACCGGCCAGTATCTGAAACCGCTGCTGGAGCGGGCGTCGGTCAAACCGGTGGTGGTCGAGACGAAACCGGTGCGGGCGAAACGGTCGCGTAAGGTGGCGGTCGATGAGCCGGATTTGATTGCGGCGAAGTAGGCCAGCTAAGGAACGAGGAATTCTTGCTCAAGTTGTTCAAGACTCGCGACTACGTCAGCAAACTCGTCGTCTAGAAAATCATTCGCATGAGCATCGCGCCTCAGACGATTCACCGTATTCATGTGAGACAACAAAGTGGTCCTTCGTTCCTGCAAATAGGGCAGCACACGCTCGTCCCGCAGAAAACCTATTAAGTCCGTCAAATAGAGAGAGCTGGCTCCCCTTGAGAGAACGATGTGTGGCTCGCGAGAGGGAAGCGAGGAAAATCGATTAGCGCTAAGAGAGCTGCTTAGGACGCTGTTCCAGCATTCCGAAGACACCCCTTTGCTCCAAAGAAAGATAGTTGATCTGATCGCCTGCTCCAGCTCGTTTCGCCGAACACAAACTTCCGCCCATCGATCTTCTTTATTGCTAAAGAGCTCCGGCTGATCTTGCAGCTTGCGAACTGCCGCCTCCACGGCTCCAATCGCAACTTCGTAGACTCCATCTCGGACAATGATCAGGCCATAACCCATCAAGTGGTCGATCAGCTCAGGCGCTTCATGCATATACTCGAGAAGCTCAGTCCGATTGCCTTCGATCAAAAGGCAGAGCAACCGGAACTCCTCAGGATAGGTGTCTTTCAAGCTGCTAATAATATCGCTCATGTAAGTTTCGAGCTGGGATGCAAACTGAACCTGGGCGTCGGAAACTCTAGTTAAAGGGACATCGATCGGTCGAGCAACGCCGCTGAGCTGATGCACCTTTGAACAAACCTGCCGAGTAAAGAAGGGGTGGCCTCCATAACTTGCGTGGAGTCGAGCAACAGCCTGAGCGCTAAAGTCCAAGCCCATGAAGAATCCAAGTCGCGATACCATTTCTCTTGTTTCGTCGAACGAGAGATTTGGAATGAATCGCTTTGTCGCTAGCAAGTACGCAGGATTGTCTATCCCGTTGATTTTGCTCGTTTCTAGAAGGTACGGACTGGTACCTACGAAACAAACACTCAGGTAGCGTTTTGTTTGCGCCTGGCAAAACGCGCGGACGACTTGCCAAAAATAAACAGCATCGAGACCATCTCTCCAATGCGATGATGCCGCAGTCTTTGGCGATATGTTTTCAATCTCGTCGAAGATGAGCAATAAGTTGCAGCGCAACGCGCTTAAGGTTGCGCGCATCTGTTCTGCAAACCACTCGGAGACGGCGGCACCGGAAACAGCCGCTTGCTTTATTGGCTTTAGACCCAGCTGGGATCGAATTTTGTGGGTTAACCAGATCAACAGTTCGTCGTAGCGGCGCCCATGGACGGCAATGTCCTGACAATCGATCACAACAACATTGAGATCGGAGGACCGGCTTTTACGCTGAATTGCGAAGATTGTAGAAGTCTTTCCACTCTTTCGCAAGCCAAACAGACTAGAATGTTGTCCTGATCTGCCAAAGTCTATTACGCTGTTAACAATTTCTGTTCTTCCAAAGAAGAAATGCTCTTCTCGAAGTGGAGACTGAAATCCAAATAGATCTCTTATGAGGTAATTTCTTTGCACGCTCTTGATCAGTGGGTTGACCTGTCTGTCAAGAGACTCAAATGTCATTGGGACGATGATGGGGTATTCTGGATGCTGATCCAGATAGTGCTTTATAGTTTTCTCTATGTTCCGATCGGCGCTTACGAGAAATCGTATGGATTGATCCACCCGAGCAGACTCGAGGGCCTCGTAGAACAGATCGAATGCCTCCAGTGTTCGCACTTCAAAAGTGTCATAGCGCGTGAACACTATTAGTAGTTCTCGCTCAGTATTTAGAAACACCGAGGTTTCGTCAGTCGGTCGGACTAACGCCGCGAAGTATTGGCTGTTGCCTACAAACTCCGGATCAAATGAGCGGGTCACGTAGAAGTTATCAGCGATACGACGAAGAGCGTTCCGGACGTCTCCGGGATACTTTTCCGTCTCAAAATTTGGATGAAAACCAGGGTATGTGGGCATTGTCGATCTAGCTTGCAGCGTTGCCAGCGAGCCGCTCTACGGCTGCCCGCCGCACTTCTTCCGAGAACCTACTTGGATGCCTCAAAGCAACTGCTTCGAATGTCAATTCGGACATGTCACGCTCAATCAACATACGAAAGCCATCAGACTCCTTACCCATCACTAGGTCAGCCACCGTGCGCTCCTCGCCATCGCGACCGATTTTTTGCCGCGTCCGCGAGAGCAGGACCGTCTTCCCTCGCTCGTCCTTTAATTGGTCTTCGAGCGCAAATATGCTCTGCCAAACGTCATGCTCTAGTGTCCCCGGCTTGGCGGCAGGCATAACCTCATACAGCCGTAGCTGCGCCGCGCGCCGAACCACTTCTTCGCCCTTCCGATGGGCGTTGAGAGCCATCTGACGAAGCTGCTTCGGATCGTCGCAGTGCGCGATGCGGTCTACTGCGCGCTCAGCTGCGCTAGGCACACTCAACGCCCCGGCACCGCGATTCGCAGGTCCTCGTCGAGGAAGGCCTTCACGCCCGACCCCGCCGGAATGTTCGCGCTGGTGCCTGTCAGGAAGAAGCCTGCAATCGGCAGCAGCACGACGGCTCCGACAACGCCTGCCGTCCCGGTCACGCCCTTGTCGTCGAACGTGCCGCTGAGCCGGATCAGTCGGTCCCCGACGCGCGCATTGAGCACACGCGCCTCGATGCGCCCGGACTTGCCCCACATGCCCTTATGACGAACCTCGGTGACTTCGGCGGTCGCGGGCGTGCCAGCGGGGATCACCACCGCGCCACCGAGTGAAATCGGATTGGCGACCTGCATCCGCACGAGTTTCCCCGCGCGGAGTGTCTTATCGTTGGAATTGATGCTTTCCGACATGACCAGCAGGACTTCGGTCCCCGCCCGGAGCACATTCTCGGTGGGTGCCGACAGGATCACGGCCTGCGGCGCTGCCGGTGCCAGGATCGGCGTTGGCGCGGCTTGCTGGATTGTCGCCTGCGTTGACGCTGGCGCTTGCTGAGATGGCTGTGCGGCCGGCTTGCCGACCTGATCCAGCGGCACGAACGTCGGCTTCGATTCAGGCGCACCACCCTGGGCCGCGGCGAGCGCGGCCAACGCAAAAGTCAGATACATCACGAACTCTCCCCCCGTTGCGACTCGCCCCCGAGCTAGGCGCAAGCCCGAACGCTGCCTCAACTCCTTGAAATATGCAAAAAGTTAACGGCGCTCGACGCGATTTCGCTGTCCTACAACGGAGTATCTGTGCCTTAAGCTTGCGGATGAACGACCGCCTTGGCTCGACCCGAAATTCGTGCGTCGTCAGTGCGAACATTCGATAGGATTTTGTGAACATTCGCGTGGGCAGGCATCGCGTGCACCGTCGCGGCTTGCGTGCCGCCAGGTCCCGAAGAAAAGAAACAAACGCACCCGAACAACCACTTGGCACGGTCGTTTCGGGCAGCGTACTTATATTCGGGGCCAGCCGCCCCCACCTAAGCATCGCTACCAGTCGGTATCGACGGTTCTCGGCGCTAAGTCGCTCCTTTTTCCCTCTTTGACGCCTCCTAGCCGGCACGGCCATTCCGGCGCGTGCCCGAGGAAGGAATTCACCATGAAACTTTTCGGAACCGTAAAGTCGTTCGACAGCGCCCAGGGCCACGGCCAGATCTCTCCTGAAGGCGGCGGCGACGTCATCCGCTTCGACAAGAGCGCGATCGCGTGGGAAAAGAAGACGGACCCGACGGTTGGCCAGCGTCTCTCCTATGAGACCAGCACCAGCAGCGACCGCGCGCTGAACCTGCAGACTGCCTAATTGAACGGGGGCCGGGCGGGAGCGGCAACGTTTCCGCCCGAACTCCATTCGCTTAACCCGGCGCTAGCTGCTACGCTTGGCGCATCGCCGGTCTTCCCGCAAGCACCTGGCGACTGAGAGACCATCCGCGCTCCCGCTTGCCAGCAGGAGCTGCCCATGTCCCCCACCTACCCTTTTAATCACCCACACACCGAAAACCCGGGTCCGGGCACGCGCTCGCCCAGCATCGACCGCTGGGAAGACGAAGGCGGCCCTGCAGCGCCGCGCCGCCGCCGTGCACCTTCCACCACCGTGAAGGCGCCCGCATCCTTCCTGCCGCTCAATCGCGAGCAGCGCGACACTGCCGCCGGCTGCCGCGAGCGCGCTTCGGCGGACCTGCTGGAAGCCGCGACGATGGCAACCGTCAACGCCCGCGCAAGGATGGAATCCTCCGCCGCGAACTGGACATTGCGCGCCGAGCTGCTCGACCGGCTCGAAGCAAGCTTCGAGGCCCGCAAGGCGGCCGCGTCCGATCCTTCCGAGGAATTGGCCGGGGACCTGCGGACATAGCGGATCGTAAGCGCCAGTAAGTCAGCGCTTCAGTGTGCGTAGCCCGGCCGGACTCACCTCCGGCCGGGTTTTCTTGTTGTTTTAGGTTCATGCGTCTTATCCCCGCAACACGCGTTCTACAACTGAACTCCCCGGCGTTTCCTGGCGGAGAACAAGGAAATTTCCATGACAATGTTCGTGAAACTCGCGGCCGGTGCGGCCGCGATCGGCGGCCTCGCGGCTCCGGCGCTCGCCCAATATCCCTACCAGCAGCAATATCCGCAGCAGACGTACCAGCAGTACCAGTACCCGCAGGCTTACCCGCAGACCGGCTATGCCTATCCCGGCCAGGCTTATGGCCAGCAGGGCTATGGTGCGCAGACCAGCGTCGGCGCGATCATCGGCCAGCTGCTCGGCAACCGTTACAACGTAACCGACCGCACGGCGGTGACGCAGTGTGCGACGGCAGCGGTGACGCAGGCTCAGTCGCAATATCCGAACCGCTACGGCCAGAACTACAACAACGGTTACGGCAACGGCTATAACAACGGCTACCACCACGCCTATGGCAGCGCGCGAGTCACCGGCATCACCAATGTCGAGCGACGCAACCGCAGCCTTCGGGTGAGCGGGCTGATGAGCTCGGGCGTCGGCGGACGTCCGTGGGGCAACCAGGGCTACAACCCCGCTTACGCCAACGTGCAGAGCGACCTCACCTTCCGCTGCAACGTCGATTATCGCGGCGCCGTTACCAACGTGCGCGTCAACCGCAATAACGCCTATCGCGGCTAGCCCCGCTTGACTGGGTCCGGGCACTCCAGCGGGGCGCTCGGATCTTGCCGCGTTGCAGCCTGTTCATGGGGGAGACAGCCCCACGTGCTCTGCCCCGGTCTCGGCTCCCCCTATCGCAAAGCGATGCACAATCAATGACTTGGCCCGTTGTTCCCCATCCACCGTCGTTCGAGCGACGCGGATGATGATGGAGGGGCGCGGATGGCCGCGCCCGATTTCCTCGAAGCAATTGGAGACAAGTAATGCGTAAGATCATGACTGCGGCCGCAGTGGCCGCCACCGCCACGGTCGCAACCCCGGCCGCCGCCCAGATCGGCAATTCGCAGGGCCTCGTCGCGGTCAACATCGGCGATGTCACCCTGCTCAACAATTTCCTCAACGACACGCAGATCGCCGCGCTTAACAATCTTGGCGTGCCGATCACGGTCCAGGCGCCGATCAGCGTCGCCGCCAACGTCTGCGGAACGACCGTCAACGCGCTCGGCGCGCTCCGCAAGGAGAACAGCCCGGCGACCTGCGATGCCAAGAGCGGCTCGGCTGCCCTGGCGCAGATCGTCCAGCGCCAGAAGCTGAAGCAGAACAAGTAAGCGCTCGCGTAAGTTTGGGCGTTTGGGCCCGGCCGCAGCTTCCCCCCTTGTTCCGGCCGGGCCTTTTTTGCGTACTCCCGAATATTCTTTCCTACAGCGGTTCCGTTGTGCCTTATCCTCGCGGATGATTCACGGTGCGGAACCGAACGGCTCGAACTTCACAAACCTCACAAACTTTGCGCGGCGTGCTCCCGCAGTTTCTCTGGGTGGGGTTTATGAAGTTCCGTCGCAGCCTTGCGACCGCGAACATTGGGTAGCGTGAAGGAGTTTCGCCAATGCCGTCAGTGACCGGATCCTGCCTGTGCGGCGACGTGCGGATCGAGGCGCGCGGCGAACCGTACCGCGTCGGCCTTTGCCACTGCTTCGACTGCCGCAAGCATCACGGCGCGGTCTTTTTCGCGGCGGCGATGTTCCCCGAAGATGCCGTGACGGTCAGCGGCGAGACGCATCATTTCAAGGGTCGACACTTCTGCCCGCGCTGCGGCTCGTCCGTGTTCAACCGCTTCGACGATGAGGTCGAGCTGCACCTCGGCGCGCTCGACGATATCTCGCGGTTCGAGCCGACTTACGAATGCTGGACCATTCGCCGCGAAGGCTGGCTGCCGCGCTTTCCCACTCGCTATCTCTACGACCGTAACCGCGAGGCGGAGGGCCGCGACGATCATTAGCCGCGGGTGCGACTGGACAGGCCCCTGGCGATTTGCTTGATTTTGCGCGTTGATTGCAAAGGGGGTTGTTGATGCGTGCTCGTTTCGCGTTCCTCGCCGTCGCCGCGTTCGCCGTTCTGGCCGCCGCATCGATCGTCCCGAAATACCAGGCCTTCTTCACCGTCGATGCGCCGGGCACCGCCGACGATCCTCTGGTGACCCGCTTCGCCGGCTCACATATCCTTAACCAGGCCGGCAGCCGCCTCGACGAGCTTACGCTTCCCGCTGCGCCGGCGCTGGGCAAGAGCTACAGCAACCCGAAATGGGGCAAGACCGTCACGGCTGAGGGGCGCGTCACCCGCACCGTCTATGTCGTGCCACAGGGCATTTCCTCGCTCGAGGTCATTCGCGGACTCCAGGCCGGCCTGACCGCCAAGGGTTTCAAGACCGCCTACGAATGCTCCGCCGACAAATGCGGCGAGGCCTTCGCGCGGCTCAAATATTACTGGCAGGACAAGGCGACCCTGGTCGACGGCCCCGGCATGGAGGTCGATCGAGCCAGGTTCGTCCCCGCGGTGTTCGATGCCCCCAAGGCGATCCGCTACGCGCTAATGCAGCGCGGTACCGGCGCCGGCGCGGCTTATGCCGGCCTCTACGTCGCGCTCAACGAGGGCGGCACCAACGGCGACCTGTCCGACACGCTGACCGGACACGTCACGGCCTTGGTGGAGGTGGTCGAGCCCGCCGCTTCCTAGGCGAGCGCGCTTATTTGAGCTCCAGCACCACCGGGCCCGAAACCGGGTCGGTGTCGCCGTCCAGGCAGTCGCGGAAGGTGTCGAGCGTGGCGATCATGTGCGGTCGGGCCGCGGCCATCGCGTCCATGTCGTCCCACTCGCCGATGATGCAGTAGGTACCCTCGCCGGTCTGGATCATGTTCGCGTGTCGCATCCCGGGCCAGTTGCGGTCGACCGCGCGGTGAGCGTCGAGGAAGTCCTGCTCGCGGCCGGGCTTCACTCGGAAACGGACGGTGTTGAATGCAGTCATGGCGTCGTCCTCCCCTGTTCTGCGGCCGCGCAGATACGACTTTCGGACCGGTGGCGAAAGGAGGCCGCTTATCGCTCCGCAAGCGGCTCCGCAGTGGCCTGCAGTTCCTCGTCGGCGCGGTCGATGGCGTCCAGCAGCTCCTGGAACTCAGGCGCCTCCTCGACCGGCCACAGGCGATCGAAGGTCGCACCCAGCAGGGTGACCTCGCGCTGGGTCAGCAAGCCCACTGCAACGATCCGTTCTTTGGTCATTTGCCACAACAAACGCATGTAAGTCGCTGAAGTGCCTGACTGACCCAGGTGAATCCACCTGCCTGTGGAAAACTGTTATACTCCGAGTCGCTCATCGGGGGAGCGGGTGAAATGGAAAGTAACCGGACCTATTTCATGCGCCGGGCGGCGCAGGAGCGGTCGGCGGCAGTCAATGCCGACGGCAAGGCGCGGCAGGCTCACCTGGAGCTCGCGGAACGCTACCAGGAATTGACGCATTCCGAAGTAGAAACAGAGGAAACGCCGTCGGCTGAAGCGCCTCAGGCCTGAAGGCGTTCAACCATTAGGTCGAAAACCGCGGGGTGCAGCGGCTTTTCGAAGCGAAGGCCGGCAGTAAAATTATCCACCCAGCAGACTTCGGCGTCGAGCGATTCCAGATGGGGCATCTTGACCAGCACATGCTCGCCAATGCGCGGCCGCTCGACCAACTCGGTCTTGCAGCCCTCCGGCGAGCAGTCAAACAGTCGGACCCTGTAGTTGATCTGCCCGATCCGGCGCAGCGAAACCTCACCTTCGATCGGAACGCGTTCGCTTTGCCGGGCGCGCTGCTCCGCGACCTTGGGGGTTTCCGGCTCGAAGATTAGCCCTGCCTTGCCATTGCTGCACCAGCGGACGCGGCAATCGATCGCTCCGCGGCGGAGAACCGACAGCTTCAGTTGCTCGCCAGCCTGAAATTCGGTTGGCGTTTCAATGCCGCAGCCTTCGTAGGACAGGTCGACGAGCATGATCTCAACCGTCGATTCGTCTTCGCGCATGGCATAGCCGAGCATCGTCACCGGCCGGCGCTCGCGGCGCTCGACCGGTGTCGTCGTCAGATTCGACGCTGCGGCTCCTGCTGGAGCGGTCATTCCACACCCCGGCACATGGCTGAAGACTCCTTCAGCCCAGCAAGTAACATAGGGTAGTAAACTGAAGTTTAATCGGGTCGGTAGCCGACTTATCGAAGCTCAGGCGTCGGCTGGATGACGGCACAGGCGATCCGCGCGCCGCTGTTGCCGCTCGGGTCTGTCGCATAATCGTCCGCTTGGGCGTGCAGGACGAGCGCGGCACCGTCGGCGTCGAGCAACGCTCCGGCGGTCCCCGCCGCCCCGACCAGCGCCGCACCGGAAACAGTCACCGTTTCTCCCAGGGCGCCGTTGGCGGCGACGGTAACGTTGCGCAGGTCACCGCCATGCGGTCCGGCGGGGTTGTTCAGCCCGTGCTTCCGTTCGGCGGGGTTCCAGTGCGGACCCGCACTGGTGAATTCGGGCGGATCGCAGCGGCCGACGGAATGAATGTGAAAACCGTGGACCCCGTGGGGCAGGCCGTGGGCGTCGATGCGGAATGTGACGCCGCCGCTGGTTTGCCACGCACGAACCGCTCCGATCTCCTGCCCCGACGAATTGATGAGCGGCATCGGCGCGCCGCCCTGCGGCTCCCGCACGGTTTCGCAACCGGCGAGGATCAGGGGCAATGCGAGGATGAGCGTGCGCATGACGCTAAAAACCCATCAGTCGCCGCTTGGTTCAGCTTCGATGCGCGCGAGCATGGCTTCCACCGCCACCTGATCGCCGGCTTTGACGTGGAGCTCCGCAACGGTGCCATCGAATGGCGCGGTCAGCGCATGCTCCATCTTCATCGCTTCGAGGGTCAGCAAGCGCTGGCCCTGCGCGACCTTTTCGCCTTTCTTCACCTCGACCGCGGTGACCTTGCCCGGCATCGGGGCTTCGATCTCGCCATCGTGAATACCATGCGACGTGCCGGTGCCGCGCGATGAGAGCGCGAATTCGTAAGCCTGGCCTTCGTAAAAAGCGACCACGCGCTCGTCGTCGCGAAAGCCCGAAACGGCTGCAATTTCGCCGTCGTCGGGCGAAACCGCTTGCCGCTCAGCGCCGCTGGTGAGCACCGCCAGGCGGCGCTCAGGACCATTCAACCTGAAACCGACGGGATAACCGTCATCGCGGTCGGATTCTGCGAGCGCGATCATCGCCGCGCCACGCCAGATATATTCGTCAGGCTCCGACGGCGGAACGAGTTCGTCCAAGTTGCGCTCGATGAAGCCGGTGTCGATACGCGCTGACCCGAAATCCCCGTCCAGCAAAGCGTTGAACAGGAAGCCGGCATTGGTCCGAACCGGCCACACCTCGACCTCGTCGAGCATGTCGGCGAGGCCGGCGATCGCCTCCTCGCGGTCGTCGCCATACGCGATCAGCTTGGCGATCATCGGGTCGTAAAAGGGTGAGATCGCATCGCCTTCTTCGACGCCGGTTTCGATGCGGCCATCCTCGCCAAGGTCGAAATGCTCGAGTCGCCCGACGCTTGGCAGGAAACCCTTTGCGGGATCTTCGGCGTACAGCCGCGCTTCCATCGCCCAGCCGTTGATCGACAGCTCATCCTGCTTCTTGGGCAGCTTTTCGCCTGACGCGACGCGCAGCTGCCATTCGACCAAATCCTGTCCCGTAATCTCCTCGGTCACCGGATGCTCGACCTGCAGCCGCGTGTTCATCTCCATGAACCAGATGCGATCGGCCTTGAGGCCTTCGGACGCGTCGGCGATGAACTCGATGGTGCCCGCGCCTTCGTAGTTCACAGCCTGCCCGGCGCGCACTGCTGCACCGCAAACGGCTTCACGCGTCTCGGCGTCCATGCCGGGCGCGGGCGCTTCCTCGATCACCTTCTGGTGGCGGCGCTGCAATGAGCAGTCGCGCTCGAACAGATGGACGACATTGCCGTGGGTGTCGCCGAACACCTGCACCTCGATGTGGCGCGGCGAGAGAATGTATTTTTCGATGAGGACGCGGTCGTCGCCGAAGCTGGACGCCGCCTCGCGCTTGCAGCTTTCCAGCGCGTCATCGAAGCCGGCGGACGCATCGACCTTGCGCATGCCTTTGCCGCCACCGCCCGCCACCGCCTTGATCAGCACCGGATAGCCGATCGCGTCGGCTTCCTTTTTGAGGCGCTTGGGATCCTGATCCTCGCCCAGATAGCCCGGCGTCACCGGCACTCCTGCGTCGGCCATCAGCTTCTTGGCCGCGTCCTTCAGGCCCATGGCGCGGATGCTGTCCGGCTTCGGCCCAACCCAGATCAAGCCGGCCTTGATCACGGCTTCCGCGAAGTCGGCGTTTTCCGACAGGAAGCCGTAGCCGGGATGAATCGCTTCGGCGCCAGTTTCCTTGGCGGCGGCGATGATTTTGTCCCCTACGAGATAGCTCTCGCGCGCCGGGCTCGGCCCGATGTGCACCGCTTCGTCGGCCATGCGCACGTGCAGCGCCTTTGCGTCAGCATCGGAGTAGACGGCGACCGTACGAATCCCGAGCGCACTTGCCGTGCGGATCACGCGGCACGCGATCTCCCCGCGATTGGCAATGAGCAGCGACTTCATCATCGCGCAGGAACGCCCAGCTCGGCATTTTCGGCGCGAGTGCGTTCGTCAGCGACCGGATCGCCTTTGTGCACATTCACGGGAACGATGCCCGACCACACGCCTTCGGGACCGTCGTCGGTCGCTATGCCCTGATTCACCTTGCCCACCGCTTCCTCAATCGGGACCAAAACCACCATCGTTCCTTGCAGATATCCGCCCGGAAAGTCGGGCAGATGCTGCAGCCGATCGGTCTTCACAAGGTGGTTGAACACCTTGTGCATGAGACGCTGCTTCTCTTCCGCGTCCTCGACCGGCGTCCCGCGCCCGTACACGGTGGCCGAGCGATAGTGCATCGAATGATCCTCAGTGCGCCGGGCCAGCACCAAGGCGTCGATCATCGTGACGTTGATGCAGGCTTCGCCACCATTCGCGATGTGGGAGAGCAGTCGATTGGTCGCGAGGCCATGAATGATCAGGCTGTCGCCGTCGCGGACGTGGATCATCGGCTGGACGTGCGGCTGCCCGTCGATGCTGACTGCAACCGCGGCGATCAGCGCTTCGTCGAGGATCGTATGGATCAGCTCACGGTCGTAGGTCGCGCGCTTGGCCTTGCGCCGCATGCGCGTGCGGTCCGTGACCGGGAACTCCGGGCTCAATCCGGCAGGCATCGGCCGCTCCTTGCCTGCTCTTCCGCGCTGGCACCGTGCGCTGCGCAAAAGATCGCTTCCTGAATCTGCGCCGCGGTCGGCACGTGCATCGAACGGTCCGCGGCGACGTAAGGATATTCGAGGAGCAGCCTGCCGTTTTTGACATACATCGACGCGACATTGGCTTCAGGCGCGTTCGACAGGTACAAGCGCCGGCTGGAAATCCCGCCAAGCTTCGCGATCGTCGAGCCCTTCAGCAGCCCGGATTTGCACGCGGCCTTGAATGCCGCGCGGATTTCATCCTCGACGGCGCGCCGCCGTGGCGTCTGGTACCAGAAGCGGGCGATAAAGGCCTTGTCCCCTTCCGCGAGCAAGACGGTCGGGGGAGAGCAGCGAGCTTGGGCTGGCTGGGCGGCGAGCGCCGCGAAGAGGAGCGCGGCAATCAACTCGCCGGACATCCCGTGACTCGGGACGAGAAGGTCAGGTTCATCACCTTCCAAGTGCCATTCTCGCGGACCAGGTCAAAGTGGTCGAACCCGCAATTGGTCACCGCGCCGTTCACCCGCACGACGAACGGCGCCCACACCATCGCCACGTCGCCATCGATCTCGACCGCGGGGTCGCTGATGCTCTCCTGAAACGTGTCCCCGGGCGTTATGCGCTGCGCGAATTGCGCCCAACTCTCCTGCCGCAATCCACTGCTGCTGGCTCGCTGTCCGGTCGCGGTGACTCGGCCCTCGGGATGAACGAGGCGCAGCATCGCCGCGGAATCACCGGCCTCGAACGCCGCGAACAGTTGCTGGATCGGCGCAAGGACGTTGGCGGCATCGAAGCTGGGTGGCGGGATCGGCGCGGCTGGCGGGAGCTGGCCGGACGTAGCTTGGGCCGCAATGAGGAGAGCGGTAATCATGCTTATTAGCTATCCTCGGCTAAAGTGTGCTTTGCAGTCCGACATCGATCCGTACTCGCCGGTCAAGTGCCACTGATCTTGATCTGACCCACCTGAGAACATCGCAACTTTGTCGGTCCTTCTCTTCGACCGATGGTCGTAGAGGCTGAACTCGAAACAGGTTTGGTTTGCAGGCCATTCCACTGAATCCGTTATCGAGACGCGTTGATTCGGGTAATTCTTCGCAAGCGCCAGCTCATCTCTCCCTTCGATCTCCTGACTTATTTGGAGGCATCGCGCGAGGAGCAACATGACGATCACCAGGAAAGCGACAAACACCAACCGCATCACATCCTGAACACGCCGAACTGCGGGCGGTCGGGGATGGGCGCGTTGAGGGTTGCAGCAAACGCCAGGCCGAGCACGTCGCGGGTCTGCGCCGGGTCGATGATGCCATCATCCCACAGCCGCGCGGTGGCATGCCACGGATTGCCCTGAGCTTCATAATCGTCGCGGATCGGCTGCTTGAAGGCTTCGGCCTGCTCGGCCGTCCATTTATCAGCGTCGCGATGCACCGTGGCGAGCACGCTCGCCGCCTGTTCCCCGCCCATCACGCTGATGCGGCTGTTGGGCCAGGTGAACAGGAAGCGGGGGGAATAAGCGCGTCCCGCCATGCCGTAATTGCCGGCGCCGAAGCTGCCGCCGATGAGCACGGTGATCTTGGGCACGGATGCCGTGGCGACGGCGGTGACCAGCTTGGCGCCATGCTTGGCGATGCCCTCGGCCTCATACTTTCCGCCGACCATGAAGCCGCTGATGTTCTGCAGGAACAGCAGGGGCACGCGGCGCTGGCAGGCAAGCTCGATGAAATGCGCGCCCTTGACCGCGCTCTCGCTGAACAGGACGCCGTTGTTGGCGAGGATCGCGACGGGAATGCCCCAGATGTGGGCGAAGCCGCACACGAGCGTCGAGCCGTAGTTCGCCTTGAACTCGTGAAGCTCCGACCCGTCGACAATGCGCGCTATGACCTCGTGGACGTCGTAAGGTGCACGAACATCCTCGGGGATGATTCCGTAAAGCTCTTCGGGGTCATGGAGCGGCGGGCGCGGCTCCCGAAATTCGATCGCCGATGACTGCGGCTGCAGCGTCGATACGATGTCGCGGACGATCGTCAGCGCATGCTCGTCATTCTCGGCGAGATGGTCGACGACGCCGCTCTTCTTCGCGTGAAGGTCGCCGCCGCCCAGGTCCTCGGCGCTGATCTCCTCGCCCGTCGCCGCTTTCACCAGCGGCGGCCCCGCGAGGAAGATGGTGCCCTGGTTACGGACGATCACGCTCTCGTCGCTCATCGCCGGGACGTAAGCGCCGCCTGCGGTGCAACTGCCCATCACGCAGGCAATCTGCGGGATGCCCTTCGACGACATTTGCGCCTGGTTGAAGAAGATGCGGCCGAAATGCTCACGGTCGGGGAAGACCTCGGCCTGGTGCGGCAGGTTGGCTCCGCCGCTATCGACCAGATAGACGCAAGGCAGCCGGTTTTCGAGCGCGATCTCCTGCGCGCGGAGGTGCTTCTTGACCGTCATGGGATAGTAAGTGCCGCCTTTGACCGTCGCGTCGTTGCAGACGATCATGACCTGGCGGCCGGACACGCGGCCGATGCCGGCGATCATCCCCGCGCCGGGAACCTCGCCCTCGTACATGTCGCAGGCGGCGAGCTGGCCGATCTCGAGGAACGGCGATCCCGGATCGAGCAGCCTCTCGACGCGGTCGCGGGGGAGCAATTTGCCGCGCGACACGTGGCGCTCGCGGTGCTTTTCGGGTCCGCCCTTCGCCGCTTCGGCGACATCGGCGCGAAGCTTCTCGGCAAGATCGCGGTTGTGCTTGGCGCGGGCGCGAAACTCCTCGCTGTCGACGCTGATCTTGGTTTCGATGCGTGGCGCGCTCATGGCGCGATGGCCTAGCCGCTACGCCAGAAGTTGCAAACTGCCGTGGATTCAAAGGGCGCCTTTGGCGTGCTATAAGGACGCGGGGGCGAGTGGAGTACGGCCGATGACCTATTGGGAATTCAAAGGCAGGGAGCTGATCAACTGCACCTGCGAATATGGCTGCAATTGCCAGTTCAACGCGCTTCCCGACAAAGGGCATTGCCATGCCGTCGCCGGCATCCAGATCGACGAAGGCCATCACGGCGACACGCGGCTCGACGGCCTGAGGATTGCCGCCCTCTTCAAGTGGCCCGGCCCGATCCACGAAGGCCATGGCGAGGCGCTCGCGTTCGTCGATGAGCGCGCAGACGAGAAGCAACGCGAAGCCCTGCTGAAGATCATGACCGGCCAGGACACCGATCCGTTCGCGACAGTGTTCGCGGTGTTCGCATCGACCATGGAGACGATGCACGAGCCGGTGTTCACCGCGATCGACTTCGAGGTCCACGTCGAAGGGCGCCGCGGACATCTCCGCATCGACGGCTATGTCGAAATGACCGGCGAGCCGATCCGCAATAAAGTGACCGGCGCGGAATCACGCGCGCAGATTCGTATCCCCGACGGATTCGAGTATGAGGTGGCCGAGATCGGCAGCGCAAGCAGCCGGACGCTCGGGGGACCAATGCAAATTGAGATTACCGACAAATATGCGCAGCTCGCGCACCTCCATCTTTCGACCCGCGGAGTCGTCCGCGCCTGACCTGACCGGCCGAGTCCTTCGGCACGAGCGATGGATCGTCGCTTCGGGCGTCGCTTTGGTTGCGGCGCTGGCGTGGTGGTTCGTTCTGCGCGGCGCGGGCATGTCCGACGCCATGGACATGCAGGCCATGCAGCGTCCTCCGATCAGCGCTTTGCTGTTGATGTGGTGGGTGATGATGGTCGCCATGATGCTGCCGTCGGCGGCGCCAGCGGTCCTGCTTTATGGCCGCGTGCGGCACATGCGCGGAGGCGACGAGGAGATCGCCAGCAGCTGGCTGTTCCTCGCGGGCTATACCCTCGCCTGGCTTGGCTTTTCGATCGTCGCGGCGGGTGCCCATTGGCTGGTCGCGGGCCCCTCCATGACGCTTGGCAACCGTTATGCCGAGGGGGCAATCCTGATCGCCGCCGGATTCTATCAGATGTCGTTGCTGAAATCGGCGTGCCTTCGCCAATGCCGGTCGCCCGCGCAATTCATCAGCCGGCACTGGAAGCCCGGTGCGGTGGGTGCGGTGCGGCTGGGGATTCTGCACGGCGCTTATTGCGTCGGCTGCTGCTGGCTCCTGATGGCATTGCTGTTCGTCGGCGGGGTCATGAATGTCGTGTGGATCGTCGCGCTCACGGCGGTCGTGGTCATCGAAAAGCTCGTTCCGGGAGGAGACCGGATCGGACGGCTAGCGGGGATCGCACTGATTGCGTGGGGCGCAATCCGCCTCATGGGCGCGGTCTAACCCGAACTATTGCGGTCGCTCTGCCCGCGCCTTGAGGTAGGCATAGAGCGCGCCGCGCTCGTGGCGCGTCATTTTCGAGAAGCGCGATTTGGCGACGATCGCCATCAGCTCGTCTTTCAGCTTGCGGTTGCCGCTCGGCACGCCGGTGGTGAGAAAGCGCTCGAACTCCTCGCGTGAATAACCCCCCGCGACGACCAGGTTGGGCGTCGCACCCTCGTCGTCCGTGTGGCCCTCAAGCTTGTAGCCGTGACATTCCGCGCAGGTCACGGAGGTGATGTAGCGGCCCATCGCATAGCGCGGGCCCAGGTCTACAGGGCCCGGCGCTGCTAGCTCGCGCACCAGCTGCGCGGCCGGCTTGGCTTGGCCGCTGGAGATTTCGCGAAGGGCACGAGGCCCTGGTTTCGGATCGGGGGACACGTCACCGGAGGGCGGAACCGTCCGCAAATAAGCGATCAAGGCGTCGAGGTCGGCGGGGGCGAGGTGGTGAAACAGCTCCGACGGCATCACCCACAGGTCCTTGCGCTTCGGATGCACGCCGCGAACCAGCACATCGCGAAGCTGCTGGTCCGTCATCGCGGGCACCGCGCGCGTGAGGTTCGACGCCCACATGATCCCATATTCGTTGGGATTGTCGTCCCAAAGTTGTCCCTCAAGGCCCTTGCCGTGGCAGCCATGACAGCCGAGCACCCACGACAGGCGCTCGCCGTGGGCGATCTTGGCAGCCGGCGCCTTCGCGGTTCTGGCGCCGTCGAACATCGGACGGACATGCTCGGCAGGATCGAACTGACGCTGGCATGCGGCCGCGAGCAGCAACATCGACGCGAAAATGATGCGCATGAAAAGCCCCCGTGCGAGGGCTTAGCACATTAGGCGCCGATTACCTCGCGGCCGATCAGCATGCGGCGGATCTCGTTGGTGCCCGCGCCGATGTCGAGCAACTTGGCGTCGCGATAGTAGCGTTCCACCGGCCAGTCCTTGGTGTAGCCGGCGCCGCCCAATGCCTGCACCGCCTCATTCGCCACCTTCACCGCATTTTCGGATGCTAGCAGGATCGCGCCCGCTGCGTCGAAGCGCGTCGTCCGCCCGGCATCGCAGGACTTGGCGACCTGGTAGACGTAAGCCCGGGCGCTGTTCAGCGCGACGTACATGTCGGCGACCTTGGCCTGCATCAGCTGGAAGCTTCCGATCGGCTTCCCGAACTGCTTGCGCTCCCGGACGTAGGGCAGGACCGTGTCGAGGCAGGCTTGCATGATGCCGAGCTGAAGTCCGGCGAGCACGGTGCGCTCATAGTCGAGGCCGCTCATCAGCACCTCGACGCCCTTATTCTCCTCGCCGAGGATATTCTCCGGCGGGACGAAGCAATCGTCGAACACCAGTTCGTTGGTGGGCGATCCGCGCATGCCCATCTTGTCCATCTTCTGGCCGATGGAGAAGCCTTCCATGTCCTTTTCGATCATGAAGGCGGTGATCCCGCGGCTGCCGTCGCCGGTCTTCGCGTAGACGACCAAAGTGTCGGCATAACCGCCGTTGGTGATCCAGAACTTGGTGCCGTTGAGACGATAGCCGTTGCCACTCTTTTCGGCCTTCAATTTCATGCCGACGACGTCGCTGCCCGCTCCCGCCTCGCTCATCGCCAGCGACCCGACATGCTCGCCGCTGATTAGCTTGGGGAGGTATTTGCGCTTCTGGTCCTCATTGCCCCAGCGGCGGACCTGATTGACGCAAAGATTGGAGTGTGCGCCGTAGCTGAGGCCGACTGAGGCGGAGCCGCGCGCCACCTCTTCCTGCGCGACGACATGCTCGAGATAGCCGAGCCCGAGCCCGCCCCATTCCTCTTCGACGGTGATCCCGTGCAGCCCGAGCTCGCCCATCTGCGGCCACAGCTCGCGCGGGAATTCGTCGCTTTCGTCGATTTTCGCGGCGATCGGCGCGATCTTGTCGTCGGAAAAACGCCGCGTCGTGTCGCGGATCGTGTCGGCCATTTCGCCGAGGTCGAAGTCGAGGCCTGGCTCGGACATCCAAATTCTCCTGTCGGCGCCGCGCTAGCAGAGCGCCGGAGACTTGGACAAGGCGGCACGACTGCTTATGTGCACCGCAACAAATCCCGACTCTGGAGAACCCCCCATGGCCACTTCCGCCGACCCCACCGTCATCCTTTCGATTGCGCGTACCCCGATGGGGGCGATGCAGGGCGCGCTTTCTGACGTTTCCGCGACCGACCTCGGCGCTACCGCAGTGAAGGCGGCGGTTGAGCGCGCAGGCGTTTCCGGAGAAGACATCGACCGCATTTACATGGGCTGCGTGCTTCCCGCCGGTCTCGGCCAGGCACCAGCGCGCCAGGCCGCGATCAAGGCCGGCCTTCCGAAGTCCGTCCAAGCGACAACGGTCAACAAGGTCTGCGGATCGGGCATGCAGACGGTGATCATGGGCGACGAGGCGATCCGCACGGGCAACGCCGACGTGATTGTCGCAGGCGGCATGGAATCGATGACCAACGCGCCGTACCTGCTGAAGAAGCACCGCTCGGGCGCGCGCATCGGCCATGACACGGCCTACGACCACATGTTCCTCGACGGGCTCGAGGACGCCTATGAGGAAGGCCGCGCAATGGGCAGCTTTGCCCAGTGCACCGCGGACGAGTATCAGCTCACCCGCGAGCAGATGGACAATTACGCGATCGAGAGCCTGAGCCGCGCCAAGTCGGCGATCGACAATGGCGGGTTCAAGGATGAGATCGTGCCGGTGACAATCAAGTCGCGTGCTGGCGAAACCGTCGTCGACACCGACGAGGCACCGGGCCGCGGGCGCCCGGACAAGATCCCGCAGCTGAAGCCCGCCTTTGCCAAGGAAGGCACGATCACTGCTGCTACCAGCTCTTCGATTTCAGACGGCGCTGCCGCAGTCGTCCTGACCAGCGAGTCCAAGGCACGCGATAAGGGCCTTCAGCCCGTCGCGCGGATCGTTGCCACCGCCGCCCATGCGCAGGAGCCGGCGCAGTTCACCGTCGCTCCCATCGGGGCGATCGAAAAGGTCCTGGACAAGGCCGGATGGAAGGCTGGCGACGTGGACCTGTGGGAGGTCAACGAGGCGTTCGCCTGCGTCGCAATGTTCGCGATGAAGGACCTCGGCATTCCGCACGAGAAGATCAACGTGCATGGCGGAGCGACGGCGCTCGGCCACCCCATTGGCGCCAGCGGCACGCGCATCCTCGTGACCCTGATCAATGCGCTGAAGGGCAAGGGCCTGAAGCGCGGCGTCGCGTCGCTGTGCATCGGCGGCGGCGAAGCAACGGCGGTAGCGGTGGAAATCGTCTAACAAAGCCGCTCCAGGGTAAGGAACGACCCTGATATTTCGAGGGCGGGAGGGAGGCTAAGTCCGAAACTCCATTAGAACGGGGGTTACGAACATGCGCCTGACGATCGTCACACTCACCGCGCTCGCTTTGGTGGCCTGCAACAAGGCCGAAGCTCCGGCAGACACCAATGCCGTTGATGTCAATGCTACGGCCGAGGCGAATGTCGCTGAAACGACTGCGACGGCGACGCCGGCGGCGTTGACCACGATCAACGAGACGACCTGGGAATTCACCGATCCCAAGACCAAAAAGCCGATGCAGGAGTCGATCGACGCCGAAGGCAAGTACATCACCGTGTCCGGTACGGAGCATATCGATCACGGCACCGCGGTCATGAAGGACGGCAAGGCCTGCTTCACCAGCGCCATGGATAAGGAAGGCGAGGTCTGCTGGACCGACCCGATGGTGGCCGAGGGTCAGTCGGGCGAGACGACCAGCGACAAAGGCGAGAAGCTGACGGTCAAGCGGACCGCTTACGTTCCGCTGACGATGTAATCCGAATTGCGCAGCCTATGCGGGGACCTCAATTCCCCGCATGGGCCATGCATTCGAGTTCCAACGCAGCGCCGGCCGCCAGCCCGTCGGCGCCGAACGCACTGCGCGCCGGCAGCTTGCCCTTGGGAAAATAGGGCACGTAGATCGCGTTGAACTTCGGCCAATTGGCCATGTCGTCGATCATCACCGTGCATTTGAATACGTCATCCCAGCCGAGGCCGACCGTCTTCAGCGCGGCCCCGACATTGTCCATCGTCCGCTTGGCCTGCGCTTCGAAGCCTTCGGGCAGCTTGCCGTCCGGACCGACGCCGATCTGGCCGGAGAGATAAACGACGTCGCCGACACGCGTGGCGGTTGAAAATGGCGCCGTCGGTCCGGCTGGATAATATTGGATCGGTGCGGCGAGTCCCTCTGTCGAAACCAGTATTAAAGCCGCGGCCGTGATTGCCTTCATCGCACCCTCCCCTGTTTAGTTGTCGACGGCTTCATCCTCTCCGACGCCCCAGATGTCGGACGTCTTGATGTAACCCTTTCGCTTGCCGAACTCGACCTCGCACCAGCCGCCGCTGCAATGGTCGATGCGGCCGATGGCACCAGCTTCCGCGAGATAGCGCGCTCTTGCGCTGTCGGATGCGTCAGTCCTGACTGGTCGCGGATCCCCCTTCTTGACGATCGCGGTGCGGCGATCGCTGAGCAATGTCACAAGCATCCAGCCGCGCGCGCCGTCCGGATCCTCGATCAGGCGCCAGTTGGGATAGAGCTTCAGCACGCGAACCGGCAGGTCGCGACGCTTGTACAGCCAGGTTCCGGGATAATTGCGCCCAGGACCTGTGCGCATCATCGCCTCGCCGCTGGCGATCGACGCCCAATATGGCGGCTTCTTCTCCTGCGCGGCCACGGGAGCGGCAGCAGCGACGATCAGCAGTGCGGTGAGCGCGCCCCTTCCAAGCATCACGCGCCGGTGAGAATCCGGTCAACGAGCTGCTTCACCGTCGGGACGAAGCCGTTCGAGTAGAAGGGATCGGACTTGAAGCGGAACGCCGCGTGTCCGGCGAACATCAGATTTTGCTCCACCGGTCCGCCATGGGCGATGTCCTGCAGCGTCTTTTGGATGCAGAAGCTGCGTGGATCGGCGAGCCGACCGGTCGAATTCTTCTCATTGTCCGCCCACGACGAAAACGCGCACTGGCTGAGGCAGCCCATGCACTCAGCCTGGTCGACGCGGATCTGCTTTTCCTCTTCGGGCTTGACGAAGATGAGCGTGTCGTCCGGAGTCTTCATCGCGTTGGTGAAACCCTGCGCATACCATTCGCGGGCGTGGATCAGGTCGCCCTTGGTGACCCAGTAATTCTTCTTGGTGCCGATGCCGACATCGAGCTGGAAATGGTGATCGCCGATCGGCTCCTTGGTGTAGGCGATCTGGCGTTCGCTCCGCGCCTCGAGGTTGCGCAGGAACGGGTTGCGCACGGCGGATGAGTAGAAGCCGGTCGGGGAGAAGCGGTGCAGGAGCACGTCCCCTTCCTCCAGCGTCATGAGCCGCGCCTTCCACTCCGGCGGAATCGGGCTTTCTTGGGTCAGCAAGGGCCGGGTCCCGAACTGGAAGACGATCTGGCCGAGCTCGGGATTGTCAATCCAGTCGTTCCACTCGTCGAGGCGCCAGACGCCGCCAGCCATCACGATCGGGACGCTGTCGGCAATGCCGTTTTCCCGCATGGTCGCGCGCAGCGCCGCGACACGCGGGTACGGGTCTTGCGGCTTGCGGGGGTCTTCGGCGTTGGACAGGCCGTTGTGGCCGCCCGCGAGCCACGGATCTTCATAGACTACGGCCGCAAGCCATTCCGCCGCCTTGTGGTAGGCGCGCTTCCACAGGGCGCTGAAGGCGCGCGCCGAGCTGATGATCGGCAGGTAGCTGACGCCGTAGGAGGCCGCGATCTCACTCAGCTTGTAGGGCATGCCAGCCCCACAGGTGACGCCGGTGACGAGGCCCTTGGTGCGCTCGAGTACGCCGTGGAGCACGCGCTGGGCGCCGCCCATTTCCCACAGGACGTTGATGTTGATCGCGCCGTGGCCAGAGGCCATTTCATGCGCGCGCTGGACCTGCGCGACGGCACCGTCGATCGCATATTGGACGAGCTCTTCATGCCGCTCGCGGCGGGTGAGCGCGCGATAGATTTGCGGAATGATCCGGCCTTCCGGATCGTAGCTGTCGGCGTTGACCGCGCTCACGGTGCCGATGCCGCCCGCGGCCGCCCAGGCGCCCGAGCTCGCATGGTTGGTGGCGCTGACGCCCTTGCCGCCTTCGACCAGCGGCCAGACTTCCTTACCGCCGTATAAGATGGGCTTTATGCCCTTGAACAAGCTCTCTCTCCCGGGCGCATCAGACGCCGTTCAGCGGCCCATATAGGCGGTTCGCTGGCAAATCGCGAAAAAAGATCAATGGGCGGCCGCGGAAGAAATCAGCAAGCGCGGGAGGCCCCGGCGATTCCTCCGAGTACGGCCCCAATTGCTCCGCCAATCGCGACGCCTGCGCCGGTGTTGCCGTGATTTCCATCGGTACCCGCAACTACGCCACCCATTGCCGCGCCAGCGGCGCCACCGACAGCCGCACTAGCGGCAGGGTCGGTACAATGGCCGTAATAGCCTGCTGCCGGATAGGCCTGGCCGTAGCCGGGATGCGCGTAGCCGGGCGCCGGATAAGCCTGGCCATAGCCGTAGCCCGGGGGCGGATAGGCCTGACCGTAGCCTGGATAGGCATAGCCTGGAGCCGCATAGGGCGCGGCCGGATATCCGTAGCCGTACGGCGCGTAAGGGTAAGCGTAGGGCGGATAGGCGTAAGCGTAGGCCGGGTAATAGGGTCGCCCGTAATAGCCGTATCCGTAACCGGAGCCATATCCGAGATAGGGATAGGCGGCGCCGAAGATGAAGCTGCCGTGACCATGTCCATGACCGTGGCCCCAGTGACCGCCATGGCCCCAACCGTGGCCGCCGCCCCAGTGACCGCTGCCTCCGTGCCAGACGCCATGGCCATGGCCGCCGCGCGCGTTCACGGCTGCCGGAGACGCAATCAGAACCAATGCTGAGAAAAATGCGAATGCCCTCATCGAATTGACTCCTCGATCAGGAAGCAGGCGCCCTGCGCCCGTCTTGCAGTCCCGCACATCAGGACTGTTACGGATACGTTATCACAGAATCACTGAATGATGGAATAATCGAGCCCGATGTCGACCGCCGTCGCCGACTGCGTGATCCGCCCGACAGATATGAAATCGACGCCAGTTTCGGCGATCGCGCGGATAGTATCGAGATTGACTCCTCCCGAGGCCTCGAGCGGCACGCGACCGCGAACGAGGTCGACGGCTTCGCGAAGAACGGGCAGCGGCATGTTGTCCAGAAGCAGACGATCCGCGCCGACGGCAAGCGCGGGCTCGATCTGGTCGATGCGGTCGACCTCCACTTGGACCTGCAGGCCCGTTTCAGCTTCGCGTGCTCGCCGGACCGCCTCGGCGACACCGCCGCAGACAGCAACATGATTATCTTTGATGAGGACGCCGTCATCGAGCCGCATGCGGTGGTTTTGCGCGCCGCCCATGCGCGCTGCATATTTGTCGAGAATGCGTAGGCCGGGAAGCGTCTTGCGGGTGTCAAGAAGAACAGCGCCCGTGCCTTCGATCGCGTGCACGTAGCGGCGGGTCAGAGTCGCGATCCCCGATAGATGCTGGAGGGTGTTGAGCGCGGACCGTTCGGCCGCCAGCATCGCGCGGGCATTGCCCGTCAGCCGCATCAAGATCGTGCCGGCTTCGACCTTTTGTCCATCATCAACCGGCGCGTCGATCGCCACGTCCGGGTCCATGGCGCGGAAGAAGGCGGCGGCGATCTCGATCCCCGCCACGACGATCGGCTCGCGGCAGTTCATTTCCGCGGTAAAGTTCGCGTCAGGTGCAATCGTCGCATTCGAGGTCGCGTCGCCGCCACTGCCCAAGTCCTCGCCGAGGACGCGCTGGAGGAAATCGTCGAGGTCGAAACCGTCAGGAAGTGCCATGGCCCGCGTCTAGGCGAAGTCGCTGGCCTTGTTCAATTTGGCGGTGTCTCCGACCTCTTTCGGAGCAGTCGGAACGCTCTCGACGCCCTCTTCGCCGAGCAGCATCCAGCGTCCGTCCTTGCGCGTGAAGCGCCCCGGCTCTCCGTCGCGGAATTCGGTGTCGTGCCAGCCGATCAGGGTTACTTCGACATTCTCGCCGTTGACCACGATGCGGTTGAAGCTCTGGTGCTCGCCGCGAACCCGGGTCGACGTTGCGGTGCCGGCCTGGATGACCAAAGCCCCGGTCGACTTGGTGACGAAATCGGCGGAATCCTGGTGGCTCGCGCGATGGTTATGCCCGGCAAGCAACAGGTCGACGCCGATCTCCGCGATCATCGCCAACACTTCGTCTTGGTTCTTGATCGGCTCCCCGACTCCGTCGCCGGTCGGCAAGGCGAAGATCGGATGGTGGGTGACGAGGATCCGCGGGATCGTGGCATCGACGCGGCTGAACGTGTCGCGGATGAATTCGACCTGCTCGTCGTTGATCTTGCCGTGCTTGAAGGTCGCCGAGCGCGCCGTGTTGATTCCCAGCACTGCCGCGGTCGGCAGCTGGTGGAACGGGCAAAGGCTGTCGTCGATATATCGGCGGTAGCGGGTCAGCGGCGACAGGAAACGGCGCAGCACATCGTACAGCGGCACGTCATGATTGCCGGGGACCGCGAGCACGTCATGCCCAGCCTCGCGCAGCCGCTCGAGGAATTCGCAGGCAAGCCGGAATTGCTCGGTTCGCGCGCGCTGGGTGAAGTCGCCGCTGATGACGACAAGGTCAGGCTTTTCCTCGTGAACGCGCTGCTCGACCGCTTCGACAAGGCGGTCGTCGTGCGCACCGAAATGGAGGTCCGACAGATGCAGCAGGCGAGCCATGGAGCGCTAACGCGCCCAGGCCCGCCCGGTTCACCGTGGTTTACTGTCCCCGCTCGCCACCCGTCGACGATGCTCCATTCACCGGGAAGCCCCGGCGACGAAGCAGCGCATTGACGTCCGGGTCGCGGCCGCGGAACTGACGATAGGCCTCGGCGCGGTCGGTCTCATTGCCGGTCTTCAGGATATCTTCCTTGAACCGCGTCGCAAGCGTCGGGTTGAAAACGTCACCCGACTCCTCGAACGCGGCCCAGGTGTCGGCATCCATCACCTCCGACCACAAGTAGCTGTAATAGCCAGCCGAATAGCTGTCGCTTTGGAACAGGTGGAGGAACTGCGGCAGGCGATGCCGCATCACCATCTCTCGCGGCATGCCGAGCTCGGCAAGCGTCTGCCGCTCGAACGCATCCGGATCGACTATGCCGTCCGGCTTCAGGTGCAGCTTCATGTCGACCAGTGCCGACGACAGATATTCGACCGTCGCGAAGCCTTGGTTGAACGTCTTCGCTTTGGCGACCTTGTCCACCAGCGCCTGCGGAATCGGCTGGTCGGTCTGATAGTGCCGCGCGAATTTGTTGAGCACTTGCGGCGTCATCAGCCAATTCTCATTCACTTGGCTCGGATATTCCACGAAGTCGCGCTGCGAACCGCCGAATGTCGGGTAATTCACGTCGATCGTCAGGTAATGCAGCGCGTGACCGAATTCGTGAAACAACGTCCGCGCGTCATCGAGACTGATCAGCACCGGCTCACCCGGCCCCGGCTTCGCAAAATTGTTGTTATTGCTGTTGAGAACGATCTCGTCGCCCAGCAGCCGCGTGCGGACGCGATAGGCTTGATGCCAGGCTCCAGACCGCTTTCCCGGCCGCGCGTAAGTGTCGAAGTACCAAAGGCCGACCTGGCTTCCGTCTTTGCGATTGGTGACGGAGAACGTCCGGACATCCGGGTTGAACACGGGAACGGTACCCGTAACTTCCTTGAAATCGTAGCCGTACAACTGGCCAGCAGACCAAAACATCGCGTGAACCATGTTATCGAGCTTGAAATACGGCTTCAGTTCTTCCTGGCTGAGGTCGTAGCGAGCCTTGCGAACCTTCTCCTGATAGTAGCGATAGTCCCACGGCTCGATGCGGGTGACGCCATCCTTGCGCGCGATGGGCTGCATGTCGCGGACTTCTTCATGCACTCGGGCGACCGCCGCCGGCCAAACCTTCATCATCAGGTCCATCGCCTTGGCCGGATCCTTGGCCATGGTGTTTTCCATCCGCCAATGCGCGTGGGTCGGAAAGCCTAGCAGCCGGGCGCGGTCGGCGCGGAGCTTGACGATGTCTGCGATCAACGCGTTGGTGTCGTTGGCGCCACCGTTGTCGCCGCGGTTGACGAATTCCTTCCAGACTTTCTCGCGCAACGAGCGGTTGCTGGCGAAGGTCAAGACTGGATCCACGGCGGAACGCGTGTTGAGAATGGCGTACTGGCCCGCAGGCACTCCCTTCGACTTGGCCGCGTTCGCAGCGGCGCTCTTCACGTCAGCGGGGACGCCCTTCATTTGCGCCTCGGTTGCGAGCGTGAACTTGGCCTCGTCGGAATTGACCTTGTCGGTGAAGCTGCCGAAGTCGCTTGCAAGCTTCTGGTTGATCGTCGCCAGCTGCTGCTTCTCCGCATCTCCGAGGTTGGCGCCGTTATTGACGAAGTTGATGTAGTAGCGCTCGGCGAGCCGCTTCTGCTGGGCGTTCAGTCCCGCCTGATCGCGGGAGTCATAAACCGCCTTAATCCGTTGGAAGAGCTTCGGATTCAGCGTGATCTCGTCTGAGGCTGCCGAGAGCTTCGGGTCCCATTCTTCCTGCACCGGCCGGAATTCCGGAGTGAGCATGTTGTTCTGGTAGACGCCGTAGATAATCTGCACGTTGCCTAGCCGCTGGCCGGACTTTTCCAGCGCGACGATCGTATTGTCGAATGTCGGCGCTTCGGGATTGTCGACAATTGCGGCGATCTCACGCCGCTGCTCGTCAATCGCGAACGTGAACGCCTCGCCAAACTGCGAAGGTTTGTATTGATCCCAAGCGGGAACTCCGCCGTAGGGACCGGTCCAATCCGCAAGCAGCGGGTTGTTGGGCACTGGAATCGCGGCCGGCGCAGGTTGCGACGCCGGCGCTTCTGCGACCGTAGCTGGACCAGCTTCAACGCCGCCGTATGATTGGCTCGTCGCGCATCCCGCGAGCGCCAGCATCGCTGTGCCCGACAACATCATCTGCTTCACTGTTATCCCCTCAGAAAAAATCGCCTGCGACCGGTAAAAGAACGTAGCGCTCAGGCAAGCAAAAGTTCGACCAACGGACCTGACAATCTTGCGCGCGGGCGAGGGCGCTGCCGCGGCTAGAAGTCCATGAAAATGAGCAGCTTCACATCGATTGAATAGCCTTCGTCGCGCATCTGCTCGGCAAAGGCCGGAATGTCATCTCGGGCAACGAGATGGACGGTGATGTCCTCGTCATGATTGCCGCCGCCATCGCCGATCCTGCGCACCCCGTGCGCGCGAACCAGAGTGAAGCTTTCGGATAATATTCCCGGCGATCCGTGAAAATCACCGAGCCGCTCCACGCGATCCGCGGTGAATCCCGTTTCTTCCTCGAGTTCCTTGATGGCGCTGCTCTCCACAGTGGCATTCGGATCCTCATCGCCAACCAGGCCAGCGGGAAGCTCCACGCACCGCCCGCCGATCGGAACTCGCGGCTGGTCGATCAGGATGACCTTGCCTTCGAATTCGGCGAGAATGACGACTGCGCCAATGTCGTTTGCGCGGCTGACATATTCCCACTGACCGCGCTTTAGGGCGCGGACATATTTGCCCTGCCACATGATGTCGGGCGGCGGCAGATCGTCGAGATTCACAGCTCGATCAGCTTGTCGGGAATTTCGTTGGTGTCCGTCGTCGATCGTGGGAAATGCTCGGCGAGCACGTCACCGACCTGGGCAATCGCGGCGACAATGCCATCGCCGACTCTTCCCTGCTTCACTTCATCCAGCAGTACCGCCATCGCTTCGCCCCAAGTCGACTCGTCCGTGACTTTCAGAATGGCCTCGTCGGCAACGATCTCCGCGCGACGCTCAGCCATGGACAGGTAAATCAGGATGCCGGTGCGCCCGACGGTTCGTCGCTCTGCCGCTGCCTTGAAGACGGCAACCGCGCGGCGCCGGACCCGCCGGCTCTTGGTCGCGGCGGGCGTCAACGCCAGCCGCAGCGGCACGATCTTCAGGATCAGCAAAACGGCGGTGAACTTGAGCACCGCCAGCACCATCAGGCAGGTCAGGAGCTGACCCAGCGTTGGCTCCGCCCCCCACCCGCGCCCGACCAGCGTTTCGTACCACCACTGAAGCCAATCCGGCCGCCACGCGGCCCAAGCAAGGACGAGAATCATCGCTGCCGCCGCCCAGTGCAGCGCAACGTCGTGATAGGGGTCGCTAATCGGGGTCGCGACCGCCACGATCTCGCCGTTACTTTTCGCTTCGGCAGCCGCGATGGCCGCGCTGACCTTTTCGTGCTCGGCGTCGGATAGCTGCCTCACCAGCTTCCTCCTGCTCCGCCGCCGCCGAAGGACCCACCGCCAAAGCCGCCGAAGCCGCCACCGCCACCCCAGCCTGAGCCTCCTCCCCAGCCGGAGCCACCGCTCCAACCGGAGCCTCCGCCTAAGCCGGGGCCCCACAGGATGATTGGACCGCCGTACCCTCGGCGGCCCCTGCGGCCGTAGCGGCGGCCGCCAGCCCGACGCGCGAGCGAGAAGATGACGAACAGGATGATGATGAACCAGAAGGCAACCGGAATGAATCCGGGACTTTGATCTCGTCGTGACTGTTCGGCGCGCTTCGCTTCGGCCGCCTTCGCCTGGGCTTCGTCGGGGCTAAGGCTCATCTGCTTGATGATGGCGTCAGCCCCGGCAACGATCCCGCCGCCGTAATCGGGCGGATTTTTCTTGAAGTACGGCAGGATCGTCTCACGCGTAATGAGACCCGACATGGCATCGGTCATGCCCGCGCCAGCCCCATAACCCGTGGCGATCCAGACCCTCCGCTCATTGGGCGCAACGAGCAGGAGGACGCCATCGTCGCTGTCTTTCTGACCCAAGCCCCACGCCCGGCCCAGCCGGTACGCGTAGTCCTCGATCGGATAGCCTTCGAGGCTCTTGACGGTCGCAACCGCAAAAGCGCGGCCAGTCTGTGCGTAAAGCGCCTCAGACTTGGACTTAAGGTCCAGCTCCTGCTCCGGGCGCAGCAAATCCGCCTGATCGACAACAGGCGATCCGTTGTTAGGCGGAAAGGTTTGGGCAGCGGCAGGGGCGCCAATGAACAGCAAAACCGTCATTGCGAGCGCAGCGAAGCAATCCAGGAAACGCTGGATCGCCACGTCGCTACGCTCCTCGCGATGACGGCCTGGATTCACCTCAGCCGGCGTTGAAATCGACCTGCGGCACGTTCTGTGCGCCAGCGGTCGCCTCAAACGGCACCTTCGGCTTTGCGCCGTAGAAAATCTTGGCACCGATCGCGTCCGGGAAGGTGCGGATGCGCGTGTTATAGGCCTGGACTGCATCGTTATAGTCACGGCGAGACGCGTTGATGCGGTTCTCGGTGCCCTCCAGCTGGTCCTGCAATGCTAGGAAGTTGGCGTTCGACTTGAGGTCGGGATAGGATTCCTGCAGCCGCTGCAGCGGAATGATCGCTTGCGTCAGGCGGCCTTGCGCTTCGTTGAACGCCTGTACCTTGGCCGGGTCATCGAGGTCGCTCGCGTTTAGCTGCACGCGGCCGGCATCGGCGCGGGCCTGGGTCACGGCAATGAGGACGCTGCTCTCCTGCTTGGCATAGCCCTTCACGGTGTTGACGAGGTTCGGGATGAGGTCGGCGCGGCGCTGATAGTCGGCCTGCAAATTGCCCCACTTGGCGTTGACGTTCTCCTCGGCAGTGGGAACGCTGTTGAGGCCGCAGCCCGCAAGGCTGAGCGCGGCAAGCGGTGCAAGCAGTCCAATACGGCGAACGAACGTCATCGGCCCCTCCACAAGTGTTATCGCAGCATAACTAGATACAGCGCCGTTTCGTTTCAATGCTGCCTTAGATCAGCAACACAGCTGCACATAATTCAAAGTTCAGCTATGAGATCGGAATGCCTGGGAAGGGATCGCACATGTTGAAAGAATTTCGCGACTTCATCGCCAAGGGAAATGTCCTCGATCTTGCGGTAGCGGTCATCATCGGCGCGGCGTTTGCGACGATCACTGCAAGCCTCACCGATGACATCATCATGCCGATTGTCGGCTCTATCTTTGGCGGGCTCGACTTCGCAAACTACTTCACCATCCTTGGACCGATCCCGGACACCTATCAGGGAAGCCTCAGCAGCTACGCGGATCTCAAGAAAGCGGGCGTTGCCGTGCTGGGCTGGGGACAGTTCATCACGGTGGTGATCAACTTCCTCATCCTCGCCTTCGTGATCTTCCTCCTGGTTCGGTGGGCCAATCGCCTCACGAAGCGCGGCGTGGACGGACCCGCGGGTCCGACCGAGGCCGAACTGCTGACCGAAATCCGCGACGAGCTTCGAAAGCGATAACCGGCCTATTTAGGCTCGCCACTAAAACCGGCTTCCTTGCGCAACGTGTCGCCGTCCATCAGGTAGCCGTCGCTCATGACTTGATCGACGTGGCGGAGATCTCCGACGTTCGTTTCGGGATCACCCTCGACGAGCAATAGGTCAGCCTCCTTGCCGACGGCAATCGAACCCGTGCGCTTGTCGGCTTTGACGTTTCGCGCGGCGTCGATGGTTGCCGTTGCAAGCGCTTCCGCCGTCGTCATTCCTCCTTCCACGTAGAGTTCGAGTTCGCGAACCAGCTCCAGGCCGGATCCGTCCGTGCCGGCAACGATGGGAACGCCAGCTTTCCGCATGGTCGCAACATATTCGAGCATGTGCTTCACGCTCGCCTTGGCGTCCTCGCGCGTAGTCCCTTCCGGAAGCGGTATCGGACCGGATTTGAATCCACGCTCCGTCGCCGGCGGAAGCGTCCCGACATATGCGGTGTAGGCCGGTGACACCTGACCTGCTGCGGACGTCAGCACCGCTTCGACAACCACTAAGGTCGGATCGACAACAATTTTCTTTTCGGCCAAAGTCCTGATCACCGTCTTGGTGGGCTCCGCGTTGAAGTCGACGTCCTTGAAGTGCTTGCCGGGCCCGGTCATGCGAAGCGTCGTGTTCGACTTCTGCACGACATAGTCGGGCATCGCCTGCATGGTCGCGAAGTAGATGTGCGTGATCTCGTCGTAGCCCGCATTGACGGCATCAAGCGTTCGCATTCCGGCAGGGATGTGGCCGTGGACATGCAAGCCCAGCTCATGCGCCAGCTTCGCCGCCGGTGGAATCCACGCGGGATTCATCGACGTGTAGAACTTCACCGCCGTCAGGTTGGCCGCCTTAACCTTGCGAACCGCTTCCAGCGTTTCCTCAAGGCTTCCGACGACCAGGCTTCCCTGCGCGGCGAGCGGCCCCTTTTGGTCGATGATGACCGAGTTGAATTGCTCGGGCCCGACCAGCAGCCCCTTGGCACGGCGATCCCGCTGCGACACTGCAAGTTCGATACTGCCGCCCGGATTGCGTGCGGATGTGACGCCAAGCGCCATTTCGCTCAGCGCGTTGAAGTCATCCAACACATGCATGTGACTGTCCCACAGGCCGGGGACTAGCGTCTTTCCTGCACCGTCGATCACGCGAGAGCCATCGGGCAGTTTCGGCAGCGCGGTGCCGACGCTCACGATCTTGCCATCGGAGACGACGACGTTTTGCCCGGAAACGAAACGCTCCTTGTCGGCGTCGTAGATCTTGACATTGCGGAACAGGACAGGACGGCGCGCTTCTGGCGTCAGAAGGCGCCTGGCAATCGCTGGCGCGAGTTGGGCGATGGCCGCTTCCTGGGCGGCGATGAGTGGCTTCAGATTGGCCTCGTAGCCCGCGGGTAGCATCGCGAGCGGCCCGACGAAGCCGAACATCCGCCCGTCCGGAAACAGCCATACCGGCGTGGGGGACTGCCCAATCCCTTTGAAGAAGTAGAGGTGAGCCGTCTCCTGCCCTTTTGGACCGGTGACCTTCATAGTGGTGCTGGATTGCTGGAGCGTTCCATGACCCGACGGAAGCAGGTCGACACCAGCTGGACCCGCTTTGAGGTAAATCGGGACAGTGGCGTCGCCGGACAGGAAGGTTCCACCAAAGGTATTGTAGATGTTGCTCCCGGCCGAAGCTTGCCCTTCATCGACGGTCGTCTTCCAGCGAGCGATGCCACCATCGATGGTGAAGGTTTCGGCGGAATCTCCACTCGGAGTCACACCGCGAACGACGATGCTCGCCGGCCTTCCAGCCGCGTCGAGCTTGATCACTTCATCCTGTTCGAAAACCAGGCCACGCAGGAGCACCGACTGACGATAGGCCAGGCTGCCATCGGGCAGGTTCCAGCGCCACTCATCGCCATGCTTTCCCGCCTCCGAGACGACCACGTAATGGTCGGCGTTGGACGGCGGGACGAGCAGTTGTTCCTTCGGAACCGGAGCAGCGAGCGCGGTTGAAGAGCAGGCAGCGAAAAGTGCGGCGATAAGGATGCGGCGCATGAGATCTTCCCCCGAATTAGAGGCCGCTACGTGCCAAGTCGAAGACACAAGTGCAACGAATGGTTCGACAAAGTGGCGCGGAATGCTGCGAACAGGGGAAAGTGGAGGGCTTCTGTTGCCCGGTGCCCTCCAAACCGCTGGAATCCCCTTCTGTTGCCCGGTGGGGTCCAACCGCGCTTTAGCTTTGTAACTTCAGACCGTTAGGCCGTCAGTTACGCAGCAAGAGCGAGCGCCTCGTTATCGTTGGCACTTGTGTGAATGAGCCGTCACGGTGGCATCCATACCGATCGGCAATCGAGCCTTTATTGCACTCGTCGATCCTATTTCGCCCCCATCAACAGTCCCCGCTCAGGCGGGGATTGATGGTGGAGGCGCCGGGGTACTGCCCCCCGGGTCCGAAGTGCCTATTCCACCCAACCATCTACCGACATAGCCGGTTGCCCGGCCCCTCCTAGATAGGCTTTGGAGGTTAAAATCTCAAGCAAAGGCTCTGGAAAGGCGTCGCCGGTTGCTGTTATGGCGGCACCGGACAAATCCAGTGATCAGGGGTTTCAAACTTATGAAAAGGCTTGTTTTTGCGATTACCGGTACGGCGGCGCTGGCGCTTGCGGCGTGCAGCGGCAACAACCAGGACGCGGTTGAAAATGCCGAGATCAACCAGCCGGCGGCCGAAGTGAACGTCACGGACAACATGGACGCAGCAAACAGCGAAGCGGCGGCGCTCGGCACTCAGCAGCAGCAGCTCGAGGACGAGAATGCGGTCGCGGACACCACGACCAACCCGACCGACGAAGAGGAGCAGAACGTCGCCGGCATGTAAGCCGCGAACGATCGCGATAGGAAAGCCGTCCGGTCCAGGCACCGGGCGGCTTTTTCTTTGACGGCGACGCTTCTAACGCGGCTCCATGGTTGACGAGCCGATTCCCGCCGCCACCCTGATCGTCGTTCGCGACCGCTCCGACGGCCCGCCCGAGCTGCTGATGGTCGAGCGCGCAGGTGGAATGGCTTTTGCAGCAGGGGCACTGGTGTTTCCCGGCGGACGCATTGACGATGCTGACCATGACCTCGCCCGGCGATTGGGAAGCGAAGGCGCGGTAATTGCGGCGATCCGCGAAACGATTGAGGAAACGGCGGTGCCGGTCGCTCTGGACCCAATGCCTGATGTCGACACCGCGATCAGGCTCCAGGACGAGTTGGTGGCCGACACCCCGCTGGGCAGAGTGCTCGAAGATTGCGGCTTCGGACTCAATCCCGGCGCCCTCATCCCGTTCGCGCGGTGGGTGCCGAAGTTTCATGCCGTGCGCCGTTTCGACACCCTCTTTTACGTCGCGCCGGCACCAGCCGCAGACTGGCAGCCGCGGGTCATCGAAGGCGAATGTTCAGGGGCCTTCTGGCTGTCGGCCTCCGAAGTTTTGGAGCGCGAGCGGCGCGAAGAGGCGCGCCTGATCTTTCCTACGCGGCGCAACCTCGAGCGTCTCGCCCAGCATTCGAGTTTCGAGGAAATCCGGGCTGACGCCCTCGCTCATCCGATTGAGCCAGTGACCCCTTGGGTCGAAGAGCGAGACGGCGAAAAATACATCACCATTCCCTCTCATCTTGGCTACCCGGTCACACAGGAGCGGCTCGACGGCCTCTGGAGAGGGTAAAGTAGCGTGCGCGAGTCGCGCGTTGCTCCGACGAAAAAGGGGACCCGCCGAAGCGGATCCCCTCTTCTGCAAACCTCTCTGAAACCTACTTCAGATGGTTCGACAGATGCTTGTTCATTTCGAACATGCTGACTCGGTCCTTGCCTCCGAAAACCTTCTTCAGCTTGTCGTCAGCGACAATTTCTCTTTTGTTCTGAGGGTTTTGCAGGTTGTTCTTACGGATGTGGTCCCACACCTTCGAAACGACCTGGCTACGCGGCAGCGGGTCGCTTCCGCAGATCGCGGCGAGGTCCGCCGAGGGTTGAACTGGGCGGGCCAGGCCGCCCCCTGCCTTACGAGTCCCTTGTGCCATCATGGCCCTCCTGTTGATCCAGTGCTTCGATAGAGCGCAACTACGGTCGCTTTGCAATGGCTCCCGCGAAGAAGAATCAGTCCCGGATTGGGCCGAACGGCACCACCCGGTTCTGAGCATCGTGCCCGATGTCTGCACGGCCGCCGTAAGGGATGCCGGACCGGCGACACCAATCTTCGACGATTGCCGCCTCATCGGTACCGAAATCCGGGTCGTTTGCTGGGATGTCCCCGACCCTGCCCAGGCGCAAACGAGCAACCTTCCGAACATTCGGACTGGCAGCGACGTGGAACATCGTTCGGTCGATCCGATAGTGATGTTCTCCGACATCCTCGATCAACAGATCTAACCCTTCGAGATCAGGCTCAAGGATCGTTCCGAGTAGCGAGGCCAGGACGGTTAGGTTGAAGGCCATGGCGGGATGTTGAAGCTTTGGCTCGCAGGCGGATGGGTTGCCGTCGACCAGCCAATCGAGCGCTCGGCCGACAGCAGCTTCGCCGCCGGGCCGCAGGATGTCCTGGGGCATTGGTCCCCAAGCGACCTGCAGCCCCGCCTTGTGGAAACCCGCCAGGAGGAAGCCGGCGTCGCTGTAACCCAGATAGGTCTTGCCGCGTGCAACCTCAGGCATGTCCTTGATCGCCGCTTCGGCAATGCGGTTGGAACCGTAACCGCCGCGCGCGAACCAGACGGCATCGATGGAAGGGTCCGCCATAACTTCCCGCAGCGCCGCGAGCCGGGCTTCGTCCGGGCCGGCAAAGTGCCCATCCGAGAGAAAGCATTGGGGGTGGATGAAGAGCTCGCAGCCGGGGTGCTGCCCGGCGAGCTGCTGCACCGCCTCGGCAGCTTCCGGTTTCAACGTGCAGCTCGGGGCGACGACGGCAATGCGCATGCGCGAAGCTTAGAGCGAGACGTACGGGCTTCGCAATCAGGCCGCTGGGGCCGAGATCATCACTCAGTCACGTCGTCGAAGTCGGACTCGAGAAGATCGCCGGGCTGGCATTTCAAAGCTGTGCAGATCGCCTGCAACGTAGAAAAACGGATTGCCCGGGCCTTCCCGGTCTTGAGGATCGACAAATTGGCAAGCGTGATGTCGATCCGATCGGCGAGCTCGGTCAGAGTCATCCTGCGGTCGTGCAGCAGGTCGTCGAGCTTGACGCGGATCGGCATCAGACGGTGCCCTCCAGGTCCTCTCGCATCAGAGTGCCCTCGGCGAAAACTCGGGCAAGGACGAAGGTCAGGATCACCGCCAGCCAGCCGCTGGTCGAGAAGCCGGCATCGAGGTGGAACGGATGCTCGGGCGTCGAGATCATCCGCGCGATCCCGCCGATGACCAGGCTGAGCAACTGCAGGCCGAGCAGGGCCCAGGCGATGGCATTCAGGCGATAGGCATTGTCGGGGACAAACGGATCGCCCTGACGGACGGTCATCACCATCGTCAGCAGGCGTGTCAGGATGAAGTGATTGATCGGAATGGCAGCAAGGCCAAGCGCGGCAATCGTCTGCATTCCCATCATGACGGACCGCGCGTCCGGGTAGCCCGATACGCCCAGCGCCTTCATCGTCCACGCGGGGTCGATGAACGTGTAAGCAAGCAAGGCGAGCACGCAGGCGCCGAACAGCCAGTTCAAAACGATCACTATGCGCAGAAAAACATAAGCGGCAGGCAATGCCGCAGAATGGCGTCCGGTCATTTCACTGCTCCGAATCTATATTGGTATTCGATAATATGTTTATCGATTTTCGGCAAGTAGCTGCTTAACGCGATGATTATCGATGGTGTGCGGGCGCCAGTTGATGCAGCCTCGCGTCAGGGGGAGGACAGTTCATGAAAAATCGCTTCGCATTGACGATCGCCGCGTCGACCATCCTTGCGACATCGGCCGCCGCCGCACCCTATACGACGCTGATCCGCGGCGGCACGATCTACGACGGCAGCGGAGCAGTCCCCTACGTCGGGGACGTCGCGCTTCAGGGCGACAAGATCGCCTACGTGGGCCCGCAAGCACCCGGGGAGGCCGCGACTATCATCGACGCCAGCGGCAAGGCGGTTTCGCCCGGCTTCATCAACATGCTGAGCTGGTCGACCGAAAGCCTGATCGCGGACGGCCGCGGGGTCAGCGATCTCGTGCAGGGCGTGACCCTCGAGGTGTTCGGCGAAGGCTGGTCGATGGGCCCGTACAACGCGGCGATGAAGCGCGCTGACAAGGAGCGTCAGGGCGATATCAAATATCCGATCCGCTGGACGACGCTGGGCGAATATCTCGAATATCTCGTGAAGAAGGGCATTTCCCCCAACATCGCCTCGTTCATCGGCGCCACAACCGTGCGCGTTCACGAGCTCGGCGAAGAGGATGTCGACCCCACCCCCGCCCAGCTCGACCGGATGAGGGAGCTGGTGCGCATAGCGATGAAAGACGGTGCGCTGGGGGTCGGTTCTTCGCTGATTTATGCCCCTGCCAGCTATTCGGAGACGCCGGAGCTCGTCGCGCTCGCGACCGAGGCCGGCAAGTGCGGCGGCATGTACATCAGTCACATGCGCTCCGAAGCGGGCAAGCTCAACGAAGCGATCGATGAACTGATCACCATCAGCCGCGAAAGCGGAGCGCCCGCCGAAATCTATCACTTCAAACAGGCCGGAAAGCCGAACTGGGCCAAGTATGACGCCGCCGTCGCCCAGGTCGAAAAGGCGCGCGCGGAAGGCCTGAAAATCACTGCGGACATGTATACTTACACCGCGGGTGCTACCGGGCTCGACGCGGCCATGCCGGCCTGGGTGCAGTCGGGCGGGCTCGAGCAGTGGATCGCCAACCTCAAGAAGCCGGAAACGCGCGCCAAGGTGATCGCCGAGATGCGGACGCCGTCAACGGACTGGGAGAATTTGCTGCTCCTGGCCGGCGACCCCAGCCGGGTGATCCTGCTTGGCTTCAAGAACCCGAAGCTGAAACCGCTGACGGGCAAGACACTGGCGGAAGTCGCCAAGATACGCGGCACGAGCCCGGAAGACACCGCCATCGACCTCGTCATTGAGGACGGCAGCCGGGTCGGCACCGCCTATTTCCTGATGAACGAAGACAATGTGAAAAAGGCGACGGCGCTGCCGTGGATGAGCTTTGGCAGCGACGCCGAGGCGTCCATTCCGGAAGGGGTTTTCCTGAAATCATCCACCCACCCGCGTGCGTATGGAAATGTCGCCCGCCTGCTGGGCAAATATGTCCGCGACGAGAAATCGACCACGCTCCAGGATGCGATCTACCGGCTGAGCTGGCTTCCGGCGACCAACCTCAAGATCAAAGGGCGCGGCGCCCTCGTCGAGGGATATTATGGCGACGTGGTGGTGTTCGACCCGGCAACAATCCAGGACCATGCCACCTTCGACAAGCCGCAGCAGGTGGCCACCGGGGTCAGCGACGTGTTCGTCAACGGAACACAGGTGGTGAAGGACGGCAAGCATACCGGCGCCAAGCCCGGCCGCGTCGTTCGTGGCCCCGGATGGACCGGCTGGCGCGATAGAGGTGCTTGTAAGAGCTAGACGCTAATGTCGTTTTGGGCCGAGAACGGACACGTCATTACCGTTGTCAAACCGATGGCCTTGCCGCACCCTGAGCTCAAGGGGGTCGCATGAGCATCATTCTATTCGCTGCGGCGGTTGCAGCATTCCAGCCGGCGCCATGCGCGATCCAGGGTGCGCCTGCAAACTTCGAGAAGGAGAACGGTGTTGAGTGTGGCTGGGTCACCGTCCCCCGCGACGCATCCAGCGACAAGGCCATTCGTCTATGGACGGCACGGGTCCGCGCGACCGGCGCCGACCGGCACGCCGATCCGCTGATCTACATTAACGGTGGTCCGGGCATCGCCACCGTCGACAGCGTGCTTCCAGCCTTACCCACCAGCGCCAATCTTAAGGCGTTGCGCAAAGGCCGAGATATCATTGTCTTCGACCACCGCGGGTCTGGCCGCTCTGAAGAAGCGCTTTGTCCCATCCTCGCTGAGACTCTTAACGGCATTTCCGCGCTCGGACTGCCACCCGCAGCCGAAGAGGAGCGGAACCGAGCCGCCTTTAAGGCCTGCAAGCAGCAGCTGGACAAGGCCGGCGTTGACCTAGACAATTACTCCACGGCGGCCACAGTGCGGGACATCGAGGCGCTGCGACAGGCATTCCAGATCGATAAGTGGAACCTGCTCTCCGTTTCTTACGGCACCCTCGTCGCCCTGCACGCGATGCGCACCAGTCCGCAGACGATACGCTCGGCAATTCTCAATTCGCCTTATCCCCCAAACAGCGTCACCTGGGCCGAACAGGCATCGACGGCTGCCGCCGCCTACCAGGCGATCGACCGCGCGTGCACGGCGGAGCCCGCCTGTCACAAGCGCTTCGGCCGCCTCGTAACCAAGCTCGAAGCGACGATAGCGCGGCTCGAGCGCACGCCGCTCAAGGATGGCGACAAGGCGATCACCGGCCGCCGGTTTGCCGAAGCCCTCTGGCCGCTCGCGGTTCAGTCCAGGACGGTGCGCTTCGTTCCGCTCGCCATCTCGCGCGCTTACGCGGGCGACAATGCATTGATCAGGAAGATGGTCGCCACCTTTGCCGGGGGCGGGGCGTTCGGAGGTTTCTCACCCGCGCAGGCCTATGCGATCAGTTGTCATGAAGGCGGTCGCACGCGCGAATCTTACGCCCGTGCACAGGAACTCTACCCAGGCCTCGTCTCGCCTGCGCCGCCCGACAGCTGGGACCTGATGTGCGCGACGTTTCGGCCGGGCTACTCGGATCCAAGCTTCTTCGCCCCGGTCGCGAGCGTAATCCCGACCCTGATCTACGCAGGAACGCTCGATCCATCCGTGCCCGTTGCGGACGCCTATCAAACGATGCGCTTCTTAACCAACGCCACTTTGGTCGAAGTCAAAGGAGCGTCTCATGCGCCAATCGGTGCCGACGATTGCACCCGCGGCATCGCGGTCGCGTTTCTGGCCAACCCGGAGACGGCGCCGGGTACCGCGTGCTTGGCTAAGCGCGTGCCGGAGCCTTTCGCCACCGACGGACTGGAAGAATTGATCGGCGGCGCATCGTAGCGTCTATATCGCGTCGACGCGGACATCGCGTCGCCGCAAGAAAAGGCTGTCCTACAGGCACCTGAATGCGCTTGCGTTCCGCCGCGATGAATGTGTCGATTTTGCCGTCCTCACTAACGCACGCCACCGCCTCTAAGGTCACAAAGTGGAGGAAGTGAAAGACCCCCCGGTTCCAAGCAGTCAGGGTTACACCTCGCATACCGCTGGCCATTCGAAGTCGCACCCAATAGGGCCGCGCGATGATTGATAATCCAGTTTTCTTCAGCGGCATCGGCGGCAGCGGAATGCTGCCACTCGCGTCCATCGTTCGCGCGTCGGGCGCCAAGGTTTCGGGCTCCGACCGGTCGCTCGACGCCGGCCGAACGCCGCACAAGTTCGACTATCTCCGCTCGCTCGGCATCCAGCTGTTCCCGCAGGACGGCTCCGGACTCCAGCCGGGCATGACCTTGGTGACCTCGGCGGCGGTCGAGGAGACCGTGCCGGACGTCGTTCGGGCGCGTGAGCTGGAGTTGACCCACCTCACCCGGCCGCAATTCCTGGCGCAACTGCTCAACGATGCGCAGCGCAGCGTCGCTGTTGGCGGGACCAGCGGCAAGTCGACCGTCACCGGAATGATCGGATGGATCCTTCACGCCTGCCACCGCCAGCCGACGGTGATGAACGGCGCGGTGATGAAGAATTTCGTGACGCCGTCGGCGCCGTTCGCGAGCGCCTTGGTCGGCGATCCCGAGCTGTTCGTCAGCGAGGTGGACGAAAGCGACGGATCGATCGCGCTATATAAGCCCGAGGTCGCGGTGCTCACCAACATCAGCCTCGACCATAAGGAGATGGCCGAGCTGCGCAGCCTGTTCGCGGCGTTCCTGCTGCGCGGAAGGAAATCGGTGGTGAACCTCGACGACCCGGAAACGCGGGCAATCGCCGACGTGGTGCCGCCCGATCACCGGATCGGCTACGGCTTCGACAGCCCCGGCGCCGAGATCATGGGCAAGGACGTCCAGCTCCAGCCCGACGGCGTGACCTTCGCGATCGAGGCCGGCGGCGAGCGGCATGAGGTGAGGCTGGCGGTGCCCGGCCGACATAATGCGTCGAACGCGCTGGCGGCGGTTGCCGCGTGCCGCGCGCTGGGGGTGCGGATCGAGGATGCAGTCACAGCGCTGGCGCGGTTCGAGGGGCTGAAGCGGCGGCTGGAGACGGTGGGAACTGCGCGCGAGATCACGGTTATCGACGACTTCGCTCACAATCCGGACAAGATCGACGCGACGCTGGCGACGCTGCGCGCTCAGGAAGGCCGGTTGCTGATCATGTTCCAGCCGCACGGCTATGGGCCGCTCGGCAAAATGGGCGAGGAGCTCGCTGACAGCCTGGCGAAGGGCATGGCACCCGATGACCGCCTCTACCTGCCCGACCCGGTCTACCAAGGCGGAACGGTCGAGAAGGCGCGCGGCAGCGACTGGCTCGCGGCACAGGTCACGGACCGCGGGCGGCAAGCGCAGCATATCTCCGAGCGGGCGGAGATCGGCAGGGCTCTCTCGCACGAGGCCAAGCCGGGGGACCGCATCCTCATCATGGGAGCGCGAGACGACACGTTGATCGATTTCGCCTGGGAGCTTTTGCAAAGCCTCGCCGGTTGAACGAGCATGGCAAAACCGGAAACCGTGACTGGCTGGAAGCTGCCGACTGATCAGCGCGCCGCCCTTCTTGAGCGCTTCCCGCCAAGATACGAGAACGTGATCGCCGACCATGTCACGCTTCGCGTCGGCGCGACGAAGGACACGCTGTTGCCGCGCGAAGTCGAAGCACAAGTGGTTGGGAAAGCGGACGATGGCGACAGCCTCGAATGCCTCGTTGTCGAGCTCGACGGGACCACCGAACGGCCCGACGGCTCAACCTATCACATCACCTGGTCGCTGGGCGCTGGCCGACACGCACGCGAAAGCAATGACGTGCTGCAGGAAAAGGGCTGGGCGTATATCGATGCGCCGATCGCCATTGAGCTGGAGCCTGCGCGCTTCTGATGCCGGAGCCCCGTCTTTTCCTCGATGCGGATGGCGTGCTCGCCGACTTCGACCGCGGCTTCGAGTATTTGTTTGGACTGCGCCCCGCCGCGTATGAGCGGAAGCATGGTCGCGGGCGCTTTTGGGGAAAGCTCGCGACCGCGCCGGACTTCTATGCGAAGCTTCCGAAGATGCCTGACGCCGACCTGTTGTTCGATGCGGTCAAACATCTGAAGCCGACAATTCTTACCGGACTTCCCTTGGGCAACTGGGCGGCGCCGCAAAAGGTGAAATGGGCGACGCAGCATTTCCCCGGTGTGCCGATCATCACCTGCATGGCGCGCGACAAGCACAAGCATATGGACCCAGGCGACGTGCTGGTCGACGACCGCGAAAACCACCGCGCGGCCTATGAGGCGCACGGCGTGGCGTTCATCCATCACAAGAGTGCCGAGGACAGCCTCAGGCAGTTGGCGAAAATCTATCCGTCGGTGAAAGCGCCCGAGAGCGCAGCAGCAAAAGCTTAGGCGGCTTCCTGCTGATCGACCTTCTCGACCCACTCCGGCCAGAACACCGGCTCGCGGCTCGACCAGCCTGGCGCGGTCGCAGCGCTCTCGCTGATCGACTGGAGAAGAACCCGACGGCGGTCCGGGTGAAGGTGCGGGAGCGCAGCGGCCGCGCAGAAAGCCGCGGGCAGCCAAGGACGCGCAGCGGCACCGATGAGCCGCTCATAGAGAAAGCGATATGCCGCGAAGTTCGGAAGCCGGTCCTGGCCAAGGTCGAACGCGGCGATGGTGATCAACATACCGATGAACGGCTCGATCATGTCGAGGCCGCTGTCATCCGGAACCTGGAGCCGGAGGTGGTCGAGCTGCTTGTAGAGGCGAGCCTGAGCGCGGATCGAGGCGGCTTCGCCTTCGTCGCGGGCCCAGCATTCGATCGGGTCACGGCGCCCGTACGCGACGTCGAGTGAGCGGCGGATGTAGCGCTGCGTGGCTTTTGGGAAGCTCGCAAACTCTTTCATTTCCGAGATCAGCATCGCGCCACTGGCCGGTTGGCTGGTCCGCGTAATCATGAACCCAACTCCTTATCCAGGTGGGATCATGCGACTGATATGGTTGCGAGAATCTTAACCACAGTCCCACCCCCCATTCAGATTGAATCAGAGGTGAGTCCTCGCGGCAAGGATAGAATTTAACCCACGGCCGAAAACTGTGGATTGTTGATTTATTGCAACTGCGCGGCGTTTTGGTGACGGCGCCGCAACTATTGGCCCGAATTACTGTCCGGGAAGCCCGACGAAGGGACGGGTTCATCGCATTGTCCAGGCTGGGCCGCAGCGGGCGGATCCGACGCGTCCATGGACTCATCGCTGCCAACGTCAGCCTTGGCGTCGAGATCATCCGGATTGCGCTTTAGTTTCCGCTCCAGCTCGGGTTCCGGTGGAGCTGAAATGACTGGCGGAGGAACCGTCTCCGGTTTCGCGGTATCATTCATGGGCGGCGAGTTCCTTTTCGTTGTGTTCCGGAAACGAGCGGAGCCGCTCGCCGTTCCGCTTCACGGTGTTTCGACCGGCTGCTGCGGACGTTCTGCCAATGGGCAGGCGATGGTTCCCGTCGAAACCCGATAGGTTTAAGGGGCAGCTATGCGCATGCTCCCGCACCCGATGGTCGAAACACGGTTCAAGGATTGGCCCTTGGCGGTGAAGTCGATTTTGGGCTTCTGGCTGGTGTATTTCGTGACCGTGATTGCCCGCGCATTCCTCACCGAGGATCCGGGAACGATCATCTTCAACCGGTCGCTGACCCTAGTCATCGGCATCGCACTGACGGCAGGCATCTACGTGGTCTTCGCCACGTATGCGCGTCAGGCCCCCCTCAAGCGCAGGATCGCGATTGGCGTCGCCGCATCCTTCGTCGCCGCTGCCGTCCAGGCCGGCTTGCTGATTGCCGCCGACCGCTTCCTAGAGAAGCCGCAAGAGGAAATGCGGTTCGTTTCGCGCGAAGGTTATAAAGTCGTCGAGACGGGCAACACCATGCGGCTCGAACGGCCGAATGAAGAACCTCTCATCGTTACGTGGCCTCGGATGGCGCAGCTCAGCTCGCACGACCAGTTCCGCTACGCCGCTGACTCGACCGTAACCTGGTTCTTCTTCTACGCCGCCTGGACCGCCTTCTACATGGCCATGCTTGCGCAGGCCGAAGCCTTGGGCGCGCAGCGAAGGCTCGCCGACGCCGAAAGCGCGGCACAGGCTGCGCAGGTCCGGGCGCTTCGCTATCAGGTCAACCCGCATTTCTTGTTCAACACGCTCAACTCGCTGTCGTCGTTGGTGATGACGGGGCGACCCGATCGCGCCGAAACAATGCTGCTAGCGCTGTCGACATTCTTTCGCACCAGCTTGTCACTCGATCCCACTGCCGACGTCACGCTGGCCGAAGAGATCGACCTGCAGCGGCTTTATCTCGACATCGAGAAGGCGCGCTTCCCCGATCGCCTGCACGTCGAAATCGAAGTTCCGCAGTCGCTGGAGAACGCTCGCCTGCCAGCTCTTTTGCTGCAGCCGATCGTCGAAAATGCGATCAAATACGGTGTGTCCAAAAGCCGGAAGGCGGTGATCATCCGCATCGAAGCACGCCACCTTGGCGATGGGCGAATGGTGCTCGACATCAGCAATCGCTTGAAGAACGGCGGCCAGGAACAATTGCCTGCGGCAACCCACGAAGGCACGGGTCTCGGGCTCGCCAACGTGTGCCAGCGGCTCGAAGCGCGATTCCGTAACCGCGCCAACTGCCGCTACGGCCCGATGTTGACCGGGGGCTACAAGGTTTCGTTGACAATGCCGGTAGAAACGAATGCATGACATGAAGCCGCTGCGAGTGTTGATCGCAGACGATGAACCCCTCGCTGCCGAGCGGCTGCAGCTCCTTCTCGCGCGGGCCGAGGGCGCGCAACTTGTCGGAACGGCAAGCGACGGGGATTCCGCCATCAACCTGACCGAGGCGCTTTCGCCCGACGTGTTGCTGCTGGACATCGCGATGCCGGGGCTCGACGGAATTGGCGTGGCTCGCGCACTTGCGGCGCAGCGGCCATCACCAGCCGTCGTCTTCGTGACCGCGTTCGACCAATTTGCGGTCGCTGCGTTCGAAGTTGAGGCGGTCGACTATTTGATGAAGCCGGTCGACCCGGCGCGCCTCCAGCGGGCACTCGATCGCGCGCGGGCCTATCTTCAGCAGCGTGCTGCCGAGCCCGCTGCTGCGAAAAGCTCGAACTGGCTCGAAGAATTTTGGGCATCCGACCTGTCCGGCCTGGTCCGAATTGCCGCCAGGGACGTCGACCGGGTTTCGGCCGAGCGCGACTATATGCGATTGCACGTTGGACGCCGCAGCTGGCTGATCCACCACTCGATGGCAGCGCTCGAGGAAGGTCTCGATCCCGGCCTGTTCGTGCGCCTTCATCGGTCGGCAATCGTCCGCAAGGACTTCATTTCGGGTTTTACGCGCAATCCTTCAGGCCGCTGGATCGCACGCCTGGGAGATGGGACCGAACAGCCCGTCGGCCGGCTCTATTCGGATCGCGTCCGCGCCATCGCCGGCCGCTAAACGCAATCCGCCGCGCACTCCCGAGGAAGTACGCGGCGGTCCCGGCAAGCAGCCAGGAACTCGACTGTCAGGCGACGGTCGCCTGAGAATGCACGGGGCCGGCCTGGCTAACAGTCGGCATTACCAATGCCGTCGAAATCAGGACCGCCGCGAGCGCCAAGAGGGATTTGAACATGTCGCGTCTCCTTGTTTTGCGACGCGGAGCCGCTGGGGAGCGGAAGGGGATGCCCCGCGTCGCTCCGTCCAAATGCTCCGGAAACAGCCACAAGTCGCGCGCTCCTCGACGAAGCCCGGGCCGATTGTCGGCGCTCCGACAAAGCGGGTTTCGAATTCGTTCTACGGATGAACGACGGTCATCGGCCGTTCAGGTTTCGGCGGTTTTCCGGGAATTTTCCTCGGAGTGATCGACCACTGCCGTCATCGCCACATCCCAAGTGACATTTCCGACCGTACGGAAGATGTCGGGAATCATTTCAACTGCGACCAGTAAGGCTAGCGGCGCAATGGGAACGCCCAGGGCCATGGCGATCGGTGCGATCGAGCTGATGAAGCTCACTTCCCCCGGCAGGCTGACCGCGCCGTAGCTCATCACCGCACCGACTGCGACCGCCGCGATCATCTGGCCGATACTTGGTTCAAGACCGAGCCAATGGGCGACGTAGAACGCCACCGCCGTGTTCATCGCGGGCCCGGTTGCCCGGAATAGGGCGACGCTGATCGGGAGCGTGACGTCCACGACCTGGTCGCGTATGCCCATCCCGCGGGCCGCTGTCAGCATCGCCGGCAGCGACGCGAGAGAGGACCGCGTGGAAATCGCGACCGACTGCGGCGCGATCATTCCGCGTGTGAACACCCCCAGACGGAGGCGCGCAACAAGCGTTGCCAGCGGATATGCCGCCAACGTCACAAAAATACCGACCAGGGAAATGAGCAGGACGTAGTGGCCGAGCCCCGCGAAGGCGGCACCTCCGGTCGCGGCGCCAACGCTGTAGGCCAGCGCGAAGACGCCGATCGGCGCGACGAGCAACACCCAGCCGATAATGACGAGCAATGCCTCGGCGAACGCATCGAACAGGTCGACAACGAGAACACGCTGTTTCGACGACAACCTCGTCAGTGCGAGCGCGAACAAGGTGGCGAACACGACCAGCGGCAGCATGTCGCCATTGGAGGCAGCCGCGATGACGTTATCCGGAATTACGCCTTTGAAGAATTCAGCGATGCCGGGCAGCGGGCCGGTGGCCGTCTTTTCGACGCCCGCGAGCGCTGCCTGGAGGCTGTCCGCGGTTGCGCGAGGAAGCGGCATCGCCTGCGTCAACAACAGAATCGTTGCCGCGCCAAAGACCGACGAGGCGGTGCAGATGATCACGATCCAGAGCACCGAGCGCGCCGCGATCCGGCCGCCTTGCGCCGCCTCCGCGCCCCTGGCGATACCCACGACGAGCAGCGCTAGCACCAGCGGGATGACGGTCATCTTTAGAGCGTTCAGCCACAAGGTGCCGACGAACTGGGCGGTGCTTAAGGTTCCATCGCGAATAGACGCCGGCAGGCCGCCCGATAGTGCACCCAGCGATAAGCCGACCAGCAGCGCGGCGAGCGGCCAATAGGCGCGGTGCGCCTGGCTGCGCTCGCCGCTCTTCTTCGCCTCGTCGGTCGTCAACTCGGTTTTCTGAACTTGAAAACGAAGCGGTCGGTCTTGCCGCGGATCTTGGGGTCGAAGACTAGCAGGCTATGATCGTCGGCCGGATTGCGGAGCATGTCGCTCTCGGCCTCCAGCTTGAACCCGGCGCGCTCGAAATCCGCCTTGACGATGGCGGGATCGATCCGGTGCAGCTTGTCGACGACTGCCCTGGTGTCGCCGCCAGCAGTGGCGACGTGGTCGACGACGCCGACGACGCCACCCGGCTTCATCGCGGCATAGACCTTCGCCAGGAAGCTTTGCGGCTCCATCTTCTTCACGCCGTACTTGGCATTTTCCCAATAGACGTCGTGGTAATCGAGGTTGATCAGCATGAAGTCGGCGAAATTGGCCGGAAGGTCGGGTGCCTCAAACGGGGTTGAGACGATGGAGACGTTCGGGGTCTTTGCGGCAAACTCAGCGAAGGCGGTCTTGTCCTTGTCGTCGTAGAATTGCGTGGGCTGCCAGACGAGGACCTTGCCCGGCGCGACGGCCGGGGCTGTGATTTCCGCCCAATATCGGTTGCTCCCGAACATATCGAGCACAGTCATCCCACGCTCGAGGCCAAGGAATTTGAGCAGCTCAGCCGGCTTGCGGTTGGCGTCGAGCTTGACGTTGTCGGCACTGCGACCAGAGGCCGCGATGGAGGTCGCCACGTCGGCGGGCGTCGCGCAGGCACTCGAAAGAGGCGCCGCCGCGATAGCGAGCGGAAGAGCGAAGTAGATCAGATTGCGCATCATTGTTCCCCAAGTTGCGGTGATGCCGCTGCGTCCGTCGTGAGCCCGGTGGCAATTCTCATTCGACCAATGCACGTCTTCGGACGATTGAGGAAGTACCTCTAGGCGGCCTTCGCCTTGGCCATGGCATGGACCAGCTTCAAGGCTTCGTGCGCCGACATTGCGGCGCCCTCCTGCCACGTGCCTTGGTAGCTGAGATGCTCGCCAGCGAAGACGATGGGGCCTTCAGGCTTCAGTAGCTCGGCATATTTTGGCCCTCGGTTGCCGCCGTCGCCCGGACCGCCGCCAAAGATGGCCCCTACGCCCTCGGACCAGGGCGTCAGCCCCCAGGCGACAGTCGCAGGCTTGGACAGAAGGGAGGATTTACCTGGGTGAAGCGCCTCAATGGAGGCGCGCGTAATTCGGATGCGCTCCTCGTGGCTCATGGCGGCGAACTTCTGTGGGTTGTCGTTGTTGGTCCAGCCCGCGCAGTAAGCGCCGACCAGCACGCCCTTGGGGTCACCGAAGCGGTCCGACGGGTAAATCACGTTCTCGTTGGCGCGGTCTGTCCATGCGAGGCCGCCGAACAGGAAATCGTCCTGTTCCCAGAAGCGCGGCGCCTCGAACGCCAGCTTGACGCTCGGTAGGTAGAAGACATCCTTCATCGCGGCCTTCTTCGCCGCGGAGAAGTCACTCGCGATGCGCTCGAGGACGGGCAGCGGTAGCGTGCAGATGCAATAATCCGCCTCTGTCGTTTGCCGGCCCGGGCCATGTTCGATGCGAACGCGGTTCCCGGCCCGGCGGATCGCAGTCACTTGCGTTTCAAAGCGGACCGATGGCCTGACCTGTTCGTAGATCGCGTGGGCGATGCGATCCATGCCGCCGACCGGCTGCAGCATCGTCGCCTGCATGTCCCAGATATGCTCGAACAGGTATGGCAGCACTATCGCGGGCGATGGCGCCAATTCCTTGAACGACAGCGGCGGAAGCGGGACCGGCGCCTGGTTATAGCCACCGCCTTCGACACGATAGCCGGAGGGCCCGCTGGGTGTGTACTTCCCATTTGCGCCGACTTCGGCGTAGGGCGCTAGGAACCGGCGGATCTGGGACAGTTCGTCTTTCGTAACCTGCTGGTCGAGTGCATGCAGGTCGATCGCCTTGGCAAGAAGCTCGCCGAGCCTGCCGCGCATGTCGTTGACCATCCGCCGTTCGGGCTGAACCTTGCCGCCGAAATCCCAACCGGCGTTGCGGTTGACGTTGACGAACGTCTCCATCCTCACGCCGAAGCGTCGGGCATAGCCGAGAATGACACGGTGCGTGCTGGGAATGCGCGCAGCGCCGGCATTGAAATAGAGACCTGGATCGAACATCGCATGCTGGTCGGGCCTGCCGGTCTGGACGATCTTGTCTCCGCCCCGGACTGTCCACACGCGACCTCCAACCCGGTCGCGTGCCTCCAGCACCGTCACCTCGTAGCCGGCGCGGCGCAGCTCGTAAGCGGAAACGAGGCCCGCGATCCCGGCACCAAGGACGACAACCGAGCGTCCGTTGCCGCTGTTTTCGGGAAGCTGGAAGTTCTCCGCCCCGACCGGGGTCGGAACAGCAAGGCCCATGGCCTCCATCGCGAGGTAAGCTGCGCCTGCCCCGCCAATCGCCCCGATATGCTCGAGCAACGCTCGACGAGTCAGTGCCATCGCGACTCACCCCCCAAAAAAGCCAGCCGAACGACAGACTGACAGCATTTCGCGGTCTTCGCCCGTAATTTTCTCCGTAGGGCGCGCATCGCGGGAAGCCTTCAGGCGTTTACCCTCTGACTTTCCCAGTCCGAGGCAAGGAGCCAGTACATGAGTAACGACAATCATTCGGCCAGCATCAGCACCCTGAACACGCTGATCGCGACCACGATCGACAGCGTGACGGGCTATGAGGATTCAGCCCAGAACATCGACAACGACCGTTTTCGCGAAATCTTCCGCCAACGCGCCGACGAGCGCCAGAAGGTGGTCGAGCAGCTCCGCGCCGAAGTGCGCCGTCTGGGCGGCGATCCCGAAGACTCGGGCTCGTTCATGGGTAAGGCCCACCAGCGCTTTGAAGACCTCAAAGCCGCCATCACCGGCCGTGATGAAAAAGCCATCATCAACGAAGTCGAGCGTGGCGAAGACTATCTCAAGGAGAAGTTTGAGGCAGCACTAAGCGACGGCGACCTCGCTGGCGAAAGCCGGTCGGTTGTCGAAGAAGCGTTTCAATCGGTTCGAGCCGGCCATGACCAGATCAGCCAGCTGAAGCACGGAATGGAAGCGTCCGCTTAAGCGGACTAGCGATACACCACCCTGGTTTCGGGGTGGGGCGCGGGGCGGCTCCACGGCCAGCGGAGCCGCCCTGCTTGCATCTCAAGCGCCGAAAATCAGCTTCACGTGATTGCGGAACAGCCGCGTCTGTCGCCCCATCAGGCTTTGATCCCGTAGGGACCGCGAGAGGATAATCGCGCCCTCAATGATTGCGGTGAGATTGTCAGCCAGCGCGTCGAGGTCGACGTCCGCGGGGGCCGGATATTTGTCTGAAACCTGCGCGAGCCAATCGCGGAATCGAGCGCGCATCCGCAGGATATAGTCGACATTCATCTGCTTGAGCTCGGCGTCGAACATCCGCTCCTGATAGGCGACCGAGGCGACCATGCAGCCGGGGTGCAGCGTCTCCATATCGTCCATCATCTGGGCATAGAGATTAAGGAAAATGAGGAAGCTCTGCAGCGGATCATCGCTCAGCTCCTTGGCGCGCGACGCGAGCGTTTCGACGATCGATTCATCCTCGGCGAGGAAGCGGTCGAACAGATGTCGCGCCATGTCGTTCTTGTCGCGGAAATGATAGAAAAAGCCGCTTTTTGTGATGCCAGCAGCCTCGACGAGCTCCTCCACTGAAGTGGCCGCAAATCCCTTCTGGACGATGGATTCGTAAGCGACATCGAGAATGCGCTCGCGTGTGCGTTCACCCTTGGTCTGGGCTGAGCTTTCCAACTGTACCGCAGGTCCAGTTTTTTCGACCAGCTTCTGCACCATCGCCGTTTCGCCCCCATGCGAGATCAGCATAAGCTACACGGAAACCAGCCTAATTCCGAGTCGATGGAGAAGCGACCGCAGACTTGCTAGAGTGGGTTTTGGCGAGGCTGTAAACCGCCCCCACACCGACATCGGGGGACATAATGATTGGTTTGTACCATTACATCGCGCTTGGCCTGTTCGCTGGCTTCGCCGCGCTCGAACTGCTTCTCAAGGGGCGGAATTTCCCGGCCATTACGTACTGGCGGCTGCAGGGCCTGGCTTTCACTTTGCTTTATTTTGCAGTGGCGACCTACGCGCCTTTGTTCTGGGATGGCTGGCTTGGCGAACATCGGCTGTTCGCGGCGGATACGCTGCCGCTTTGGGGACAAATCCTTGGCGGCTTCCTGGTGCTGGAGCTCGGCATCTATGCCTGGCACCGGACGATGCATAACGTCACCTTCCTGTGGCGCTGGTTCCACCAGATGCACCATAGCCCCGAGCGGGTGGACATCTGGGGCGCGCTTTACTTCCACCCGTTCGATTCGATCGGCTGGGCTTTTCTCGGAAGTCTTGCGCTGGTGCTCGGTTTCGGGGTCAGTGCTGAAGCGGCGATCATTATCAATGTGATCGCGACCTTCTACGGCATGTTCCAGCACCTCAACGTCAGAACTCCGCACTGGCTAGGCTACGTCATCCAGCGGCCGGAGAGCCATTCTTGCCACCACGAGCGCGGCGTTCACGCCCGCAATTATTCCGACCTGCCGCTGTGGGACATGATCTTCGGCACGTTCTACAACCCGAAGGAATTCAAGGGCGAATGCGGCTTCTACGAGGGCGGATCGAAGAAAGTCGGCCTGCTGCTTCTCGGACGTCTGATCGCCTGAACTTGGTTGGGGCTCAGTAGCCCATCAGCGCCAGCACTTCGCGGCGGCTTCGCTCGTCCTCGCGGAAGGTGCCCATCATCCGGCTGGTCGTCATCATCACGCCGGGCGTGTTGACGCCGCGCGCAGTCATGCAGGCGTGGCTTGCCTCGATGACGACCGCCACACCCTTTGGCTGAAGACGGTCCCAGATGCAGTCCGCGACTTGTGCGGTAAGGCGCTCTTGCACCTGCAGCCGGCGGGCGAAGCCGTGGAGAACGCGTGCCAGCTTGCTGATGCCGACTACCTTGTCGCGGGGGAGGTACGCGATTGAAGCCTTGCCGATGATCGGCGCCATGTGATGCTCGCAGTGCGACTGGAAGGGAATGTCCTTGAGCAGAACGATTTCGTCGTAACCGCCGACTTCCTCGAAGGTCCGGCTGAGGTGGATTGCGGGATCGTCGGCATAGCCCCGCGCATATTCGAGCCACGCACGAGCGACGCGCGCGGGGGTATCTAGCAGTCCTTCGCGATCGGGATCGTCCCCCGCCCAGCGGATCAGCGTGCGCACGGCGTCCCGAACCTCGGGCGGTACGTCGGGCTTGGCCGGTTCCTGCACGAGGTCGCCGTCCTCAGGTGTGCCGTTCACTGCTGAAGCTCCTTGGCAATATCGTCGGCCACGACAGCCGCCTGCTCGCGAATATCAGGGACCGCAATGATCTCCCAATAACGCCCCTTGGTCAGCGCTCCGAGCGCCCAGAGGCGATCCGAGCCGGAAGCTCGCGAATTCTCGTTCACTTCGATTCCGATGCCGAGATGGTCCGGATGGATCTTCCCGACGTCGAGCAGGCTGCGAAGAAGCGGGTCTTGGGTGCGCGCAATGGAATGCAGCGGTCCGGTACAGTTGAACGCATAAGCGACCTTCAAATGCTCCGGAGCCGATCGGCCGCGGCGAACGATTTTCACATTGAGGCCGTCATCATATTCGCGCGCATCGACAACACGGCCGGCGAGAATCTCCAGTCGGCCCTCCGCGACCATTCGCGCAATCGTGTCCGCAACCTCCGGCGCGATGCGGTGCCGGTGGACATCCCACCATGGGCGCGCATGGCGAAGGAAGCGGCGCTGCTGCTCCGCGTCGAGGCGCTGCCACAGCGGATGACTATGCGGGCGAAGGCTGTCTATCGCGGCTCGCCAACCCACCTCGGCGCTTCGCTTTCTTAACCAGCGCCAGAGGGCTCGAAGATCGCCTGAGGGGACACCCTCGAGCTCCACGGGCGCGGGCTCGAAATCGGCATGGGCACGTGGCGCGAGGCCGCGGCGTGAGAGCGCCGTCATCCGTCCGCGAAACCCGGCAGCGTCGAGCGACAGCGCCAGATCGACCATGGTCAAGCCGGTGCCGATACTCAGGACGTCGTCGCCGCTTTCTGAAACTTCGCGCACAGCAGATTGCGCCGCCGGACCCCAGGGATTGCCGATCAGTCGCGGCCCGACGCTGGCCAAAGGCTTCAATGCCTCCGGCTCCTGATTGCCCGTCGCGAGAACCAGCGCGTCAGCCTCCACTGCCGTCCCGTTGTCGAGCGCGATGTGCCAGCGCCCGTTTTGCGCTGCGCGAAGAGCATTGGTTTCAACAACCTCAGCGTTACCGCTTTCGATCGCCTCATCGAGTAGATCACCTAGGTAGCGCCCGAACAGTCTCCGTTCCGCGAAACCCCTGTGATGTCCGCCCTCGGCTTCGAACCATTTCGCGAAATGGTCGGGCTCGCCAGCGATCGCGCTCATACCCTCCGCGCGGACGTTGAGAAGGTGCGCCGGTTCCTGCGTCGAATAAGCGACGCCGCGATTCACGCGGCCGGTGCCCTCGATCAGCAGCGACTGAATGCCTCGCCGCGCAAGCTGCACGGCGAGGATCGTTCCGGAAGCACCACCGCCTACAATCGCGACCGGCACTCGGCCGTCAGATTTCATAGTCAGGCCAATTCTCCGGATTTTTGGCACCCGCCTTCCGCTGGTTCATATGGTCGTACATGCGCGTAACCGTCTTGCCCGCGGTTTGCGTAAACCAGCCAGGAACGACGGCGTGGACGAGGCAAGCGGTTCCGGCCCCGATCAGCTCGGCACCAATCTTGAGCGCGCCGATCCCATGATCGGCCCAGCTCATGCTCAGCGAGCGAGGGTGCTCCACGAACAGGCGATGCGCCATGCCCGCTTTCTTGCCTTCAACAACCGTCTGTTCCGTAGCCATGGCCCCTGCCCGCTTATCAGCCTGGTGACCCCGACAGGATTCGAACCTGTGACCTACGGATTAGGAATCCGGCGCTCTATCCTGCTGAGCTACGGGGCCTTCGGCGCACGAATAGGGATTTGACCGCAGCCGATCAATTGACCTGGTTGGGAGGCTGGACCGGCAGCGGCAATGGCGCGACCGGAACGCCGTCATCGGCAAGCTCTTTCGCCTGTTCAATGGTCGCTCGCCCGTGGACCAGTTCCGGTTCGACTTCGCCGCTGTGCATGGCCCGCGCAGTGTCGGCAAATCGATCGCCGACCCAGCGCGAGTCCTTCAGCATTTCAGATTGGATTGCGGCTAGTTGAGCGAGCGGGTTGCTAGAGCCCTTGCGAGGGACGCTGGGCGCCATCGGCGCCTTTGCCACTTCGCTGGACTGGCAAAACGGACATTGGACCAGCCCACCCGCGAGTTGGTGTTCAAAGTCTGCGTTCGAGCGAAACCAGGCCTCGAAGGTCTCTCCGCCCTGGCGGCACTGAATATCGAAGACGATCATAGAGTCACCGCTTCCGCTATGGGGCGGCGGTGGCTGAGGGCCGGAACGCGCGAGCGAACCTCAAGAATTCGGGCTAAATCCACATCCGCGAAGCCGATGCCAACCTCTTCGCCCATGTCGAGCAGGACTTCCCCCCAAGGGTCAACGACCAAGGAATGACCGAAGGTCTGGCGGCCATCTTCGTGCCGACCGACTTGTGCGGCGGCCACAACGAACACTTTCCAGCACAGTGGGATCCGAAGCTTGGAATTCACGTGACTTGAAGTCGCGGC
>JADMIO010921759.1_pt1 | contig 65091 bp, 59 predicted proteins | sample 8958161 | NCBI WGS metagenome assembly JADMIO01 (sample SAMN16585339, study PRJNA669376) | soil metagenome | isolation source: Crop rotation soil | place: USA: Cullars Rotation, Alabama | collected 2011
CGCGACAACTTGTCCACGTGGAATTCTAAGCTTAGGATCCCAATGTGCTGGAAAGCACCCGGCCCTGAACGAGCCTTCCTCCGGCCCGGAGGAGGCGACCATGCGCCGCGAGCAGAGCGTCATGCTGCAAAAGTTACTCGCCAAGCTGCCGCCCGAAGACCGGTCGGTGGTGGTGATGCGCTATTGGTATGACCTATCGTATGAAGAAATCGCCGAAGCCACGACCACGACCGTCAGCGCGGTGAAGAGCCGCCTGCATCGTGCGCGCGGCAGCCTGGGCGAGATGCTGGCCAGTACGAGCGGTACGCCGAACCGCCGGCCGGCGGCACGCCCCGCCCTGCGGGCTGAAGGGGGTTGAGGCGCTGTGGAGGACGACCCGATGAACCATAAGCCTTTTCAAGCGGCCATGCAGGCCGTGCTCGATGGCAGCGTGACCGCTGCCGAGCGTCACGCGCTGGAAGCGCACCTGATCGACTGCGCGGCCTGCCAGGGCGACTGGGTGGCGCTGAGCGAAGTGCACCGGCTGTTCAAGGCCGAGCCGCTGATGGCCCCGCGCGCCGGCTTCAACCGGCGCTTCCAGGCGCGCCTGGCCCAGCGCCGCGCCCGCCCGCGCCTGATTGGCGGGGCAGTGGCGCTGGGGCTAAGCGCGGTGGGCATGGCGGCGTTTGTGGTGCCCGTGGGCGTGGGGCTGATCTATACCGTGTGGCGCGCCGCGCAGGAGCCGGCCACCACGGTGGCGCTGTTCGCCGGGGCGGGCGCGCTGGGGTCGCTGTTGGAAACGATTGTGGCGGCGCTGGTCGTCGCCGCGCGCTCGGTGCTCGAGCCCGCGCTGGGCAGCCCGCTGGCCTGGGCCGGGGCGGTGATGGCGCTGGCGCTGACGGGGGTGTGGCTGTACTTGATGCGGACCGTGCTGCCGGAGGGAAGGCTGCGATGAAGCGTTGGGTCGGATTGATAATCGTCGGGCTGGTGCTGGCGGCCGGGCTGTTCGCGGCGCGGCCGGCGTATGCCGCCAACTGCGCGGACGACAAGAGCGTCTTTGGCGGCAGCTATGCGCTGGCCGCCGGCGACGAGCTGGACGGCAACCTCACGCTGATGGGCGGCAACGCCTCGGTGGCCGAGGGGGCCACCGTGAAGTGCGCCCTGGTGATCATGGGCGGCAACGCCGACATCTCCGGCAACGTGGACGGCGACGTGGTGGTGTTCGGCGGCAACGTGACGCTGCACAGCACCGCCGTGGTGGGCGGCAAGCTGGTGTCGGTGGGCGGCGCGGTCACACGCGACGAGGGCGCGGTGGTAGCGGGCGGCGAGAGCCAGGGCATCAGCCTCGGCGACAACCCGCAGTGGCTGCCCTTTCACTTTGATGCGCCGTTCCTCGACCCGGTGTTCGACTGGTACCAGGGCATCTTCGAGACGTTTATCACCGCCATCGTCATGGGCCTGCTGGCGCTGCTGATCGTGGTCTTTTGGCCGGAGCAGACCAGCCGGGTGGCCGCGGCCATCACCGTGGCGCCGGGGACGTCGGGCGGGCTGGGCCTGCTGACGTTGGTGGCGGTGCCGGTGCTGCTGCTGGCCGGGACCATCACCATCTGCCTGATCCCAGTGGCGTTTGTGGGCGGGGTGATCTTTGCCGCCGCGATCTTGTTCAGTTGGATCACGCTCGGCCAGATCGTGGGCGCGCGGCTGGCCACTGCGCTGAACCTGCACACGGTCAGCCCGGCGGCGGCGGCGGGGCTGGGCACCGGCATCTTGTGGATCATCACCAGTGCGGTCGGGGCGATCCCGTGCGTGGGCTGGGTGGCCTGGGTGGTGCTCAGCGCGATCGGCCTGGGCGCGGTCACGCTGACGCGCTTTGGCACGCGGCCCTACCTGGGCACGCCGACGCAGCCGCCGGCCACGCCGCCCGCGCCCGCTCAGCCGCAAGAGGCCCTGCCGCCGGCCGCGCCTGAGGCAGGCGGGGGCGCTTCAAGCGAGCCGGACCTTTCGGCGCTGTAGCGCAGCAAGGCTGGGCAAGAATGAAGACCGGGCTGGTCAGAGGGAATGACCAGCCCGGTGTGTTTAACGGAGGAACCTAACCCCCGGCCCCTTCCCTAAGTGGGAGCCGCTGAGTACAGCGGAAGGGGTGCCCAGGTGACAGGAGTGTTGTTGTGAGTTCTTAGCCGACGGGCAAGCCGTCGGGGAATTTGTCGGCGATGAGGTTGAGGCGGAGGCCATGCTCGAGGAAGGCTTTGGCGCCGGCTAACACGAAAGCAAAGCCCTCGGTGGAGGCAATGGCCTGGGCGGCTAGGGATTCGGGTGGGCCTTGAAAGCCGTAGTTGCGGATGCTGACGTAGGTGGTGTGGTCGGGGCGGGCGGTGAAGGTCCACTCGATGGTGGTGGCTTCGGGGGGCTCGCCCCACTGGACAACGAGGCGGCGGTTGGGCTCCACGGCGGTGACGGCGGCCGGCATCGAGAAGCCGTACATATCCCAATACCAGCGCACCTGCGCGCCCGCCTCCAGCCGCCCGCTGCCGCGCGAAAACCAGAATTGCGAAGTGTGGGCGGGGTCGACAAAAGCCTCGAACACCTCGGCCGCCGGCTTGCAGATGAGCATCTCGACTTTGGCCTCAATTGGTTCAGACGGCATGGCGGCCTCTCTTCTTGCTGGCTAGTCTCAGGTCGGCACGATGTGGGTTCGCCCTTCCCAGTTGCCGTACTCGGCGAGTGGGCGGAAGCGCAGGGTGGTGAACTCGAAGTGAAAGTCTTTGCGCTTACGCTCGACCATGGCGGCGGCGTGGCGCTCGGGGCGCGGCATGGCGCTGTGGCCGCGGACCATATCAATCATCTGGCGCTGCGACTTCCAGACAGTGAAGGTCGAGACCGTGCGCGGCAGCCGCATGGCCGCAATGGCCAGCGTAGCGTTGGGATCGTCGCGGACGAGCTCTTCGACCGGCTTGCCCCAGCGGATGAAGCGCGGCACTTGCGGGAGGCGCATCCGGGCAAGCGTGACCGCGACCACGGGCGCGTCGGGGTCTTGCTCGCCCACGCTTTCGGCCAGGCCGTCGAACTCGGTGACGAAGCCCCAGCGGCGCTGGAACTCCAGGCGCACGTGCCAGCCGGCGGCCAGCGCGCGGCCCAGCGGCGACCCGGCCAGAAAGTCATCGAGGGCGGCCTGACTCTCCCAGGCGGCGAACATCGTCAGGTGGCGGAGCTGCATGCGCGCGGGTGAGAGGATCGGCGCACCGAGCCGCATGAGGGCCAGGCACTCGGCGTGCTGGAGGCCGGGCACCTGCCGGCCGGTCGGCGGGCGATAGAGCGCCCGCAGCGTGCCGGCGATGCCGGTGCGGGCAAAGTGGTAGCTAAAGACGGTCATGGGTCTGCGCCCGCTGCGGTCGCCTCACTCCGTGACGCGCACCAGCCCGCGCATCTCGTTGTGGATGCGGCAGAAGTAGGGATAGTCGCCGGGCTCGTCGAAGGTGAACGTAAAGGTCTCGTTCGGCTCGAGGATGCCCGAGTCGAAGCCGGAGCGGTTGCCCGGCTCGCCCTGGGTGATGCTGTGCTCCTCGGGGTCGGCGTTGGTCCAGGTGACGAGGCTGTGCGCTGCCACTCGCAGCGCCTTCGGCTGGTAGCTCTGGCCGCTGATCTGCACCGCCAGCCCCTCGCCAAAGGTAATGGCAGCAGTGGGGGCGGCGGTCGGGCGCGGCTCTGGGGTGGGCGTGACGGTCGGCGTGGGGGTAGGCGCCGGGCCGCAGCCGGCCAGCGCCAGGCAAAGGCTCAACCAGTAAACGAGCGCTTGAGGAAGTCGGAATGGTCGCGGGGTCATGCCGCGATTCTACCGCGCCTCGGGCGGCGCTAGCGGCAGGGTGGGGAGCACACGCCGGAGCGTCTCGGCCAGGGCTTCGGCGGCGGCGTTGGGCGGGCGGCGCTTGTGGCGGATGAGGGTGATCTCCCAGTCGGGCAGGCGCACCGGGCCGGCGCCGTCGTGCACGCTCAGCGCCACCAGATGGCCGGCCTCCAGCTCGCGCTGCACGGCGATGGCCGGCATCAGGCTCACGCCGGTGCCGGCCAGCAGCATGCCCTTGACCAGCTCCACCGGGCTTAGCTCCATCCACGGGCCGGCCTGGCCTTCGCCGGCCGCCGCGCGCACGCGCTCCAAGAAGGACTCGCTCGCCGGCCCCCAATAGGACACGAGCATCTGCGCGCGGGCCAACGCCTCCAGCGCCACGCTGCCCTGCGCCGCCAGCGGGTGCTGCCGCCCGGCCGCCACCAGCAGCCGCCCGCGGAAGCCGGCCACGTTCTCGATCTGCGGGTGCAGGCTGTTGCCCGAGATCAGCGCCAGGTGCGCCACGCCGTCCAAAATCAGCCCGGGCGCCTCGCTGGAGTGCGCCGAGCGCACGCGCACCTCCACGCCGGGGTGCGACTGCTGAAAAGCCACCAGCGCCGGCGCGAACAGGTAGGCGCCGGAAGTCACGGTAACGGCCATGGTCACCTGCCCGCGCTGGCCGGTGCTGGCCGCCCGGGCGCTCTCAGCCCCCTGGCGCAGCACGTCGAGGGCGCGCTCAGCGTAGACCTGAAAGGCCTCGCCCGCGGCGGTGAGCGCCACGCCGCGGCCCTGGCGCTCGAACAGCGGCGTGCCCACCTCGGCCTCCAACTGGCGCAGCCGGTCGGAGACGGTGGCCTGCCCAAGGTCCAGCTCGGCGGCGGCGCGGCTGAGCGAGCGGTGATGGGCGATGACGAGGAAGAGGTGGAGTTGGTCGGTGTTCACGGGAAAGGCAGAGAAAAAAGAAAGAGAAAAAGGTTAGATGGTTGGATTGTTTGGGCAACTCGCGTGCATTATAGCGCGCAGGGCGTGAGTAATAGTCCAATGAGCGGTTTTATCTAGTTTGAGATTTCTCACCCCCGTCGCTGGTGGTGGTGAAATTGAGTGACGGAGGGGGGCTTCGAAATGACAGCCAGAGGAGTGAGGTGGGGTCGACGGCGAGCTGCCGCGTAGGCGCTACCTGCTGCCGACTGTCTTACGCCTCCTGCCTTCTGCCGACTGCCTCCTGCCGACTGCCTCCTGCTTTTCCCTCTCGGCGGTTCGGGCTAAAATCGTTGTTCTCTCCCCAGTCGAGGTGGGCGTCTGGCGATGTCGGCAGGACCCAAGCAATCCAATCCGCGGGTAGTTTCCCAGCCCTTCGCGCTGCTGCGGGCGGTATGGGCCTGGCTCATCGCGCCTTCGCCCACGGTGGTAGAAGCCGGCCAGCGGCGGCAGGCGCAGCTAATGGCCGGGCTGCTAGTGATCATCATCCCGCTCGGGCTGATCTCCGAACTGTACACCGTCCTCACGCTGCCGCCGGAGCGCAACTACAGCGGCTACTGGGTCACCCTCATCGCTGTGCTTGGCCTCCTGGTGGCCTATGGCCTCAGCCGCTCGCGCTACTACAGTTGGGCGGCCGTCGTCATTGTCATCACCACGTCGGTGGCGGTGCTGGTCGGCGGCCTGCGCGATCCGCAGTCGGTGAAGTTCGGCTTCCTCGATTTTCTGCTCATGGCCGTGCTGCTCGGCAGCGCGCTGATGAGCCTGCGCCCGCTGTTCTGGCTGGGGCTGGCCAACCTGGCGGCGCTGCTGCTGCTGCCGCTGTTGAACCCGGCGCTGGCCTTTGAAGACATCCTGGTCGGCTCGTTCACCTTCAACCTGATCGGCCTGGCGATCCTGGTGTTCATGCGCTGGCACCGTGACCAACTGGAGCGCGACCGCCTGGCCGACCTGGCCGAGAAAGAAGCGCGCTACCGCACGCTGGTGGAGCTGCTGCCGGCCGTGACCTATCTGGACGCGATCGAGCCGTGGGCCGAGGGCGTCAAAGGCTTCAGCACGGTCTACCTCAGCCCGCAGATCGAGGCGCTGCTGGGCTACCCCATGGACCGGCTGTTGATCGAGGAGGGCTTGTGGTGGAGCCGCGTGCATCCCGACGACCGGGCGGCGGTCATCGCCGCCCACGACCAATATCTGGCCAGTGGCGGCCCGCTGGCGATTGAGTATCGACTGGTGTCGGCCGACGGCCTCGTGCATTGGGTGCGCGATGTGGCCAGCCTGCGCATCGACAGCCTGGGCCGCCGCCTGAGCCAGGGGCTGTGGCTGGAGACCACCGACCTGCACGCGGTGGAGAGCCGCCTGCGCGACGAGGCCGCCCGCACCGCCGCGCTGCTGCGCGTGGCCAAGCGCCTGAACGCGCTGCTGGATCTGGACGCGGTGCTGCTGACGCTGTGCGAGGAGGCCCAGCAGGCGCTGGCCGGCGACGCGGTGCTGGTGACGCTCTACGACCCGCAGCGCGAGGTGCTGACGCCCGCCGCCAGCCGCGGCCTGGGCGTGGCCGCCGGCGCGCTGCCGGCTGTGCCGCGCCGCCTGCACGACCGGGCCGTCGAGCGCCAGGGGCCAGACGTGCTGATCGCCGACCTGGCTGCGGCGCCGGAGATCGGTGAGCTGGCGGCCTACACGCAGCTCGGCATCCGCGGGCTGGCCTATGCCAGCGTGCAGCACGAGCAGCAGTTGGTGGGCAGCCTGGTGGTGATGAGCCGCGGGCAGCCGCGCACCTTCAGCGAGGGCGAGCGGCTGCTGCTGCGCGGGCTGGCCGACCAGGCAGCGCTGAGCATCACCAACACGCGGCTGTACAAAGACGCCCGCCGCCGGCTGGAGCGTCTACAGGCGCTGCGCACCATTGACATCGCCATCACCAGCAACCAGGACCTGCCGGCGATGCTGGAGGTGCTGCTGGCCCAGATCATCGTGCAGTTAGACGTGGCCGCGGCGCTGGTGCTGCTGCTCGACCCGGCCGAGCAGCGGCTGGTCTACGTGGCCGGGCGCGGCTTTCGCACCCAGGCTTTGCAGGCCACCCGCCTGCGCTGGGGCGAGGGCCACGCTGGCCGCGCCGCGCAGGAGCGCCGGGTGGTGGCCGTGCCCGACCTGACCGAGAACCTGGGCAGCTTTAACCGCGCGCCGCTGCTGGTGGGCGAGGGCTTCTTCAGCTACTTCGCCGCGCCGCTGATCGTCAAGGGCGAGGTGCGCGGCGTGCTGGAGGTGTTCGACCGCGTGCGGCAGGCGCCCGACCCGGAGTGGCTGAGCTTCTTAGAAGCACTGGCCGGGCAGGCGGCGATTGCGATTGACAGCACCACGCTGCTGGCCGACTTGCAGCGCACCAACAGCGACCTGAGCCTGGCCTACGACGCCACCATCGAAGGCTGGTCGCGCGCGCTCGACCTGCGTGACCACGAGACCGAGGGCCACAGCCGCCGCGTGACCGAGCTGGCCATGGCGCTGGCCGAGCGGGTGGGTGGCTTTAACGCGGCGGCGCTGGTGCATCTGCGGCGCGGCGCGCTGCTGCACGACATCGGCAAGATGGGCGTGCCCGACAGCATATTGCTGAAGGCCGGGCCGCTGAACGACGCCGAGTGGGTGCTGATGCGCCAGCACCCGCTGCACGCCGACGCGATGCTGCGGCCGATTGAGTACCTGCGCCCGGCGCTCGATATTCCGCTGTCGCACCACGAGAAGTGGGACGGCACGGGCTATCCGCACGGCCTGGCGGGGGAGGCCATCCCACGCGCGGCGCGGCTCTTCGCGGTGGTGGACGTGTGGGACGCGCTGTGCTCCACGCGCGCCTACCGCGCCGCCTGGCCGCCGGAGCGCGTGCGCGAGCACCTGCAAGCCATCGCCGGCACGCACCTCGACCCGGCGTTGGTGGCGGCCTTCCTCGCGATGCAGGCGGAAGCCGGGGTGGAAGTCAGGCACGCGGCGTAGGGCCGCTGTTTGTTTGGTCCACGCTTAGTTGTAGTAGCCAGCGGGGGAGTTCATTCCCCCACACAAACCGTGGGGGCAGGTGAACGCCTCTACGGCGCGCAGGGGCCGCCCGCTGGTACCGTCCATCTGGCGCCAGCATAGGTCAATCCGACATGCGGCCCAGCGCCGCTGAGAACAAAAAAGCGCCCGGGCCGTCAGCGCAATGACGGCCCGGGCGCTTGCATTCCACTCAAGAGTCTTAGTCTTTCACTGGGAGATTTCTCGCGCGCCGCCGGGTGCGGAGGCATTGGGTGTGTGCCGTCGCGCTCGAAATGATATAGAGGTCAATGACGGGCCAGGTCAACAATGGTTGGCCAGGTCCATTCATTGAAGGCCAATGTCATTTCGAGCGCAGGTTGTGGTCGTTGGATCAACAGGCTAGTTGGTGCGCGAGACGCTCCGCGTCCCCTCGAAGAACTGCGCATCCTCGCCAGCGTTCATCGTTTGCGTTGAGTGTGACTCACTCACTGCCCCAGCCGCTGGCTAACCCCTGGCTGCTTCGCGGCTTGCTTGGCCTCGATATGCGTCTTGACCTTGGCGACCATGGTGTTCCTAAAAAACTGGAGCGGCGCGCCGACGGGGCGGCGATCTGAAATCCAGGGCGCATACGGGGCCATGGTGATCAGCGCCAGGGCAATCAGCACGCGGTCGTAGTTCACCCGCCAGCCGGAGAACGCGCGCCAACCGGCCTCGCGGTCGGCCTTGAGCGGCACACCCTTGGCGGCCAACTCGGCCAGCGCCGCGTCGAACTCGTCGCGCGTGACGCTGATCGGGTCGGTGGCCGCCGGCGCGTCGTTGTACTCCACGCCGAACACGTCAGCGATGCTGCGCAGCGCCAGGTAGCCGGCCCGCAGGGTCAGGTCGGCGCGCAGGTCGTGCGGAATATCGAGCACGGCGTTGGCCAGCGCCGCGGTGTCGAGCACCGCACCGGCCGCCGTCACCCACGAGCGCTGCGGCTTGGGCGAGCGGAAGAACACCAGCGCCGCCAGCGAGGTGTGGCTCTCCTCCAGCTCGGTGAACCACACTTCCCAGGTGGGCCACATGGTGCTGAGCGCCTCCAGCCCGTGCAGCCGGTTGTAGCGCAGGATGGTCTCCACGGCGGAGGGCGGCGACCCGGCGCGCACTTCCAGCATCGAAACCGTGGCCTCGCGGCGCGAGAAGGCCGAATAGATGGTGGGCAGGTAGGCGATCAAGACGGCCAGGATGATCAGGCCGAAGAGCGCCTCGGAAAAGCTCAGCACGACGACGGTGGCGTTATCCGACTGGACGAAGCCCAGCGTCAGCACCGACGAGCCGCTCAGCTCCAGGGCGTGGTACCACTGGCCGACCCCCAGCACCCAGTACATGCAGGCATAGCCGACAGCGATCAAGAACAGCCAGGTGGGCAGCAGCGCCAGCAGCGCCGTCGGCCCATAGAGCGCCATGATGGCGTCGCGGCCGTTGTAGTCGGGCGCGCGGCGGATAAAGAAGTTGAACACGCGCCGCAGACTGCGAAAGACAAAGCGCACCACGGCGTCGGTGGCCGGGCGCGGCAGCACGAAGGTCTTGATGGCCGAGGCGACGGCGGTGACCACCAGCAGCACGCCGAGCGCAAAGACCACCACGCGGGTCACGAGGTCGAGGGGGGACATGGGGGCGTATTCTACGGGCAAAGGCGCTGCGCGTCACCCTGCCCGAAAAGTGGGGGAAGGGAACGCATCAACTCAATGTAGCGGCTCTAGCAGGTCTGAGATTTTTCACCCCCTTGGGGTAGAGGTGTTGACCATCGGCCTGATGGCGGTTCGAAATGACAGCCAATAGGGTGAGGCTGGGTCAGCGCCATGATGAGGCGAATGGGCTTCTTGACCTACCCGCCGCGGCGGGCGGCCTGCGGGCAGTAGACGTCGATGCGGACGCCAAACGGGTCGTCCACGCAGCCGAAGCGCATGGCCTCGTACATGGCGGTGTCTTCGGCGGCCATGAACGGGCGCGCGCCGGCGGCGACAAGCGCCGCCAGCAGCCGATCAACCTCGGCGGGCGCGGCCACCTGAATCGCAAACTCGGTGTTGCGCGGGTTGCTATCGCGGACGGTGCCGATGCGGCTGGGCAGCAGCGTCAGCCAGGTGGCGCCGAGGCGCCAGCCGTAGGTCTGGTGGGGCGCGTCCACGCTGTCGGGCGGGCCGAACACCTGGGTGTAAAACGCCACGGCCGCCGCCAGGTCGTGCAGATACAGGCTGATGTAGTTGAGGTCAACGATCTGGAACGGGCGCTCGGCCGGCGCGGTGGGCCCAGTTGGTTCGACGAGGGTGCTCATGGCGAACTCCTGTGGCCGCTTACTGCTTGATGAGCAGCGGGATCCAAATAACCAAGAAAACCAAGAATGTTAGGAGCATAAACCCGAGGAGTACCCAGAAGATGATCTTAAACGTGCGCGAGACCTGCTTCGGGCCATTCTCGGCCTGGAGCGCAGCCGCCGCGAAGGCCGACTGCGGCGGCAGCGCTGGCCCGCTGGCCTCCAGTTGGCGCAGGGCGTTCAGCGCGGCCAGGCCCTGGTAGAGGCCGTATAGGGCGTAGGCGTGAAAGATGACCGCCAGCCACTCGCTGAACACCACAAACAGCAGCGCGTCGAGCAGGTACAGCCCCATGCCGATGACGACCACCCAGCGGAAGCCCTTGCGGCCCATGTAGCCCGCCGCCACAAACACGCCGGCGATGATCACGTCGATGGCGAAGCCAACGATTTGCAGGCCTGTGCTGCCGCCGAATTCATTGGCGAGGGCCCGCGTGAACCCGTCGACAAACTGCGTCGCCGCCAGGCCGACCACAAAGGTGAGGCCGCCGCCGAAGCGATAGATTACCGTGTTGAGCAGCGACATGCCGGCGATCACGTAAAACCAACTGAGGCCGTTCTTCGTCTTGCTCTCGTAGACCATTTTTCGTTTGATCTGGGCCAGCAGGGCCGGGTCCACGGGCGGCGCGGCGGCGGGCAGCGCGGTGTTGATCGGGTTGTCCATGGGGTCCCTCCCTGGCTATGGCTTAGCGGCTGCGCTGGCGAGCGAGCGCCAGTTGCCGGACGATCAGAAACAGCGGCACCATCACGCTCACGGCGATCAGCCCGGACAACACCAGATAGACCCACACATGCCGCACGCCCACGCGGCGGCCTTCTACCACCATGAAGACGTAGATCGCCAGGCAAAAGAAGGCGGCGTCGTTGGCGATGGACGCCGCGGCCGGGTTAGCGTAGGCGGCCGCGATGAAACCGATCAGGCCGCCGTTGTTGGGCTGCGCGAAGAACGCCAGGTTATTGGTCCAGGTGGCAATCAGCGCGCCGGCGGCCAGCGCGGCGTAGAGGCCGCACAGCCAGCGCTCGCCTCGCGTAAGCTGCCCCCAACCCATGCGTCAGCCCGCCAGCCAGACCAGCACTAGCGCGATCAGCGCCGGCAGCGCCTGGATAAATAGGATGCTGCGCTTGGCGGTCGCTGCGCCGAACACGCCGGCCACGATGACGCACAGCAGGAAGAACACGCGCACGTTGAAGCCGGCCGACCCGAGCAGCACGCCCCACAGCAGCCCGGCCGCCAGGAAGCCGTTGTACAGCCCTTGATTAGCCGCCAGCGGGGCGGTGGCCTTGGCCTGCTCGGGCGTCATGCCGAAGGTGCGCAGGCCGGTGGGCTTGGTCCACAGGAACATCTCGAGCACCAGGAAATAGGCGTGCAGCGCGGCAATGATGAGCACCGCGAGGGTGGCGATGAGGTCCATGGATTTTCCTTGCGAGGCGGACGTGCGGGGAGTGTACACCCGAAAGGAAGGCAAAGAAAAAGAAAGAGGTGCTTCGCTGAGGTGGCATTACAAGCTAACAGCGCAAATTCAACGCGGCGGCGCTAGCAAGTTTGAGATTTCTCACCCCCGTCGCTGGTGGCGGTGAGCTTGGGTAATGGAAGGGGGCTTCGAAATCACAGCTAATTGAGTGAGGCTGGGTCGGCGGGGAGATGTCGCGTATGGGCTACCTGACCTTACTCAAACTGAGATAGAAGCTTTCACCAGGAACAAGATTGCACCTCTGGTGCATCAACAAAAATGAGCGTGGAGCCAAGGGATGCTTGGCTCCGCGCTCAGTGGTGTGCTTCGGGTCGATGGCTAGCGGATGACGAAGGGCAGGTAGACCCAGTCGCTGGGCGCGGGGGCGGCGGGCTGGATGGTGATGGCGAGCACGGCCGTGTCCTGGCCGTAGAGGCTGTTGGCGGTCAGGGTGACGGGCGTGACGCCCGCGAGGGTCGGCGTGCCGGTGATCTGCGGGCTGGCGAACAGCAGCCCAGCCGGCAGCGCCGAGGTGGTGTAGGTGATCGGACCGGCGCCGGTCGCGGTGACGGTGTAACTGAAAGGCTGGCCCACGGTTCCGGTGGCGGTCAGCACGCCGGTAAGCTGCGGCCCCTGCGGCTGGAGCGACTGCCAGTATTGCAGCAGCGCCAGCAGCGCCTGCGGCGGGTTGGTGGGCGCGGGGTCGCCAGCCTGGTCGGTCTCGTTGAGGCCGTGGCACGAAGTGCACACGCGGATTTCGCCCGGCTGGAAGGTGACCCACATGCGCTCGCGGACTACCGGTGTGCCGGCGGCGTCGGTGAGCTGCCAGGAAAGGCTGCGGCGCGCCGGCACGAAGGCCGCCATCGAGCCGTCGGGGAAGAGCGCCTGGCTGCCGGGCGGGCCGCCGGGGTTGGGCGGGTTGGCGGCCACTGCGGCGGTATCGTGCAGCGGCTGGGCCAGCACGCGCCGGCCGGGCAGCGTATTCACCAGCCCGCCGATGCCGCGCAGCAGGTCGGCCTGGAAGAACTGGATATTGCTGATGTGATAGAGCAGGCCGGTGCCGGTGACGGTCTGCGTGCCGGTGAGGCCGATCTGCAAGTGGAACGGCTGCTGCTGGTCGCCGTGGTCGCGCGTGGTCACGTTGCGGCTGACCACCAGGGCCAAATCGTTCTGCGTCAGGTAGGCCTGCAGCGCGGTGATCGTGACGCCGGCCTGGAGGAAGACGGACTGCTCCGGCGCGGGCGGCGCGTGGGCGGTCAGCACCGGCGGGCGTTGGCGTGCGACGACCTCTACCGGCTCCAGCTCCCACAGGTAACCCGAGTACGACACGGAGAGCGTAGGCGAATACCAGAAAGTGACCGACTCGGAGATGCCGGTGGTGAGGGTCAGGCCGGCGGTCAGGTAGCCGCCCAGCCCCGGCACCAGCGTCTTGAGGCGGAAGTCGAATTTGGAATACAGCAGCGTCGAGTAGGGCGGGATGAGCGACTCGAAGCCGGTGTAATAAGTATGGGCGGCGATCAACTGGCCGTCGGAGAGCGGCAGCGGGTTGCGGTAGTGGCCGCTGGAGTTGACGGCCGTGGCGACGCTGGTGCTGTAGGTGTCGCGGCTGGTGACCCAACTGAGCACGGCGTGGTCGGCGTCCAGGCCGGGCGGCGCGGTGAGGCTGATCACCTGACCGCTGTCGTGCACCAGCTCTAAGGCGTCAATGCCGTAATAGGTGCCGGGCTGGGCGGGGTCTTCCCGGATCTGCATGAACTTGGTGAGGTAGGTGTGGTTGAGGCGCGTGGTGGCGGTGTAGTACAGCGGCACGAGGTTGGGGTCGTCGTCGAAGCTGGGGTGTAAAGAACTATCGAGCTCGTGCCGGCCGATGTGATTGACGGTCTCGGCGCCGGTGCCGTCGGCGTTGATGGTCCAGGGCAGAAACTCGTTCATGTGGTGCCCTTCCACGTTGGTGCCGGCCAGCAGGTCCACGCGCTGCGGGCGCGGCTCAGGGTACAGCTCGGTGTTGGTGGCAATCTTAGTAGCCGTGATGGCCTCACTGGCGTAGTTGAAAGTGCAGAACTTACACGGGCTGCCGCTCAGCGCGTCTACGTCGGTCTGCTGGTCGCGCTCCAGGTGGTCCCATCTGGTGAAGACGATGCGGCCGTAGCTGTCCACGCTGGGGCTGAAGTCGCCCGAAGGGTTGGCGTCCATCTGGAAGAGCACGCCGGTCTGCGGGTCGAGGTTCCACAGGCCGGTGTTGGTGGTGAACATGTTGTACTCGTCCAGCAGCGGATAGAGGCTGCTGCCGGCGCGCGGCTGGTCAGAGATGAACAGAATATGGTCGTCGGCGCCATAGGCCGGCATGACGTTGTTGTAGCTGGCCGGCTGAAAGGCTACGTGGGTGATGACCACCGTGTCGGTCAGGTGCGCGAAACCGCTGATCTCGTAGAGCTGCCAGACAGGGCTGATGGTCTGACCGGCGGTGATGGGCGCGCCCACCACCATGCTGAAGACGGCCTTGCTGCCATCCCAGTAGACGGCCGGGTCGCGCACGGCGATGGCGTTGGCGCCCTGGAAGCCGTTCATGCCGTAGCCGGCCGCGGCGGTGAGGTTCTTGAGGCTGCCGTCAGTGTAGCGAATCCACAGGTCGCCGCCGCGCGCGGCATTGCGCACGCCGCCTTCGTGGTTGCTGAAGGTGGTGGTGACGGTGCCGATATCGGCCTTGGTGGGCACCTGCGTGACGAACAGGATCGGGTTGGGCAGCGTGGGGCCGGTGGCGGGCAGCGCCACGGCGCCCAGCGCGGGCGCGGCCTGGACCGCCGGGCCGGCCGGCGACAGCAGCGCCGCCAGCATCAGCAAGGCGGCCCAGAGATGGCGGTGAGTTGTGCGTCGGAACATGCCGTCCCCCGGGGAGATAGGGAAGCCCTCGCCTCAGCCCCAACTGAGGCGAGGGCCAGTGAGTGTGTGCGGCACAGCGACTCGCTGCGCTAGATCTGCGTGTTGGTCGCCGTGGGCTCGGGGCCGGGCGTCTTAGTGGCCGTCGGCTCGGGCTCGTGCGGCGTGCTGCTCGGCGTGGCCGTATGCTCAGGCTCGTGCGGCGTGCTGCTCGGCGTCGCCGTGTGCTCCGGCTCGTGCGGCGTGTTGGTCGGCGTGCGGCTCGGCTCGGGCGCCTGGGTCTTGGTGGCCGTCGCGGTCGGTTCGGGCTCGTGCGGCGTGTTGGTCGGCGTGCGGGTCGGCTCCGGCGCATGGGTCTTGGTAGCCGTCGCCGTGGGCTCCGGCTCGTGCGGCGTAGGCGTGCGGGTCGGTTCGGCCGTGTGCTCGGGTTCGTGCGGTGTGTTGCTCGCCTCGGCCTCATGCGGTGTGTTGCTGGCCTCCGGCTCGTGCGGCGTGCTGCTGGGCGTAGCGGTGTGCTCGACCTCGTGCGGCGTGTTGGTAGGCGTGCGGCTGGGCTCGGGCCGGCGTGTGTTGGTAGGTGTACGCGTCGGCTCCTTGGTGCGCGTAGCCTCAGGCTCATGCGGCGTGCTGCTCGGTGTGCGCGTAACTTCCGGCTCGTGCGGCGTGTTGGTCGGCGTGCGGCTGGGCTCGGTCGCGCGCGTGGCGCAGTCGTCGCCGCACTCGTGACGCGTGGCCGACGCTTCCGGCGTGTGGTCGCCGCAATGCTCGCGGCACTCGCCGGGCGTGGCCGAGGCCTCGGGGTGCTCGGTGTGTTCGGTCGGGGTGGCGGTCTGCTCAGACAAGAGGCCGAACAGCCCGGCAAAGCTACCCGACTGGTCGCGCAGGGTCATGGCCGCGGCGGCGCCGGTGACGATCAGCAGCGAGAGCAGCCCGGTGGCCAGCCCCAGGCGGTTGAGGCCCAGGCGGCCGGCGCGGGCGGCGGGGCGGGGCCGAGCACTGGCCCCAACCGAGCTAGCGCGGGCCAGCACGCCGCCCAGCAGGGCCGAGGATGAACTCGCGTTGGCGCCCCAGCGGGCTTGAAAGGCGCGCGGCAGGGCGTTCGTTACTGAGACCAGCTCGGCGCTGTAGGCGCGGCACTCCGGGCAGGTGCGCAGGTGCTCGTTCAGGTCGCGGGTTTGCTCACCGCTCAAGAGTTGGTCGGCCTCGGCCTGGATAAAGGCGCGGGCCTCGGCGTGGGTTAGCGCTGCCATCGGGGTTCGACCTCCGGTTTAGGGGCCGGCACGGGCTGGAGCACCAGGCGCAGGCGGTCGCGCGCGGTGGAGAGGCGCGAATGAACCGTGCCTTCGCTCAGGCCCAGCACGCCGGCGATCTCGGCGACCGGCAAGTCGTGGTAGTAGCGCAGGATGACGGGCAAGCGATGCTTCTCGCCCAGGGCCTGCACGGCCTGCCAAACCGCGTCGGCCTGCTCGTGCTGCGCCGTGACGGTTTCCGGATGAACCGTCTGATCGTCGAAGGCCAGCGCGGCGAACAGCACCTGCTGCACGCGCCGCCACGAGCGCCGCCGCCGCAGCCGGCTGCGGCAGACGTTGATGGCGATGGCGAACAGCCAGGTGCGCAGGCTGGCGCCGCCGCGGTAGCGGTCGAGGCTGCGCAGGGCGGCCAGGAAGGTCTCCTGGGCGGCCTCGTCGGCCTCGGCCGGGTCGTCCAGAATGGATAACCCGAGGCGAAAGACAGCGGCCTGGTGGTCCTGTACAAGCATGGACACCGCCTCCTCGTCGCCTGTGCGGCAGCGTGCGATCAGTTGCGCGTCGTCAGGTTTGAACACGGTTTGAGCATTAGACGCCGGCCGACCCCAAAACCTTCATTTTTTGATTTTGCACCTCCAGTAAGGCGGAAAAGCCAATCATGGGCCGATTCGCGACGGGGCGACTGTTCTAACCATTGTATAACCGTTCTGAGTGGCCGATAAGCTGGCGGCGGGAGCGCGATGGAGTGGGAGGCTGAGGACTAGCCGGTGGGTAAATCAGGCCTGAGATTTCTCACCCCCATCGCTGGTGGGGGTGAGATAAGGTGACGGAGGGGGGCTTCGAAATGACAGGTACGGGGAGTGAGGCACGGTCGGCGGCGGGCTGTCGCGTACAGGCGACCGGACGCGTGGGGCTGGCTGGCTGCGCATACTGATTGAAATACGTTGGTGGTTGAGGCTCGCGCCGCGTGCCTGCCGCGCCTTCTGCCGACTGCCTACTTCCCCGCCACCTCCGACCTCTGACTTCCAACCCCTGACCTCCACTCCTCGCGCTTCCCGATACCTCCCCTCGCGCCATCGGGATTGATTGATCGATATGACGTGGTTATAATCGCCATACAACCAACAGAGTTCGAAAGGAAGTGCTGCTATGCCAGCCAAACGCCAGTCTGACCCCTTCGGTGCCCGCGCCCCCCTCGACGATAAGCACCACTATTACCGCCTCGACCACCTGGTCGAGCAAGGGCTCGTGCCCAGCCTGGCGCGCCTGCCTTTCTCCATCAAGATCTTGCTCGAAGCCCTGCTGCGCAATTGCGACGGCTATCTGGTCACGGAAGACGACGTGAAGCGCCTGGCCGGCTGGAACGCCGCCAAGCCGCTCGACGCCGAGCTACCCTTCCTGCCGGCGCGGGTGCTGCTGCAGGACTTCACCGGCGTGCCGTGCGTGCTCGACCTGGCCTCCATGCGCGACGCCGTGCGCCGGCTGGGCGGCAACCCCAAGCAGATCAACCCGCAGGTGCTGGTGGACCTGGTGATTGACCACTCGGTGCAGGTGGACTACTTTGGCTCGGGGCTGGCGCTCCAGCAGAACGCCGAGGTGGAGTTCGCCCGCAACCGCGAGCGCTATGAGTTCCTGCGCTGGGGCGCCACGGCCTTCAACAACCTGCGCATCGTCCCGCCGGCCACCGGCATCGTGCACCAGGTGAACCTGGAATACCTGGCGCGCGGCGTGCTGACCAAGTTCGACCCCGATAACACCTTGGTCGCGCTGCCCGACACGCTGGTCGGCACCGACTCCCACACGACGATGATCAACGGCCTGGGCGTGCTGGGCTGGGGCGTGGGCGGCATCGAGGCCGAGGCGGTGATGCTCGGCCAGCCGCTGTACATGCTTGCCCCGCAGGTGGTCGGCTTCAAGCTGCACGGCCGCCTGAAGGACGGCACCACCGCCACTGACCTCACGCTGACCGTGGTGCAGATGCTGCGCAAGAAGGGCGTGGTGGATAAGTTCGTGGAGTTCTACGGCAGCGGCCTGTCGTCGATGTCGCTGCCCGACCGCGCCACGATCGCCAACATGGCCCCCGAGTACGGCGCGACCATGGGCTTCTTCCCCACCGACGCCGAGACGGTCAACTACCTGCGCCGCACCGGCCGCGCCGCCGCCGCCGAGCTGGTCGAAGTCTATGCCAAGGCGCAGGGCCTATACCGCACCGACGACATGGCCGACCCGGTCTTCACCGACACGCTGGAGCTCGATTTAGGCGACGTGGAGCCCAGCCTGGCCGGGCCCAAGCGCCCGCAGGACCGCGTGGCCCTCAGCCAGTTGAAGAACACGCTGCGCAAGTCGCTCAGCGCGCCGGTAGCCGAGCGCGGCTACGGCCTGGACGACGAGCGCCTCAAGCAGACCGCCACGTTCAAGGATAACGGCCATTCGGTGCAGCTGCACCACGGCGCGGTGGTGATTGCGGCGATCACGTCCTGCACCAACACCAGCAACCCGTCGGTGATGGTCGGCGCCGGGCTGCTGGCCAAGAAGGCCGTCGAGGCGGGCCTCACGGTGCCGCACTACGTGAAGACCAGCATGGCCCCCGGCTCGAAGGTCGTGCACGAGTACCTGACCAAGAGCGGCACGCTGCCGTATTTGGAGCAGTTGGGTTTCAACATCGTCGGCTACGGCTGCACCACCTGCATCGGCAACAGCGGCCCGCTGCCCGACGCCGTGACCACGGCCGTGCGCGAGGGCGACATCGTCTCGGCGGCGGTGATCTCCGGCAACCGCAACTTTGAAGGCCGCGTGCACCCGCTGGTGAAGGCCAACTTCCTGGCCTCGCCGCCGCTGGTGGTGGCCTATGCGCTGGCCGGCACCACCGATATTGACCTGGCGACCGAGCCGATCGGCACGGGCAAGAGCGGCCAGCCGGTGTACCTGCATGACATCTGGCCGACGCAGCAGGAAGTGGCCGAGGCCATCGCCGCGTCGGTGCAGCCTGAGATGTTCGTGCAGAGCTATCAGAACGTGTTCCTCGAGAACGAAATGTGGAACAACATCCCCGTCAGCGGCGGCGAGCTGTACGAGTGGGACCCGGACTCGACCTACATCCGTCGGGCGCCGTTCTTCCGCGGGCTGACGTTGACGCCCGACCCGCTCAAGGAAATCCGCGGCGCGCGCGTGCTGGGCATGTTCGGTGACAGCATCACCACCGATCACATCTCGCCGGCCGGCAACATCGCCAAGGACAGCCCGGCCGGGCGCTACCTGATGGAGCAAGGCGTCAAGCCGCGCGACTTCAACCAGTACGGCACCCGGCGCGGCAACCACGAGGTGCTGATCCGCGGCACGTTCGCCAACATCCGCCTGAAGAACCTGCTGCTGGGCGGCGAGGAAGGCGGCAACACGCTGCACTTCCCCGAGGGCACTAAGCTCTCGATCTTCGACGCGGCGGTACGCTACCGCCAGGAAGACACGCCGCTGATTATCCTGGCCGGCAAGGAGTACGGCACCGGCTCGAGCCGCGACTGGGCGGCCAAGGGCACGCTGCTGCTGGGCGTGCGCGCCGTGCTGGCCGAGAGCTTCGAGCGCATCCACCGCAGCAATCTGGTGGGCATGGGCGTGCTGCCGCTGGTGTATCAAGACGGCCAGACCGCCGCGAGCCTGGGGCTGACCGGCCGCGAGCAGTTCGACATCGTGGGCATTCAAGACGGGCTGAGCCCGCGCGAGCTGCTGACCGTGCGCGCCAAGGCCGACGACGGCAAGATCACGGAGTTCCAGGCCATCGCTCGGCTGGACACGCCGGTGGAGGTGGACTACTACCGCAACGGCGGCATCCTGCCGACGGTGCTGCGTAACCTGGTGAAGGCCGACGCCGGTGCGGAGAAGGAAGTGGCCGCCGAGGGGTAAGGCGCTACGACCGAAATCGAAAGGGCCAGGTGCGCGGCTAACGCGCACCTGGCCCTTTTTGTTTTGCCCATACTGGCTACTAGCGCCCGCCTGTGATTTGCTCTATACTACAGAACATCTGATCTATTTTAGGGGAAATAGCCGCCTCGCTGCCGAAAGGACCGCCACCATGCTCAAACATCTGCAAACCATCACCGTGCCCGTCAGCAACCAGGATAAGGCCGCCGACTTCTACGTGAACAAGCTGGGCTTCACGAAGACCAACGACGCGGACCAGGGTGACGGCACACGCTGGCTGGTAGTGCAGCCGCCGAACACGCAGACCGGCATCATGCTGGCGATGGGCCAAAGCGCGGGCGGCAAGGCGCCGGGCGGCATGACCGGCCACGTGTTCTTTACCGACGACATGGATGGCACCATCCAGGAGCTGAAGGCACGCGACGTCAAAATCACGGTGCCGCCGTCGAACGAGCCGTGGGGGCGCTGGGCGCAGTTCGCCGACCAGGACGGCAACGAGTACGGCATCTGGGCGGCGCCCGTGGCACAATAGTTAACAGCTGCCAACAATCAAAGGCCGTCGCGGAGTCAGACTCTGCGGCGGCCTTTTTGTTTGCCTTTCACGCCGCCGCTGTATCCGCTAGAATGAGTGCGCCGGCCGTAGGGGCGCGGCTTGTCGACACCATTCAAGGGAGACGGTTACATGAAGGTCGCTTACGTGTTTGCTACCTCGGGCCACACCGCTAGCTACAAGCTGGGCAAGATGATCTTGCCGCAAATGGAAGAAGGCCGCCACGGCGTGGACGTGGTGGGGATGATGTTCTTCGACGACAACAACTACGTGCTGCGCGCCGGCGACCCGATCGGCGAGCGGCTGGCCAAAGTCGTGGCGAAGACCGGCACGCTGCTGATGATGTGCGACCAATGCGCGCTGGAGCGCGGCCTGGCCGAAGGCGAGACCGGCAACTGCAAGCCCAAGAACACCGTGGCCGGCGTGCACGTCGGCTGCTTCCCCGACCTGTACGCGGCGCTGGCCGGCAACCCGCCGGACCACATCATTACGCTGTAGGGCGCGGCACGCGGCTGAATAGACAAACGAAAGCGCGGGCTGCGTTGCTGGGCGCAGCCCGCGCTGGTGTTGCGATTGCGCCCCTTCACAGTATTTCGGCGCAGTGCAAATCCTCGAAGGCCGCCAGGCTGTCTTGCAGGCCAAACCAGATCACCCCGGCCGGGCTGCCGCGCCGGAACTGCCCAATCGGGATGAGCGCCATCACGACCACGGCCGCGCGATAGTCGTCCCACAGCGCGTCCCAGGCGTAGTCGCTGACGCCGCCGGCGCGCAGTTGGTCAAGGTAGTGCCGCAGCAGCGGCTGTTCTAGCCGGGCGCGGCGCGCCGGTGACCAGTGCAGCGCCATCAAGAAGGCCAGATCGAACGTGGCCAGGTCGATCCCCCACAAATGCCAATCAATCAGCGCCACGCGCCCGGCCTCGGGATCGCGCGGCAGCAGCATGTTCCCGGCGTGCGCGTCGCCGTGGATCAAGGTCACCCGGTCGAGCGCGATCAGCCGCTGGGCGCGGCGTAACAAAAAGCTCGAGCCCAGGATCTGTTCATAGGCCCGGCGCTGCTCGGGCAGCAGCGCGTCACCCAGGTGATCAATGAAGGCCGGCAGGGTGGCCTCCAGCCGCTGCCGCGATTGTTCGGCGCCGGCGGCGTCGAGGCGCTGGCCCAGGGCGGTGCCCAGGCGCGGGCTGCGCCACCAGCGGGCATGCACTTGCGCCAGGGCCGCCACCATCAGCTCACAGTGGCGGTTGGAGGGCGGGATCGGCAGCGGCTTCTGCATGTGCGTCGCCGAGAGATCGTCCAGCAGCAGGTGCGAGCGGTGCGTGGCCGGGTCGTAGGCGGCGGCATAGCAGGCGGGCACCGCCAGGTCGGCTGCACCGCGCCCGACTTCGGTGTAGAACGCGATCTCGTGTCGGCCGCGCTCGAGCAGCTCGGCATGCAGGCCGGGCTTGGACAGCTTGAGGAACAATCGCTCGGGCCGGCGGCCCGCGGCCTCCGCCGAATAGCGCAGGGTCAACTGGGCGATGTTGGAGAGATACCCCTGGTTGAAGGCCTGGGTGTCGCCGCTGACGGCGGCCACCTGACCAGCGGTGAGACTGCCGGCCGCGCGTAGGCAGTCGGTCAGCCAGGCGGGGGTCGCTTGTTCCCAGTGGGTCAATATTAGGGGATTTTGTTCGGCGGCCGGCGGAGCGATGCCCATGGCGCGTAGTATATAACAGCAGCGGGCGGCACCACCTCTTGGTGATGCCGCCCGCTGCTTTGTCCGTTCTTGTTGTCTGCCTTAATAGACGCCCAAGTACCGATCCAACTCCCACTGGCTGACGCTGATGCGGTACTCGTCCCACTCCTGCCGGCGGCCTTCGAGGTAGCGCTCGAAGAGGTGGTCGCCGAAGGCCTCGCGCACCAGCGCGCTGTCGCGCAGCTCGCCGATGGCCTCGCCCAGCGAGCCCGGCATGGCCGTCAGCTTGGCCAGCCCGGCCTCGTCCAGGTGGTAGAGATCTTCTTCCTTGGGGGCGGGGGCTTCGAGCTTCTTCTCGATGCCGTCCAGCCCGGCCCACAGCATGGCCGCGAAGGTCAGATACGGGCTGGCGCTCGGGTCGGGGCAGCGCAGCTCGATGCGGGTGGCGGTGGCCACGCGGCCCGGGCTGACCTTGGGGATGCGGATCAGCGCCGAGCGGTTGGTGCGCGCCCAGCTCAGATATACCGGGGCTTCGTAGCCCGGCACGAGGCGCTTGTAGCTATTAACCAGCGGCGCGATCACCGCCGACAGCTCGCGGGCGTGCAGGAGCTGCCCGGCGATGAACTGTTTGGCCACCAGGCTCAGCCCGTACTCGTCGGTGGTGTCGGCGAAGATGTTCTTGCCGCCGGCCCACAGGCTCTGATGGGTGTGCATGCCGCTGCCGTTGATGCCGGCCACCGGCTTGGGCATGAAGGTGCAGTACAGGCCGTTGCGTTGGGCAATCGCCTTGAGCGTCAGCCGCAGCGTGACGGCGTTGTCGGCCGTTCGTAGCGCCCGGTCGTACTTGAAGTCGATCTCGCTCTGGCCGACGGCCACCTCGTGGTGCAGCGCCTCGACCGTGATGCCGAAGGCGGCCAGGGCCGTCACCATCTGCCGGCGCACGGAGTGGGCCTGGTCGGTGCTCACGTCGAAGTAGCCGGCCTGGTCGTGCGGCTCCAGTGGCACCAGGCTGCCGTCGGCGTGCGGCTTGAACAGGAAGAACTCCAGCTCGGGCCCGGTGAAGTACTCGTAGCCCATCTCGGCCGCCTTGGCCAGCGCGCGCTTGAGCACCTGGCGCGGGTCACCGCCGAAGGGCTCGCCGGTGGGCAGGTGCACGTCGCAGATCACGCGCGCCGTGGGCACGTCCGCGTCCCAGGGGATCACCGCGAAGGTGTCCAGGTCCGGGTGGAGCAGCATGTCACTCTCGGCGATGCGGGCGAAGCCCTGCACCGACGAGCCGTCGAACCACATGCCGTGGTCGAGCACGTCGTTCCACTGCGTCACCGGGATGCCGACGCTCTTGACGACCCCCATGATGTCGGTGAACTGCAGGTTGATAAATTCGACGGACTTGCTCTTGATGATCTCGGCGATTGACTTCACCTTGGCGGAATCGTGGGCCATGCAGGTTGCTCCTTGGCTATGTGAATGATGGAAACCAGCAGTGTAACCGCAAAGCAGCGATTGCCCAAGGCGCGGCCGGCCCGGACTAGACCCGACCCGTACCGTGCCGCTTATGGGGCGAGCAGCAGAAGAGTATGTTGCCGCTCAGTCCCAAATGTCCGACAGGCTGTTCAGGTCGACCGTCCAGGTGACGCCATAGCCATCGTTGTAGCGCAGCAGCGGGTGGGGGGCTTCGGCCGCATACCAGGCAGTTTGCTGGCCCACAGAAATCTTCCAGGCCAGGGCGTGGCCGCTGGGCGGCGTGAGCAGGTCTTCTTCCCCGCGAACCACGAGCACCGCATCGGCCACCTGGCCCGTCTCTTGACCGGCCGCCAGCAGCACCTGGTTGAAGTGGCTGCCAAAAAATGCGCTACGACCATAGGGCAGGGCCATCATGCGCCATGGCCATTCGGCCGCGATCACGGCGTCGGCCGGCAGTGCCCTTGGCGCGCCGCCATCCAGCCACAAGTTGAGCCCCGGCGGCCCCTGCGGATCGGCCCCGACCCGCGCCGTCCAACTGCTGTACTCGCCGGCGAATTTCAGATCGGCCTCCAGCAACTGCATCGTGGCCGCGTCCCAGCGCCCGGTCTGGGTCAGCACGTAGCGGCCGCCGGCGTACATGGATTGGCCCAGGTGGGCTTCAAAGCTGCGCTGGCTGGTCAGGCAGTCAAAGGCCACCGCGCCGGCCTGCGGGGTCAGCGTACAGCTGGCCTCGCCCACCTGCTCATTCTCCACATTCCATAAGAAATAGGCCAGCCGCACCGGCTCGGTCCATGGGGCTGGCTGCAGTTCCAACCTGCTCGCCGTCAACACTTCTGGGAAGCGTCCCATCGTTAGTTCTAGCCCGGCGCAGACCAGGTAGATGACGGCCGCGCCCGCCAGCGGCCAGAAGGCGCCACGCCCGGCAGCGCGCGTTGGCGCTGGCGCGGGCAGCTCGGCCGGCGGCGCAACGGGTGGTGCGGGCTGCCGAGTCAGGCGCAGGAAAACCCACAGGGCTGCAATCGCCAATAGCGGCCCCACCACCATGGCGCTGCACAGCGCCACGGTCAGTGCCTGCCCGCTGGACAGCGCCGGGTATAGCCGCATCGCCACCGCCAGCACCGCGCCCAGGCCGTTGTTGGCCACGTGGGCCGCGATGGACGGCGCGAGCGAGTGGCTGCGGTGCGCCAGCCAGCCCAAGGTCAGCGCGATGGGCAGGAGGGCCACCAACCCCTCCAACTGCAAATGAAAGAAAGCAAACAGCAGGCCCACCGCCGTCAGGGCCACGATCGGGCGGTAGCGGCCGTACGCGCTCAGCAGGACGCCGCGGAAAAAGACCTCCTCGCACAGCGGCGCTGCTACCGTCATCGCGAACACAAACACGATGAGGTTGAGTGGATCGGAGGACAGCGAGCTCAGGGCCGATTGCGGCGCATAGCCCAGCAACACCGCCGCCAGCCCCTGCAGGCCCATATCCAAACCCCACACGCCGGCGCCGATGACCGCGCCCAAGATAACGAGCCGCAGTCCTGGCCAGCGCATGCGGAGCACCAGTCGCGGCGCCAGCCGGCCGCGCCAGAGCAGCAGCAGCGCCGGCACCAGGATCAGGCCGATCTCGGTGGCCAGCAGGCCCCAGCTCAGTGCGCGCGATTGCAGGTAGCTGCCGACCGTCAGGATCAGCAGCATGGAAATCAAGTACAGCCAATTGGCACTGCGGAGGGATGGTCGTTGAGTGTTCATATCGCTCGTATCAAAGTCGCGCGGGTGCGCGTCGCGAGAAAACATCATCGTTTGGCGATGTCCAGAACTGCGCCGTTGGTCGGTAGCCGCAGAATGACATCTTCACCGAGCGCCTGGTGGGCCGGCGCCTAGCTGCGCAGGCCGGCGGGCCGGGGGGCGGCCGACGGAGTGCTGGGCGGCGGCACGGCCGGCACGGCGGCAAACGGCAGCTGGTCAAGCGGCTTGCGCGAGAGATACTGCGGCCCGACCACGATAACCACGATGATGGCCCCGATCAACAGGCCCACGCCACCGGCAATGTTGATGACCATGGGCGGCACCAGGCCCAGGTGCCCGGCCAAATGCCCGCCGGCGAAGTTGAAGCTGCAGTGCATGAGCGTGGTGGCGACCAGGCTGCCGCGCGTGTTGTTGAAGACCCAGGTGAACAGAACGGCCAGCGCGACACACAGCGGCAGAAAGATCGGGAAGGGGATCATGTTCTGGCTGCCCGCCAGGTACTGCGGCACATGCCAGCAGGCCCAGAGCACGCCTAAGAGCAGGCTGGCATTCAACGCCCCCCAGCGCGCCTGCATGCGCGGGAGCGCGAACCCGCGCCAACCGCTTTCTTCGGCCAGCGGGCCGGCGAGGAGTGTTTGCCCGAGCAGGATCAAGTAGGTCCAGAAGGTGAGACCCGCCTGTGGGCCAGTGGGCGGGTTGCCAAGCACAATGTAGATCAGCGTGACGATGGCTGGCAGCCAGGCGAGGCTGGTGGCCACCAGATACCACTGCCAGCCGAGGCGCCAGCGCATATAGCCCGCCAGCAGTTGTCGCAATCCGGGCCAGCCGCCCATCACGCCGGCCATAAACAAACCGGCGATGGTGGGGCTGAAGATGCCGATGAGCCAGATGGGGCTGAAGGGCTGGAGCGGGACGATGAAGTGGCTGAAGAAAGCCGCCGCGCAGATGGCGTAGGCCAGGACAAAGTAAGACACCAGTGGCCAGCGCCGCAGCCAGGCAAGCAATGTGGACATGGGTCATTCCTTTCCGGCGGGGGGTTCAGCGAGCAGGCTGCCCGCCCAATACCGCGCGATCAGTCGTGTTGGGGCTCGGCTTGGACCTCAGTGAACCTGCAGCGACGCAAGCAGCCGGTCGATCTGCGCCAGGTCGGGGGTGAAGGCTTCCGGCGCCGCCACGTCGAACTGGGCGGCAATGTTTGTCAAATAGGCTGGGTAGTCCGCCATCAGCGTGGCAAATTCTTCCTCGCTGAGCTGCCCTGTGGCCGGCAAGCTGGGCCAGGCCACCGGGAAGTAAGCCGCCACGTAGTAGCTCCGGTCATTCGTTAATCCCTGGAAGGTGTAATACAACTCCTGGTTGTTGATGGCACTCGGTCCCATGCTGGCCTGCGTGAGGTAGCTCACGCCGCTGCCATTCGTAAAGTCGAGATAGTGCAGGCGGGCATGCAGCGCCTGGCCGGTGTTGGTGAGCGGCAGCAAGGGCAGTTCATCGTCAACGACGGCCGGGCGCTCAGCCAAGAGGTGCCGCAGCGCCGCCATCTGCAGACGCACTTGGCGGTCCAGCGCCTCGTAGTCGCTGACCGGGAAGATCAACACCTGGGCCTGGTTCGTCAGTGCCGCGCCGAAGGGGAAGTGCTGATCGGCGCCTGGCGCGCCGGCGAGCGTAAAGCGCAGGTGCGCGGGCCGGGGCTCCCAGAAGGGCAAGCTTTCTTGGGGCGCGATGGCCGGCAGGAGGTCGGGCCAAACGCTGGCGCCCAGGGACGAGAAACAGATAAAGCTGACACCCTGGTAGTCAATTGCCATGGGCGGCGCGCCCTCCATCTGAATAGTTCCGTCGAATTGGTTGCCCCACAGGGCGCGATTGGGCAGGGTGAGCAGCGCTGGGGGTACTGCGCCGGTGAGCTGGTTGTAGCTCACATCGAACTCAGTCAACTGCGCCAGTTGGACCAACTCGGTGGGCAGGGCGCCGCTGAGTTGGTTGTGCCCGAGCCGCAGCGACTGTAAAGACAGCAGGTGGCTCCACTCCGGCGGGATGGCGCCGCTCAGCAGGTTGCTGCTCAGATCAAGATGGCGCAGCGCCGGCAGACTGCCCCAAGCGGCCGGCAGCTCGCCACTCAATTGATTGCCGAACAAAAAGAGGAACTCCAGCGTTTTGAGCTGCCCCAGCTCGGCCGGTAGGCTGCCGCTGAGCTGGTTATGGGAAAGGTCCAGGCTAACGAGCTGCTCGAGCCGGCCCAGCGCTGGCGGGATGGCGCCGGTCAGTTGATTGTCACGCAGCGCCAGGACGCGCAGGTCGGTGAGGTCGGCCAGCGCCGCGGGCAGATTGCCCGTGAGGTTCATGTAGAAGAGATTGAGGTCGGTTACATGTCCGCCGGTGCAGGTGACTCCGGGCCAGGTGCAGGGCGTGTTGGTCGTCAGCCAGTCGCCGCCGTTGGCCCAGGCCGGGCCGCCGGTCGCCTGATAGAGCGACACCAGTACCTGGCACTCGGCGGCCGACATCACGTGCACCTGGCCGCAATCTGAAAACGGCCCGGTGCCATACACGCTAAACGTGCTGCTCGCTTCCGCCACGACCTCGCCCCGGCCATCGAGCGCGCGGATTGTGAGCGAGTAGGCCGTGTCTGGCTGCAGCGGCGGGTCTACGAACAGCTGGGTGCCTTTGGTGATGTTATCCAGGATCACGTCTGGTGGGTTGGCCGCCTTATAGAGCACGATGACCTGGTATTGGACGGCGCCTTCAAAGGCCGTCCAATAAAAGGTGGGGGCCACGCCGACCTCAGCGCCGGGCAACGGGTCCAAGATCTCCAAGGGGGCTCTGACCGTGAAGCGGCTATTCAATTCCGCTAACACCGCCTGGTGGCTGTCCTGCGCCTGTACCGTCCAACTGTAGCTGCCTGGCTTTAACTCCGGCATCACGGTGAAGCGGGTGTCCTGCAGAAAGGTATCGACGACGACCTGCGGCGGATAGGCCTGGTCGTCGAGGATGAGGAGGTGATAGTGATCCGCGGCCGCCCAGGTCTGCCATTCGAGCACAGGGGCGCCATCGACCAGTTCACCCGCGGCCGGCCTGACCAGCGGCAGATCGGCCTTCACGCGGAAGAAGCTGTTTAGTTCGGCCAACACGCGGTGATCGGCATCTTGCGCCTGGACGTTCCAGTCATAGCCGGCGCCCTTGGGCAGGGGCGGCGCGACCTGAAATTGGGGCTAGGTCGTGTCTTGCTGCATGAGGACGGCATCGTCGTCGAGCACCGTGACCTGGTAGTGCGTGGCCCCAGGAAAGCTCTGCCACTGCAGTACCGGCGCCGCATCCACGCCTTCTCCGAACGCGGGCCAGGTGGCGGCCAACGGCTGTGGTGGGATCATGGCTGTGGGCTGCGCGGGCTGGCTCACCAACTGACAGCCGGCGGCGAACAATGCCAGGACGGCGAGGCGGGTGAATGTCGTTGGCTTCAACATGACCTCCCATGCTTCCACAATGCGGGGAGCCCACTGCGCGCCCTGGTGGGGCAGCGACGGCCAATGAACCCAGTCGGCGGGCGCGCCTATCACGCTAACAGACTGACGTCGGAGAGTCATCTATCTTAAGGTGCATTGCTCGGCCGAATTAAACAGGTGACAAACGGCACTTCAAGATTGTGGCGATCTGGCCTAGCAGTGCGGGACCCACCGCGTAGACTTGGTCAGGAGCAATCGCTGTCGATGTGGCTTGTTGCGCTTGAGGGTTATCAGGCTGGCGCCGCCGCTGCGTTGGCCGGCCTGCCGGCGCTCAGCAGCACTCGGGTCGTTTTGGGGCTGCGCCGCACTTCGGCCGGCTGGGAGGCGTGAGACCATGTTGATCGCCAAGGGAACATTCACCCGGCAGACGCTGGCCGGCAAGACGGCCATCGTCACCGGCGCGGGCGGAGGCATCGGCTATGAAGCGGCGCGCGCGTTGGCCTGGCTGGGAGCACGCGTAGTCATTGTCGAGATCGACGCGCCGCGCTGCGAGGCCGCGGCTCAAGCATTGAACCGCGAGTTGGGCGCGGGCGGAATCAGCTTCCTGCAAACGGACGCCGGCGACGAACAGCCGCCTAGCACGAGCAGCGAGGCGTGGACCGGCCCAGCTAGCTTTGTACAGACGGACGTCGGTGACGAGCTCAGCGTCCAGCGCTTAGCGCAGGCGGCTGGGCCGGTGGACATCGTCCTAAACAATGCCACGCTGGCGCCGCTGGGGCTGGTCAAAGACGTTGCTATCGCCGACTGGGATTGCAGCTATTGGGTCAACCTACGTGGACCGGTGCTGCTGGCGCGCGCATTCTTGCCAGGCATGCTCGCACGCAACGCGGGGGTATTTGGCTGCGTCTCTTCCACCGGCACGGCCTACATGGGCGCTTACGAGACTTTCAAGGCCGCACAGGTGCACCTGGGCAACACCCTGGCGGCCGAGCTGGAGGGCAGCGGCGTGGCCGCCTTCACCATCGGCCCGGGTTTGGTGCCTACCGCCACCGCGCAAGCGGCGGTAGAACGGCTGGCGCCGCAAATGGGCCTGTCGCTAGAAGCTTTTTATCAGCTGAACGCCGGCGCCCTCCTCACGGTGGAGGAGGCCGGGGCGGGGTTTGCTGCCGCCGTCGTTCTAGCCGAACAGTTCCGCGGCCAAGAAATCTCTTCGATGCAGGCGCTCAAGGCAGCCGGGCTGCCGGTGGCTGGCAGTGACGATCAGCCGCCGGCGGCGCCGCACAAACCCGGCGAACAGGCGCTAGCGCTGTGCCGCCAGGTGCGGGCGACGCTCGCCGAGCAGACCGATGGCTGGAAGCATCGCTCGCTCTTCGAGCGGCAGTGGGTCATCCGCGACTTTCGGAAGACGGCGGGTATGCCGGCGGAAGAGTGGTTGAGCCGCCTCGAGCAGTTGGAGACGGGCTTGACCGGCGGCGACAGCGCCACGCTGCGCCTGCCATTCGATAAACTGGCCGGCTACTACGGCCACCTGGCCGACCTGGCCAAGGGCTATGAACGAAACCCGGCCAAGCTAGAAGAGAATTTGCGGCACGTCTACGGCTGGCAGGACGAGGTCAAACAGTTAGCGGCCGCGCTGAACTAGTGCGACGACGGTGAACTGCTTTGGACGGAGGGAATATGAACCCCATTACGCCCCAGTTGCCGCGTCCCGTTCATGAACTCTGGCGCCCGAGCAATGCGGGCCAACCCTTAAACCAAGGCCGCCTCAAGGCGCTGCTGCTTATCGTCCTGGCGGTGGCCGCTTTCAGCGCCCTGTTTGTGCTGCTGGACAACGCTTACTACCGCTTCGCAAACGCGCGTTTCCCTGCGGTGGGCGAGTCGGCGGAGATGGCGACGCTGTGGGGCCTGGTCTCACGCGCCCATGTGATTGTGCTGGCGGTGCCGCTGGTCTTGTGGCGGCCGCGGTGGTTTGGTTTTCAGATGGGCCGCAGCTGGTTGCACTGGCGCATGCTGCTGGTGATGCTGTTGGCCAACTGCGGGGTCGTGGGCGCCTTCCTGTGGCTGGCGGGGGCCGGCACACCCTACAGCGGCAACCAGTGGTTGGTGACCGAAACCGTCATCGTCCCGCTGGTGGAAGAGACCGTTTGGCGCGGGCTGGTCTTCACGGTGGTGCTCGTGTTGCTCGAAAAACACTACAGCGCGCGCGTCAGCCTCCATCTGACGGTCTGGTTGACCGGCCTGGCCTTCGGGCTGCTGCACGCGGCCAACGCGCTGGCCGGCGTGGACACCGCATTTGTGCTCGTCCAGGTGCTCAACGCGATGATCTGGGGAGTGGTCTACGGCTACGCGCGCGCAAAGACCGACAGCGTCTATCCGCCAATGCTGCTGCACGCCGTTATGAATTTGGTTGTGCAACTCTTCTAGATTGGTGAGACGGCTGCGCTGCGGCGCCGAGCCCGGCGTTGGGGCTGCTGATTGGGATGCTGGCCAAGCACGAGCAGCAGGTGATCCTCTTCGCGCTGATTGCCATGTTCGTGTTTTCGGCGCTGGGCGGCACATGGTTCCCGCTGGAAACGGCCGGCGGGGCGTTCGCGGCGATTGGGCGCTGGCTGCCTTCGGCCTGGGCCATGACGGGGCTGCAAAATATTCTTGTGCGCCAATTGGCCTTTGGCTCGGTGCTCGTGCCGGCCGGCATGCTGCTGCTGTACGCCGCAGGCTTCTTCGGGCTGGCTGTGTGGCGCTTCCGGCCCGAGTGACGGCTCAGCGCGCAGCCGCAGCGTCGCATCCGCAAACTATCGCTTTCGGACCCAGATTGCCGGCAATGGCGGTGGGGCTTCCCGTGAGCTTTCACAGCAACGGGCAGTGACATTCAGCACATGACGCGACCACCTGGCGGTCCTAGTATGGATTAAACAGTCCACGTTGGACTGGCAAGCGCGCCCGGTGACAGGCTGGGGAGAGCAGCCGGCGCGAGCTAGGACAGCGGCCGTGGTCAACGGGCTCGTCTTCAATATTCAGCGTTTTTCCATCCACGATGGGCCGGGCATTCGCACCACGGTCTTCCTCAAAGGCTGCCCCCTGCGCTGCTTCTGGTGTCACAACCCGGAAGGTTTGCGGCCGCGGCTGGAAGTGCAGTTCACACCGTCACGCTGCATCGGGTGCGGCGCGTGCGTGGCGGCCTGCCCGCACGGCGCGCAGGAGTTGAGCGCCGCCGGGCGCGTTTATCACCGCGACCTATGCCAGCGCTGCGGCGCCTGTGTGGCCGTGTGCTATGCCGAGGCGCTGCAACTGACCGGCAAGACGATGAGCGCCGAGCAGGTCGTAGCCGAGGTGCTGCCCGACCGGGCCTTCTACGAGAATTCCGGCGGCGGCGTCACGCTCTCGGGCGGCGAGCCGCTGCTGCAGCCGGCGTTTGCGCTTGCGATCCTGGCGCGCTGCAAAGCTGAGGGGCTGCACACTGCCCTCGAAACCACCACGCAGACGCGCTGGGCGCACATCGAGGCGGCGCTGCCGTTCGTCGATCTGTTCATGGTGGATATCAAGCACCTCGATCCGCAAAAGCACAAGGCGGCGACGGGTGTTTCCAATGTGCGCATCCTGGCGAACATCCGCCGCCTGGCGGCCACCGGCAAGCCGATCATCTTCCGCATCCCGGTGGTGCCGACGGTCAACGCTACCTGCGCCGAGATCCAGGCCATTGCCGGCTTCGTCGGGGAGCTTAGGCGGGGCCGCGCGGATGGCGGCGCAGGGGTGTCGCTGGAACTGCTGCCGTTTCACAGGCTGGCCGGTGATAAGTACGCCAGTCTGGGCCTGGACTACCGCGCTGCCGAGCTAACCACGCCCAACAAAGCCACGATGTCGACGCTGGTCGAAGCCGCCCGCGAAATGGGCGTGCCGGTCAGCACCCCCTAACCGCAAAGGACTGCCAATATGGAAGCCACCCTGGTCGCTTTGACTTACGAACAACGCCTCGAGGCGCTGCGCGCCACCAAGCTGCAGCAAACGCTGGAGAAGCAAAAAGTCATCGGCGCGATGGATCACGACGACCATGCCCTGATTCTGCCGCCGCCCGAGCAGCGCAAGCTGGTGCAAGCCATGAGCTCGTCGGGTATGGCCATCAATGACTGCCTGCTGGCGGACTTTGAGATCGTCAGCAACCACCCCAGCGGCGGCTTCTTCGGCCCGCGCGCTTGCGGCGAGAACTTCGGGCGGCTGCTGCGCATTCACCCGGTGTACCTCGACCCGATGAGCTCGCTGGCGGGCGGCTATATGGTCAACTTCATGTCGTACCGCAAGCCGCACTGGAACCCAGACTTTCCGCTGGATGCTTTCCAAGCCGACATCGAGTTCTATAAGCTGCTACCGGGCATTGGCGCGGCCCAGCACTTCTGCCAGGACTTGCAGATCGGCCTGGACCTGGGGTGGGGCGGGCTGCTGGAAGACATCCGTTGGTACGCCGGTCAGGCCGAAGTCAAGAAGGCCGACTTCTACGCCGGACTGGAAGCGGTGGTGACCGGCGCGCAAGATTGGATTGCGCGCACCGCCGCCCGGGCGCGTGAGCTGGCCGCCACCGAGGCCGACCCGCTGCTGCGCGCTAATCTCGACGAAATCGCCGCGATGAACGAGTGGCTAGTGGACAACCCGCCGCGCACGTTCCGCGAGGCCTGCCAATGGATCTTGTGGTACCAGACGATGGCGCGCATGTACAACGGCAGCGGCTCGCTGGGCCGGCTGGATGTTTTGCTGCAGCCGTTCTACGAGCGTGACACTGCGGCCGGGCTGTTGGATGACGAGCAGGCAATCTTTCACATTGCCTGCTTGCTGGTGCGCGATACCGCCTACATTCAATTGGGCGGACCGGATGCCGCCGGGCATGACGTAACCGGGTCAGTATCCTATCTCGTCCTCGAAGCGGGCCACCGGCTGCGGATCCCCGCCAACGTGGGGGTGGCGGTCGGTGACGAAGTTGACCCGGGCCTCCTGCGCCGGGCGGTTGAAATCCAATTCGAGGACAAGGCCGGTTACCCCAAGTTCCTGGGCGTCGACCGCACGACCGAAGGCTTCATGCGCAGCGGCTTCCCGGTCGAATTGGGGCGCACGCGGGCGTACAGTGGCTGCCACTGGCTGGCGCTGCCAGGGCGTGAGTACACCATGAACGACTGCGTCAAGATCAACCTGGCGCGCATCTTCGAGGTTGCCTTCGATGAGATGCTGGCGGACGCACAAGTGGCGCCCACGACGGCGGGGCTATACCGCCGGTTCGAATGGCACCTGGGGCGGGCGATCGAGGTAACGGCGCGCTGCATGGACTTTCACGTTGAGCACATGCACGACGTGATGCCCGAGCTGGTGCTGGACCTGCTGTGTTACGGCCCGATCGAAAACGGCGAAGACGCTTCGCACCACGGGGTGGAGTTTACCGACCTGGGCATCGACGGCGCGGCGCTGGCCGTCGTGGCCGACTCGTTCGCGGCGATTGAACAGAGGATCGAGCGGGAAAGACGCTTGACCTGGGCCGAGCTGAAACAACACCTGGACGACAACTGGGCCGGCGTGGCGGGCGAACGCGCGCGCCTGTTGATGCACTCCACGCCGCGCTACGGCTCGGGTGGGTCGCTGGCCGACGACTACGCCGGGCGGGTGGCGCGGCTGTTTTCCGAGACGGTTGCCGCCAATCCAACGCCGGCGGGGCACTTGCTGATCCCGGGGTTGTTCTCCTGGGCCAGCACGATCCCGATGGGCAAGGACGTGGGGGCCACGCCGAATGGACGGCGGGCCGGTGAGCCCATCTCGCACGGCTCGAACCCCGAGCCCGGCTTCCGGCGCGACGGCGCGCCGACCGCCATGGCCGCAGCGATTGCCGCCGTGCAGCCCGGCTATGGCAATACCGCCCCGATGCAGATGGAGCTTGACCCGCTGATCGCTCGCAACCAGGGCGGCGTCGAACTGGTCTCCAGCCTGATCCGCGGGCATTTTGCCCTGGGCGGCACGCAAATCAACCTGAATATCATGGACCGCGCCCGGGTGCTGGAGGCGCACAAGGATCCCAGCAAGTTCCCTGATCTGGTGGTGCGCGTGACTGGGTTCAGCGCGTACTTCGCCAGCCTGTCGCCCGCCTTCCGCCAATTGGTGGTGGACCGGCTGATGGCGGAAGAGGTGGGCTGACACCAACGGCTAGCCGTGTCAAAGCCGCTGCTAGTCTGGTCTAACCGGACTGGCAGCGGCTTTTTTGTTTGGCTGTACGGAGCTAGCAGGGCAAGCGCGGTGTTAGGGTCGGCGAACGGCGCTCACCCGCGCAGGCCGGCGACCGTGAGGTGCTGGCCGAAGACGGCCCACAGCAGCACGGCGTCGACCAAGATCGGAAGGACCGCCCAGCCAGAGAACCAGATAATTTGGAGGGGCAGCGATAGAACCACGCCGGTAACGACCAGCAGCGCAAACCAGGATTCCGGCGCCCACCAGCGCAGCAGCGCGGCAGCAGCGAGCACGAACGCCATCGCCGAGCCAATCGCCAAAACCGGGGTGAGCGTATTCAACAAGTCGCCGGGCGGTAGCAGCGTGCGCGTCTGGGCCGAGAAAGGCCAGAGCAGCATGCCGCCCACCCACCAGACTGGGGCGGCCTGTCCGGCTTGCAGTGGAACAAGCGCGGTCAGATTAAGCTGCGCGCCAAGCAGCAGCAGGGCGAGCACGATGACCCACATAGGGGATCTCCTTTCAGAAAGGCCGAGGCCGGTCAGGCGGAGCTACTTGGGCGCGCGGGTCTGCCTGGCGACCAGCCAGGCGACGCCGGCGGCCACCAGCGCCACAAAGGCCAGCAGCCCGATCCCAGCGGCGCCCATCATCACCAGCATCATGACGTTCATCATTAAGCAGCCTTTCTACTAGAACGCTACCCCCAACAGCATTGCCGCAAACGACAAATCCATCAGCACGTGCACGGCGGCCAGGTAGGGCAGCAGGCGCGGCCGCCAATGCAGCACAATGCCCACCAAGAAAGCGAACGGCAGGAACATCAAGCCGCGCCAGAGGGCGTAGCGCCAGTTAAATACCAAGGGCACGGCAACATGCTGCAGCCCAAGCATGACCGCCGGGAGCGAGATGGCCAGGGCCGGCGCTAGGCCGCGGGCTTCGAGGCGGGGCATCGCATAACCAAAATATGTCGGCAGCTCGGCCAACCCCTGGGTGATGGGGAAGAGGAGCATGCCGGCAATCGCCGCCCACAGCGGCAAAGGCCTGACCAGCAAGGCCAGGGCGGTCTGCGGGTCGCCGAACAGCCACTGCGCCAGCAAGATGTTGGGCAAGAAGGCGACCGGGCCGGCGACCAGCAGGACGCCCGCGAAGGCGATCAGGTCGCGCCTGACGTGCTGGCGTCGAATCCGAAACAACTTAGCAAAGTGGTGGCCCGCTGCGCGGTAATGGGCCACCAGCACCAGCAGGCAAATCACATTCGTAAAGGTGACGGTGAACGGCCACCAGGCCGCGGAGGCCTCCCACGCGGCCGGGATGCGCGCCAGCCAGAACGCCAGGGCGAACAGCGCTTGCAGCCCCGCAAACAGGGCCAGCCGGGCCGGCAGCATCAGCCACGGCCATAGCGAGAAAGGCTTAGCTGTCGCATAAGTGATGGATGGTTGCACGTTGACTCCGCGAGATCAGACGGCCATGCGCACCGGGCAATGCGCTGGCAACTAGCTCTCACACTCCAGAATAAGGGTAACCCGGCGGGCGTGTCGTCTACCAAAAGTTAGAACCGGACCGGCGTAAGCTCGGCACAAGCGCGCAGTACATCTTTCGGTAGACGACAACCAGCCCGGTTTACCGCTAGGCTGAGGATACCGGCTACCCCTGCGTGCGAGCGGCTGAGCCGCAGAACCGCGGCATAGTTACGGGGTACGGCTGGGCACCAAGAAGGAAATTAATCATGGAAACACAAACAAATGACATGCCAACAGCGCAGGCGGCGCCGGACGTCGTGAAGCCGAGCGGCTATAGCCAAGTCTCGGTACGGCAAGAGGACACGATCGGGGCGATTTTCCTGGGGCTGGTGTCGCTGACCCTGCTGTTCGCCTACTTCCGGGCTGAAGCACGCAATCGCGGCTTGTTGGCGAACGCGACCGCGCGCTGAACCAATCGCCCTGTACGCGCAAAAGCGCAGCGACCATGGCTCAATTAACCGGCCAGGCCACAATAGTTTGGCTGATCGATGGCTGGTGCTATACGAGGAGCATCACCACATGAACATATCGCCAGCCCCGCATCTGCTGAGATCAGACAAACAGGCTCCGCCTTCGGCGCTTGTTGAGACGCTTATCGTGCTGGCGCTCGTGATCGGCGGGCAGGTTGTGAACAAGAGCCTCGGCACGCTAGCCAGTTTTCTGGCCATTGGCTATATCTTGGTTGAACGCCAGCTGCGGCACCGCGCCTGGGCCGAACTCGGTTTGTCGTGGCGCGGCGTCAAGCAGAGCCTGACGCGCAACTGGCAGTTGATCGTGCTGGTGTCGGTTGTGATCCAGGTCGGGGTGGTATGGGCGGCCGCCACCTTCTGGCCGGCCCTCCTTGATCACATCAGAGCGCGGCTGCCATTTGAACCGGTGCAGTGGGTGGCCTATCTGCCGCTGCTCTTGCTCGCGACGTTTATGGAAGAGCTTGTCTACCGGGCCTTGTTTCAGGAACGGATGAGTTGGTTCATGCCGCTGCCCGCCGCCATTGGCCTGGTGACGGTGATCTTTGGGTTGGCCCACTTTGCACCAGGCGACCCACTCATCGTGACCGCCGATATCCTGCTGGTGATGGTCGACAGCGTGCTGTATGGATTGATCTTCGCGCGCGGCAAGAATTTGCTCGTCGCCTGGTTCGCGCACTGCTTGGCCGACCTGTTGGCTCTTATCTTTATTGTGTGGATGTGAGTATAGAAGAAGCGCGTCCCTGATATTCCGCATTAGGCTGCGCCATCATGGGGCTAGCCAGCCAGTTACCAGCGTCAAGAGGATGCCGCCGGCCACGACGCTGCCCAACTGGCCGGCGGTGTTGGCGCCCATGGCGTGCATCAAGATAAAGTTCTGGGGATCTTCATCCTGGGCGAAACGGGCCGCCAAGCGTCCCGCCATCGGAAAAGCGCTGATGCCGGCTGCCCCGAGCAGGGGGTTGATGCGCCCGTGACTCAGCCAACTCATCAGCTTGCCAATCAGCAAGCCAGCCGCGGTGTCCAGGATGAACGCTGCCAACCCCAATGCCAGGATGCGCAACGTGTCTACATTGAGAAAACTGGCGGCGCTCATGGTCGAACCAATGGTCAGCGCCAGCAGCAGCGTGCTGATATTGATTAGCTCGTTCTGGGCCGATTTGCTCAGCCGGTCAACGACACCGCTTTCGCGCAGTAGATTGCCGAGCATTAGCATGCCGATCAGCGGCGTGGCGGCCGGCACCAGCAGCCCGACCAGCAGCGTAACGACGACCGGGAAGAGCATCCGCGCCCGGCGTGAGACCGGGGTGGGGGCGTAGTCCATGCGGATGCGCCTTTCGGCGGGGGTGGTCAGCCAGCGCATCAGCGGCGGCTGAATGATGGGGATCAAACTCATGTAGGCGTAGGCCGTCACGGCGATAGGCGCGAGCAGGCGCGGCGACAGCTGGGTGGCCACAAAAATGGCGGTGGGGCCATCAATTGCGCCAATCACGCCGATGGAGGCCGCGTCGTTCAGAGGAAAGCCGAGCCATGTGGCCAGCAGCAGGGTGCCAAAGATGCCGAACTGCCCAGCCACGCCTAGCAGCACCAAGCGGGGTTGGGCGAGCAGCGGGCTGAAATCGATCATGGCGCCGACGCCGACAAAGATCAGCAGGGGAAACAGCTCGGTGCGGACGCCCAGGTCGTATAGGGTGCCCAAGAAACCGTGGCCGTCGGAGAGCCCGGCAAGCGGAATATTCGCCAGCAGGCAGCCAAAGCCGATCGGCAGCAGCAGCATGGGCTCATACTGCTTGACGACCGCCAGCAGAATAAGACCGCCGCCGACGAGCAGCATGACGACTTGCGCAAATTGCAGGGCGGCCAGGCCACTGAACAAGCTGGCGAGGCCGTGTAGGTCAATCATGCCGGCTCCCCAACCGCAGGCTCAAATTCCAGGATGACCTGGCGGTGCCGCACCGGCTGGCCAACCTGCGCCCGCACCGCGCCGATCCGGCCGGCGCGCGCCGCATGGATGGTGTTATTCATCTTCATCGCTTCGATCACACACAATGGCTGGCCCAGCGCCACGTCGTCGCCCGGCTGCACGGCCACCGACAGCAGCGTGCCCGGCAGGGGCGCCCGCACGGCGCTCGCGCCGGCCAGGACGCTCGGGCCGGAGGCGTGATGGTTATGGGCCGGCGGGTGGATCGCCCCAGCGGCGGCAGGCTCGGCGGCGCGCGCCGGCTGCGGCCAAACCTCAAAGATTTCGTCGCCGATGCGGGCTTTAATCGGCCGGGAATACAGATCGGCAATCTCGACCTCGAATATTTCTCCAGCCACTTCTACCTTGAGTTTCACGACCGACGCCCTCGCTGCTGCAGCCCATGCACCCGTCGGGCGGCTTGCCAGGCACTCAACGGCGGAGCAAAGCCGGTCGGGTGTACCGGCCCACCGCGGTCGGAGGTGAGGGCCAAGGCCACTGCCACGGCAGCCGCCGCCGCCCGCTGTTTGACGGCGCTTGCCGCCGGGTCGGGCGCAGCTTCGGGGGCCACAGGGATAAGCGGGTCGGGCGTGAGGCGCACCAACACGGCCATGGCCAGCCACAGCAAGGCCAGCCCGCCGAACACAAAGAGCATGCCGAACAACGATATTTGTAGAGCAGCGTTCAAGTTGGCACTCATCGTGTGACCCGTCGCCGCTTACACCGGAATGTTCCCGTGCTTGCGCGCCGGCGCCGAGGCCACCTTATCGCGCAGCGCGCCCAGCGCAGCGATGAGCTTGGGGCGCGTCTCGCGCGGCTCGATGATGTCGTCTACGTAACCGGCGCTGGCGGCGTAGTAGGGGTTGTTGAAGCGGCGGCGATAGTCTTCGGCCAGGCGGCTGCGCTCACTCGCGGGGTCAACGGCGGCCTCAAGCTGCTTCTTGTAGATGATATTCACCGCGCCCTCGGCGCCCATCACCGCGATCTCGGCGCTCGGCCAGGCATAGTTGATATCGGTGCCGAGGTATTTACTGCTCATGACGATGTAAGCGCCGCCGTAGGCTTTGCGGGTGATCACGCTGACCTTCGGCACGCTGGCCTCCGCATAGGCGTAGAGGACCTTGGCGCCATGCCGGATTATGCCGCGGTGCTCCTGATCCAAGCCCGGCAAGAAACCCGGCGAGTCCACGAATGTGACCAGCGGCAGATTGAAACAGTCGCACAGGCGCACGAAGCGGGCAATCTTATCGGCTGCGTCGATGTCGATCACACCGGCCATCACGCTCGGCTCTTGGGCCACCAGGCCGACACTGTGGCCGCCCAGCCGGGCCAGCCCGACGATCACATTCTGGGCCCAGGCCGGCTGGATTTCGAGCCAACTATCCTGATCCACGATGTGCCCAATCACGGCATGCATGGAATAAGGGGCGGCCGGGTCGAGGGGGACGAGGTGGTTCAGGGCTTCGTCCATGCGCGACGACTCATCCCCCATTTCATGATGCGGCGGCGACTCGACGTTGTTGGCCGGCAGGTAGCTCAACACGCGCCGGCATAGGGCCAAAGCTTCTTGTTCGCTGGGCGCGGCGAGGTGGGCGGTGCCGCTCAGCGCCATGTGTGCCTCGGCGCCGCCCAATTGCTCGACGGTAACTTCCTCACCGGTGACCGTCTTGATGACCTGCGGCCCGGTCAAGAACATGAACGACTGCCGCTCGATCATGATGATCAGGTCGGTCAGCGCCGGCGAGTAGGCCGCGCCGCCGGCGCACGGCCCCAGCATGACGCTGATCTGCGGCACCACGCCGGAGTACTGCGCGTTGCGGCGGAAAATCTCGGCGTAGCCGCCCAGGCTCTTGACCCCTTCTTGAATGCGGGCGCCGCCGGAATCGATCAGGCCGACGATGGGCACGCCGTTACGCACGGCCAGGTCCATCACGCGGCAGATCTTGTGGGCCTGCATTTCGCTGAGCGTGCCGCCAAAGACGGTGAAGTCTTGGGCGTAGACGTAGACCGTGCGGCCGCCGATCTGCCCGTAGCCCGTGATAACCCCATCCCCCGGCTGCTTCTCGAGGCCCAGGCCCAACTCGTCGGTCTGGTAGGTGATGTACGGCTCGAGCTCATGAAAGCTGCCCATGTCCAGCAGTTGTTCGAGGCGCTGGCGGGCGCTGAGCTTGCCCTGGGCCTGCCGCTGGGCGTGGCGCTCGCCGCTGCCGGCGGCGTGGGCCTGGGTGCGCCGCGACCGCAGCTCGGTGATGCGTGGGTCGTCGGGAAGGGTAGTCGTTGGCATGGCAGGGGCTGGCCTGGCTAGAGCGGCCAATCGCGCAGCATCTGCTCCTTTAAGGTGAACTGGTCCATGGCTAGTTCTGCAACTGGCACCGACGCAAACCGCCGCGCAAGATGGTCTGCTGTCATTCTAGAGCCCACACCTGGCGGCAGTAAGCGCCAAAGCTCACCGGTTGGCGGTGATGTTGCGCCCAACCGAGCTAAAAGCCGCCAAAGGAGGCAACATTTGGCGACATCGTTGATGACATCCGGCACTGCTGGGAAGCTGCTCGATTTGCTAGAGTGGACTCAGGCTAAAATCCCGAGTCTCCCCGAGGATGGTGGTTGTGACCTGCCACGCTGCGCCCGCTGCCCAGCTTGACCCAGCTGCTCCGATCGTTTTGGTTGGCAACCCCAATGTCGGCAAGAGCGCCCTCTTTGGCGCGCTAACCGGCCGCTATGTCGAAGTCTCCAATTACGCTGGCACGACCGTGGAAGTCAGCCGCGGGCGAGTCAGCGGGCTGGCGGAGCAGGCGGCCGTGCCCATCATCGACACGCCGGGCATCCAGTCGCTGGCAGCGCATAGTGATGACGAGCGTGTCACGCGCGACATTCTGCTGGGCAGCCCCGCGCGCGTGGTCGTGCAGGTGGCCGACGCGCGGAACATGCGCCGCGGCTTGCTGCTGACGTTTCAGTTGGCCGAGCTGGATGTGCCGTTTGTGCTGGACATGAACATGTCTGACGAGGCGCGCGCCCGCGGCTTGCTGCTTGATACGCGGCGGCTGGCGCAGGTGCTGGGTGCGGCAGTGGTCGAGACGGTGGCCACCAGCGGCCAGGGCGTGCCCGATCTGCGCGCGCAGTGCGCGGCGCCGCGACCGATCAGTTACCGGATTCACTACGATGGCGTGATTGAGGCGGCCGTGGCACGCATTACCGGCCTGCTGGACGCCGGCCTACCCGGCGCCCGCGGCCTGGCGCTGCTCATGCTGGTAGGCGATGAGGCGATCCTGGCGCGCTATGCCGGCGGACAGGCGGCGGCCATTCGAGCAATCGCCGCAGAGGCCGCCGCTGAGTATCAGCAGCCGCTGAGCTATGTGATCACCGAGCAGCGCCTACGCTGCGCCGATTGCTTGCTGGCTCAGGTGGTGGCGCATGCTTCGGGCGCGGCGGGGGTGGGGGCGCCGCGCCATGCCCAGGCGCTGGCCGCGTGGCTGGGGCGGGTGGCGGTCCATCCCGTGTGGGGGTGGCCGGTGCTGGCCGTGGTGCTGATCGGGATGTATTTGTTCGTCGGGCAGCTCGGCGCGGGTGTCTTGGTGGGCTGGATGGAAGAGGTGCTGTTCGCCCAGTGGATCATGCCGACGGTGAGCAGTTGGGTCAGCCTTTTGCCGGTCCCGGTCGTCGTCGATCTGCTGGTCGGCCAATACGGCCTGCTCAGCATGGCGCTGACCTATGGCCTGGCCATCGTCATGCCGATCGTGCTGACGTTTTTCCTGGCCTTTGGCTTGCTGGAAGACTCAGGCTATTTGCCGCGGCTGGCCGTGATGATGGACCGGCCCTTCAAGGCCATGGGGTTGAGCGGCAAGGCGGTGCTGCCGATGGTGCTGGGGCTGGGCTGCGACACGATGGCCACGCTGACCACCCGCATCCTGGAGACGCGCAAGGACCGCCTGTTGGTCACCCTGCTGCTGGCGTTGGGCGTGCCCTGCTCGGCGCAGTTGGGCGTGCTGCTGGGCATGCTGGCCTACCTGTCGCCCGCCGCGGTCGCGGTGTGGGGCCTGATCGTGCTGCTGGTGATGTTCACCGTGGGCTGGCTGGCGGCGCGGATTATTCCAGGCAAACGCTCCGACTTCATCCTCGAGCTGCCGCCCATGCGCGTGCCGCAGGTGCGTAACATCGTGATCAAGACCGTGGCGCGGCTGGAGTGGTATCTCAAAGAGGTGTTGCCCATGTTCTTCCTGGGCACGTTTTTGTTGTTTGCGCTCGATCGCCTCGGACTGCTGGCCCTGTTTCAGCGCTGGGCCGCGCCGCTGGTGCAGGTGGGGCTGGGGCTGCCGGCCGAGGCCACGAGCGCTTTCATCATCGGCTTTCTGCGGCGCGACTATGGCGCGGCGGGGCTGTTCATGCTGGCGCGCACCGGCGCGCTTGACGCCGGCCAGCTGTTGGTGAGTCTGGTGGTCATTACCCTGTTTGTGCCGTGCATCGCCCAAGTGCTGATTATCGCCAAGGAACACGGCCTCAAGACGATGGCGGCGGTGGTGGCGGTGGTGTTCCCGCTGGCGTTTGTGGTGGGCGCGCTGCTGAACGCGGTGCTGCACTGGGGAGGCGGCCTGGCATGGTGACCTGCACGCTGTGCGGCCGACCCTTTGACGAGACCGTGCTCAGCTGCCTGGGACGCTGCCCGCTGGCCGGCCCCAACGGCTGCGGGCTGGTGTGCTGCCCGCACTGCGGCTACCAGATGGTCGACGAACGCCGCTCAGCCGCGGCCCGCCTGGTGCTGCGGCTGTGGCCTGCCAAGCCGGCGGCCACACGACCAGAGAGGCCAAAGTGAGCGTGTCACTGGTTGATTTAGCTGCGGGGCGGTGGGCGCGGATTACCGAGCTGTGCTGCCGTGACCTCAATCGGCTGGACCGGCTGGGCGCCTATGGGCTGGTGCCGGGCAGCCGCATTCGACTGGTGCAAACGCACCCGGCTTTCATTTTGGAAATTGGGCAGACGGTGCTGTCGGTCGATGACGCCGTGGCCCGCGAGATATGGGTGCAAGCGGAGTAGCGCGGCCGTATCGGCCTCGGACTTGTCGGTGACCAGACGCAAGAAAGGCGTAAGCGGGTCAAGCCATGCCAGTAGCTGGCCCGCCTACGCCGCACCCCGGGTCGAAACGAAATTGCTGCCGTCCCGATGCCGAGGTTGCTGCCGGTGACCTACGCCGCGAAGGGATCGAAGTTAGGGTTCAGTCCGGTCCAGCGGCAGGGCAGGCCGGCCTCGCGGCACTCTTGCGCGTGAGCGCAGGTGCGGGCGCGCACCTGGAACGCGCTGGTAGCCAAATCCAGCTGATCAGCCGGATACACGCGTTCCTCAAGCAGCTCAGCGGGCTCGGCATGGCCACAAGCGGCCACCGCCACGGTTTGCCAAATCACGGTTGACATCGCCGGCCTCCTGGTTAGGTGCGCTTCGCCCCAGCCGCGGGAACAATCAACGCGGGGAGCAGCTGGTAATCAGGATAGCGTTAGATCGCCTGGCCGGGCAGTGACAATCGTCACCCTGGCCACAGCCGATGCGCTGGGCCTAGACCTTCGCGCTCGCCGACCAGGGCAAAAACGGCGAGAGGCCCTCAATGGCCACGGCCGCCTGCGCCGCGTCGTCGAGGACGAGCGTGGCTGCGTGGGGGCCGTCGTGGACCACGACGGTCAGCGCGGCTTGCCCATCGTCTTCCATAGCCTGAATGCAGGGCCGGTCTTCGCCCAGCGGGAAGCGCACCAGCATGGCCGAATGCCGGTCGCAAAACGATTGGCACAACTCACAATGGGTCCGGTCGATTACGATTTTCATGATCCGCTCCAGTGCATCCAACCTCGTAGCCGACGGCGACGTCGAGGACCATCATGACGGCAAACCCCAGCGTGGCCGTCAGTGTGGCCAGGCCGGCACGCTAGCGGGGCCGATGGGTGTTGCCGACGCGAGCGAAGGCCGTCTCAATCGGGTGATATTTGCCCCTCCGTTAGCTTATGCCGGCGGATACCGCGCAGCCAGTGACAAGTGTCACCTGGCGCGGGTGCTGATTGCCGGGATCAGGCTGGCTCAGGGGGCGCGGCGGAAGCCGATTTCATCGAGATAGACGTCGCCGCCCTGCGGGCCGTCGAAGGTAAAGCGCAGGCTGACGATTTGATCGGCCTGGAGGCGAGGCTCGGCTTGCAGGAAGGCCGCCAGCGGCAGGTCGTAAGTCTGCGGCACGCGCTCGAAGGGGGTCGCGATGGTCATGTTGTAGCCGGCGGTGCCCATGAGCCAATCGGCCTTAACGAGCTGGGCCGGCAGGAGCCGTGGTGGAAATCCAAACTGGCTGAGCGGCAGCGGCACCCGGACGCCCGCGGCATCTTCCAAATGGACCAATAGCGCGAAGGGTGCGTCAGTGGCGCCGGCCTGCATCAGGTCAAAGGTGAGCGAGTCGCGGCTGTTCAAGGCCCACTCAGCGGCGGTTTCGGCCGGCAGGTTGATTTGGTAGCTGGCCGGCTGCCCGGCCGCCCAGGTGAGGTGTAGGGCGCTGTTGTTCTGCGTGCGGCTGATGTCGCGCAGCTTAAGCGCTTCGATGCTCCAGCTCGCCATGTTTTCAGCCACCGCCGTGCTGCCAGTGACCTCGGCCTTGTCGATCTGCCGCACGACATCAAAGGTCGCCACGGGATCGAAGGTCGCGTCCTGGTAGGCAGTTACGACTGGGCTGCCGGTCACCCAGGCCTGCGCGGCGCCCGCGTTGTAAAACAACGTCCGGTACTCGGCGCGCTCGTTCACGGCCGCCTCTAAGAAGCCGGTGATAAAAACTTTGGCCGCCTGGCGCTGCTCGTCGCCGCTCATCAGCGGCCGGCGATTGAGCGCGAGTGAGCCAATGTAGCCGCGGTCGTGATCGCCCCAGACCGTATTGAATTGGCCGTGGTTGGCCTGGTAGAGGTAGGCCAGCGCGCGGAAGTGATCGGAAGAGGCATTTAGTTGGGTGCGGTTGTACTGCGCCAGGCCATAGAACGTGAAGGTGTCGGCGTCGTGGCCGCCGCCCAGCACGAGGTAACTGGTGTCTTTCAGGTTCAGGAGCGTGCCGTTAGGCTGATAAAACCAATCGGAGGGGGCCAGCGCCACGACCGCGCGAATGCCGAACTTGTACGGCCCGGCCGGCACCGGCGCGTGCTCATGCCGGTTGAGCTGAGCCGCCGCGGCGACGGCCTCACCGCCGCGCGAGTGCCCGATGAGCGCGATCCGGTCGAGATCCGCCTGGCCGAAGAATGGGTTGCCGGCGGTGCTGTTCCATTCGCGCCAAACTTGCAGGTGCTTGAGCAGCAGCCAGGCGCGCGCGGCCACCTCGCGCCCCTCACCGTCGCCGAGGACACTGCCGTTTAGAAAGTTCTCGTCGACTGAGACCGCGATATAGCCGCGGCTGGCGAGATGTTCGCCCAGATAGGCATAGCCGGGCTCGGAGCCTTCAAAGGCGTTGTGCGCGCCGTGCACCATCAGTACCAGCGGAAAAGGCCCAGCACCCTGAGGATACCAAACCAGCCCATTGAGCGGCATCTGCGTGAATTCATATCCGCGCCGCCAGGCGAGATACGAGTCGGCGAAGCCAAAGCCCGGAAAGATGGCTGAGCCGTCAACCGGAGCGGTGGTCAGGGCCGCGTCTGCTCCGTATAGCGGCTGCCAGCGATCTAGCCCACTGCCATAGCTAAGCGTTTGCACGGCATAGCTGCCTGGCAGGCCCGGGTTTTCAAAGGGCAAGGCGGCCTTGGTGGATGGCGCGGGCGCTTGGGGCAGGTAGCCGTCAAAGCCGGGGTTAAGCAGCCAGCCACCGACCACGAATACTGGCAAGGCAGCCACGCTCAGCACGGCCAAGCGCAGCAGTTGGCTGCCCGGCGACCGCAGCGCCACGCCGGCCACACACCAGCTGAGAGCAATGGCCGGCAGAACAAACTGGCCGGCGACCGTGACGGTGATGTGAGTCAGAAACGAGTCTGGAAAGACCACATGGCCATACAACAGCACGCCGGCACCTACTAGCCGGCCGGCGGTCACCGCCAGGCTGACGCCGGCGGTCTTGGTCATCCCCGGAACTTTCAAAGTGCTCAGCAGGGCGACCAATGCCGCCCGCAAGAGTAAGGCCAGGCCCTCGCCGGCATAGACAATCAGGAAGCACAGGCCGGCCACAACCAGCACGTCACCGGGCAGCGTCAGACCCGCCGAGGCGTCGATGCCGGTGAGCGCGCCCACAACAATCGCGCCCACGGCCAGGCCGCCGCCGAGCTGTTGCACGATCAACTGCCAAGCAGTCAAGTGACGGGTGGTTGAGCCGGCGGCGTGGGTCGGTTGTGTTGTTCTCAGTGGGAGCGAGATAGCGCCCATGGCAAGGCCTCAGTGTTTGTCCTAGAGATCGTCAATGGGGGCTGGGCCGGGCAGCCAGTTCCATTCGCTGTCGCGCATGAACTGTGCGGGCCAGCCATCGGCCGGCGCCGGCCACGGATAGAAATTCTTGACCAAGTCATAAAACGAGGTGACCGTCTCGGGGGTCGGTGTCTGCTGTAGTTGCACGAGGGCCGGCAGCAACGCGGCGGGCCGTTCGGCGGTGCGTCCCAGCTGTCGCAAGAACCACTTGTGATACGGGTAGAGGAGGTGATTGTGTGCGAGGACCAGCCGTCCGCCGAACAATATCAATTTGCTGACGGCCACGCCCAAGAGATAGGCGTTAGTGTGCTTGAAGGCTTCTCCGGCGAACCAATGCCACGCTTCGAACTGCGCGTAGAAGCGCCGCAGTCGCTCATCGAGGCCGCTCAGCGGGAATCGCCCCGCCTCTGCGAGCATCGCCGCGAGCCCCGGCAGATGGCTGAATAGCACTTGCGCGTCGGCGAATGCAAAACGCGCCGGCTCGCTGCCGCGCTCCGCGACCTGCTGGAGGAAGCTGAGCGGAAAATACTTGCCGTCCACGTCGCCATCGGCGTAGGTGCACAAGTCGCGGTTGAAGAAGTGTAGCTGCCCGGTGCGCGCCCGCTCGGCATAAGCCTGTTCCGAGACCACGATCAGCACGTCCACATCGGACGCCGGCCCGGCCAGGCCATGGGCGATCGAGCCGCCCAAGAGCAGCGCCTGCACCTCGGGCATTTGCTCAAAGTAGGCGGTCGTGTTGCGAATGGCTGCGGCGTGGTGGGGATACATCGGCGACCTAACCTCTGCTGACCACAGCATAGGCACAATCCGCCGAGAAGTCGTCTATCGAAAGGAGGAATACAAGGCAAACGGGAGGGTCTACGTCTGGCTGGTATGACAAACGGCACTACTTCAAGCGGGCTGGCCTCGGTACAGTGAGGAGGAGTTGGGTACGCCAGCGGCGCGGTTTTGCCTCGCCGATCCCGGACGTCGTGTCATGACGATGACTTTGTTGACCACCAAACTTCAGATTCCACCGCTGGGCGGCCGGCAGGTGGCCCGCGCCCGACTGCTACAGCGGCTGGATGCCGGTCTGCACTGTCCGCTGACGCTGGTTTCGGCGCCGGCGGGCTACGGCAAAACGGTTCTGCTCAGCCATTGGGCCAGGCGCCTGGCTGGGCGCGACGAGGAACGGCCGCTGGTGCAGGTGGCCTGGGTGGCCCTGGATGCAGATGACAACCACCTGGCGCGTTTCTGGGCGTACGCACTGGCGGCGCTGGATCGGCTGCCGCCGCTGCACGGAGCCCTGGCCAAACCCCTGGCCGAGCTGCGTTCGGCCGCCAAGCCGGCCATCGAGCCAATGTTGGTGGGCCTAATCAACCGCCTCTCTGAGTTGGCGCCGGGCACCGGCTTGGTACTCATCCTGGATGACTTTCAGGTCGTCAGTGCGCCGGCCATCCATGCGTCCCTGGACTATCTGATTGAAAACGCGCCGCCCGCTCTGCACCTGGTGCTCGCGAGCCGGGCCGACCCGCCGCTGCCGCTAGCACGGCTGCGGGCCCGCGGCGCACTGGTCGAGCTGCGATCCCGCGATCTGCGCTTCACGCGCGATGAATCCGCCGCCTTCGTTAACGGGGTGATACACCTCAATCTGTCTCCGGCGCAGACGGCGGAGCTAGAGGCGCGCACGGAAGGCTGGATCACCGGACTACAACTGGCAGCGCTCGCGCTTAAAGGCCAGTCCAACTCGGCGGCGATCGTGCAGGCGTTTACGGGTCAGCACCGGTTTGTGCTGACGTACCTGGTCGAAGAAGTGGTGGCCCGCCAGCCCGCCACGGTGCGCAGCTTCCTAGAACAAACCGCGATCCTCGAACGCCTGAACGGCCCATTGTGCGAGGCCGTCACCCTGCAGCCCAACGGGGCAGCGATGCTGGCGGGCCTGGCGCAGGCCAACCTGTTCACCGAGCCGCTCGACGAGGGCGGTGATTGGTATCGCTGCCATCACCTGTTTACTGAGGCGCTGCGCGCACAGCTGCAGCGCACGCAACCGGATCTTTGGGCGACCCTGCAGCGCCGCGCGCGCGATTGGCTTTCCCAAAACGGCTATCTCACCGAAGCCATCCAGCATTCGCGCGCGGCCGGCGACGACGCCTGGATCGCCGACCTGATTGAGCGCGACTATCGCTCCCTGGTGGCGTGCGGCGACCTGGTGACGCTGCGCCACTGGCTAGAAAGACTGCCGGAAGCGGTGATTGAGGCGCGGGTGAAATGCTGCCTGGCATATGCCTGGGCGCTGGCCTACCCAGGCCGCTTTGACGAGCTGGAACACTACTTGACTCGGGCCGAGGCGTTAGCCGCTGGGACCGCCAGCCGCGGCGACAAAGCTGTGCGCAGTGAAATCTTGGGGCTGCGCGCGGTGGCGGAGTCGCTGCGCGGGATCGTCGCCGGCGTAGTTGAAACGGCCAACCAGGCGCTCGCGCTGGCGCCGCCTGATGACCATTTGCTCCAGGCGGTGGCCTGGCAGGCCATTGGTAACACCCAGCGCTTGTGCGGCCGCCCGGTTGAGGCCCGCCTTGCCTATGAAAACGTGCTGCGCCTCGGCGCGGCCATTGGCGGGCCGGTGACGCTGGCCGCCACCGTGCGCCTGGGACAAGTGTTCGTTGTGCAGGGCCACTTGCGCGAGGCCGAGCAGGTTTTTCTACAAGCGCTCGGCCAGGTGAACGATCACAGCGGGCAGCTTGGCATGTATGCCAGTGAAGCGTATACCCGCCTAGGCGATATGTATCGCGAGTGGAACCAGCTGGCGCGCGCGCACGAACACGTAACGCGCGGGCTTGAACTGGCCAAGCGCGCCGATAACGTCACGGCGCTGCTCTCCAGCTACTTCACGCTGGCGCGCGTGCAGGGTGCCCAGGCCCAGCTCGCAGCGGCGCGCGACACGCTGAGGGACGCCGGCCAGTTGGTCCAACGCCTGGACTTCCCCCACTTCATCGAACGCGTGGCCGGTCACGTCGCTTGGCTTGACTGTCTGGCGGGCGACATGGCCGGCGCCGCCACGTGGGCCAGCACCTACGCCGCCAGCCGGACGCCGGCGGCTGCGGCCGAGATAGTGACTGACTACCAGCAGGCGCTGTTGGCGCGGATTGAGCTGCACTTGGGCCATGCTGACGCCGCGCTGCGCCAGTTGCAGACGCTGGCCGCCGAGGCCCAGGCCGCCGACCGGGGATGGACGGTCATTCAAACATTGGTGCTGACGGCCCTAGCCCACAACGCACTCGGGCAACAGGTTGAAGCGGGCGCGGCACTGGAAAGGGCGCTCAACCTGGCTTTGCCCGGCGGATACGTGCGGCTATTCATCGATGAAGGGGAACCAATGCGCCGGCTGCTGGCTGAGGTAGCTCGGTCGGGGGCGTTGAACAGCGTGCTGCAGGCCTATGCCGCTCGACTGCTCGAGGCCTTCAGTGCCGAGAGCGCCCAGCCGGTTGCGCCCGCCCGCGCACCGGCCGGCAGCGGTCTGATAGAACCCCTGAGTGCGCGCGAGCTGGAAGTCTTGCGGCTGTTGGCCGAGGGCCAATCGAACCGCGAAATCGCGGCGAGCTTGGTCATCAGTGTGGGGACGGTTAAGAGCCATATCAACCACATCCTGGGCAAACTAGCGGCCCATAGCCGCACGCAGGCCATTGCCCACGCCCGGACGCTGGAACTGGTGTAGGTCCGCCGCAGGCCGCACCAATCCACCTTTCGGTGGACGACATGCGGGCCGGTTTATCGTTAGCGTATTAGGCAGGTGGTATCAACCAGGGAGCGGCCAGGGGGGCGGCGAAACGCCGGCGGGCCAGCGCGGCCCAAAGGCCACCTAAGGCGTCAGGATTCGGGTACCCATGCTGGAGCATCTGCGTCAACGCGTGACTGAAAAACTGGCCGGGGTCAGGGTGGTGACGCTGTCAACGGGCGGCACCGCCGGGCTGCTCGCCAGCCGTTTGCCGTGCAAGGCCGAGGGCACCCTGCTCTACGTGCTCGTGCCGCGTTCGTCGGACCACTTGTTCAACCTCGAAACCAACAGCGAAGTCGCGGCGCTCAACGAGGTCTGGAGCCTGAAGGGGCGGGCGCGTGTCTTGGAGCCGGACGACTGGCCGCCCGGCCTGCGCGCGCGCGCCGAGAGCATGTGGAGCGCCGCGGTTGAGATTCGTCCGACACGGTTCACGCTGGTATCGCCAATTACCGGCAGCCCGACCGAGACGATTGACATTGAATGGAGCGAAGCCGACCAATGCAGCAACGGATGAGCCTCAATTGGCTGGTGCCGCTCCTGGCCGTTCTGGCATTTGTTGGCGCGGCCATGGGGCTCTGGTGGCCCACCGCGAATGACGCCGTTGCGGCCGGCTTCGTGACCTTGCGTGGGCAGACCGTAACGCTGTTTGGCCAGGGGGTCTATGCGCACGATACGGTGTTCAGCGCCGCCGGCTTCAAGGGGATGGACGCCGTCACGTTGAGTGTAGCCCTGCCCCTGCTGCTGGTGAGCTTCAGGAGCTACCGCCGCGGCTCGCTGCGGGGTGGGCTAGTGCTGACGGGTGCGCTTACCTACTTCGTTTATATCGGCGCTTCCTTGGTCTTTTCGGCGGCCTTCAACCAACTATTCCTGCTCTACACCGCATTGTTCTCGGCCAGTCTGTTTGCGCTGATCTATGCGGTCAGCGCCGTCGACTTGCCAACGCTGGCCCGGCAGGTCTCACCCGCGCTGCCGCGCCGGGCGTTGGCGGTCTTTCTGCTCGTCGCCGGCCTGGGAACGCTGCTGCTCTGGCTAAGCGACCTGGTTGGGCCGCTCCTGGCGGGCAGCGCGCCAGACATGCTGGGGCCGTACACCACCATGTTTACGTATGGCTTCGACTCAGCGGTGATCACCCCCGCCGCAGTGGTGGCAGGCCTCTACGTGCGGCAGCGCAAGCCCGTGGGCTACCTGTTGGCGGCGCCCGTATTGATCCTGTGCACGCTGAATGGCGTCGTGGTAATTGCCGCGACCATCGCGCAAACTTTGGCCGGCATTCGTTTTCCCATGGCCGTCTACGTCGGCATGATCGGGTCGTGGGTGGTGATGGGCGCCGCAGCCGTGTGGCTGGCGCTCGTGTTTTTCCGGGGATTGGCCGAGCCCGCGCCGCGCCACCCGGCGAGCACGAGCAGCCGGCCGACCCGCGCGGCTGCCTGAGCCGGAGGGCGTGTGATGAGGCGAACAACATGAAACACCAAGCTGCGCTGCGCTGGCTGATCCCGCTGATCGGCCTGCTCGCCCTGGTGGCCGCGGCGGCCGGACTGTTCTACCAGACGCCCGGTGCGCCCTATGCCTACACCAATCATCGCGGCGAAACCGTCATGATTCACGGCAGTGGCCTCTACTTCAACGACACCGTCAGCACGACCGCGCAGATGCAGGGCAATGATCTGGTGACCCTAGCGGTCGGCCTGCCGCTGCTGGCCGTGGCCACCTGGCTGGCGTTCCGCGGGTCGCTGCGCGGCCAACTGTTGCTGACCGGCACGCTAGGCTTCTTTCTGTACACCTATATGTCGATGGCGCTGCTGACGGCCTATAACAACCTATTTCTGGTGTATGTGGCGCTCTTCAGTCTGAGCCTATGGGCCTTTATGCTCAGCCTGACGGCCATTGACGTGCGCACGCTGCCCGCGCATGTTGCCCCCAACCTGCCGCGCGGGTGGATCGCCGGGCTGCTGTTCGTGATTGGCGGTTTTCTGGCGTTTGCCTGGCTCGGCCGCATCATCGGGCCACTGCTGCAAAACAGCACGCCGGCGCTCGAAAACACGACTACCCTGGTCATTCAGACGATGGACCTCGGGTTAATCGTGCCGCTGGCGGTGGTGGGCGGCGTGCTGCTGTTGCGCCGCAACCCGTGGGGCTACCTGCTGGCGTCCGTGTTGGTGATGAAGGCCATTACCATGGGCCTCGCGGTCAGCGTGATGGGTCTGAACATGGCACGGGTGGGCGTGCCCGATAGCCTGGGCATCGTGGTTCCGTTCTTCATCATCACGGTCCTCAACCTGGTGGCGGCGGTGGTGCTGCTCAGCAGCATTGACCGCCCGGCGCGCCGGCTGCGCGCCGCCTAGATCGTAGTTTGGCAACCGCTCCGCCTTTGGTCTGGCCCCAGCCAAGGCGGGGCGGTTGATTCTCTCTCCCCAACCGCCGCTTGATCTCAGCGCTCTCGCTCTAGCCGCGCCACACTGCCATCGGCATTGGTGCGGTAGGCGTATTCCACGCCGTCGGCCATTACCACCACGCGGTAGCCGGACGTGACGACCGCCGCACAGGTCTCGCCTGGCGCCGGCAGACCCAGGCAGGCATCCGGCCAGTCGGTGGGGGTGACCGCGACGCGCTGGAGGCTGAGGGGATCGACTTGCAGGCGCGCGGCCAGGTCGGCGCGGGCCGCCTCAAAGGCGCGCATGTCGGCGGGCAGGGGGTTGAAGATCTCGGGCGTGGTGGTGGCGTCGGGTGAGACCGCGCCGTCATCATCGCTGCTGACCAGCTCACCGGCCGGGGTCAGCCCCGCCAACTGCGCGGCCAGCGCCTCAAACGCCACCGGCCAGTGGCCAAACGGGTCCGTCCGGCCGAAGCGCACCATGATCAGGTTTTGCTCCGGAACCACATGGATATACTGGCCGTGCTTACCGGCAGCAAAGAAGTGCGTCGGAGCCTGCACGTTCACCCACCAAAAATACTGGTACTGCGGCGCGGGATCGGTGGTCGTATCGAGCCGGGTCGATTCCTGCACCCAAGCGGCGGGGATCAGCTGCGTGCCATTCCAGTCGCCGCCGCGCAGGTAGAGCCGGCCAAACTTGGCGAAGTCGATGGCGCGGCCGTTGACGCCGCTTTCCATCTTTTCGAAGCCATCGCTCAGGCTGTCCAGGCTCCACGAGGCGGGCGCTTCCATGCCCAGCGGCTTCCACGAGCGTTCCTGTAAATACTCGGCCACCGGCCTGCCCGTGGCCCGTTCCAGCACCAGCCCAATGAGCAGCGGGTTGTAGTTGTTGTAGTGGAACGTCTCGCCCGGCGCGCTGACGATCGGGCTGGAGACCGCCACCGCCCGCAGGTTGGGCGAACAGTAGGTGGCGGCGTCATCGGTCCACGGCAGCCCGTGCTCCTCGTAGCGCAGGCCGGAGGCCATGCTCACCAGGTGGCGCAGCTTGATCTCGGCATAGCGTGCGTCGACGTCCAGCAGCTCCGGCACGTACTGCGTGAGGGGGTCTTCCAGGCTGCCGATGTAGCCGTCCGCGATGGCCAGCCCGACCAGCGCCGAGTCGAACGACTTGGCCGTGGAAAATGAGGTCACGGTTGAATTGTGGTCGTAGCCGTTGAAGTAGGCCTCGTACAGCATGACATCGTCTTTGATGATGAGGAAGGCGGCGGTATCGGTCTGCTGTAAGAACTCAGGCAAGTCTTGCGTTGTTGTTTGGCCATCTAGGGTATAGCTCACAGAGGCCAGCGCCGCGGCGGCGGCCTGCTGGGTTTCGGTGTCTGGCTGCCGGAAGTAAAACACCGGCCCGGCGTTGGCGATGGTCTGCGCCGGAAAGCGCTGGTAGTCACCGATATCTGAGTCGAGCCAGGCGATGGCGCGGGCCCACTGCGAGTTTGCGGTGAAAAGGTGCGCACCCAGCCAGATCACCGTCACCAGCAGTGCCAACCCGAGCGTGCCGTTGAGCAGGCTGCGAATTACGGATTTCATACAATGCCTCCGGCTCGAGCTATTTGGGACAAAAAACCGGCCGGACAGGCTCACGAACGAGGCTGCCCGGCCGGCCCAATCCAACTCCCCCTGAGCGCGCTACTTGTCGCCCAGGTCGCGCACGTCGCCCAGGCCGCCGCCGGTCTTGGTGACCTGCGGGTTGCCGTAGTACTCGACCCACCCCACGCCGCTGATCGTGACGTTGAGGTGCTGCGTGGCCCACACCACGGCGTTGCCCACGCCGCTGAGAGTCACATCGGCCGTTTCAGCCTGTAGGTCGGCGCCCTGAAAACTGCCGGCCCCGCTCAGCACGACATCCAGCTGCCGCACGGCGCCCGCGGCCCGCAGGCTGCCGGCCCCACTGAGGGTCGTCTGCAGGTAGTCACTCTGCAGGCCCTCCAGATGGACGTCACCGGCGCCAGACAACGTCACCTGGCGCAGGTCTTTGACGGTCAGGGTCAGCTTGATCGATTGCGTCGGCCGAACGCGCACTTGCCCGTTAGGCTGCGCGTAGCGGATGACTAGCGTGCTGCCCTTTACTTCGGTAATGATTTCTGGCAGGACGTTGTCCTCGGCTTCGAGGCTGAGTCCTTCCGTGTCGCCCTGTTGGATGGTGAGATCGCCAAACGAGGTAAAGGTGACCGCGTCAATACCACTGACGTTGCGGGTCTGGGTGATGATGTGGCCGGACCCGGCTTCGTTGCCCCAGGGGAAGGGCATCCAGCTAAACCAAACGTTGTTGCTGCTCAGCCCCAGCGGGCGCGCGAAGACCACCGCCGCCACCGCCAGTGTGACGATGGCCACGGTGACCAGATTGCTGATGATCGGCCAGCGCGGCCGAGCGATCAGCTCCAGGCCGACGGCGACGAGCGCCACCGGCCAAAAGCGGAATAGCACTGTCAAGTCCGGCTGCGCGATCAGGCCGAAGCTGGTCAGCAGCCACACCAAGCCAATGGCTACCAACATCAGAGGCCAGAAGATCGGCCGAGCCAACGGTTGTGTCATTCGAAGTGCTCCTTTCGTTCCTAGTCCTTACACTGCCCGCACAGGCTAGGGCTGCGGGCGGTCCGACGGCTGCGGCTTTTGCTCGGCCGTGGGCAGATTCTGGAAGTTATTAGGGCTAGTCATGGCCTGCGGCCACCAACTGGAGCGCCGGAAGACCAGGAACAGGCCCAACAAGATCAGCAGCGCCGGGAAGACGAATTGCTGAACGCGCGACCCACCCCAACCGGCCAAGATGATTTCGAAGAACGCTCCGAACATCACGAACATCACGAAGCCGATGCCGGCCACGCGCAGGCCGGACTGCCGCTGGTGCGGGTTATCGGACCAGACCCCGGCGATGAAGAGCCCCAGGCCGACGGCGGTGATGATGATCGTCCAGGCATACGACCAGCTTTCCCAATGGCCGGTGAAGTTCTGAAACAGCAGCAGCAGGCCAATGACGCTAACGATGGTGCCCGGAATGGCGAGCGGCGCGGCCGACTTGCCGCCGACGAGCATGCCCACGAAGAACACTGCTCCGATGCCAATGACTATCAAGGGCCAGAGATTGCTCCAAGCGGCGAAGCTGACGAACTGGCCGGCCAAGAAGAGCAGCCCGAGCCCGATCAAGATCCCGCCTCCGATCAACCCGCCGTTATTCGAACGATGCGCGACCATAGTTGTCCTCCTAAACTAGTTTGGCGTGGGCCTCAGGCCCGCAGATACATGCGGCTGTACAGGCCCAGCGCCCACTTCCCTAAACCGGCGAAGGCCAAGAACAGAAACACGGCACGGTCATCGGTGAGCAGCGGCAGCGGCATGCCGGCCGCCACGGCCACCAAGACGAGAACGATCAGCACGCCGACGTAGATGCCGGCCAGGTTGATCGGGTGCATCCAGCCCATCCGCTGGGTGGTGCGGCCCATGTTCAGCACGCACATGCCGAAACCTGTGGCGGCCAGGGCGTAGATGGCCGCGCGATCGGTGGCGACAAAGGGAACTTGCATGCCCAGCAGATACGCAATCACCATGAACGCCGCGACTACGCCCAGAGTGCTGGCGGCCAGCGTGTTCCAATTGCGCGACGAAGCGAGCGTGTGCATGTCGGCCTCAGTTTCAGCGCTGCGCGAGCGCCGGCGTGGACGGCCCCGGATAGGACTGCGTGCCGAAGCGCGACAGAATGACGCCGCCCATGCCCACGAAGCCAATGATGGCCGGCACCAGCCAGCCGACGCAAGGCATGAGGCTGATGGCATTGGCCACCAGCGAGAGCAGCAGCGTGCCCAGCGCGGCATCCACCACCGGCGGCCAGTCGGTGTTTACGGCGTGGGCCAGCCGCTTGCCGACCTCGAAGCCCAGGGCAATCCAGCCGAAGGTCAGGACCACCACGGCCAGCGCCGCCAGAATGAGCGTGACGGGCAAGCCGACCACCGTAATCGCAAAACCGATGAGAAGGAACGGGGTCAAGATCGCGATGATCAAGCCCAGCCCGCCGGCCTCCCATGGCCGCCCGGCCGCCGCGGCGCCGACCCGCTCAGTGACCTTGGGTGCCAGCAGCGCTGCCAATACCGCTAAGCCGGTCAGCAAGACGGTCTGAAAGCCAAGCCAGCCAATGTTGGCAAGGACCTCATCGGCTGGTGTGCCGTTGTCCGCCCAAAACGGAAGGCGGATATGGGGCAGACGGAAATTACTAGGCGTCAAAGCGCTGTGTGAAACCTGACCATTCACCTGGGCGCCCGCCTGCTGATCGAGCGATCCGCCAATGACTTCAACGTCGCCATTGACGCGCGCCGTGCCGCCAAGGGTCAGTGAGCCACCGTAGGTGTAGATGTCATCTGACACGGTGCCCTTCACAGTCAGTTGGCCGCCGTAGAGGTAGATGTGCTCTGCGATGGTGGAACCAGACTCCAGCACCACATTGCCGCCGATGACGGTCAGGGTACCGAGCGACTCGCCGGCGGCCAGGGTGTAGTTGCCGCCCAGCACGGTGCGATCTTCGGGTTGATCGTCTTGCGCCCAGGCCAGGCTGGGGATCGCCAGCATAGCCAGAGCGCACAGCAAACTTAAGACCCTCAAGATGAATTTCATGGTCAATCTCCTTTGCGAAACGCGTCAAACGGCCAGGCCGCCTGTCTCCAAGGCGGGGCCTAGCGGCAGAGCATCAGCGGACAGGGCGCCTCGCGGAGCAGCCCATTGACGATGCTGCCGCCGAGTAGTTCGCTCACGGCCGGCACGCTGTAGCCTCCCAGGAGCACCAGATCCGTCTGGTGCGCGGCTATCTGCGCCCGAAAGACATCGGCGTTGCCGCTGGCGACCACGTACTCCGCCTTGATTTCGTGACAGTCCAGATAGGCGCGGGGATAGTCCAGCACCGTGGCGGTGACTTTGGGGCCGTCTAGCAGGGCCAACACCTGCACCGCAGTCTGCCACTGCTCGGCCAGATAGGCGGCTACAAACAACGCTTCGCGGGCCTTGGGGCTGCCGTCGTACAGCAGCAGCGCCTTCGCGAACCGGCTGACGGACCGCCCCACGGCCAATACCGGCCGCGGGCAGTCCCAGACGATGGTGCGCAGACCGGAGCCCAGGCCGGCCAAACCCGTCGCCGGCGGGTGGGCGGCGCTCAAGACGACCAGGTCGGCCAAGACCGCGCGTTCGCAGATTTTCTTGGCCACAGCGCCGGCTTCAATGACGAGTGAACCGGTGACGCCTTCGGCCGCGCAGCGCTCGTGGAAGTGCGCCCGCAGCGCTTTTGCGGCTTCGTTGGCGCGCGGCGCGTTGGCCGGCGTCACGTGCAGGCCGTGCAGCCGGGCGCCCTCACGCTTGGCAATTACCAAGGCTTGTTCCAGGGCCGGCCCGCCGCTGACCGCGTCCGGCACCGGCACGAGAATGTCAAAGAACAAGTGATCGGCATAGCGGTCGGCCAACCTGGTCTTGCGCCAACTGCCAATTTGGCCCACCTGGCTGCGGGCCTGGGCGCTTTTGCGCACCGCCAAATCGGTCAGCGCCGCTTCGGGGCTCACGGCCCAATCGAGTTCTTTCTGCAAGACCTGATGGTGTTCAGAAATCCACAGGTACAGATCGGTCTCGGTGCGGCCCGGGAACCAATGCAGCAGCCCGCGCTCGCGAATGGCCTGCACTAAAGGCAGATACGCGCTGGCGTACCACGCTTGAGCGGCTTCGGCCGTCGTCGCGCCTGTCGCGCCCGCCTCGCCAGGCCGTGCGCCGAAGACGTTGATCTCATCCCGCAGGCGCTGGTAGCCGCCGGGGACGGTCAGGCTCAAATCGCAGGGCGCGGCGAGCGCGCTAAGACCGGTGGCTGCGAGAAAGTCGGCGTACTCCGCCTTAAGGATTAGGTCGTCGGGCCGGAGCTCAGGCGTGAGCGGCACCGTGGTTGGTACGCGGATGATGTGCGCCTCGATGTGCGTTAGGCCTTGCCGCCGGGCGACCGAGACACGGTGGTTGCCGTCCAAGATGAAGTAGACCTCACCGACTTGATAGACCTCAATTGGCGGAAGTTGGACTGGGTCGCCACTGGCGTAGGCGGCGCGCACATTGGCCCAGCGCGCCAGGTCACTGTCGCGCCGCGGCAAGAAGCTGCGGGTGAAGTCGGTGTAGCGGCCGACGCTGCCAATGATGGCCGCCAGCGGAATCTCCTGGAGCCCGCTTTCCATTCGGCCGGCTAAGTGTAGGCGGCTAGTCACCTCCTCAAAGGACAGCAGCCGGTTGTTCTGGCCGGTGAGGCGCGCCAAGATGTCCTGCAGGCTGGCTTGCAACCGCGCCTCCTGGAAGTCCTTTACAACCGAGCGCTGCCGCGCCACGTCGGGCGCCTCCAGCGCGGCATTGAATTCGCTGAGCTGGGCGAATGTCATTGGTAGTTGCCTGGTTCTTTGGCCAATCGGCCAGCCGGCGTGCTTTCGGCCAGCCTTACCTTAGGCGTAAACCAGCCAGCCTGTCGTCTACCGAAAGTTGCATTGGCTGGGCGGCGGCCCGGCCGGCGCGCCAGCCACCGGCGACCTAACCCCTCCTCGCCTGGCGATGGATGCCTGGCGCCCAGTTGCCAATCTGTATCACGCCGGACTCATGACATTCCTCACTAATCTGCTCTGGTTTCAATAGATATAGTGAGAACAGGTAAATCTGACTCTCTTGGTCGATGTGCCCGCAAAAAAACCGGCTATATGCAGTCGTACGCAGCCGGGTGCGTGGAGGATGCTATGACAGCCCACTACAATCTGATCGTCATTGGCGCTGGTCCAGCCGGTGCGCAGGCGGCGGCGCAGGCGGCGGGTCTGGGCAAGCGCGTGGCCCTGGTGGAGCGTGAGCCCTATCGGGGTGGCTCCGGGTTGACCACGGGCACCATGCCCTCCAAGCAGCTGCGCGATGCAGCCGTTACACTGGCAGCGCTCCGGCAGCGGGGCCTCGCGCAGCTGCAGTACACGCTGCAACCAGACACGCGCCTGTCTGATCTGATGTACAACAAAATCGTAAACGTCGAGGCGGCGTGGAGTGTCATCCAGCGCAACATTGAGCGGCAACACATTAAGAGTGTGCGCGGAGCAGCGGTCTTCCAAGATGCTCACCTGCTCAGCGTCACGCGCACCGCTGAAGAGGGGCCGGTTGAAGAGATATTCAGCGGCGATACTATCCTGGTGGCGACCGGATCGAAGCCGGTGCATCCGGCGCTATTCCCCTTTGATCATCCGCAGGTGCGCGATGCGGAAAGTATTCTGAGGCTGGAACGTCTGCCGCGCTCCCTAGCCGTGGTCGGTGGCGGGACGATTGGCTGCGAGTACGCCTCAATTTTTCAGGCCTTGGGCGTGCGTGTGACGCTGGTCGAAAAGCAGGCGCGCTTGTTGGGGGCGGTGGACGTGGAATTGGCGCAGCACTGGCAGCAACTGCTAGAAGGCCAAGGGGCACGCTTTTGCCTCAACGAAGCGGTGGCCCAGGTTGAACTGCCAGCCAGCGGACAAGCCGGTGAGGTGCAGTTGGTACTCACCGGCGGCCAAACGGTCGCGGCCGAGGTCGTGCTGGTGGCGGTGGGGCGGCGCGGGAATGTTGACGACTTAAACCTGACAGCGGCCGGCCTGACGGTCAACGAGAATGGCTTTATCGCGGTCAATGAAGACTTCCAAACCAATGTGCCGCACATCTATGCGGCCGGCGATGTCATCGGGTTACCGGCGTCGGCGTCGGCCTCCATGGAGCAGGGACGTCGGGCCGTTGAGCACGCGTTTGAGCACGCCGGCAGCAACAGTGCGACCATTTACCCGGTAGCGGTCTACACTATTCCGGAAATGGCCATGGTCGGGCTTGCGGAAGAGGCGTGCCGGCGGCATGGTATCGCCTGCGCGGTCGGACGCGCCGATTTCGCGAACAACCCCCACGCGCAGATCACCGGCGACACCAGCGGCTTGCTTAAGCTGATATTCGACCCGACTAACCAGCGCCTGCTTGGTGTGCAGCTCATGTGCGCCGGCGCGGCCGATCTTATTCACCTGGGCGCGTACGTGCTGGCCACCGGCGGCACGCTCGGCGCTTTCACACACGCGATCTACAACTACCCAACTCTGTCGGAAGCCTACAAGGCGGCCGCACTTGACGGCCTCGACCGCTTGCGACGCAAGGCTGAAGGCGGCTTGGGTGACTAGAGCGCGGGTGCCGGCGGTGCGCGCCGGCTGGACTCATGATCCAGCTGCTGATTGACAACCCGCTGGTACTGTTGTTTGCCGTGGCGGGCCTGGGCTACCTGCTGGGGCGCATCAAGATCGGCGGCGGCAGCCTGGGCGTGGCGGCCGTGCTCTTCGTGGGCCTGGCTTTCGGCGCGCTGGACCCCAACGTTCGGCTGCCCGAGCTGCTCTACCAACTCGGCCTGGTATTGTTTGTCTACACCGTCGGCCTCAGCAGCGGCCCGAGCTTCTTCGCGGCCCTGCGCCGCAAGGGCTTGCGCGACAATCTGTTTATCCTCGCCGTGCTGGCCGCGGCGGCCGGGCTGACGGCCGTGCTCGCCGCGCGGCTACAACTGCCCGCCACGTTTGCCGCCGGGCTGTACGCCGGCAGCCTGACCAACACGCCCGCGCTCGCCGGCGTGTTGGAGTATCTCAAAGTGCTGGCCCGCGCCGACCTCAATCAACTGCTCAGTGAGCCGGTCGTTGCCTATTCGGTCACTTACCCGGTGGGTGTTATCGGCACGCTGGCCGCGCTGGCCGTGACCCGCCGCCTGTGGAAGGTGGACTTCGCGGCCGAGGCGCAGCATTACCGCGAGGCCCCGGCGGCGTTTGTCCACCGCCAACTGTGCAATCGCACCATTCGGGTGACCCGGCCCGATGTGGCGCAGCAATCTATCCTGGCCCTCAGCGCAGCCCAGGGCTGGGACGTGGTCTTTGGACGCGTGCGGCGGGCGGGGCAACTCAGTCTGGCGGAAGCGCACACTCGCTTGGAAGTAGATGATGTGATCACGGTTGTCGGCACGCTGGACGAACTGAAGCGAGTGGCGAATTACCTGGGCGTGGTGAGTGACGAACGGCTCGACCTCGACCGCCGCCAGCTCGACTATCGCCGCATAGTGGTCTCTAACCCTAAAGTGGCCGGGCACCGGCTCACTGACCTAAACCTGCCGCAGCAGTTTGGAGCCCTGGTCACGCGCATTCGGCGAGGCGATGTGGAGTTTGTGCCGCATGGCGACACCGTGCTGGAGCCGGGCGACCACGTGCGGGTGCTCACCCACGAGCCGGCGATGGAGGCCGTGAGCCGGTTCTTAGGCGACTCGTACCGCGCCCTGAGCGAGATCGACATTCTCTCGTTTAGCCTGGGGCTCGCGCTGGGCTTGCTGCTAGGCGTGCTGCCGATCCCGCTGCCGGGCGGGCTGACCTTCAGGCTAGGGTTGGCCGGCGGGCCGCTAGTGGTGGCGCTGGTGTTGGGCGCGCGGCAGCGCACCGGCCCGCTGGTGTGGAGCTTGCCCTACAGCGCCAACCTTACGCTGCGGCAGCTGGGCCTGGTACTGTTCTTAGCGGGCGTCGGCACGCGCGCCGGGTATGCCTTTCTGACGACCTTGACCCAAGGCAGCGGCCTGGCGATCTTCGCAGCTGGGGCGCTGTTGACGACGCTGACGGCCAGCAGCCTACTGTGGGTGGGCTACCGGGTGCTGAAAATTCCCATGGGTCAACTCTCCGGAATGCTGGCCGGACTAATGACGCAGCCGGCTGTGTTGGGCTTTGCATTGGAAAGCAGCGGCAACGATTTGCCCAATGTCGGCTACGCCACTGTGTATCCTGTGGCCACCATCGGCAAGATCGTGCTAGCGCAGCTCTTGTTGGTGCTCTTGAAGTAGGCTGGGCGCCGCCGGCGGCTAAGCGGGCTTGCCCAACAGCCAATGTCCGGCGTTGGCAGCTGCCAAGCGCGGCAGCGCTGCCAGAAAGGGCCGCGCCGGCATGGTAGTGAAAAGCGTCAGGTCTGCAGACAAGCTCGTGGTTTCGTCGAGGAAGCGCAGCACGCGCGTGAGCGGATTGCGAGCGAACAGCGCTGCAAATATTGCTGCCACATCGGCGCCGCGGCGGGCCAGGACATCCAAGAGCAGCGCATCATACAGGCGGTGCCGGCCAGACACCGTTGGAATACTTATCGGCTGGCCGGTGCGCAGCAGGGATTGGACAATCGCCGCAGAGTCTTGCTGTATGCGGCGAAAGGCAAACCCGGTGCTGGGCTTGAGCAGGCCGGCCTTGGCGCCGATGGCGAAGCGCCGCCGCCCTAGCCGCCGAGGGTGAGGACCAGTCACAATCGGCAGGCAGCCGGCGTCTTCCGCCCCAACCTGGTAGTCCGTCAGCCCCCAGGCCGTAGCAAGGTAAGGCTGGAGCGCGGCCTCCGCGTCGCGCCCCGTCGGCGGCCGGTCCGCATAGACTACATACTCCACCAGCGCCCGCTGCTCCGAAACAGGCAGGACGTAAAAGAACCGCAGCCCACCGAATTGCGGCGTGCGCGTGTCGAGGAACGTCACGGCCTGGGAATTGAAGACCCGCCGGCGAGTCGCGACGGTCCAGCCTCTAAAGTACATGGCCAACTGACCGGCACGCTGTTGCGCCGGGCTGGGCCAGCCGGTGCTATCGAACACCCAGCCGGCTTGCACCGCCTGGCCATCGACCGACACGGGGCTGTCGGGCTGGCCGGGCCAGGCCGGCGCAACCACCCCCTGCCGAAAGGTGACGTTGGCATGCCGCCCTAGCTCTTGGCGCGCGAATTGGTTTAGGTCGGCGCCGCGGACCAGCTCGAAGCGGCAGCCGGGCAGGGCGCTGGTGAGCGTGTGGCTGTGACTCGCGACATGGATGTGGCTCCAGGCCTGGCTGACGATTGGGTCGAATAGCGTCGGATGCTCGGTCCAATAGCTCCACAAGCGTTGATCGAGGGCGTCCGGGCGGCGGTCGACGATGAGGATTTTTGCGCCGCACAACGGGCTGCGGACCAGTTGGCAGGCCAGGCTCAGGCCGGCCAGCCCACCCCCGGCTATTACAAAGTCGTAGGTGTCCATCGTCGGTGATGGCGCCGCCAGATGCCGGGCAGCAAGCTCAGCTTGTTCAGCGCGTTCACATGCGCTCGGCGGTGAAACACGTCGTAATTGTGCGCCTCAATATCAGTCAGGATGGCGCTGTAGAGCTCGGCGGCGGCGGCGATGGCCAGGCGTCCGTCGGGGGCCAGCAGCTCGATCCCCGGCCAGGCCTCGGCATAGAGTTGGCGGTTGCGCTCAATCTGAAACTGCATGAAGGCTCGCCAACGATCGTCCACGCGCCCGGCCGCCAGGTCCGTCTGGGCGAGGTCGAACTGCTTTAATTCTTCCTGCGGCAAGTACGTGCGTCCCGCGCGCCAGTCCTCGCCTACGTCGCGCAGGATGTTGGTGACCTGGAGTGCGACGCCGAGCTTGACGGCATACGGAAGCGCGGCTTCGCTGTTGTAGCCAATGATGTGCATGCACATCAACCCCACGGTCGAGGCCACGCCATAGGCATAGTTCGCCAGGTCATCAAAGGTCGCCAGCGGCTGTGGCTTAATATCTTGCGCGACGCCATCGAGCAGCTGCTCAACGTAGCGTTGGGGAATGCTATAGCGCCGGCGCGTGTCGGCCCAGGCCAGCAGAATGGGTTCGGCGGACGCCGCTTCGGGGGCGAACACCTTAGCGCGCCACGCTTGTAGCGCCGCTCGCGCGCACTCACCCGGCTGTTGGTCCACCAGGTCGTCGCTGACGCGGCAGATCGTGTAGAGGGTGCGGACCGCCCGGCGCTTGGCGCCCGGCAGCAGCGAACTGGCCAGGTGGAACGATTTACTGTGCAGGGACGATAGCGTTTCGCACACCGTGTAGGCTTGCTTGAGATGATCATTCCAGCACAGTGGGATCCGAAGCTTGGAATTCACGTGACTTGAAGTCGCGGCC
>JADMIO011200114.1_pt1 | contig 65090 bp, 59 predicted proteins | sample 8958161 | NCBI WGS metagenome assembly JADMIO01 (sample SAMN16585339, study PRJNA669376) | soil metagenome | isolation source: Crop rotation soil | place: USA: Cullars Rotation, Alabama | collected 2011
CGCGACAACTTGTCCACGTGGAATTCTAAGCTTAGGATCCCAATGTGCTGGAAAGCTGGCATTCAGGATGGCTACAACCTGGCGTGGAAACTGGCCATGTGCCTGCGCGGAAAGATGAGCGCTGCTACCCTGGAGAGCTACAACGAAGAGCGCGTGGCAAATGCCAGGCGACTGCTTGAGACAACCGACAGGCTTTTCAGTTTCGGCGCGAGCGAAGAGTGGTTCATAGCCTACGTGCGCACGCACATCTTTCCATACGTGGCTAATTTCGCTCTGCAGTTCGACACGGTCAGGAAATTCATCTTCCCGCTCATCTCTCAAATAGGCATCACCTACCGCGAGTCCTCTTTAAGCAAGCACGATGGTGACGAAGAGTTTGAAGTTAAGGCCGGAGACAGGATGCCCTACTTTAAGATTGACGGGGCGAGTATTTATGACAGGCTGCATGCGCCCAAGTTTCATCTGCTCATTTTCTCAAACAGTGAGAGCATATATCAGGAGCTGCAGGCGGAGATGGAAAAGGATTACTCCGATTGGATTGATTTCAACCTCATTCAGCTTGAGCCGCAGGTGTCCGAGATATTCGGCGCGAGCGAGCCCTTCTGTTTGCTGCTCAGGCCAGACAACTACATAGGCTTTATCTCGCCCGCGACTTCTGTGGAAGAGATGAGCGCCTACCTGCGTGAAGTCATCACGGGCTCATAGCCCTCTCGCGGCATCCTGTTATGAGAAAAGTTCTGATAATCGGCGCGGGCGGAGCCGGTAAATCAACTCTGGCCAATCGTCTGGGCGCGCTCCTTAAGCTTGAGGTCCTGCATCTGGATAAGCTCTACTGGCAGGCCGGATGGATTGAGCCGCCGAAAGCCGAATGGCTGAAGACGGTCGAAGAGCTGCTCAAACGTGACGCGTGGATAATGGACGGCAACTACTCCGGCACTCTGGATGTAAGATTCAGGGCTTGCGACACGGTTATTTTCCTGGACATGCCTCGCACCGTCTGTCTCTGGCGCGTGTTGAAGCGAGCATTGATGTACAGGAATAGAGCCAGGCCAGACATGGCGTCGGGTTGCAACGAGAGGCTGACCCTGGAGTTTGTCCTGTGGATATGGAATTACCCTAAGAGGACGCGATTGAAAATCGTCAGGATGCTGGAATCGAATGCTGAAGCGAAGCGCGTCGTCTGGCTGCGTTCTCAAGCGGACGTAGAGAGATTCCTAGCAGAGCAAAGCAGTGCATAGCTCAGCCTCGCGCCTCAATAGTATGACTCCGGTGATTAAAATTTAACCCCTTCCGCCCTCATCCTTTTATTTGAACGAATGGGACTCGGTGGTAGAATGCTCTCCAAGCTCCCCAGGAAAAGGTGGGTCTGCGCGGTATTACTGGAGACAAGCCATGAAAACTCTCTTACTCTTCCTGTTTCTCTTGTTGCTCCTCTCGCCTATCCTTTGCGGCGCTCAATCGGGAGACGGCTCTGCCGTGTCCGTCATCAGTTTCAAGTGGGCCAGGACACGGCAGACGCTGGAGAAGCTTGACCCGACCGGCGTGAGCCCGCAAAGGCTTGTGTTTGCGGGCAACAAAAACTTCGAGCGAAACTCCAGGATTAACGCCCCCGTAGGGTCCAGAGACCCTTACGAGGACACGGTTGATGGTCGCGCAGCGGCACTTGAAAAGAGCGTGCAGCAGGCCCGCGCACCGCAGCCCAAGACCATAGACGGTTTCGAGTACAGGGCCAAAATTCAGAACACCAGCCAGAAGGTGATTCAGATTGTGTTCTGGGAGTATCAATTCACGGAGGCGTCGAACCCTGCGGCCCAAACCAGACGCCAGTTCCTTTGCGCCGTCAATATCAAGCCCGACAAGGACAAGGAGCTGCTGGCCTTCAGCCTCTCAGGCCCTTCGGACGTGATAAGCGTCGCTAGCCTGGGGAACAAGCCCGCGAATCTTTTCAATGAGAAGGTTGTAATCAATCGCCTGGAATACGCGGACGGCACCATCTGGCAGCGCAAGGACTGGAACTTCGCGGAGATAAGCGCGGGCTTCCAACGCGCACTCAGCACGCCCTGGGGCGCAGAGATGTGCAGGGGTCTTTGAAGACTTAACAACTATTTGAGAAGTCCCGTAAGGGGCGACGCGGTAATAGCCCAGCCATTTATGGCTGGGCTATTTTCATCTAGTCCCTGCGGGACAAGATAGAGAGTTTTAAGAACTGCTCTGTCTCTTAACGACGCGCCCGCCCTTCATCACGAAGACGACATTTTGAAGAAGCGTTATGTCTTTTGTGGGGTCGCCGCGAACCGCTATGAGGTCGGCGAAGCGTCCCGTGCTGATTTCGCCCACCTGCTCTTCCATCCCAAGCAGGCTTGCAGCATACAGGGTGGCCGCGCGTAGTGCTTCGGCAGGAGTCAGCCCGGCTTTGACCAGCCATTCAAGCTCGCGTGCGTTCGAGCCGTGCAAGCCTGCCACAGCATCCGAGCCGTTAACGAGCCGCACGCCAGCTTTATGAGCACGTCGCGCTGTCTCTATATTTCGCGCGCGAAGCTGCTCAAAGAACTCCCACGTCCCTTCATCGAAATCGAACTGCGAGCGGTGCGCAAGATAATGCGTGGGCAGGTAGAGCGTGGGCACGAGCGCCGTGTGATGCTCAACCATGAGGCGAATCCCCTCGTCGTCTATAAACGTGCCGTGCTCTATGGACGCGCAGCCGCCTCTGACCGCTGCCTTAATCGCCACGGCTTCGTGCGCGTGCACGGCCACGCGCAGGCCCGCGCGTGCGGCCTCGTCCACAGCCGCGCGTATCTCCGCCTCGCTGAAGTAGGGCGAGCCCTCTTCGTCCACGCCCTCGAAAATCTTTATGACGTCCGCGCCCTCGCGTATGCGCTCGCGCACAAAGTCTCGGATTATCTTTTCTCTGGCGGGCTGGCCGCTCGTGCCGTAAAGCTCGTCGGGCATGAGCGGCAATCCAGAAACTTTCATACGCGGCCCTGCGACTTCTCCACGATTGATGGCATCGCGCAGCTTTATATCGACTTGATAAGTTGCCCCCAGGTTGCGAATCGTGGTGAAGCCGGCCTCAAGCGTGCGTCGCGCATTATCGGCAGCGTAGCGCGTGGTGACGGCTACGGATGCATCGCCCTTGCTTCCGAAGTGGCCCGTCTCGTCGAAGTGATAAGTGATATGCGTGTGTGCGTCTATCAGGCCGGGCAGCAGCGTCACGTCGCCCAGGTTGATGGTTTCGGTTCCTGCCGGAATGGAAAGGTTCTGGCCCGCGCTGGCTATCCTGTCGCCCTCTATGATGACGACGGCGTTCTCAATCACCTTTCCCTGCCGAACATCCAGCATCCGCGCCGCGCGCAAGGCAAGGCGCTTTGCGCCCGCCTGCTGCAATTTCGAAGCCCCGCCCGGCTGCGTGAACAACGCGGCAATAAACAGCAGCGCCGTCAGAAGAACCCGCACACGCCCACTCCGCATCATGCCTTTCCCCTCGGTTCGCTTCATAGCCTTGGACGCCAGCCTGCTATCCTTGCGTCTACTCTGAGCAATAACTTATACCGCACACCAATAGCTCGACGCCAAGTGAGCGGGCGCGTCTTTCAGGGTGTTGTTAGGGTGCTGCGCGTTTACTGCTTGTGGTTCCGGTCCAACTTTAGCTTAGGCGCTCGGCTTAGTTCTTCTTGATACTCTGTATTCAGAAGGCTTCTTGCGTCCGACCATCTGCGCCTCGTTGGACTCCCTGCCAAATTGCGCTATGACCTGGTCTCTCATTCCCAATGTAAGGTTATGAAAGCTCCATTCGGCGGCGACCGCTTCATCGCGTGCGGCGGCTGCCGCCGCCGCGGCCTGCGATTCTCTGGTCTGTGCCATGACCATAGCCGCTTTGGCAGAATCCAGCGCCGAGGTTGCGTAGGCAGTATTGGGCGGAGCGTAAGTAGTAACGGTCTTGAGCGCTGCGAGGCTCTCTTCGTCTGCGGCGAGGGTTTGCGGTCTGATACGTTTGGTTTCGTCTTTAGCCATTCTCGTGGGTTCTCCTGGATGTGAAGATTAAGGAATAAGTCCAAATGGCGCGGCGTGGATTCTATGCGAGGCAAAGCGGCGGACGCAACAACAAAATTTCCCTCTCCTGTTAACAACTCTAGCGCAACTCCTTTGAGAGTAGGCCAAAACCTCTTGAGGGTAAGACATACTTTCGTGAGGTTAAGGCTTACCCTTGCGAGGGTATGGCATGCGCTGGCGAAGGTACAAAGTGCGCTTCACAGGGTAAAGAGAACCCAGGGGCGGGCGGGGGCTACGCGGGCAAGCGCGTGGCAAAAGTTTGCGTGCGCGGGGGCTAAGCGAGAGGCCAGCCGCCGTGCGCTTCTATGGTTGCGTCAATCTCTGTCATGAGCCTGATGGTACTTGCGAGCGCGGCAATGATGCGGCGGTAGTGTGTGAGGTCGTCGTAAGTGAGCTTGCGCCCCTTCCGGTCCTTGAGCCACGCGTGACGGGAGTTTGAGCTGTCCTGCAAACTATTTTAGAGCAGTTTAAGAAAACGCGCCACAATCGTTGCTCTGCAAAAGGCAGACATATCTTCGACTGACAAAAGCTTCAGCCCAGACGAAGATAACTTCATGGCTGATGAGGCCCAAACATAACCCGTGCTCAAGACCATCCTTGAGCGGATAGATGCTCTGGACAGTAAAATAGAGAAAAGATTCTCTGCTATCGAGGGACGCCTCACTCGCATAGAGATTCGTCTGGATAAAATCGAATCCATAGCCCTTGAAGCCAGAGCTACGGCCAACGAGATACAACTGGACCTCAAGCACCTGAGTGAACAGTTAAATCTTCATGCCAAAGAACCCGCCTAGGCTCTCTTTTTGAAGAACCTCTCTGAAAAGAATCAGGTAGTATAGTCAAGTTTACCTCCGCTGCGTTCCTCCGAGTCCGCAGCGGTGAATCCCAACTTTCCCTGTGTTATCATCCTCCCGCGATGGCAAATGGTTCCTCCATCACGCTCGAAACGCCCGTCATCTCGCTCTACAGGTTCGGCATCCCTCGCTTGGGGCAGACTACTGCGCGCAAGCTTGCGTTGGCGCTTGCGACCGTCGCGGGGAAGCAGGACGCTGGCGAGGCTACGGTCGAAGACCTCTTGAACTACCTGCCCATGCGGTACGAAGACCGCTCGAACATGGGACGCATCTCGGAGCTGAGTCACGGGATGGAGGCTTCGCTTGAGCTTTACGTGAGGGTCGCGGGCGGCTTTCAGGTCGGGCGCAATCGCTCTCCGAAACAGCCCAAGCTTTACATCTTCGAGATTACGGCTTCGGACCCTGAGCGCACGGGCAAGCCCGTCGTCGTCTGGTGGTTTGTCTCTGGCCGAGCCGCGGAGCGCATCATGGCTTACAACCGCCAGCGCTTCACACGCGGGAGCCGCTTCATAGCCTTCGGGCAGTGGGAATGGGACCCGCGCCGCAACACCTTCGCTCTGAGATTGAACAAGCCGGACGAGCTGGAGATGCTGCCGGGCACATGGACGCCGCCCGAAGTAGGGCTGCTGCGGCTGGCGGAAGAGGTGGAAACGTCGAAGGGAATAAATGTAAAGGAGCAAGGCGCAGTGACGCGCGACGAAGAGGATGAGAGTGATTTAAGCGATGCTCTTGACGAAGAGGAAGCTGTTGATGACGACCCTGCGCTCGCGGCTATTCACGTAGGGCGGCGCGTTCCTGTCTATCGAAAGCTTGGAGAGTTTCGCACCAAGCGCTTGCGAGAGATTATGCACGCCGTCTTCACGCGTCTTGATGACGACTCGATTGAAGAGACGCTGCCCGCGGATTTAATCTCGCGCCAGAAATTGATAGCCCGCGCCCCTGCCCTGCGCCGCATACACTTTCCCACGGATGACGTGCCGCTCGCGGATTACGAGCGCGCACGCTCGCCCGCGCATCTGCGCCTCATCTTCGAAGAGTTCTTCTGGGTCGCCGTGGCCCTGGGGATTCGTCGCGGCGAGCGCGTCAAAGAATCCAAAGGCGCGGTCATAGAGATTACCGAAAGCATACGCGAGAGGGTGGCTTCCGTGCTTCCCTTCGAATTGACGGGCGCGCAAAGCCGCGCCATAGAGCGTATCTTCGCCGACATGCAATCGGACGCTCCGATGAACCGCTTGCTTCAGGGCGACGTGGGAAGCGGCAAGACCATAGTCGCTTTGCAGGCCATGCTGGCCGCCATGGAGAACGGCTATCAGACGGCTCTCATGGTCCCTACGGAAATCCTTGCCGAGCAGCACGCGCGCAACGTCAAGCGAATCCTTGCGCGCACACCCTTCCGCGTGGAGCTTTTAACGGGCAGCCTGCGCGCGGCGGAAAAGCGAAAGCTTCATCAAGCAATCGCCGCGGGCGAAGTTCACGCGGCCATTGGCACGCACGCGCTGATTCAGGAGGCCGTGGAGTTCTACAAACTGGGACTCGTGGTGATTGACGAGCAGCATCGCTTCGGCGTGCTTCAACGCGCGGAGATTCGAGCGCGCGGCTTCAACCCTGACGTGCTGGTGATGACGGCGACGCCCATCCCGCGCTCTCTAGCCATGACTGTCTACGGCGACCTGGACGTGTCCGTGATTGACGAGCTTCCGCCCGGGCGCACGCCCATAAGGACGGTTGCGCTAGGCGAAGACAAACGCCAGCTCGTCTACAAAGGCATAGAGCGAGACGTGCGCGCTGGCCGTCAGGTCTACGTTGTCTACCCGCTTGTGGAAGAGTCTGAGAAGATGGACTTGAAGGATGCCACGCGCATGTACGAGCACCTGCGCGACCGCGTCTTCCCGCACTTCGTGGTCGGCCTCATACACGGCAAGATGAAGCCCGCCGAGAAGGACGAGGTCATGCGCCGCTTCGTCTCTGGCGAGATTCAGATTCTGGTTGCGACCACTGTCGTAGAGGTCGGCGTCGATGTGCCGAATGCATCGCTCATGATAATCGAGCACGCCGAGCGCTTCGGCCTCTCGCAGCTACACCAGCTACGCGGTAGAGTCGGACGCGGCGCAGAGCAGAGCGCCTGCGTGCTTATGACCTCAGACAAGCAGACCAACATCGCGCGCGAGCGATTAGGGATAATGGAAGAGACTTCCGACGGCTTTCGCATCGCCGAGAAGGATTTGGAGCTGCGCGGGCCGGGCGAAGTCATGGGAACTCGTCAGTCCGGCGTTCCAACCTTCCGTGTAGGCAACCTAGTGCGCGACGTGCTCATACTCGAAGAAGCGCGCCGTGAGGCAGATTATTATCTTTCGGCCAAGCGCCGCACACGCGAGACCTCTCAGCTCATAGAGCGCGTCCGCGCAGACGCACGCTTCGGCCTTGCCGTTATCGGTTAAAGACAAAAGCTCAGATTCCAGGTCCTCTGTCCCAAGTCTTAAAGCTCTCACTGCTCAGCCTGCTTTTAACTGAAAACTAAAAACTGTAAACTGAAAACTCTTATGCGTATCATCAGCGGGAAATATCGCGGGAGAAATTTGCGCAGCCCGCCGTCCATGCAGGTGCGCCCGACTTCAGACCGCTTGCGTGAGACGCTCTTCAACATCCTCGCGCCGCGCATAGAAGAGGCCAGATTTTTGGACCTCTGCGCGGGCTCGGGCGCGGTCGGCATAGAGGCTCTTTCGCGCGGCGCGGCATTTGTTACTTTCGTTGACCGCTCTCGCAAGATGTGCGGGCTGGTTGAATCGAACCTGGACCTCTGCGGCGTGCCCGAAGATGAAACCGAAGTTGTGCAGGCGGAAGCAGCGGAGTACCTTCGCCGCGTACAGTCAAAGGGGGCGAAGCGCTGGGACATAGCCTTCTTCGACCCGCCCTACGCGATTGATTACGCGCCCGCGCTGCACCTCTTCGGCACGGGGGAATTTTTGGACGCGGACAACGGGCTGCTCATAGTAGAGCATCACCATAAGAAAGAGCTGTTGGATGAAGTAGGCATCTTGCGCCGCTGGCGCACGCTCAAGCAGGGCGACTCGTGCCTCAGTTTTTACGAAGGGAAATAGAAAGGCAGTAGTCAGAATCCGAGAAGTCAGAAGTCGGAATAAGAGACGGTTTGCAGCTTTTCATTCTGACTCCTGAGTTCTGAGTTCTGAATTCTTGATTATGCTTGTTCTTGGAATCGAAAGCTCCTGTGACGAGACCGCTGCGGCGATTGTGCGCGGGGGGCGCGAGATGGTCTCAAGCGTCATCTCGTCGCAGGTGGACATACATAAACGCTTCGGCGGCGTCGTGCCGGAGTTGGCTTCGCGCGAGCATCTGGACAAGATTGTGCCCGTGGTGGATGAAGCCTTCGCGCGCGCCGGAGGCGTGAAGAAGACGGAGATTGACGGCATAGCGGTCACGGCTGGTCCAGGTCTTGTGGGCTCGCTCCTGGTCGGCGTCTCATACGCGAAGGCCATGGCCTTTGCTCTCAATAAACCGCTGGTCGGCGTCAATCACATAGAGGGCCACATCTTCTCCGTGGTCTTCGAGAATCCGCCCGTAGAGTATCCGGCGCTCGCGTTGGTCGTCTCCGGCGGGCACACCAATCTTTTTCACGTTCCCGCGCCTGGCAAGTACAAGGTCGTGGCGCGCACGCGCGATGATGCCGCGGGCGAGGCTTTCGACAAGGTGGCGAAGATGCTGGGCCTTGGATATCCGGGTGGACCAATCATAGAGCGGCTCGCGCGCGAAGGTAATCCGAAGAGCGTACACTTCAGCATTCCGCGCATGGGAGACGGGCGTCCAGACTTCAGCTTCAGCGGATTGAAGACTGCCGTCTCAAAGCACGTGCGCGAGACCGCGCTTCGGCCCGTAGCGGCGGGCGAAGAACCTTCGCAGGCCATAAAGGATTTGGCCGCGAGCTTTCAGTCTGTCGTCGTGCGCTCGCTCGTGGGGACTATGGAGCGCCTTGCGGAAGAGCTTAATCCGCGCACGTTGATTGTGGCGGGCGGCGTGGCCTGCAACGGCGCGCTGCGCGAAGAGTCGCGCGCGGCTGCAATTCGCCTTAGTGTTCCTGTCTACTTTCCTTCGCCGCATCTCTCCACGGACAACGCGGCCATGATTGCAGCAGCCGGAACCGTCAAGCTTGAAGCGGGCGAGCGCGCTCCGCTTGACCTCAACGCGGACGTCAACCTGCGGCTTCAAAATCTGGAGGTCGAAGACGAAACGCTCCGCCGACAGGGCGTTCATTACAGGCTATGAAAGCTTGCGCGGGAAGACAGACATCACCGCTTTAATCGTTTCACATTAAGTTGCTACATCCGGGCAATATCACAACAGTCCCCTGCCGACACGAGCTTAATTGGCTTTCTGCTGCTGCACGCCTTGCTCGTCTAGTATGAGATAAAAGGGCTGAAGACCCAACCGCGCATTGAATCGTTGTAGAGTTGTACTTGTGTCCAGTCGGAGGTGACGCCGTTCCATGTACTGAGGTTAGACGACTTTCCGATGACCCATAGCTTCTGCCCCTTTGTGATTTTCGTTAGTGGGCGAGCACTGAGGTCAGGTGCGCTACGGACGAAAACATTCGTGTCGTTGCAGTAGGCTAGGCGTGACCCTGTAGGCGGGATAATACTTGGCGTCGCCATAGGTCTAGCTACTTTCATCTCTCGCAGTAACGCGTCTGCATTACGACTCGCTTCCGGATCAATCGTTTGGTCATAAGCTGCTTGAAGGTCGGAGATAGCTCCCTGCCTGTCGCCGGATTTCATACGGGCATAGCCACGCTGGTACATAGCAGCGTAGTGGTTGGGGCTAATTTCAAGGGCTTTGTTGAAATCTGCTATGGCCGAACTGAAGTTGCTTTGATCAACATAGACTACGCCGCGAGAATAATAGCCATCGGCATTATCGGGTTGAAGTGAGATAACTTGATTGTAATCTGACAAGGCCCGGTCAGGAGAGCTTTGGGCGTAATAGACATCACCGCGTTTCAAATATGCCTCTGCATAATCGTTCTTGAGTTTGATCGCTTGATCATAGTCTGAGATGGCATGATTACGGTCTTTCTTACTATCGTATGAGCGCCCTCGCTCGTAGAAAGCCTCAGCAAAGTCCGGTTTGAGTTGGATGGCCTCATCATACTCCTTTATCGCCTTGTCGTATTCTTCCGCAGCCATATAAGCTTGCCCCTTTGTCAGATGACTAAAGGCATTCTGAGTATTGTTCTTTTCCTGCTGCTTCTTCTGATTTGAGTACTGGCTGTAGAAGATGAAGCTTAAGAAGATTAAGAGAAGAGCGAGGACGGCTGCGATGGTGATACGAGTCGTCCGTCTTTGCCGCCTTACTCCCTGAGCAATGCTTTCATCAATGAAAGTTTTCTCCGCATCACTTAACACGCCTTCGTGCACTTTGCGTCTTTCTTTAGCTTCCGCTAGCGGCAGACCGACTAGCAAAGCCTTCTGTTGTCGCCCGGTGCTCTCCCATGTGACAAGGCTTGAACGTAAGGATTGCCGCCAGAGTAGAAACTCCTTATCCGCGTCGAGCCATGTTCGCAATCGCTTCCATTCGCGTATGAGAGATTCCGACACGGGTTCTACTGTGATGTCCGAACCGGCTTTTCCGTTCGAGCCGCTTTCTTCCTGCCGAATAAGAACCAGTCGGGCTTTCTCCCACTCTCTAACGACCTCCTGTTCCGCCGGAAACAGTTCGCTGAGCTTAATGCGCTGGCGCGTATCTTCGCCTCCTTCTTCGGGGCGCGCCAGGCGGACGAGGCGTGTAAAGAGCTTGCGGGTTGCTTCCTGCTGCTCCACGGTGAGGCGCGCATAGGTGGCCTCGGCAAGTTTGACCTGGTCGCTAGCGACTTCTTGTGCGCTGCTGGTCGCTTGCGGTTGTTCCCACGGGACAGGACGATTGTCCACCCACTCAACGAACATCTCATAGCTATGCGGGAGCGATAGACGTCCTCCGCTTTGTTCTATCAGGACAGCGACGTTCTCGCCATAGGCATAGCTCGGCGCATGTTGAATCTGCACCTCGTCGAAGTAATTGGTTAGATTGCATACGGGAAGGTCGTAAACCTCTTCAAAGAGTCTTTCAAACAGCGGTTGGTAGCCGGGTATATCATTTCCTTCGTCCCCTAGCCGCCAGCTATCCCGCAGTCTAGGTTCGGTCGCCTCTATGCGCGACGGGAGCGGAAAGACTATTAGTGGTCGCAGGTCGTCAGACTGCCTGCGGTATTTGGTCGCACGCCGCACCAGTTCTTGTACACCGAGCAGGCTCTGCCGGTTCGGCGTAAAGACAACAACGAGCTTTTCGGGTAACAGCATCGTACAGATGCCGCTGATGTCCGTGATGCCCGTGCGGGAATCTATAATGACGTATCGGTAGCGTTCGGCCAGGTATTCGGCAAGCGAGCGAATTAACCATGGCGAGCGATTATATAAAGCCTCCCATTGAAACTTACTGACGCGCTCGGCGTACCTGTTGTTAAAGCAACCGGCCTTCATCATGTAAAGCGAGGGCACGTCGGTCATCAGAATGAATTGTTCGGGATTAACTGCTTCAATCGCAGCGTATGCCGCCTCTTCATCCTGTAGCTCCTGATTACTATCGCCTGTGGTCTCTGTACTTCGTGACTGACTCTGGCGTGTTCTCTCATCCAGCTTCTCGAAGAGATCAATGAGGCCGGGATGTAGCTCAAGCTTCTGCTCGTACTCACGAGAAGGAACGTAAGAAAGCGCAGTCGCGTCGCTCTTTCTGGCAAAGGCATACTGGCTGACTTTGCCACCCAAACTGTTCTTGAACTTGTTGTGGAAAAAGCGGTGTAGGCCGGGTGCTTCCAAGTCCCAATCTATGATGAGGACGCCTTTACCTTCGGATAATGATTGACGTTGCGCCAGCAGACAGGCGATGTTGGAGAGAGCCATCGAACGTCCTGTCCCACCCTTGTACGAGTAGAAGGTTATTACCTGACCCGGCGCATCGCCCGACATCACTGGCCTCCCTCTCGTAGCACAAAAGGCGTCGGCGGACTGGTCGTCTTCACGCGCCAGGGCTTTATTTGCTGCTCGTCGGGCAGTTCAAAGGTGTGACAGTCCGTGCAGGTGTCAACCCCCGCGTCCTCAAATTTTTTGAATTGCTCGTAGATGTACTTGGCGATCTTATTAATCTTTTCGACATATTCCTGATTGGCGCTGATGTCCGGGCTGGCTGTGGAAAACTTTGAAAAATCGCAGAAGTGAATGTGGTCTCTAATCTTCTCCGGGAGGTCATCCTTCTCGCCGCGTAGGATGATCGGGATGATGAGACCGCATCCTCTTGCCGCCTCCGCGCCCAACAGGGTGAGACGTCTCTCTTCCAGCATCTCCATCGCCGTATATTCGCGCAAGCAGTAGGTGTGACGATCATACTTTGGAACATAGACGACGATCATACAGACGCTGCGACAGATGGCTTCGGCCAGCCTTTCGTTGAAACGACTTCCAGGACTAAGCCCCTCTTCGTCTATGTACGGCTCCTTCTCGAAGTATGGCTCAAGATAAGAGCCCAGAGCTTTTTTGAGTTCCTCTAAGAAGCTTTTGACTAGCTCGTGCTTGCCGTGAACGTGACTAATGAAACAAGGATAGTCGAAGGGCATCGCGATTATTCCTCCATCCGCGGAGATTTTAAGCATAACAAGAATGAACTATCGTTATGCTCGAAGTGAAGAACAGGAAAAGAGCCATGACCCGTCTCGCGCGGGTGAGGATTCCAAAATCCTATGAAAGTTTTTGTCGAACCGAGAAGCTTATCTGAAGCATTCAGCAGCTACCATTAGGCTTCACAGAACAATGCTTTTCAAGATTGTAATACAATTCCATGATAGCTTGAGGATGTCAATAGGTTTCATCACAAAAAAAGTATGAGGAAGCAATTTGCTCCCTCAGGCGTAATGATGAGAAAAGTAGAGCCGCCTTGGCTCGTCAGGCGGCTCTCTCTCTAGGCCATTATCTTGTAGAGGCTCGAAATTTCGAGCTTCTCTAAGCAAGCCGGGTTGCAGGTGTTTCGGATATAACTTCCAGCACGCGCAGCTTTTTATCTGCCTCGATTCTTTCTACCGCCTCTGGAAGCTGTCTTTCGCGCTCCGGCCTTCGACCTTCCGGCGCTACGCTTTGCGCCGCCGCTGCTCTTCTTGGCTGCGCTTTTGCGTGCGCCGCCCTTACCGCTCTTTGACTTGGTCGTTGAAGATGAAGACGAAGCTTTGCGCGTGGACGCAGAAGCTTTACCCGAAGCTGCGGAAGCTATGCGCGAGGCCGCGCGCGTGGCTGTGCGGGTGGTCTTCTCTGCAGCCTTGGCCGAGCGGTTGGCGACTCGACCGGCGGCGCGCGTCTGCTTGCGCACCACTTTCGTGTTCTCGCTGGCGGCTTTGTTCACAGCCTCTCTGACACTTTTCGTTGAGCCGCCTCTGCGCCTGTTGCGCGAAGAACCGCTCGGGCGGATTACGTCCGCAGCCGCGGGGCTCACCATGCTGACCATGTTGGCCGCCGATTCCATCATGCCCGTCGCTACGTTCGAAGCCTGGTCTATAACTTCGCCCGCCACATTCGATGCCTGATTGAAAGCTTTCCCAGCAACCTCCATGGTGGCGTCAACTGGCCCACGCGCGCCCCGTCCTTTTCTACTAGCCATAGCGTCTCTCTCCTTCTCCTTTCTGATTTTATGTGCCGCTTGTGCTGTACACTTCTTCGCCTTTGATGTCACAGGCGCTTCAGCTTACTGTAAATCAGACTAACGTGGAAGAGCTTTATAATAGAGCCGCCTTACTTTCTAGAGGTAAAGCGGCTCTAGTTGCCGGCGGGCATGCGAGGCGATGCTCAACCAGGAGCACCTATGCCATTACCGGCGATTGCGTGCCACGGCGGTCGCTTCCGTTCGCATGGAGATGTTCTTGGCAAACTTTATGGGATTCTTTTCGTCAAGGTCAATATTGATGACATCCCCCTCGCGCACTTCCTTTATGGAAATGCTCTGGCCCTCTCGGGTCACGCGAGTCTTCTCCGGGTCAATGCCTATGACGTGCTCCACGCCCGTCTGCGCTATGACGGAGACGTGCGCGTCCGTTATCTCGACCACCCTGGCGTTCAACAGCCGCGTGTCCGTGTCCTTGTTGTCATCGCCGTTAAGAGCCGCCTTCGCGTTTATAGAAACAAGCATGAGCATCATGCTCATGAAGAAAGCTGCGAGGTGTTGTCGTCTCATCTCTTATGCTCCCGCCCCTTTGATGTGCCACTCTGTGCAGAACTCTACCTGGTCTCCCGCATAAAGAAGTACGTGCAACCAATATGCCGGACCAAAGCGGCAGGCTACAAACTGCGGCTTTGAGCCTTATTTAAAGGGCGAAACGACGGATTGTTGTGAAAGGATTGCGCGCGTGCGGTGAACATTAATCGTGCAGCACGAGCCTCGCGCGCGGAGAAGATTTGTACGATTGCGAAACGGCAGGGAGGAGGGGAAAAGTAAAAAGGTAAAAGGCAAAAGTGAAGAGAGAGGCGAGCGCTCTTCTCTTCACTTTTGCCTTTTACCTTTTTACTTCTTCCTTCTTTAGCCGAAGATGTCGCGCACCTTGTCCATCAGGCCCTTGTCTTCAAGCTCGTGCGTCTCTATCTCTGCCAGTTGCTCAAGCAGTTTTCGCTGCTCGCGCGTCAGGGTCGTAGGCGTGACGACTGTGACGGAGACGAAGAGGTCGCCGCGACCGCGACCGCCGAGCACGGGCATCCCTTGTCCCTTGACGCGAAAGACCGTGCCGGTCTGCGTGCCCGCGGGAATTTTAAGCTCGTGCTGAGAGTCCAGCGTCTTGACATTGATGTTTGCGCCGAGCGCAGCCTGAGCGAAAGTGACGGGCACGGAAGAGTATAAGTTGCTTCCCTGCCGCTCAAAGTCTTCGTGCTCGGCTACGTGTATGACAACGTAAAGGTCACCGCTGCCGCCGCCCTGCGTTCCGGCTTCGCCCTCGCCAGCTATGCGCAGGCGCGAGCCCGTCTCGACGCCAGCGGGAATCTTGACCTCCATGCTCTTCTCGCGCTCGACGCGACCGGCCCCCTGGCAATTGTCGCAAGGCGTCTTGATAATCTTCCCCGTGCCGCGACAGGCTGAGCAGGTGCGAGCCACAGAGAAGAAGCCCTGCTGGTAACGCACCTGGCCTGCGCCGCCGCAGGTCTGGCAGGTCTCCGGCTGCGTGCCTGCCTTCGCTCCCGTGCCTTCGCACACCTCGCAGGTCTCAAGACGCGGGATGCGAAGCTGCGCCGTCAGGCCGTTCGCGGCATCCTCAAGACTAATCTCCAAATCGTAGCGCAGGTCTGCGCCGCGCTGTGCGGCTGTGCGACGAGTGCTGCCTGCGCGACCACCGAAGACATCGCCGAAGCCGAAGAGGTCTCCGAGGATGTCTTCTATGCCGCCGAAGCCTGGCGCGCCCCAGCCAGCGCCGCCCGCGCTTGACGATACTCCTGCGTGGCCGAAGCGGTCATAGCGACGCCGCTGCTCTCCATCGGAGAGTACGGAGTAGGCTTCCGCAGCCTCCTTGAACTTCTCTTCCGCCTCTTTGTTTCCCGGATTCTTGTCCGGGTGGTACTGCATGGCCAGGCGACGATACGCGGACTTAATCTCCTGGTCGTTGGCCGTTCGCATCACCCCTAAAATCTCGTAATAATCTCTCTTGCTGCTCATTCAAACCCTCAGTCTGTGTTCTCTAAAAATTTAAGCTTCCTATAAACCTTGCGGACTCTTCAACACTCAGCGGCCAGCTTTAACATAGAATGAAAGCTGACCGCTGATTCTCTAACCAAGGACTGAATTGTAGCACAAGCGTGCCTTTATTGCTTCCAGCCTCAGACGCCCATCGAATTCATCATCGCCATAGTTAGCTGGCTGGCCAACTGCTCCACGCCAAGGATGGCTCTCTCAATCTCCTCCGGGTTGTCGGACTGCACAGCCGATTGGCCCTCGCTCAAAGCGAGCTGCCCATCGCGCCGCTCGTCCGCCGAAAGCGAGGCAGAGAACTCAGTGAAGGAGCGCTGAGTGTTTCTGACCAGGCCTTCGAGCTTGTTGCGAAGCGCGATTACCTCTTTGATGCGGCGGTCAGTCTCGATTGAAGCTTCGGCCTCGCGTATGAGACGGTCAATCTCGTCTGGCGAAAGTCCCGAAGTCGGCGTGATGCGCATCTGCTGGTCTCGGCCCGTGGCCTTGTCCATAGCCGAAACGTTGACTATGCCGTTGGCGTCAACCTCGAAGCAGACTTCAATCTGCGGCACGCCGCGCGGCGCAGCGGGCAAGCCCACAAGCTCGAACTTGCCAAGGCTGCGATTGCCCTGCGCCACCTCGCGCTCGCCCTGCAGCACGTGAATCTCCACGCTTGACTGATTATCAACCACGGTCGTAAACGTCAAACTGTTCCTGAGAGGAATCGTAGAGTTGCGCTCAATGATTTTGGTGAAGAGACCGCCGCGCGTCTCAAGCCCTAGGCTTAGGGGCAGCACGTCAAGCAGGACTATGTCTTTGACGTCGCCCGTCAACACTCCGCCCTGAACGGCGGCTCCCATCGCCACCACTTCATCAGGATTGATTTCGGCGGACGCTTCCTTGCCGAAAATCTCCTTGACGGTGCGCGCGATGATGGGCGAGCGCGTCTGGCCGCCGACCAGAATAACTTTGTCTATATCCGTCGGCTGCAGCTTGGCATCCCAGAGCGCCTTCTGACAAGGCTCAATCGTCGCTTCCACAAGGTCTGCAATCAGGTGCTCGAACTGGTCGCGCGTCAAGGTCTTGTTGAAATGCTTGGGACCTGAAGCGTCTGCAGCTATGAACGGCAGGTTGATGTTCGTCTCCGTGACCGAAGACAGCTCGCACTTGGCGCGCTCCGCTGCTTCCTTCAGGCGTTGCAGAGCGAGGCGGTCTTGTCTTAAGTCAATCCCGGTCTCGTCCTTGAACTGGTCCGCCATCCAGTTGATAATGCGCTCGTCGAAATCCTCGCCGCCCAGGAAGGTGTTGCCCGAAGTCGAAAGCACTTCGAAGACACCGTCGTTCATCTCAAGGATGGAGATGTCGAAGGTTCCACCGCCGAGGTCGTAGACGGCTATGCGCTCGGACTCCTGACGGCCAAGGCCGTAGGCGAGCGCGGCTGCCGTAGGCTCGTTGATGATGCGCTCAATCTTGAGGCCCGCTATCTTGCCTGCGTCGCGTGTGGCCTGTCGCTGGGTGTCATCGAAGTAGGCGGGGACCGTGACGATGGCGTCCGTCACAGACTCTCCAAGAAAATCTTCCGCCGCGGCCTTCAGGCGCTGCAGCACGATGCCGGAAATCTCCGGCGGGCTGTAGACGCGCCCCTGCACGCGTATGCGCGCATCGCCGTTCTGCGAGTCAACAATCTCGAAGGGAGCGCTCTCTTTCATGCGCTGAACTTCGTCAGAGTTGTACTTGCGGCCAATCAAGCGTTTGACTGCGTAGACGGTGTTGGAGGCGTTGGTGACCGCCTGGCGCTTGGCTATCTGGCCTACGAGCCGCTCGCCTTTATCCGTGAAGCCGACAACGGTGGGCGTCGTGCGTCCACCCTCTTTATTCGGCACAATCTGCACCGCGCCGCCTTCCAGTACTGCCACACAGCAGTTTGTCGTTCCCAAATCTATTCCGATAACTTTGCCCATAGCATTTATTCCGTGGTGGTTTGAGTTAAGGGGTTTGAGCCGCCTTCTAGTTAAGACGGCTCTGATGATTTACTCCTGTTCGAAAGACAGGAGGGCGAGTGTAAAAGAGCCCTGGCGTTACTACCTTGTAGCGACCTTGACTACGGCGGGGCGTAAAAGCTTGTCGCCCAGTCGATAGCCGCGAACCAATTCCTGCATGACGGTGTCGGGTTCAAACTCTTCGGTCTGTTCCGTCACGACCGCTTCGTGCAGGTGCGGGTCGAACCTGTGGCCTACAGCCGCCACGGGCTCAACGCCCAAGCCTTCAAGAACGTCGTTGAGCTGTTTGTAAATCAGCTCTACGCCGTTCAGGAAATGGCGAAATTCTTCCGACTCGTTGGCTTTCATGGAAGCCTCTGCGTCCAAAGCGCGACGCAGATTATCAAGCACCGGAAGCAGCTTTCTGGCTACGTCTCCAACCATGCGGTTGTAGGCTTCGCCGCGCTCGCGCTCCGTCCGCTTGCGATAATTATCGAACTCTGCCTGGCGGCGCATGAGCCTGTCTTTCAAGTCTGCGCGCTCGGCTTCGACTCTCTTCAATTCCGAGCGCGTGGCTAGAAGCTCTGCCATCAGTGGGCCAGTCGCTTGAGGTGCAGGCTCATTGCCCTGCGCCGTGCGCCGTCCTTCTGAAGAGCCAGCCGCCGAAGCATTCGTGCCGGGATTAGTCTTGTTCTCGTCTTCACGCTCTTCGGGCATCTCGCCAGCGGGAGGGCCGCCCGCAACGTCCGCATCGTCTGCGCGCTCGCGGCCAGCCGAAGAGTCGCCCTCCGTGCCGCGGTCAATGCGCCGCTTCACTTCCGTCTCGTCCTCGTAGCTGGATTCCCGTCCAATATCTTCGGCTGAAGGCTCTGGCCCCTCGTCGGACGAAGCATCCAGACTGCCGGAAAGCCCTGCTTTCCGCTCGCTCTCTTCATCAAGAAAACGGACCGGAATCGTGCGGCTCCTGTGCTCTCCCTTTTGGTTTCTCATCATGGCTTGCTCTTTAACTTGTCTGTAAGGTTGCGTGCAAGATTGCATCTTGCGTGGACCTTCAGTTCCCTACGCTGTTCTCCTCCCATAGAATACGCTCTATGTGACGCGCCACGTAATTGACGACGGCCATCATGCGCGCGTATTCGATTCGCATGGGACCCACAACGCCGATTGCGCCCGCCGCAGCCTGCCCTGTCCCCAGCCTGTACGGCGCTGTAATCAGAGCACAATCCTGCATGGAACGCGCAACGTGTTCCCGTCCTATGACAACCTGAACATCACGGCCCGCGGCCTGCGGGTCGCGCGCCACGCACTCGTTCAGGATTTTAACGAGCCGCGATTTCTCTTCGAAAGTACGGAAGAGCTCGTGCATCCTCTCCGCGTCCACGAAATCCGGCTTCATCAGAATGTTGGAAGCGCCGTCAACGAAGACCTCACCCGTTGCGGACTCTTCGCCTTCAAGGCTGCGCTCGCAGAGCAGTATGGCATTCTGTAGTAGCTTATCGTAGAGAGCCTTCTCCTGCCGCATCAGCTCCAGAATCTCCGCGCGTATAGCGGCCAGGCTCTTGCCGCCAAACTCCACGTTCAAGTAACGCGCCGTCCTGTCCAGCTCTTCCTGGCTGAGCACTTCATCAATATGCACTATCTTGTTCTGAATGATGTTGCTCGAAGAGACGAGTATGACCAGGATGCGGCTGTCCGCGAGCCGGACGAACTCTATGTGCTGAAGAATGTTCTCGGCCAGAGACGGCGAAACGACAATGCCAACGTTCGTGGAAAGCTCTGAAAGCAGGTGCGAGGTGCGCTCCATCAAACGGTCGGGCGCGCCCGCTTCGCCCCTCAGTCCACCGAGCAGCGAATCAATCGCCGCCAGGTCCGCCCTCGAAAGCTTTGCCTCACCGAGCATATGGTCAACGTAGAAGCGATAGCCTTTATCGGTCGGCACGCGCCCCGCAGAAGTGTGCGGCTGCTCCACCAGCCCAAGCTCTTCCAACTCGGCCATGACGTTGCGTATGGTGGCGGGGCTCAAGCCCGTGGCACGCGCGAACCTGTCCGAGATGGTGCGAGAGCCCACGGGGTCTCCTGTCACCAGATGCTCGTTGATAATGGCAGACAGTATGGCTTGCCCGCGCGAGTCGGGTGTCTCCATTTTCCGTAGATGCGTGCTTGAGTTGCGAGCGGCCATCGCGATTAGGATGTTTCGCGGGTGGAAGTAGGTGCTTAAATTTGTGGGAAACCCACCGCCTGCTCCTAAGAAATTCAATAGCATTGCTAATTCCGGCTTGTCAAGAAAACGAAGCCGGAGAGCGCCGTAGCATCGCGCAAGACGGGCGCGGCGGTGCCCGACCTTCAGGCAGTATAACCGATTATGAGCCAAGCGGCAAACATTGTTTTTACCAGGCGATAAATCAGCCCACCACGCCCTCTTGACCGACCTAATGCAAAGCCGTTCTTACATTTAAGCTGAGCGAACGCCTGTGGCGCGGCGGGAATCAGGCTCAAACCATTCTGGAGATAAGGTTTAACAGGTCGCCCTGGAAGCTATATCCTGGAGGTCGAACTATGCCTGGCGTCCATATCTTGTTATATCAACAGCTTAGGTGCCCTCTTTGAAAGTGGCATTGACGCGCCTCGCAGCCCGCCCGTAATATCAGGCCTAAGCCGGGCACACTGCTTCAACCTCTTTACAGAAGGTACCAGACCTCGGAGGCTTCAAAGCAAGACTAGCTCCTTCGCCGGATTCTCTTAGAAAACTGGCCGGTGGGCCTGGCTCAGGCCAAAAAATTAGCGCGCGACGACCGACTTGAAAATCTTTCTATGGCAGAGTCGCAGCAAAATCTGGGAGCGCTTTTCACGGACGCCTTCCGACAACTGGGCGGAAACCGTCCCGTGCCTGAAATAGAGGTGCGCTTCTACCCCTACGCAGGGCTTCATCATACGATTCGCATTCGGTCGGGCCGCGTCTACGTGCGGCTCTCGGATATTTGCCAGGACGCGCCGCAGAGCGTGCTGCGCTCGATAGCCTTCATGCTCGTCGCCAAGCTTCTCTCCAAGCGTGTGCCCGAAGTTCACCAGCGCGTTTACAGAGACTATGCCTGCTCGCCGCAGGTACTTCGTGCCTCTGACATCACGCGCAGGCGGCGTGGCCGCAAGATAATCTCTTCGGCGCGCGGTCGCTTCTACAATCTGGACAAGCTGTTCGACCGCCTGAACCGTCTCTACTTTGACGAGCGTCTGGAAAAGCCGGACTTGACCTGGTCGCAGCGGCGCACGCGTAGAATCTTAGGCCATCATGATTCCGTGCATGAAACCATCGTCATCAGTAAGACCTTGGATTCAAGGGATGTGCCCGAGTGGTTTGTCGAATATATTCTCTACCACGAGATGCTGCACATAAAGCACCCTGCGAGAATCATAGACGGTCGCCGCTACTATCACACAAACGCTTTCCGCTCGGACGAGCGCAGGTTCCCGCGTTACGAGGAGGCGCAGTTGTGGCTTGAGCGCATCGCAAGACTTTCGCGCAGCCAGCGTGCGGCGCGAGCGGCCTGACGGGAAATTAAATTGGAACTTTGAGACCACCTAAACGTTTCTGCCATAGGGACAGGTGGGCTCCTCCGAAAAGAGCGAACGAGACTGGCAAGAGACCAAGCTTTGGGTCCCTCCGAAGCACGTTTTTCAGCCGAGCCTCTTCGCTCTTTAGGTTTTACGAGTAATCGCTCACACTGATGAATTCTTGACACTCTCGGACAGCGCGTGTTAGCGTCCCTTCCGCTTTCAACTAAAACCAACAATCCTTCGTAGTGTTTCCGGTCTTTCGTGTTTTGTATAGCGCGACGGCCTTCGCTTACGGAGCGGATTCTTTCCGCGCACACCAACTTAAAAGGAGGCTATAGATGGGTGACAGCATCTTTAAGGGAGTGGAGATAGTAGGCACATCGGAGCAGAGCTTCAGCCATGCGATTGAAGTGGCCGTCACGCGCGCGCGCAAGACGCTTCATAATCTTTCGTGGTTCGTAGTCGAAGAGATGCGTGGCGGTCTTCAGCAGGGACGGCTTCAGTATCAGGCGACTTTGCGCGTCTTCTTCAAGCTGGACGAGATAGAAGACGCGTCAGGAGCCGGAGAGGGCAACGGCACTTGAGGCGCTTCTTCTTCAGGATGCGCACACCGCGTTGCGGCTGGACAAAGGCGGTGGCTGCCCGCTAGACTACGTGGTTTGCCAAAGGACGCGTATTCTCAACTATCACAGACAAGAGGATACGTGCGGCTCTCTGGACAAACGCTGAAACTTTATTCGATACGGAGAAATTGAAAAAGCTTTATGGCAATTCCTGCAACTCAGATTAGACGGGGCATGGTCATTCTTTTCGAGGGCAAGCTCTGCAAGGTTATTGAATTTCGTCATCACACGCCGGGTAATCTTCGCGCTATGGTTCAGACCAAGCTGCGCGACCTTCGCACAGGCTCCAGCTTCGAGCATCGATTCCGCTCTGCGGACACAATCGAGCGCGCCAACCTGGAACAGCACGAGATGGAGTATCTATACTCGGACGGCTCGCACCATCATTTCATGAACACGGAAAATTACGAGCAGGTCGAGCTGAGCGAAGATGATTTAGGCGACGCCGCACAGTGGCTCATGCCGGGCCTGAAGATTCAGGCAGAGTTTTACGAAGGCGCGCCCATAGGCATAGAGCTGCCGCCTTCCATGGAGCTTGCGGTGACGCAGACCGAACCGTCCTTGAAAGGCGCTACCGTTTCGAACGTCAACAAGCCCGCCACGCTTGAGAACGGCGTGACGATTCAGGTGCCGCCCTTCATCAGCGAAGGCGAGCGCATTCGCGTTGACCCGCGCGAAGGCCGCTACATCGAACGAGCGAAATAATGCAGTGACAGGTGATGAATGACGAGTGACAAGATAAAGACTTTTTCTCGTCACTCATCACTTGTCACTTGTCACTTATGTATCTTCTCTACAGCCTTCTTTTCACTCTTGGAATCCTGCTACTCACGCCGCGCTTTCTGCTGGACGCGTTTCGTCATGGAAAGTATGTGGCGGGATTGCGCGAGCGGTTGGGAAGGCTGCCCTCTATTGAAACGAAGGGTCATCCGGTCATCTGGCTTCACTGCGTTTCGGTGGGCGAGACCCAGGCGGCGCGGCCTCTGGCGCAAGCCATCCTGCAACAGCTCCCCGATTACAAACTTGTAGTCTCGACCGTCACGCTGACGGGCCAGCGCGTGGCGCGCGAGGTCTTTCGCAACGATGCCGCAGCCGTCATCTACTTTCCCTTTGACTGGGCCTGGACGGTGAGGCGCGCGCTCAGGCAGGTTAATCCTAAACTCGTGCTCATCATGGAGACGGAGCTGTGGCCGCGCTTTCTGCTCGAATGTCGCAGGCGCAATGTGCCGGTCGCCCTGGTCAACGGCAGGCTCTCCGAGAAATCCTTTCGCCGCTACAATCTCATACGCAGCTTTATCAAGCGCGTCGTAGATTGCCTGAGCCTGGCCGTCATGCAGTCCGAGGCGGACGCGTCTCGCATACGCGCCCTCGGCATGGACCACGCGCGCGTAGAGATTTCCGGCAACGTCAAGTTCGACCTTCTTTCGACAAGTGATGAGCACGCGCTGACCGATGCCTTGCGTGAGCGTTTCGGTCTCAATCAAACAAGCCAGCTTCTAGTCGCCGCGAGCACGCATCGCACAGAAGAGCGCGTCTGCATAGAAAGCTTCAAACGACTGCGCGCAACTGCTTCCGGGCGTCAGGCTAGACTGCTCATTGCGCCCAGGCACCCGGAGCGCTTCGACGAAGTGGCAACGCTTCTAGACGCATCCGGCTTAAAGTGGGCGCGTCGCTCTGCACCGCCACGCGATGAAGACAAGGCGTGCGATGTGATATTTCTGGATTCCATAGGCGAGCTGCGCGCGGTCTATCCTCTGGCCAAGATTGTCTTCGTAGGCGGAAGCCTTGCGCCCGTGGGCGGGCATAATGTGCTTGAGCCGGCGGCTGCCGGTTCGTGCGTCATCACAGGCGCATACACCAATAACTTCGCGGCCATCGTCGCCGCTTTTCTGGAAAGAGACGCGCTCGTACAATTGCCGCCGTTGGATGAAGAGGAAGCAGCAAAGGAGTTATCAAATCTCTTTGAAGGGCTTTTATCGGATGACCTTCGCAGGCAGAAGATGATAGAACACGGCAGAGAGGTGCTCTCAGAGAATCGCGGCGCAACTCTTTACACTGCGAAACGTGTCGCAGAGCTTCTGGCGAAAGAGACTGATTCATAGGCTCGCCCGTTGCTCTATGAATTAATGAGTAAGCCTTCGACCTCAATACTCAAGCCCTTCGGCCTGCTTTACGGCGGCGCAGTCCGTGCGCGCCTGGCCCTTTACAGAAAAGGTTGGCTTGCTTCGCGCGACCTCGGCGCGCCCGTCATCAGCGTCGGCAACATCACCACGGGCGGAACAGGAAAGACGCCCGTTGTAGCCTGGGTCGCTCACGCTCTCGCGCAAGAGGGCGCGCGCGTCTGCATTCTGACGCGCGGCTACGGCAGGCTTGATGAGTCTAAGCTCGTCACGGTTTCCGACGGCCAGAGTGTCCTGGCCCAAGCGGCAGAGGGCGGCGATGAGCCGCGACTGCTGGCCGAGATGCTCAGGGGCAAGGCCGCCGTCATAAGCGACAGGAACAGGGTCGCGGCGGCGCGCTGGGCCAGAGAGAATCTGAAGAGTGAGGTCTTCATACTCGACGACGGCTTCCAGCACCTGCAAGTCCGGCGCGTTCTGGACATAGTGACCGTGGATGCGACCAACCCCTGGGGCGGAGGAAGCCTGCTGCCGCAGGGACGCCTCCGCGAGCCGCTCAAGGGCCTCAGCCGCGCAGACCTAATCATCATCACACGCTCCGAGCAGGCCGCAGAGATTAACTCGCTCAAGCACGAGGTAGAAGCTTACAGCGGCAGAAAAAACGTCTTCATCTCGCGCACGCGCACGCGCACCGTTCGGCCACTGGCTGATAAACACGAGGGCGCGGCCAACGCTCCAGCCTCTTCCTACAGAGTCGCGGCCTTCTGCGCGCTGGGAAATTCCCGTGCCTTCTTTAATCACCTCAAACGCAGCGGGTTCGATTTAACCTACACGCGCGCCTTCGCGGACCATCACGTTTACACGCAAAGCGACATCGCACGCATCGCGCGCGAAGCCAGAGCGGAGGGCGCAGAGGCGCTTCTGACTACGGCCAAGGATGCCGTCAAGCTGCGCTCCTTTCGGTTTGAGCTTCCCTGCTTTGTGGTCGAGATAGAGTTCGAGTTTGAGGACGAGCGTGGCTTGCGCGAAAAACTGCGCCAGGCATTCAACAGGGAAAAGACGGCATAGAGTTTATTAGAGAAATTCCTCGCGGGACTTCTCAATCAGCTTCTAAGAAGCTTAACGGCTTTTAAGGCTCACACCTCTTTTACTGTTCCTGCTGAGAGATGTTGCTGGTCGGCGGCGGAGGCGGCAGGTTTGTCGGCTCAGCCTTTTTGGGTCTTGGCTTGGGCTCTGCGGGTGCGTCGCCGTTTGAGTTCCCTTTGGGCAGAGGCGGAGGCTCGTCTCCTCCCTGACCCTGATTCCCCTGCTTGGGCTCAGCGTTGTCTGTCTGCCCGCCCTGATTATCGTTGGCGTTCTTCTGCCCGCGCTCTTTGCGATTCGAGTTTCCGTTATTGGAGTTTTCTGCGTTCGCTGTTTCGCCGTTCTTATTCTCAGGCGCTGCGGAACCTGGACCAGCGGGTGCGCCCGCGCCCGTGTTGCTGTTTGAGGTGTTGGAATTAGAGCTTGGAGCAATATTCTCTTCGGCTTTGCCCGTGGGCGGCGGCGCAGGCTGAACGGGACGACTATTCGGGTCTGCCGTGAGCGCAGGAGATTGATTCGCGTTGGGCTCTGCGGAATTGCCCCTGTATGTGACCGCGTAGATGACGCCGAACAGCACTAGCATTCCCGCGACCGTAGGAATAATTATGCGCCACGGGTTGAACTTGTCCGCAGGCGGCGGCGGCGTTTCAATCCTTGAGGTCTCATAAGAGGCGGCTGGCGCTACAGCAGCAGGCCGCGCTCTGATGACCGTCTCTTCATCCAGCTCATCTTCCCTTGTATTGCGCGGGGCTTCGTTTGAACCCGTGGGCACTACGATGCGATGCGTTTCGCTTGATGCGCCGGGGCTGGTCGCTGCCGCCGAGACAGCCTGTTGCAGAACTTCTCCAACCGCAGCCGTGGCCAGAGCGTCGGATAGCTCGCCCGCGCTCTGGAATCTATCTTCGGGACGCTTCGCCATGGCGCTTGTAATCACCATGCCGACCTGCGGCGGCAGGTCGTCGCGTTCTTCCAGCACAGAAGGCGGCGGTTCCTGCAGTTGCTTCATCATAATCGCCGTTGGCGAATCGGCGGTGAAAGGTACGTGGCCCGTGAGCATCTCGTAGATGATGACGCCCAGAGAGTAGATGTCAGAGCGTGAATCAATCTCCGAAGCCTGCGAGCACTGCTCGGGCGACATGTACTGCGGCGTGCCTATGATTAGATTGGGAGCCGTCAGCCCGGGGTCCGTCTGTCCTGTGGACTCTTTAATCTTGGCGATGCCGAAGTCCAACACCTTTGCCCAGTCGGAGCCGTTCGGGGCTTCTATGAGCATGATGTTATCCGACTTCAAATCTCTATGGACTACGCCCTCGCGGTGCGCGGCATCGAGCGCACCCGCCACCTGGTTGATAATCTCCACCACGCGCGGCAAAGGCAGAGGGCCTTCCGCTTGAATCACCTCTTTGAGCGTCTTTCCGTCCAGAAACTCCATGACCAGAAAGACGACCCCAGTTTCCGATTCGCCGAAGTCTGTGACGTTCAGAGCGTGCGGGTGCGAGATGCGCGAGGCAGCCTTTGCTTCGCGTGAAAAGCGCGCGACTATCTTGTCGTCTGCAGCAAGAGATGGATGAAGGACTTTGATGGCGACGCGCTTGTCCATCAACACGTGTGTGGCGCGATAGACCGTACCCATGCCGCCCTCTGAGATGCGCTCGTCTATGCGGTAACGGTCCGTGAGCATCTGGCCGACAAGCTCGTCGCCGCTCTTTTCCAGCACCGTGCCGTCAGCCGGACACAGAGTGGTGGTGTCGACATATTCTTTGCCGCATCTGGGACAAGTCTTCATCGCGCCCGTCGTCGCCTCACGCTCTTTTCCATATGTAATGTCTGAGCCTATCACACAGTTTCCGCTCCGCGCAATGAAATGAGAAAGCGGCTGTCGCATACTGGTCACAGCTAAAAAGAGAGAAGGAATATTGGATTGCTTCTGCCTGTCTCAACGAGCACCTTGCCGCCTTCAGGGGAGCAGGAGAGTCTTAACGCCATGAATAGATTTGGCAAAGCGCATGCCACATGAAGGACGCGTAAAAGTAAGCCTTGAAATAGTAAAAATGAAAGGTATCGGTAAGAGGAGAAACGAAGCGCCGTATCAGCGCCATACACTCGCTTTCTAAAGCGAACATAAAAATTCGGGTGAAGCTTTCAAAGAAGCTCCACCCGAACGTCTAACTTTCTCCGAACTGACTGAAACGGTCTAGACCTTAACGAACACAATCAGCAGGGCGAAGAGCACGAGCGACTCGATGAGCGCAAGGCCCAGAATCATCATGGTCTGGATGCGACCGGCAGCGCCCGGGTTACGTGCAGCGCCTTCAACTGCAGAAGCTGCGATGCGCGACTGGCCCAGAGCGCCGAGGCCCGCGGCGATGGCGAAGCCGAAGCCCGCTGCCAGCTTTTGATACTTGGCAACGCTGGACTCGTTATCGGCAGCGACCTGCGTCGCCTGGGCCAGAGCGGGCGCAGCGGCTGCCAAAAGGCCCACGACCGTAAAGAACAGGAATCTTACTTTTCTCATTTTTTTGTTTTCCTTCCGAAGAGTCGTAACGGACTCTTTTTTGAAAAGCAAAGCGCTTTAAGCGAAGGTGAATCATGAAAGCTTGTGCGTTCGAGAGCGGTAGAAGCCTTCGGATATGATTTCGCCTCGATACGGTATTCGCCGCCCCTCTTACAACGGCGCTCCGGCTATCAGAAGCCCGAATGAACCTGCGAATAAAACTGGCCTCCAGATGTTTCCGCTTCCCGCCTTGCGCTTTCCGATTCCTCCTTCAAAGCCTTCGCAAAGGTTTACTCTCATGCGCCTCAACGTGCGCGGGGCGCTTCGTGCCGAACTTCATAGGCCTCTTCCCCCGCGTCGCTCTAATCAGGGCGCGCTTCAGTTTTATAAAGCCTCAAATATCAAGCCGGCATCACTACGTCATCTTCAGCGTAAAGCGTCTCGCCATGCTCGTCGTGATGACCGTGAGCTTCGTGCGGCGGGTGCGACACCTCGCTGATGTAAACCATGGAAAGAAGCGTGAACACAAACGTCTGTATCAGCGCCACGAAAAGCCCCAGCGGCATCAGCAGCACGGGAACCACGAACTGCGTCCAGGGCGCTGCAAGGCCCGCTATGTTCGCCGCCACGGCCTCGTCCGCGAACATGTTGCCGAAGAGACGCAGGCCCAGAGAGAGCGGGCGAACAAAGTTGCCTATGGCCTCAATCAGAAAGATGAGCGGCGCAATCCACCAGATGGGCCCGGCCCAGTGTTTCAGGTGGCCGAACAAGCCGTTCTCCTTGATGCCTATGTAGTTGTAGTAGAGGAATGAGGTGAGCCCCAGCGCGAACGTAACACTCGTGGCCGCGGTCGGCGACATGAAGAGCGGGAAGAAGCCCATCAGGTTCGAGACTAGAATCAACACTGCGAAGGTTCCGACCACCGGAAAGTATTTGACTCCGTGCTCTCCGACGACGTCCACCAGCAGGCCGCGTATGGCGAGCACGCCAGTCTCAAGCGTCTGCTGGCCGTGTCCGGGCTCATCCTCCGACAGCTTGCCCTTCAGCACCCAGATGATGACGACGCTTAAGATTGCCGCGATGATGAACATCACAGTGTACCAGGGGATGGCGGTCTCTTTCGTGTAAGGCCCGAAGACGCTCACGGCATCTGTGCCAAACAGCTTGAAGAACTTGTCCCACAGCGGCTTCGTGTAGTTAAGCTCGAATTGGAGCGCGTACTCGCCCAGGTACTTGTTGACCATTTGAACTATGACCGGCACGTGATGCTCGCTCGCGCCTTCAGGATTTTCACTTAACCAGAACATCCCTCAATCTTCCTCTCGATAACGAATGGCGTAATAAAGTTGCGTGAAAGCCTCTATCATGATGGCGGCTGCGAACGCGCACATCCCCGCGAGCGTCGCGCCTATGGAAACCAGATTGAACAGGTAAGCTGCGGCCACCGCCGCCCCTATGATGAAGTAGCGCAGCACGTAGCGCGCGGCCCCGAGCCTTGGCTTGCTTCCCTTTTGAGAAGCGTGGCCGAAGACCGCGCTCAAAGAGGTGCGCAGCCAGTGATGATTAAAGTAGGCGAGGAGTCCTCCGAGCAAGAGCCCTGTGGTCACACGCCACGGCGCCAGAAACGCGCTGACCAGGACGGCGAGCGCGACCGACACAATCATGCCGCGCACGAGCCGCCGCTCCAGCCCAGCGTCCTCGCCCCCTTCGGGCGCACCTGTACCAACATGGCTTACAATTTCACTCATGAGCAAAGCTGAAGATTTTACACGCCGACGCGCAGAATTGTCGAGCGGGCAACGACACCACGGGCTTGCACAAAAGCAGGCGTTTGCTTCAATTGAGCTTTGAGGTGAGGCGTATGAATTCGTAGAGCCCGAGGATTGAGCCCAAGATGATGCCCGCGACCATGAGCCACGGGCTGGTCTTGAGCCAGCGGTCAAGCAGCCAGCCCAGGCCGAGCAGCGTCGCCACGGTAAAAAAGAGCGAGAGGGCCGCGGCATATGCCATCCCGCTCCTGCGATTCTCGTTCTCTTTCTCGTTGTCCTCTTCCGCCATAAGACGCGTGCGCCCTGGTTCGACTACCGCTTACTTCTTCACGGCCTTAACAAACAGCGGCGCGAAGATGTTCTTGTCGCTCGGAGCAAACGAGTAGCCGACCTTATCCTCATCACTGGAATCCAGCGTCAGCTCGCCCATCTCCACTACGAGCCAGCAGTTGGTCAAATCAAGGTTGCTCTCCTTTGGGATGGAGAAGCGCAGCTTCTCTGCAAGGTAGTTGTCACCAGGGCTAAGGGTTTCGCCTACGGGGATAGCGCGGGCGTGGTTGATGACCGTCTTTTTGCCGGAAGCGTCCGTGGTGGCCAGCGCAACGTTGATGAAAGCCAACTGCCTTCGGCCCCTGTAAGGGCAGTTGTCGCGCAAAGCTATGTCCGCTTTTGAAATCGTAATCTCGATTGAGTTGGGCCGTATCTGATACTCGCCGTCGAAAGTCCCTGCCAGCGCGAAGGGGCTTTTGACGGACGAGATTTGGAAGGAAGCGCCAGCGTTCTCCACGGCGCTCTGCGCACGAACGCTCATTACACCGAACATTAAAAGGATGACCGGCAGCAACAGAAAATGGCGTCTCATAAGTTCTCCTTTCAAAGCTTACAGGACTTTCAGGGCCACTTTATTTCTACCACCTGCCGCGCAGGGCGTAATTCTTCGTCGTCTCAAAAAGCAGGGCGCGGCGCGAGTGGCGCAAGGAATCGTGTATGAAGCAGACGTGCGTGCACCAGCAGGCAGCGCCTCCATCAATCGCTTTCAATTCAGCCGTGCGCTCTTCAGCTTCCCAGAGCTTTCCAAAGTCGTAATCATAATCGGCAAGCGTCGCAAATTTTTCACGAAGCTCGCAGGCGCGAACGTCCCCCTGATAATCTATGACGGCTATGGTTTCGCCAGCCGTGCAGGGGAAGGGCCAGGGGCTGGTCTGCTGAAAATTTTGGTGCTGCGTGCGGTAGTGCGTCGTGATGGTCCCGACGTAGGCCAGCGTTTTGACGAAGCGACGCGCGGAGTCGTCCGCAGCAAACATCCTCTCGCCGTAGCGTTTGGTCAAGCGCGCGGCGTGTGCGTACAGCTCCGGCATAATTTCCGGCGGCACATTCTTTATCTCATCGCCCACCTTCGTCTCGCCGCGAATGATGTTGAAGTAGTGACCGTCGAGGCGGAAGTTTTCCCAGAGGTAATCGGAGAGCTTCTCAATCTCCGTGTAGTTCTCTCTGCAGACGACCGTGTTGACGTTGAGGCGGAAGCGGTCCGTGTACTTCTCTTTCAAAGGATAGAGCGCGCGTATGGAGTCTAGCGTCTTCTCCCAGTTGCCGGGCACGCCGCGAATCTCATCGTGTGTTGTGCCGTAGCCATCGAGCGCAACGTTCAGATAAAGGTCAAGCTCCGGGTGGTGCGAGAGCGCATGTTCCACAAGCTCGTAGACGCGCGCCTTTATGAGCGCGTTGGTGGGGACGATGAGCCGCCGCACATTGTTGTTGCGCACGAAGAGGTCAACAATCTCATTCACGTCGCGCCTCAAAGTAGGCTCGCCGCCCGAAAGCCACAGGTCAGTTATCTGCGGCATGGTCTGCGAGACACGCTCAAGCTGCTCGAAGGTCATGTCGCCGGGGCGGTTCAGCTCTGCATGATAAAAGCAGGTCTGGCAGAAAGCGTTGCAGCGCGAGGTGACAAACAGTATGACCGTGCCCAAACGCTTCTCGCGCCTGGTTGACCTCAGGAGCTGGTAGAGTTGGACGGCCCTGTTTGGCATCTAGCGAGCTGCGCTATTCAAGATAGATTCAAGGGAGAGCATGGACGGATGATGACATCTTCCGTCGCTTATTTCAATCAATAGTGTGAAAGCGCAGTCTGAAAGTTTAGAGTTGAAATCGTTTTTTTCAGAACTCCTGCCCGGCGCTTTCAAGCTCGCGCGACTCGTTCGCGCGTTCGCCCGAGACCAGGGTTTCATTCGGAGAGCGCAGCTCATACGTGATGCCGCGCCACTTAATGCGCCGCGAAAAAGAGGCCGCGAGCGCGTTGTGTAGAAAGAGCGCAGCGGCCAGCGGCCACAAAAACAGTTGGGCGAAGGCGTCTCGACGCAGAAGCGCGCGGTGATTCGAGAGCACAAGATTAACGGCACGCCAGCGAAGCCATGCTTTCCAGACGCCTAGTAGATAAATGGCTGCGATAAAGATGAGCGGCCATGTGAAAGACAAACCAAGAACGGCGCGCGCGATGATGAGAGCGAGACCACCGAAGAAGGTCGGGACAAAGAGAAGCCCTGAGATGAGCACGGCTTTCCAAAGGTGCGGCGCATAGACGCGCGTAATCTTCATCTGCCGCGTGGTGAATTCGAAAAGCTCTTTGAGCGTGCAGTCCTCAAGCGAAGGCGTCAAACACGCCGGCACAAAGTGAATCGGAAGCCGCTCGCCCTGCAAGGCACGTGTGAGCGCGAAGTCGTCGGAGAGCGTGCCGCGCCAGCGCTCAATAATCTTCAGCCTCTCAAAAGTTGCGCGGCGGATGGCCGTGGAGCCGCCCCAGCAGAAATTCTTGTCGCGGCTCGCGCCGAGCGCGGAAGCTATCGAAGCATTCCACACAGAGCGCAGGCGAGAAGCAATCCCTCCGCGAACGGGAACGAACCAGCGATAGCCAGAAGCTGCACCCACTCCTTCATCACGAAGCGGCGCAACCAGCTCGCGCAGCCAGAATTTTTCGGGTCGCGCGTCCGTATCAACGAAGACTAGAACCTCGCTCGTGGCGTCGGCTTTTGCGACGGCGGCGATGAGGTTGTGAACCTTCTGGCCGCTCGCGGTGGCCTGGCCTGCGACGACGATACGCGCGCGCGGGCTTTCAGGGCCGCAGAATCTTCGGCGCACCTCTTCCACAACTGCGAGCGCAGGGTCGGAAGCGCTGTCTGAGACGAAGATAAGCTCATAGGAAGAATAATCCTGATGGAAGAGCGCTTCGACGTTCTCCGCGAAGCCCTGGTCCAGTCCCCTGCAAGGCGCCACGACGGAGGCGTGTGGCGCGTAGTCGCTTTCGCTTTGACGAAGCTCGCGGCGGAAGTAGCTTAGATAGTAGAAGCCGCCTCGAAGCGAGAGGAGACCGAGGCACAGTATGACGAACGCGAAGAAGTAGAAGATGAGCATAAAATTTGCCGCAGGCGATGCTCTCACGAAGCGGTCGCCTCTGGCAAATACGGGGGCTTCATGCGCGCGAAGCCTTTAGACGTTTACTCCGCAGCGGCGCGCGCAGCTACGCGCACGGACGGCGCAGGACCGTTTTTTCCTCTCGTTATTACCGGCCTGTGCCAGACACCTGTCCAGCGCTGGCTTGCACCTTTCGAGGCAACGCTTCTGGCTGGCGGTTATCTTTCCCGACGAAGGGATTTTTCGCATGTAGGTCTGTTTGTTATTGTTGGTCTGCACGGCCTGCGTGACGGGCGAGAGCGCGTAGAGCTGCGTGATAAGGATAAAAGCGACGAACAGTTTGGAGAAGCGTCTAATCAAGCTTTTCATACAGGTTCTCCTCTCTTATTCAAGGCAGATTTGAAGAGGGATAGACAGGATAAAGAAAAATGCAGAAGACAGCATGCAGAGTGCAGAAATTAATTCATCTTTCTCTCTTCTGCTTTATCCTGCTCATCCTGTCTATCCCTGTCAATTTCATTACCAGCGTTGCGGGCTGCCTCAAAGATAGTTTCAGCGCGCGGCGACGGAGCTTGTGACGGCGGTCAGCGACGCGGTCAATCTCTGCGCGAGGGATATAAATGGCTGCGGGTAGATGCCTATGAAGATGACGCCGATTAAGGAGATGACGAGCGCCGTCCTCAAGGCGGGCGAAAGCGCAAGCGGTCGGTCGTCGGCCACGCGCTCGCCCAGATACATCACGCGTATGAAGCGGACGTAATAGTAGAAGGAGACCACTGTGTTGATGATGGCCCATCCGGCCAGCCAGTAATACCAGTTCTTATCTTCCAGCTTGCCGCGTTGCAGCAATCCGCCGAAGAGAAAATATTTTCCTATGAAGCCGCCGGTCGCGGGCAAGCCGCCGAGCGAGAGCATGAAGATAGCCATCATCAGCGCCATGCCCGGCGCTTTCTGCGCCAGCCCCGCCATGTCGTCAACATTGTCTCCGATGATTCCACGGCGTCTAAGGCTTATGATGATGCCGAACGCGCCTATGTTCATCAAGGTATAGACCAGAAGATAGATGACGAGCCCAGTGTAGCCGTAGCTGTTTCCGGCTATGAGTCCGAGCAGGATGTAGCCGGCGTTTGAAATTGAAGAATACGCCAGCAGGCGTTTGGAATTCTCCTGCGTGACGGCGGCCCAGTTGCCTACCAAAATGGTGACCGCCGCGACTATTGCCAGCAGCGGAGCCCAATCCAGCACGGTGCCGCGCAGAGGTCCCAGGGCCTCTATGAAGATGCGTGCGTAGAGAGCAAAGCTTGCGGCCTTTGAGCCCGTGGAGAGAAAGGCTGTGACGGGCGTGGGCGCTCCCTCGTAAGCGTCCGGCGCCCACATGTGAAACGGCACGGCGCTAATCTTGAAGAAGAGACCTGCGGCGAGCGCAATCATGCCCAGCAGAATCATGGGCCGAAGCGGAATCGTGGTCGTAGCCTGACCAAGCTCATCCACCGTAGGCTTCACAGCCGCCGCTATCATCGTGCCTATCTCGCCCAGGTTCGTTGAGCCCGCCACGCCGTAGAGCAGCGACATACCGTAGAGCAGAATGCCGGAGGAGAAAGCCCCCAGCAGAAAATATTTCATCGCCGCTTCGTTCGAGCGCTTCTCGCGTTTTGTAAAAGCGACCAGCACGTAGAAGGTGAGCGCCATCAGCTCCAGGCTGATGTAGAGCGTGATGAGGTCATAGCCGGAGGCCAGGAACATCATCCCCGTCGTGGCAAACAGAATGAGCGCGTAGTATTCGCCGTGCTGCTCGCCTTCCACGTCAAGGTAGCGCATAGAGATGGCTATGGTGAGCGCAGCGCCGATGAGAAAGATGGCCTTGAAGAGCACAGCGAAGCCGTCAATGCGCACCATCCCGTAAAAGCCGTCAAGGGGAAAGAGCCCGCCGCTCATGTAGTAGAGAGACGCGAGCGAGGCTGCGGCCAGAGCGGTTGCGATGAGCGCGAAGTAGGCCGTCCACTTGCTCTTCCTGTAGGGCAGTATGACCTCCATGACGAGCGTCACGCACGCGCACACAGTCAGAATCAGCTCCGGCGCTATCAACGACAGGTCGCGCAGGCTGTAAAGGTCTCTGGTGTTGGCTTGTAAGAGTAGGAACATTTTGGATTATCGAAATCGAAAATTTACTTCGCAGCCCTTTGCGGAGCTGGCTCAGGCCTCACTGCTCCCGGCACAGGATAGTTCGGGCGCACCTGTTGGACCACTGCGCTCACGGGCTTGATGATGTAGTCCGTGAAGGTCTTCGGATAGACGCCTATCCAGAGCGAAAGCACCACGAGCGGAATCATGTATGCCCACTCGCGCCCGCTCATGTCGGGCAGGTTCTCGTTCTTGGGATTATCTATGTTGCCGAAGAACATCCTCTGATAAAGCCAGAGCATGTAGCCTGCGTTCAAAACAATTCCGACAGCAGCCCAGGCGGCCCAGTACGGGTTGGCCTCGAAGGCTCCGCGCATGGCAAGGAATTCAGAGATGAAGACGGCCAGTAACGGCAATCCAATCGCGGTCATAGCCATCGCCAGAAAGACGGCAGCGTAGCCCGGCATGACGTGCGAGAGGCCGCCGAACTCCGCCACGTTTCGGGTGTGCCGCCGCTCATAAATGATGCCCACGAGCAGGAAGAGCGCGCCAGAGTAGATGCCGTGATTAATCATGTGAAGCACAGCGCCGTTCATCCCGTTCGGATTCAAAGCGAAAAGCCCCAGCATGACTATGCCCATGGAAGAGACGGACGAGTAAGCCACAAGCTTCTTCACGTCGCCGTCGCGCTTGACCACGAAGTACATGGCGGCGAGCGCGCCGTAGATGATGCCTATGATGGCCAGCGCTACCACGACCGTGCGCACGCCGAATGCGCCGAAGTATGTCTGGTCTCCAGAAGCCTTCGGGAACATCGGGAGATTAAAACGGAAGAAGCCGTAGGTTCCGAGTTTGAGCAGTATGCCAGCGAGAATCACAGAGCCTGCGGTGGGCGCTTCGACGTGCGCGTCCGGCAGCCAAGTGTGAAACGGGAACATGGGAACTTTAATCGCAAAGCCTATGGCGAAGGCCGCGAACAGCAAGACCTGCATCGTGCCCATGGGCAGCACCGAGCCCATGGCCTGCATGAAGATGATGTTAAAGGTGCCCGTGCCGTTGGCATACGCTTGCTGGTAACTGTTGAATACCATGTCGCGCGCAGGGCCCGCTAAGGCTTCAATCGTGCCCGGCGTAATCTGCGCGGTGAGCGCAGCGTCCTGCGTCAGAAAATACATCTTCAGGACGCCAAGCAGCATCAAGACCGAGCCGACCAGCGTGTAGAGGAAGAACTTAATCGCAGCATAAAGCCTTCGCTCTCCGCCCCAGATGCCTATGAGGAAATACATGGGCACGAGCGAGACTTCGAAGAAGAGGTAGAAGAGGAAAAGGTCTAACGAGGCGAAGACGCCGACGACAGCCGTCTGCAGAAAGAGCAAGAGGGCGTAGTACTCCTTCTCGCGCTTCTGAATGTAGTTCCACGAAGAGAGCGACGAGATGACGCCCAGCAGCGTCGTCAGCACTATCAACAGCATGGAGACGCCGTCCACGCCCATCTGGTAACGCGCGCCTATAATCTTAATCCACTCGTAGTCCTCAAGAAACTGAAACCCGCCCACGTTTTTGTCGTAACCGAACAGCATGAGCGAGACCAGAAAGACTACGGCGAACCACGCGGTGGCGAACCTCTTAATCAGATTCGTCTGGTCTTTCCGCATGAAGAGGATGATGACGGCCCCTATGGCCGGAAGCCACGTGATAATGGAGAGAAGATACGGGATTCTCACTTTTGTCCCTCAATATCTGGAATTAGCAGGTCAGTACAAATCGTCTTAAGCCGCGCGGGACTGACTTAAAAGAAGGCGGCAAAGTAGCTGCGCAATCTCATCAACATATCGCCTGCGGTTGATGCTATGTCGCCGCCGAAAAAGAGCGCTATGGCTATGACAAGGCCGAGCACCATCACGAGCGCGTAGTTTGCTGTAAAGCCCGTCTGCGCGGCGCGCAGCACAGGATTCATCAGCACCCTTATGAAGCCCGCGACGATGTTGACTATGCCGTCCACCACGTACTTGTCGAAGGTGCCCGTGACGAGGCTTGTGAATCTGGTCAGCCATGCGGTGCCGTTAACCGCGCCGTCCACCACCTTTGAATCAACCGTGTAAACGCCGCGCGACAAATCCATGGTGCGCCTGGTAAAGAGCGCGCCGTAGAGCTCGTCAATCCAGTACTTGTTGTAGCTGGCGCGATAGATTGGCCCGAGCCGCCGCGCAAAGCTATCAGCCAGACCTGGCCGCCACACGTAGAAGAGCAAGCCTAAGAGTATGCCGATTGCGGCGACTACGACCGAGACCACGATGAAGAACCATTCGGCTGCCGTGTGGCCTCCGAGAACGTTTTCGACTATGTGAGCCAGATTGATATTGTCATCGCCGTAGGGCGGAGCCTCCTCGCGCTTGCCGCTCCGCATGATGCCGAAATCGGAGGTGTCGCCCATGGTCGGGAGCGGCGCTTTGCGCTCCGCTCCTCCGGCCTCCTGCTCTTCGCTCTCTTTGCCGAAGGTACGCGTCGCAGGATTCCAGATGACGGGCTCAAGCCAGTTGACTATGTTCATGCGCCCGCCTACGTGGTGGCCTCCGGTGAAGGCCGGGCTAATGCCTATGAAACCGCCGACCGTGGCAAGCACGGCAAGCACCACGAGCGGAATCCACATCGAAGGCGGCGACTCGTGCGGCAGGTGAACGTGCGCGTGGCCGTGCCCGCCTCCATGTTTGGCGTCCCAATCTTCCCTGACAGGACCGACGTGCTCGCCCGGCTCGTGACGCGGTCGGTCGCCGACAGATTCCGTGCGCGCGTCGTGCGGCTCCAAGCCTTCGTCGAAGGCGTGAGCGTGTGCTTCGTCCGCTTCTCCGCCTGCTGGGCGGTCAAGGAATCTAGGCTTGCCCCAGAAAGTCATGGCCATGAGCCGCGTCATGTAAAAGGCCGTGCACATGGCGGCTAGAGTGGCCACGGCCCAGAGTAGCCAGCCGCCCGGGATGTACTCTGTAGAGGCAGCATTCCACAGAATCTCGTCCTTGGACCAGAAGCCTGCCCAGATAGGGATGCCGCAGATGGCAAGCCAGCCCATGACGAAAGTCCAGTACGTGATGGGCATGTATTTTTTCAACCCGCCCATACGCCGCATGTCCTGCTCGTGATGCATCCCGTGAATGACGGAGCCCGCGCCCAGGAACATCAGCGCCTTGAAGAAGGCGTGCGTCATCACGTGAAAAATGCCTATGGTGAAAGCTCCTACGCCGCAGGCCAAAAACATAAAGCCAAGCTGCGAGACCGTCGAGTAAGCCAGGACCTTCTTGATGTCGTTCTGCGTGATGCCTATGGTGGCGGCGAAAATCGCTGTGGCCGCGCCCACGATTGCCACGACCATCATCATCGTCTGTGAATGCTGAAAGATGACGTTGGTGCGCGTCAGCATGTACAGACCAGCCGTGACCATCGTCGCCGCGTGAATCAGAGCAGAGACAGGCGTCGGACCAGCCATAGCGTCCGGCAGCCAGACGTAAAGAGGTATCTGCGCAGACTTGCCGCACGCGCCAACGAAGAGCCCAAGCGCAATCCAGGACATCAAGCCCCAGTGACCGAGAACCTCAAGCGGGTAGCCCGATGCCTGCGGCATCACGCTTGTATACTGCGTCGTGCCGAAGGTGGCTATGATGCCGAAGACAGCGAGCGCGAAGCCGAAGTCGCCGATGCGATTAGTGATAAACGCCTTGCGCGAAGCGTCGCCAGCCTCTTTGCGGTCGAAGTAGTAACCAATTAAAAGATAAGAGCAGAGCCCTACGCCCTCCCACCCTACGAACATCATCATGAAGTTCGAGCCCATCACCAGCACGAGCATCGAAAACATGAAGAGACCCAGGTAGGCGAAGAAGCGATAGAAGCCAGCATCGCCGTGCATGTAGCCCGTGGCGAAGATAAAAATACAGAGCCCCACGCCCGTCACAATCAGCATGAAGACTGCGGACAAGGGGTCAAGCTGGTAACTCCACTCGACGTTGAAATCAAAGCCGCGCCCCGTGCGCTCGTTGGGCGAGCGGTCATTCGCAGCCTGCTCTCCCAAACCCTTCGGGTCTTGCGCAGCAGAAGCGGCAGCAGCGCCGCCTGCACGCGCTCCTTCTGTAGCAGCGGCAGATTCAGGCTCGCCTGGTCCAGCTCTTCTGCCCGATGGCTTTTTAGTGCCGCCCTCAGCCGCGCTTGCGCGAGCGCGTTCGGGCGCGCCCTGCGTAATCTCTACAGTGCCGCCGGAAATCCAGGTGAAGCTGTAAGGGAATCCGCCCTCTTCGCTTGTGACGTAAGGCCGCCCCCAGCGCTGGCCTGTGCCGTATGAATAGACGGCCACAACGCTGATGAGAAAAGCCAGCGCCACCGTGCCGACGGCGATTGCGCCCACAAGCCTTTCCGAGAAGCGAAACTTTCGCCCGAGCAGCCCGTTGACGGCTGCGCCAAGCAGAGGCAGAAGCGGAACAAGCCAGATGAGTTTGTACATAATTTTTGTGAATAGTGAATAGTAAATGGTGAATAGAAAAAGCTCGTTCGTCTATTCACCATTTACTATTCACTATTTACCATTTCAACAAATCAATCTCATCAACCCAGATGGTCTCGCGGTTGCGGTAGAGCGCTATGACGATGCCTAAGCCTATGGCTGCTTCGGCTGCCGCGACGACGATAATGAAGACTGTGAAAACCTGTCCGGCGATGGCGTTGGGGTTGCCCGTGTCGAAGAGGTAGCGCGAGAAGGCTATGAAATTCAGATTGGCCGCGTTCAGAATCAGCTCTATGGACATGAAGATGACGATGATGTTGCGGCGCACCAAAACACCTGCCACCCCTATGATAAAGAGCAACGCTCCTATGACCAGAAACTTGGAAAGGTCTGGATTCTGAACTCCCTGCACGACCGCGCCGGAGCGCGGGGCGACAGCTTCCTGAAAGAGAAACGCGGCTAAGGGAAAGTAGTTAATCATGACAAGAATCTTTTAGCGAGAGCTGTCGGTTGTATCCGTCTGTGGACCAAGAACAGGTGCGACCTCTTTTAAGACTTCAGGGTCTAGGTCGTCCACAGCCGCCTCCTGTTTAAGAGTACGCGCAAGCATCACAGAGCCTATGATTGCCACCAGCAGCAGCACACTCGCAATCTCGAAAGGAAGCGAGGCGTAACGATAGAGGCTTCCGCCGACGCGCTCAGTGTCGCGCGTAATCTTCATGGTGCCGGTGGCGGCTGTAGGCATGGCAGCTTCTTCGGCTGCGCGGCGCTGCTGTGCGTCCGCGAGGCGGTTCTCCTTATCATCGCGCTCCTGCATCCCGCGCCAGCCCTGATTGATGCCAATCACCAGACCTATGACGAGAAGGCCGGAGAAGATTAGACTCGCCGCCACCTGCGGCGTGCGGTTGAAGATGACTTCGCGACCGCGCTCTTCTGCGCCCACGTTGACCAGCATGATGACGAAGAGAAAGAGCACCATCACGCCGCCGACGTAGACAAGGATTTGAGCGCCGGCGACGAATTCTGCGCCGAGCAGTATGAAGAGGGCTGCGACCGAGACGAGCGTGGAGATTAAGAACATGGCGCTGTGTACGGCATTACGCGCTAGAACTGTTAGAAGCGCCGCCATCAGCGCCGCGATGGCGAAGACCCAGAAGAAGATGGCTTCCCAACCAGTAAGAGTCATAATGATTTTGGATTTTAGATTTTGGATTTTGGATTAGCGAGTCATCAAACTTTAACTCTTAGATGTCGGATTCACGCGACCGGATTGAAGCCATTCAAACTTTATGGTCACTCCAATCCAGAATCCAAAATCTAAAATCCAAAATCGTCACAGTCCGTACTTGCCTGAAACTATTCGCGTGTAGGTTATGACGCCTGACGCGGGCGGCGTCTGACCCAACAATCTGAGGGCGCTGATGAGAATGCCTCTGTAAGTTGCGCTGTGGTCAACCAGGTGCGCCATCACGCGCCAGAGCGGGTCCGAGAACTCTTCGCCCTTCGTATTCCGGTAATGAATCACGCGATTGAGGTCATCCGATTCAAGCACTCTCTGCCAGCCGTCGCGCGTCTCTTCCCAGGCGGCCTCAATCGCAGCGAGGTTCGGCAACTCTTCCCTTCCGGGGACACGCGAGACGGACTCTCCGCGCAGCACTCGCTTGAGCCAAACGACCTCAGAGCCGACGGCGTGCGCCAGGATTCCGTGAACAGAGCCGTAGCTCAAATTCAGCTCGCGGCGAAACTCTTCCGGCTCAAGCTCGCTGACGGCATCCAGGAACTGCTCGAAGCTCCACCAGTGGTGCTCCCACAAATCGCGCAGCACCGAAGCATTCAACCCCTGGCTCTCTTCACTCTCAACCATATCAGGATTCGTATTTGACGGTCTCGCGCCCCTGCTCAAGCATCTCGCGGTTCCAGACGAACCCTGCGCGCGTGTAGGTCGCAAGCTCAAAGTCCTGCGTCAGCTCAAGGCAGTTCGTAGGACAAGCCTCCTGGCAGAGCGCACAGAACATGCAGCGCGAAGTGTCGAAGATGAATTCGTCGAGCACCTTCTTCTTGCGCGGCTTGCCCGCGGTCATCACCTCTATGTCCATGGGGATGACGTCAATGCAATCCTCAGGACAAGCCAAGGCGCACAGGTTGCAGGCGATGCAGAGCGTGTCGTGCGTCTCAGGGTCCATGTTGAGACGCGGCGCGCCGTGAAAGCGCGGCGCAACCTCTGGCCGCACCTTCGGATACTGCTCCGTGTAGATGCCGCGCCCCGCGACCGAATCTTTATCCGTAATCGCGCCTATGTTGTACTTGAGCGTCAGCCCCAAACCTTTGAGAATATCCAACAGGAAGAAGCGCTTCAGCTTCTCCATGAAGGTCGGCTGCGGAACATTTACTTTCGGCATAAGAAAACAGTGATGAGTGACGAGTGTTTAGATGAAAGCTTTTTTTCTGCTTGTCATTCTTCACCTGTTACTCGTCGCTGCATTTACCCTCCTTTACTCGGCGCTGGGCTGGCCGCTGTGGTGGCAGGCGCGGGCGCAACAGCCGGTCGGCCCTTTGGCAAATCTACCAGCCGTATCTTACGGCGTTGCTTCTTCAAATTGAAATCGCGCGAGCGCCGGTTAATTCTGGAAAGCAACGCGGCGGTGACGAAAAGCCCGCCCCAGCCTATGATGATGATGATTGTTTTCCCGAGCCACGTCAGATTGAGCCCGTGCGCAAGCGAGTCTATGGTCTTGTAGCCGCGCCAGCCATCCAGGGCTTGCACCAGAAAGATTGCGAGCGCCGACAGGATTATGTTCGCCAGCGCAGAAGGAATCATCCACTTCCAGCCTATGTCCATCAACTGGTCGTAGCGGAAGCGCGGCAGCGTCCAGCGCAGCCAGAAGTATAGATAAAGCAGGACGGCGACTTTGACTGCGAAGATTATGATGCTGACGAGGACGAAAATATTATGATAGCCCGCAGCCTCAAGCCTGTGGACTCCTGGGAGATACCAACCGCCCAGGTAAACAGCCGTCGCTATGGCAGAGATGACGACCATAGCCGCGTACTCCGCCATGAAGAAGAGCGACCAGCGCATCCCTGAATATTCCGTGTGAAAGCCCGCGACCAGCTCGGATTCCGCTTCGGGCAAATCGAAGGGCGCGCGGTTGTTCTCCGCAATCCCGCTCACAAGGAAGATGAAGAAGCCCAGTGGCTGATAAAGTATAAACCAGATGCGGTCAGCTCCCTGCGCCGCGACTATGCCCGAGAGGCTAAGGGTGCGCGCAAACATCAGCGCGCCCACGAGTGAAAGCCCGAGCGCGACTTCGTAAGAGACCATCTGCGCGCTTGAGCGCAGGCCGCCGAGCAGAGCGTACTTAGAATTCGAAGACCAGCCCGCCAGAATCAAAGCCAGCACGCCCACGCTTGAAATAGAGAGCACGAAGAGGATGCCAATGTTGATGTCCGTAATCACGCCCCAGTTCGGCGCAAACGGCATGACCGCTAGAACTACGAAGGCCGCGACGACCGAGATGTAGGGCGCGAACTTGAAGATGTACGGGTCCGCTTTATCAGGCGTCAGGTCTTCTTTGGTCAGCAGCTTCAAGGCGTCCGCCAGAGGCTGCAAGAGTCCCCAGGGGCCAACGCGCATGGGCCCCAAGCGCGCCTGCATGAAGGCGGAAATCTTGCGCTCGGCATAGGTCGCATAGAGCGCGTAGACGGCAACAATCGTCACCACCGCGCCAATCTGTATGAAAGGCCAGACGACGTAGTTGATGGTCTCCGGGCTGAAGATTTTCAGCAACAGAGAGTCTATGAAATTTGGCGGCGCGAAGTGTGCGATTGCGTTTGTCATAAGAAATAGTAAGCAGTGAGCGAGTCAAGCAGTAAAAACAGCGTGGTCTGCTTAACGCTTATCACTCACCCTTTCACTCTTTCAACCATCACCTGCCAGACTCGCTCACAGCTTGCGGCTCACGCTTTGTCAGAACTCAATCTCGAAAGAACAGTCGCGCGCAACACGCAGGTCAACCAGTTCCCAGTCTTCGTCCAGCGTGCTGCTTCGGTCAACCACAAGGTAAGAGGCCCATTCGCCAACAGGGAAAGGCGGCGTGTGCCAGGTCCCCTTGTGATAAGCGTAAGGGAGCCTGCCACTGACCAGAAACGCCGCGACCCTTTCAACATCAGGAGCATCCGCGTCATTCGGCGGCGCAACGGCTATGATTGACTGCGACGAGGCGAGCGGGCTAAAGACCTGCATGGTGCGTCTGTGGCGCGCCATGAAATCGAACTGCAAGGGCCTCGGCTCAGCGGTCGCTCCAGTCAAGCTCTGGCGACCTTCGCAGAGGTCAATCTCCACAGACCCGCGACTGTCAATCAAGATGCCGTAGGGCGCGAACGACTCGCGCGTCATCTCCTGCACCTTGAGGCGAATAACATTCATAAAGCGGAATTCAGGACTCAGGATTCAGAATGAAAGGCTGAAACCGTTTTTATTCTGACTCCTGAATTCTGAGTCCTGAGTTCTCATCTATCAATTTCTCCGAGCACTATGTCGAGGGTGCCTATGATGGCTACGACGTCTGCGACAAGGTGGCCAAGGCACATCTGCCTGAGCGCCTGAAGATTTATCAACGAGGGCGGTCGCACGCGCACGCGGTGCGGGCTGGAGGTTCCGTCCGCGACCAGGTAGCAGCCCAGCTCGCCCTTCGGCGCTTCTATAGAATGATAATAATCGCCCGCGGGCGGCTTGATTATCTTTGGCACTTTCGCCGTCACGGGTCCGTCCGGCAGTTTATCAATCGCCTGCTGCACTATGCGCCGCGACTGTCGCATCTCTTCAAGACGCACGAGGTAGCGGTCGTAGGTGTCGCCGTTTTCGCCCACGGGCACTTCGAAATCCATGTCCGCGTAAGCAGCGTAGGGTCGCGCCTTTCGTATATCCCACTCGACGCCGGAGCCGCGAAGCGCAGGGCCGGAGAGACCTATGGCGATGGCGTCTTCCGCGGGGATGACGCCGATTCCAACCGTCCGGCTCAGCCAGATGCGATTCTCCGAGAGCACCGTTTCGTACTCGTCAAGGCGCTTCGGAAAATTGTTTACGAACTGTCGCACGTCAGCGTCGAAGCCGTCGTAGGCGTCGTTGGGCATGCCGCCTATGCGCCAGGCGTGACACGTCAGGCGCGCGCCGAACTGGCGCTCGAAAATCTTCAGAATCTCTTCGCGCTCGCGGAGCGCCCACAACAGGACCGTGAAAGCGCCTATGTCTAGCGCGTGCGTCGCAAGCCACAAGAGATGCGACGCGATGCGATTCAATTCCGTCAGGATGGTGCGTATGTAGTGCGCGCGTGGCGGCACTTCAAGACCCATCATCTGCTCAACGGTCTCAACCCAGACGAGGCCGTTCGAGACTGCGGCGATGTAATCGAGGCGGTCCCAGTAGGGCGCAATCATGGAGTACTGGCGATTCTCCGCTATCTTCTCCATGCCGCGATGCAGGTAGCCTATGTCGCAGTCCAGGTCAATCACGGTCTCGCCGTCCAGGCGCAGGACCACCCTCAGCACACCGTGCGTAGAAGGATGCTGCGGCCCCATGTTCAAGACCATCTCTGGACTGTCGTAGAGCGTTTCTCTGGTTGTGGCAATCTCTACTTGATGCAAGAAAAGCAAGGGATGAGGGATGAGGGATGAGGGATGAAAGCAGCGCTGTTCAACTTGAACGCAGCGCGCTTCCACTCTTCACCGCTTTATCCTTCAGCTCCTCCTCCTTCCGTCTCTTTGTAGCATCCTGTGACGCTTTGGGGTTCTATGACCAGGCCAATCTGGTCTGTCTCGCCCTGCCGCTTCCTGGCCAGCAGCTTGTAGATGACGGCCTGTGCGGCGCTGGCCTTGTTCCAGGTGTTGCGCGTCGTAAGGGTTTCGGTCAGCACGAAGCCGGCGGCGCTGGCGGCCTCTTTCGAATCGAACACTTTGGCTTCGTAATGCGCGGCGACCTCTTTGGTATTCATCTCGTTGGTGAATAGTAAATGGTGAATAGAAAAAACCGTTCTCCTATTTACCATTTACTATTTACTTGTCTTTAGAAAGTATCTCTTTGCCCGCGCGGAAAATCTCTCGCACGCGGCGCTCTTCAATCATCGAAAGCTCTTCAAGGCCGTAGTTGCGGCGCTGCTCAAGCTGCTCGCGCTGAACGTCCGTGAACTCCGGCAGGTGCCTGGCAGTCCACTCGTTCTCCATGAACTCCAACGGGTACTCTTTTCTGAGGGGATGCCCTTCCCAGTCTGGCGGAAGCAGCAGCCTTCTGAGGTCCGGGTGATTTACGAAGTTGATGCCGAAGAGGTCGTAAACCTCTCGCTCCATCCAGTTCGCAGTTGGCCAGACCCTTGAGACCGTCTCGACGCCAGCCTCGGCAGTCGTCCTCACCTTCAGACGCACGCGCTCGTTGGCTTTAATCGAATAGAGATTGTAGACAACCTCAAACGGCTCATCCAGACGGTCGGGGAAATGAACCGCTGTTAAATCCGATAGATAATTGAAAGGCGTCTCGGCATCGCTCTTCAGAAGCTCGCAGACCTCTGCGATTCGTTCGCGCTCAATGCGTATGGAAAGCTGGCCTACGAACTCTGTGGCCTCAAGCACCGCTCCGTCCAATCCTTTGCGCAGCCGCTTGACCAGCGCATGGTTCGAGGCATCCGTGGGCTTCGGGCCTTCCTCTTTCTTCTTGACGGGAGCTTTCGGAGCGCCCGCTGCTGCGGGAGTTCCAGCGCCCGCGGGCTGGGGTGGAGAGGGTTTCGCGCCCGCCGCCTGCTTGGCTGCGGCGGCCTTGGCCCTGGCTTCGGCTATTTTGGCAGCCTTCTCTGCGTCCGCCTGCGATGGTCCCTTCGTGGGGTCTCCCACGGGAGGCGATGCGCCGCCGGGCGGCTGAGCAAGAGGCGCTATGGTCTCTGCCATCTGGCTGCCGCCTGTGGCCGGAAGCGTCGCCGCAGGGTCGTCGGATGAAGCGGGCACGGTCGTGCCGCTTGAGGAGCTGCCCGAGGGGGCTTTGCCGGTCAGCGCCGCCTCTCGCTCAGGCGTAGTCTTATCCTGGTTGGAATCTTTTTCGGTCGGAGCATTGTCCGGTGGTCTGTTTTCGTCTGCCATCACAGTCTAACGACTACACCCTGACAGAATCTAGCGCTTCTGAAGGCTTTCACGCGCCTGGAGCGAAAAACGTGAAGCACGTTCGGTCTCTAGTGTAAATGCTTTTAGAGAACAATTGAAGGACGGAAACCAACTGCTTTGTAGCATGCGCAGAAACGCATTGTCAATAAATTGCATCTAATAGGTGGCGACTAACTGACAGGGAGATTTAACCGTTCGCGCAGCTTCCTAAAATCGGACTTTAGCTCGCGCACGGTGGCGCGGGTATCCAGCACGATACCCTGTGTTTTATCCATGCGGGTTTCAAGCTCTTCCAGGCGTTCGTCAATAATGGAAAAGCGCTTTTCCATGGAAGCAAAGCCTGTACGCATCTCTTGCAGAATGGTCTGGAGCACGGGTTGTGTTTGGGCCTCATCAGCCATGAGATTACCTCCTGTCAGGATGATGAGGTTGCTAATGCACAGAAAGTCTGGCACGGTTTTATGGAGCTGTTAAGCTTGACGATGTGTGCTAAAGGTCTTATTATTGGTTGTTTAGACTTAAGCACTGATAGCTGTCTATAGAGAGGTAAGCGAGGAAAATGAAACAAGGAATCCATCCCGAATACAACGAAATCAAGGTGCAATGCGCGTGCGGGCACCAGTTCACGACGCGCTCCACACGCAAGGATGAGCTGCACGTGGAAATCTGCTCGGAGTGCCACCCGTTCTTCACCGGCAAGCAGAAGCTTGTGGACACGGCTGGCCGCGTTGACCGCTTCAACAAGCGCTACGGCAAGAAGACCGCCGAAGCGAAGCCGGAAAACACCTCTGCCTGAGAGAGCAGCTCCAAAAGTTTTTCAAAAGCGTATGCGTAACTGTGTGGTAGTCGCACAACATTATTAGCTTTTCCGTCGAGACCTAAGCGCCGACCTTTTTTAAGGATTCCGGCCAGCATCTTCGTGTATATTTAAGCGAAGCGCGGCCCCCTTCAAGCGAGGTCGGCGTTACTGTTTTTAGTTCCACCCGGAGGGAAATTCAAAAAGTGAGCGCAAACGAAAGAGACCTAATCGTGGGCGGACAGGCCGTCATCGAAGGCGTCATGATGCGAACCCCGAACGCCTACGCCATAGCCGTGCGTAAGGCCGACGGCACGATTACGCATACGGCTGCACAGCTTCCGAAGTGGAGCGACAAGTATTCGTTCCTTAAGCTTCCGGTCTTGCGCGGCGGCGCGGTGCTCATTCAATCCATGGGCTTGGGCATCAAGGCGCTGAACTTCTCGGCCAACGAGGCGTTCGCCGACGCCGAAAAGGCTGAAGAGAAAGAGGTCGAAGTCGCGCTGACGCCCGCCGTCATAGAGGGCGAAGGCGATTTCGCAGGCATCACCGGAGCCGTGCCCGGCTTGATTCCAATCCCCACGCAGAAGCGCTCCAGGGACGAGATGAAGAAGGGCGGCACCGCAGCCGCAGCAAGCTCCATAGTCTTCGCGCTCTTCTTCAACGTGCTCCTCTTCATAGTCGCGCCGCTTCTTCTGACCAACGCGCTCTTTATAGCGGCGGGCTGGGCCACTACGCCCACCACGACCGCCGTGGAACAGAAGGCGCAGCCTGCGGGCCAGAGCACAGCCACGACGCCTGCTGCCGATAACGCTCCGACTGATGCCTGGTATTCGCGCGCCTGGTCCAGCGTGCGCACGTACCTGCATCCGGTGCGCCCGTCCGTCTCTTTCAATTTGATAGACGGCCTGATTCGCATGCTCTTCTTCCTCATAATGATTTTCAGCTTCTCGCTCCTCAAAGACATACGGCGTGTGTTTGAGTATCACGGCGCGGAGCACAAGACTGTCTTTACGTGGGAAGCAGGACTTCCCCTGACGGTCGAGAACGCGCGCCCGCAGCCTCGACAACACCCGCGCTGCGGCACCAGCTTCCTGATGGTAGTGATGCTCGTCTCCGTCGTGCTCTTCTCCATCATCAAGTTCGATTCGCTCATCTACAACATGCTGGTGCGCATCGCGCTCGTGCCGCTGGTGGCCGGAATCTCCTACGAGATTATTCGCCTGTCTGCGAAGAAAGAGGGCGGGTTCATTTTCAAATTGATTACGCTGCCCGGAGTGTGGCTGCAGAACATCACTACCAAAGAGCCGGACGACCAGCAATTGGAAGTCGCCATAGAGGCTTTGAAAGAGTCGCTTAAGCTTGAGCCGCAGCCGGAAGCCGCGCCTGCGCCGCTCGCCTGAAAAAATTTATGCTTGAAAAATTAGAACAGATTGAAGCGCGCTATGAAGAGTTAACGAGAGAACTCTCGTCGCCTGAGCTCTTGTCCGACCAGGCGGCTTATACGAAAGCCACTAAACAGCTCCGCAGCCTGGGCGAAATCGTGGAGCGTTACCGCGAGTGGAAATCTCTGAAGGAAGAGCTGGCGGGCGCACGCGAGCTGCTCCTGAGCGCAGACGACGAGGAGATGCGAGAGCTTGCGCGCGTAGAGGTCGAGACGCTTCAGACTCGCATTGAAGAGAACGAGAGTCAACTGCGTCTTCTGCTGCTTCCGACGGACCCGAACGACGAGAAGAACGTCATCCTTGAGATTCGCGCGGGCACGGGCGGCGACGAAGCCACGCTCTTTGCCGCAGAGATGCTACGCATGTACGCGCGCTACGCAGAGCGCCAGGGCTGGCGCATGGAAATCCTTGACGCCTCGGAATCCGGCATAGGCGGTCTCAAGGAAGCAATCGCGCTCATAGAAGGCGACAAGGTCTATTCAAAGCTCAAACACGAATCGGGCGTGCATCGCGTCCAAAGGGTTCCGCAGACGGAGGCCAGCGGTCGCATACATACTTCTGCCATCACCGTCGCCGTGCTGCCTGAGGCCGAAGAGGTCGAGATAAAAATTGACCCCAAGGATTTACGCATAGACACCTTCTGCTCCTCTGGCCCGGGCGGGCAGAGCGTCAACACCACCTATTCAGCCGTTCGCCTCACGCATCTTCCGACGGGCCTGGTCGTCTCCATGCAGGACGAGAAATCGCAGATAAAGAACCGCGAGAAAGCCATGCGTGTTCTTCGCGCACGTCTTCAGGAGTTGGAAGAGCAGAAGCAGCACGAGGCGCAGGCCTCTGAGCGCCGCACTATGGTGGGCTCCGGCGACCGCTCGGAAAAGATTCGCACCTACAACTTCAAAGAGAACCGCGTCTCCGACCACCGCATCGGCCTGACCATTCACCAGCTCGACCTGGTGATGGAGGGCGCGCTGGACGAAATCATCCAGGCGCTCACCACACACTACCAGGCAGAGAAGCTCAAGAACGAAACAGTTGCAGCGTAGAAGAAAGGCAAAAGTAAAAAGGTAAAAGGCAAAAGTAAATACGGCGAAAACCAGTTCTATAGATGAATGGTTAAGCAGCTCTTTTCTTTACTTCCACCTTTTTCCTTTTACCTTTTTACTTTTGCCTTTTAATTCTTATGGATTCCACTCGTATTCTTCTTGTGCGTCATGGGCAATCCCGTGGCAATGCGGAGGGGCGCTTTGGCGGCCACACGGCCACACCTCTTTCTGAGCGAGGCCAGCGGCAGGCCGGTGCGGTGGCGCGCTCCCTCGCTTCGGAAAAGATTACTGCGATTTATTCCTCGGACCTGCGGCGCGCCGTTCAGACCGCAGAGCCCCTGGCACATTTGACGGGCCTTGAGATAAAGCGCACGACCGCATTTCGCGAAAGAAGCGTCGGCGTGATGGAGGGCTTAACGTTCGAGGAAGCCGCAGAGAAACACCCTGAGCAGTACGCCGCTCTGATTCGACGCGACTTTGAGCACGTCATTCTGGGCGGCGAAAGCTATAGACAGATGTTGGACCGCGCCTCGGAAAAGCTGGACCACGCCATAGAGCAGCACAGGGGCGGGCGCATCTGCATCTTCTCTCACACGGGCACCATCTGCATTCTCACGCTTCACCTGATGGGCGCGCTCGACGCGCCGGAGCTGCGCCCCGTCTGGATAAAGACCACCAACTGCGGCGTCACGCGCATAGAGTTGCGAGCGGATGGCTTCGTAAGAGTTCTGGCCGTCAACGACACGCGCCACCTCGCGGGACTGTAGAACTGCAAGCGGCAGTTGCTATACAATGACAACTCTCCCCGACCGGAAAGCCACGACTTTTATAAATTTTTTTGGTAATTCCTAACTAACGTGTGCACCTGCGAAGCAGGCGCATCACAAGCGGGACGAGGTTCTCATCCCGATGGTTGAAACGAAACTCGACCTCTTTAAGGTAGAGATGAAAATAATCACGGGGTACTCCCCGATACTGGTAGAGCCAATGCTTGGCATAGCTCCAGAAGCCTTCAATGCCGCTGATGTGGTCTCGGCCCTTAGGCACGCCCTTGTCTTTAGTCACGACCACATGCTGGCCCGTCACCGAGAGGCTCGCGTAGGCGCACCAATCATCCGTGTAGTAAAGCGACCCGACTCTCGTGTGCCGAGAAAGCAGCGGCAGCAAGGTGGAGCGGCCTCGGCTCTCCACAGGAAAGGTAAAGACCTTGCCGTTACGCTGGTAGATGCCGAAGACCATCACTTTGCCTGGCGCACCCCAGCCACGCTTACCGTGACGAGCGCCACCAAAGAGAGCTTCGTCAACTTCGAGCAGTCCAGCAAGCGGCTCACGTTGCAGTTGTTCCAAAGCGGCGCCATAGATAGCCTCGCGGATTCTCCGGTAAAAGCGTTGAATGGTCGGCTGACTCAAACTGACTTCAAAGCGCAGCCGGTAAGCCGGAACACCAAGCACGAAGTAGCGCACCAGCTTCTTCAACTGCTTGCGCGAAGAGCGCAGGCCACGAGTGAAAGTGCGCCGCTTGAGGAGTCGTCCAGAGCGACGGCAGGCAGCACAGCGCCAGCGTCCGTCACTCAAGAGCCAGCGTTTTTCATGTGCACAGAACGGGCAACGCCATTTCATGCTCGGATTGTGACTTAATCAAAGAACTTAGTGCTACTTTTAGGTGCACACGTTACTTAGCAATTACCATTTTTTTTGGCAAACGCGCGAGGCTCGCGCCGTCCAGCCTTCATCCGCCTATAAAAAATCGCTTCGACCGGACGCGGACCGTGTGGTCGAAGCCATCCTGATTTGCCGGAGATGAATTATGAAAACAGAGCCCTTTAGCTTACGCGCTGGCGGAGCAGCCATCGCAATGCTGCTTCTAGCTCTCTTTGTCCCGCAAGCCTCTGCGCAGAATGATAGAGGTATTGGCCTAAAGCCCGCAGAGACGGTCAGGCAGTTGCCTGCTAAGGCCAAACGCTACGCCATCGTCATAGGCGTTGACCGCTACGACGATACGCAGATTACTACGCTGGGCGGCTCAGTCAACGATGCCAAGACGCTCGCGAACGCGCTGGTCCAGTACGCTGGCTTCCCAGCGGACCAGGTGACGCTGCTGGCCTCCGACCAGCCAACCGAGCGGCAGCCGACGCGCGGCAACATCCTGCGACGCCTCTCGAATCTGTCGGCGGTGATTCCAAAGGACGGGCTGCTCCTGCTCTCGTTTGCGGGCCACGGCGTAGAGCGCGGCGGAGAGGCTTTCCTTCTGCCCTCCGACGCTCAGGTCAGCAACGACGTGGACCTGCTTGAACAGACGGCCATCAACGTCAAGCAGGTTAAGGAGAAGATTCAGAAAACAGGCGTCGGACAGGTCGTTATGATTCTGGACGCGTGCCGCAACGACCCCGTGGGCCGAGCCAACGCCGACAACCCTCTCACGCAAGCCTACACGCGCGGCTTCAACTTCGACGTGCGCAACCGAGAGGTCACTGCATTCGCCACGCTCTACGCTACTGCCGTGGGCGCAAGGGCCTACGAATACAAGGAGCGCAAGCAGGGCTATTTCACCTGGGAGTTGGTCGAAGCCCTCAAGGGCAAGGCTGCCAACGAGCGCGGCGAAGTGACGCTCGCAAGTTTAGTGAAGTACCTGCAGGAGAATGTGCCCAAGCGCGTGCTGCTGGATTTGGGAGCGGGTAAAGACCAGAGGCCGTTCGCCGTCGTGGAGGGATATAAAGCGGACGAGCTTGTGCTGGCAATCTCGAATCCGAATGCCGCTGCCAACAACAACGCGCAGCCCGAGCCTGTAGCTATCGGAAACGGGGCAGCCAACGACCCCGCTCCAGCAAACGGCAGCCTCATGGGCACCACTTGGATACAGACAAAGGCTGAGGGCGACTACACCATAGAGTTTCTGAAAGACGGCAAGCTTCGCTACAAGCTTCCCACGGGCAGAGAGACAGGCGGCACCTGGAAGCAGACGGGCACGCTCGTCATAGTAGTCATCAACGGCTACTCCACCTTAGAAGGCACGGTCGAAGGCGACGTGATAAAGGGCGAAGGCACGAACGTGGAAGGCGAGAAGTGGAAGTGGACCTGGACTCGTAAGGCTCAATAAGAGCAGCTACGAATGAGAAGTGAAGAGAAAGGCCGCTCCCTTTAATCGGGGCGGCCTTTCTCTTTTTACTTACGGGTTTGAATCGAAGCTCTCGCTTTATCTGGTCGCAGCCGTGACCGCCTCTTCCGCTTCGGCATCTAACGGCGCAAGCTGAGCTAAGTCTTCATCCTCTTCGAACTCGCGCTGGCGGTGGACTGTGCCGTCGGATTCGAAGATGTAGGCCGAAGGGTGCTCGCGCATGATGATGTCCTGAAGTCGCATTAGTCCGTAGAGCAAGGCTTCGGGCCTCGGCGGGCAGCCAGGGATGTAGACGTCCACGGGAATGACGCGGTCCACGCCCTGCATGGTGGAGTAAGAATCGAAAGGCCCGCCCGTTGAAGCGCACGCGCCCATAGCAATCGCCCACTTGGGCTCAGGCATCTGGTCATAGACGCGTCGCACCACTGGCCCCATCTTGAGCGTCACGGTTCCTGCGACGATGATAAGGTCGCTCTGTCGCGGGCTCGGGCGAAAGACGCCCGCACCGAAGCGGTCTATGTCGAAGCGTCCAGCGCCCGTGGCAATCATCTCGATGGCGCAACAGGCAAGGCCGAACGTCATGGGCCACAGCGCAGACTTCCTGGCCCAGTTCACCACGGGCGCAGCCAAATCCATGCTCTTTGCGCCCACGGTCCGCCGCACGCTGTTGATAATCGAATCAACAGTCGTCAGTACAAATCCTTCTTTATGCTCTGCCATAACGAATAAGTCAGAAGTCAGAGTGATGAACATAAGAACCTCTCTTTACTTCATCATTCTGACTTCTGCATTTCCTTTATGCCCATTCGAGGGCGCCTTTGCGCCAGGCGTAATAGTAGCCGACGATTAAGATTCCTATGAAGACGAACATCTCCAGCAGCGCGAACTTTGTGAAAGAGAAATCATCGCCCATGAAGATTATAGCCCAGGGGAGCAGGAAGATTGTCTCCACATCAAAAATTAGGAAGAGCATGGCGACGATGTAGTAGCGAACCGTGAAGCGGTCGTGCGCTTCTGTCTTCGGGTCTATGCCGCACTCGTATGGCCGCCCCTTGGCTTTGCCGTAGATGCTAGGTCTTAAGAAGCGACCGAGCACAATCGGCAGCACCGGAAAGATTATGGCGAAGACCAGAAAGATCATGATAGGCCAGTAGGCCGTCACAGGTGCTCCTATTGTTCCGGCTGGCGGCGCGCTTGCAAGCGTCTGCTGTAAGATTACGCTCAGCATCATTTTGTTTGAGTATCTAAAGACTCGGGCTCCGCGTGCAAAGCTTTGCGGCAGCGCACGGGCCACAGATTCAAGTTCGGTCTTTCAATGCGGAAAGTCTATCGACTGCCCTGCCCTGTGTCAAACAAATCTTTTAAAGCGCCTCGCACCTTCTTGCTCATCATGCCTTATGTTCCGTTCTGCCTTCCAGTAAATCTATGACGTGAGGCAGCACGGGCTTGAGGGCAGCAAAGCTCTCGCGCACGGCCTTCGGAGAGCCGGGCAGGTTGACGATGAGAGTGTTGCTTCTGATGCCGCAGACGCCGCGCGAAATCATAGCAAGCGGCGTGATGGTTCTGGTCTCGGCGCGCATGGCTTCCGAAAGGCCGGGCGCTTCCCTTTCGATGACGGCGCGCGTGGCCTCCGGCGTATTGTCTCTAGGAGAGAAGCCTGTGCCGCCTGTCGTCACAATCAGATTAACGTCCGCTCGCTCCGCAAAGGTGCGAAGCCTGTACGAGAGCGGCTCAAGGTCATCGGGCAAAACTTCCTTCGCCACAATCTCTGCGCCAAGCTCTTTCAATAACTCAAGCAGCACTGCGCCGGATTTATCTTCACGAATCCCTTGAGCGCAACCGTCGCTGACTGTGATTACAACCGCGCGAATCTTTGTAGACATAGACGAGGACTCAGAATTCAGGACTCAGGAGTCAGAATAAAGAGGAACGTTTTCATTCTGACTCCTGAGTCCTGAATTCTGAATTCTTCCTTTCCAATTTCATTTGGCGACCTGGCCGACCGCATGAAGCTCCTGAAGGGCGTGAACCTGCATCCCGTCGATTGCGGCGCGTGCGCCTATGGCTTCAACCAGGGCCTGCGCGCCCGTCATGGTCGTAACGCAAGGCACGCCGTATTGAAGAGCCGCGCGGCGTATGGCCTGCTCGTCGTAGTGCGAGACGCGGCCCAAAGGGGTGTTGATGACAAGCGCTATGTCGCCGCTCTTGATGAAGTCGACCACGTTCGGGCGTCCCTCGTTGACCTTGAAGACTGTCTCTACAGATAACCCAACTTCTCGCAGGCGCGCGGCGGTTCCGAAGCTCGCCACGAGCTTGAAGCCCAGACGATGCAGACGGCGCGCAAGCAGCACGGCCTGCCCTTTGTCAGCATCGTTGACGCTGATGAAGGCCGTGCCTGTCTGCGGCAGGCTGAGGCCAGCGCCGAGCATGGCCTTCGCATAAGCTTCGCCGAACGTGTTGCCTTCGCCCATGACTTCGCCCGTGGAATGCATCTCAGGCCCGAGCACAGGATCAACGCCAGGGAATTTGACGAAGGGGAAGACGGGCGATTTGATGAAGTAGCGTTTGCCCGCCGCTAGGCTCGCAGTCAAATCTTCCGGCAGGTTAAAGCTTGAGAGCGCGTGCCCGGCCATCACCAGCGCGGCTATGCGCGCAAGCGGAATGCCCGTGGCTTTCGAGACGAAGGGCACTGTGCGCGAGGCGCGAGGGTTTACCTCAAGCACATAAACGCGGTCGTCTTTAATCGCATACTGTATGTTCATGAGGCCGCGCACCTGCAAAGCTCTCGCAAGCTCTCTGGTGTAGTGGCGCATAGTCTCAAGGTGCTCATCCTGAATACGCACGGGCGGAAGCACGCAGGAAGAGTCGCCCGAATGAATGCCAGCCTCTTCTATGTGCTCCTGAATACCCGCGACGATGCAGGTCGCATCATCCGCCAGAGCATCAACGTCAAACTCCGCCGCGCGCTCAAGAAATTTATCAATCAGCACGGGCCTTTCGGGCGAAGCATCAACAGCCGTGCGCATGTATTCGTCCAGCGTTGCCTCGTCGTAAACAATCGCCATCGCGCGACCGCCCAGCACATACGAGGGGCGGACCAGAACTGGATAGCCTATGCGGTCTGCAATCTCGCGCGCCTCTTCCGAAGAGGTGGCCGTGCCGTTCTCAGGCTGCGGGATGCCAAGCTCGTTGAGAAGTGCACCGAAGCGCTTGCGGTCTTCCGCCAGGTCAATCGAGTCGGGCGACGTGCCTATGATGGGAACGCCCGCGTCCGAGAGGCGCATCGCAAGATTGAGCGGCGTCTGTCCCCCGAACTGTACGATGACGCCTTCGGGCTGCTCCACGTCTATGATGTTCATCACGTCCTCGAAGGTCAGAGGCTCGAAGTATAGACGGTCTGAAGTGTCGTAGTCTGTCGAGACGGTTTCGGGATTGCAGTTGACCATGATGGTCTCAAAGCCCGCCTCGCGCAGAGCGAAGCTCGCATGACAGCAGCAGTAGTCGAACTCTATTCCCTGGCCTATGCGATTCGGGCCTGAGCCCAGAATCATAATCTTGCGCTGGGCGGAAGGCTCGGCCTCGTCCTCTTCTTCGTAGGTGGAGTAGAGATACGGCGTGTAGGATTCGAACTCCGCGCCGCAGGTGTCCACGCGCTTGTAGACAGGCGTTATCCCAAGCCGCTTGCGATACTCGCGCACCTCATCTTCGGTGCTGCCCGTCAGGTAAGCTATGCGGCGGTCTGAGAGCGCAGCCTCCTTGGCGGCGCGTATGACCTCAGCAGGAACATCTTCCAGCTTGCGGTCCACGATGCGGTCCTGTATGCGCATCACCTCTCTGAGCTGCTCCAGAAACCAGGGGTCTATGCGCGTCAGGCGCTGGATTTCAGGGATTGACCATCCGTGTTGCAAAGCATAAGTAATGTAGGAGAAGCGCTGCGAGTTGGGGCGAGCTAACTTTCTCTGCAGCTCTCCGTCCGAGACGCCGCGAAGGCGCAGGGGCTTGACCGCTTCCAAAGAGCGAAGCCCCTTGAACAGAGCCTCCTTGAAGGTGCGGCCAATGGCCATCACCTCTCCCACGGATTTCATCTGCGTTCCCAGAACGTCTTCGGCGTCACGGAACTTCTCAAAATTCCACTTGGGAATCTTCGCCACGACGTAGTCAATCGTGGGCTCAAAGCTGGCAGGAGTCTTCTTGGTGATGTCGTTCGGAATCTCGTCTAGCCGGTAGCCCACGGCAAGCTTCGCGGCAATCTTGGCAATCGGAAAGCCCGTAGCCTTAGACGCCAGAGCTGAAGAACGAGAGACGCGCGGGTTCATCTCTATGATGCGAATCTCGCCGTTCTCAGGATTGACAGCGAACTGTATATTCGAGCCGCCCGTCTCCACGCCCACCTTGCGTATGATTTGTATGGCCATGTCGCGCAAGCGCTGGTACTCGACATCGGAGAGCGTCTGCGCGGGCGCAACCGTAATCGAATCGCCCGTGTGCACGCCCATCGGGTCGAAGTTCTCAATCGAGCAGATGATGACCACGTTGTCCGCCAGGTCGCGCATCACCTCAAGCTCATACTCTTTCCAGCCGAGGATGGATTCTTCAATCAGGACTTCATGAATCGGAGATGCGGACAAACCTGCGCGCACAATCTCTTCGTACTCTTCAGGGTTGAAAGCCGTGCCGCCGCCCGTGCCGCCCAGGGTAAAACTCGGTCGGATGATTGCTGGATAATTCGTCTCCTTGACAATCTCTTCCGCCTCTTCCCAGGAGCGCGCAAAGCCTCCGCGCGGCATGGGCAAACCCTCTTCGTCCATAGCCGCCTTGAAGAGCCTGCGGTCTTCGGCGACTTTGACGGCCTCGCGCTTTGCGCCAATCATCTCCACCTTGAACTCTTCGAGCACGCCAGCGTCCGCGAGAGCTACGGCGAGGTTAAGCGCCGTCTGCCCGCCCACGGTTGGCAGCAGCGCGTCTGGACGCTCGCGCTTAATAATCGCCGTGACGGATTCGACCGTGAGCGGTTCTATGTAGGTGCGGTCGGCCATCTCCGGGTCGGTCATGATGGTCGCAGGGTTTGAGTTGACCAGCACGACCTCGTAGCCTTCCTGACGCAGAGCGCGACAGGCCTGCGTGCCCGAATAGTCGAACTCACAAGCCTGACCTATGACAATCGGGCCTGACCCTATGATTAAGATTTTGTGTATGTCTGTGCGTTTGGGCATGAATTAAGAGAGATTCCGAGGCAAAGAATTTATTGCCGCTCCTTTTTTTGGTTCGAGTCATTATACACAAAGCCACACGGGGACTCACGCGCAGCCCAACTCGTGTAGCTAAAAACAGGCGCGCGCAGAGAGTCTTTTTGAGGGAGCAGCACGCAGCTATTGACTTGCGCTCGAATTTGGAATAAAAGGCACTTTCAGTTGGCCATTCCGGGCGTCTCTAGCCTTCCGTGGGCCCGCCCGTTTTGCCTCATTCGTAACGTATCGCAGTCCTCGCCCGCCCTCCAAACAATAGCAGCAGCTATCCTGCCTTTTGAAAGGAGAATCATCCATGAAGAGAATCGCAGAAAGCTCACTGATAATCCTCGCGCTCATCCTCAGCCTGAATCTTCTGCCTGCGGCAGCGCACACAACTAAAGCTGAAAGCTCAGAGGCTCTGGCCGCATCCGCGCTTGTGATGAGGCAGTCAACGCCGCGCGTCGTCGTCGCGGTAAACCTTGAGGCGGACGCCTTCACCGTGCGCGAGCTTAAATACAGAGTCTTCTTCAACAAGTCCGAGATGAAGCGCATTCCTTTGAACGATTACGATTTCAAGGCGGCCTTCTCGGACGAGTTGCTCAACGCCTTTACCACTGACGGACGCATGAAGTGGCGGCTGCTCTCGACAGGCGAAAATATTGATGTCGTGCTGGTGATGAAGAAGAAAGTCCCGCCGCCGAATCTGGACGCGGACCGCATACTGCTCGTGAACATACGAGAGTACGGCGCTTTCCTGGCCGACCTTGCCAAAGACAAATTCTACATCTTCGGGCAGATGAAGCTCATAGACAGAACCACCGGAAAGAAGCTCTGGGACTATAACGTGTACGAGCGTATTGACCTGGACGGCAAGATTTCCGAGATGCAGGCCGACAACCAGAAGGGTTTGAAGGAAGGCATCAACAAGGTGCTCGAAAAGGTCTGCCGCAAGGTGGCCGAGGATTTGCTCCGAGAGAAGATTTAAGTCGAAGGCTGCGCACAACAACTCGCTTTGCGCCGCTGCAGATTCAATCCAGAAAGGAGGAACTGAATATGGCAAAGAGTTATAGGACTGTCCTCATGTTGTTTGGCGTGCTCATCTGTTTGACGTGTGCGCTGCAACCTCACTCACGAACAAAGGCCATGCAGGCGGAGCAGCAACCCACAGGGTCGCTTCGCATCAAGACGGATGCGGCAGAGGTTCAGGTGTTGCTTGACGGCAAAGAGATGGGCAGCACGCCCTTGACGCTGCGACAGGTGGGCGCAGGCAGACATCAGTTGCTGCTGGTCAAGCAGGGCTACGACGATTACACGCAAGAGGTTGAAATCTCGCCCGCCAAGCCCGTCTCTCTTTTTGTGGTGATGAAGCCGGACAACATAACCCTTCCGGCATTGCCTGTGCAGTTCAAGGTAATTCATCAACACCGGCTTGGAACCTGCGTCGGTGTTCTGACCGTGACCGCAGAGGCGCTGGAGTACAAGGCCGAAAATGACGACGACAAGTTTTATATCCCTATCAGCACAATTAAATCTGTGGCACGCTCATGGGGGCCTACGCTTGGCGTGGTGGGGATTAACGCGCCGACCGACTTGATGGCCTTTCGCATAGAGACGCCTGGCCGCTCCTACGGCTTCATGGCCTTCAAGGATTCGATTAAAGACCCCGTGGCCGTCGCCAGCGTTAAGACCAAGGAACTATTCGAGGTTGTCTATAAGCTATGGTCCGCAACCTTGTCCGAGAAGAAAAACAAGTAAGGAGAAGCTGGAAACAGAAGGCTCTGAAACAAATGGTCCTCGAATGCGAAAGCCCCAGACGGTTTTGAAATCCAATGGCGCGGGGCATGAGGGTAATACTATCTACAGCAAGTTTCGCACAGCTAAAAACCTTACCTATCCATCCGAATTCATGCCATTATATTCAGGCACGAACCGCCCAGCGTCTTACTCGCCCTGCGCCCTGCTCAGGCGTTCATGCGTGCCTTTAGAGTTGAGCTGAAACTATTTTTTTGAGGAGCCCCTTCAATGCTGAAGCTTAGCAGCCTGTCCCTTATAGCCCTTGTTACTCTTTTTTGCTCTGGCATCCCACGCGCGCAAGCGACCAACGGAGCGCCCCGCGCCACGCAGTTTTCCAGCGTCTATACGAACCTCAACTCGGAATGTAAAAATGCTTTCAAGGAGAGCGAGGTTAACGAGGGCTCTGACATGCCGCTCAGGTGCACAGGCTACGGCGGATATTACATCTACATCTGGTACAGCGCGTGGGCTTCACAGATAGCCGTCCAGATGAAGGGCAACGAAGACGTCTCAATCTTCCTGGCGATGCAGCCTTTGAACTACAGCGACGAGAAGGGCAGAAAGATAGAGTGGCGCATGGCCGACGGAAAACCCTTCGCCGTCATCGCGCGCATCTCAAACTACAGCGACAAAGCGGGAGCGGACGGCGGCAATCCGTTCGACCCGAAGTACAAGACGGGCGAGTCGCTAGTGGTAAAGGGGCTGAAGGGCTACGAGAATATAGACGGCACGATTGATGCGAAGACGCCGGACGCCAACGCAAAGGCCAGACAACTTGCCGACGAAAAATACAAGAGATAACGTAGAAAGCCTCAGGGCGGAAAGTTAAAAACTTTCCGCCCTGAGGCTTTTTTGTGATTTGCTCTTTCTGCTCTTAAAGCTGTTGCGTGTCGAACTTCTTGCGGTAGTCCTCGCCTTCTATGTGCACGGTCTTGCACATCTCGTAGAGGCGGCTGCGGAGTCTCACGCCGATTCTCTCTTCCAACGTCTCATCGCGCTCGCTCCTGCGCCCGTCCAGATAGTTGGTCGTGAAAATCGTCAGCTTCTTATCGTTGTAGCGCGTGTTGATGATTTGCATCATCGTATCGCGCACCCAGTCCGTGGGCTTTGACGCGCCCAGCTCATCCAGCACCAGCACCTCTGCCTGAAAGACAGGCTCCAGGACCTTCAGCTCCGAAGTCTGCGAGATTGGGTTGTAGGAGTTCTGTATCTCTTTCAAGAGCGCGCCGAATTCGTAGAAGAGACAGCCGACGCCCTTCTCAATCAGGGTGCGGAGTATAGCGACCGAGAGATGCGTCTTGCCCACGCCCACAGGCCCCATGAAGACGAGCCCACGGTCCACCGCAGGGTATTCGCGCGCCAGCCGCCACGCGTACTGAAAAGCCCTTAGCTGCGTGCCGTTCCCCTTCGTCGGATAGTAGTTCTGAAGCGAGCACTCGTCGTAACGTCTCGGGATGCGAGCCGCTTCCACAAGGCGCGACTGTGTGCTCTGTGTGCGGCAGCGGCAGCGGCGCGCGCCTTTGCCGGCAACGACCTCCATCCCTGAGCCGAAACAGTACTGGCAGGTAGAGGGCACAGCCTCTGCAACCTTTGGCTCCGCTGAAGACGCTTCATCACCCGCCGCATCATCGTGCACGGGAAAGAGCGAGCGGATTTTAGCGTTGTCCGACGACATCGAAGAAGATTCTACTGCAACTACGGTTTGCTTGAAAACGCTTTTTGTCGGTGTGACTCGTGGCGCGCGCGGGCGGCCCAGGGTAACGGATTCCTCTTTTGCTACTCATTTCGGGAATGAGAAGCGTGCGGATTATAGCATTCAAAAATGAGATTGCAAGCGTGTTAAGTGAAATGATTTGAAAGAAAAAGTTTTCCACATGTGGAAAACTTTTAGACCTCCACGGGCAATCCCGTGCGTAGCGATTCGAGTATGCGAAACGTGGCGCGCGTAGTGGCCCGCAGGTCTTCCAACTCAATGGGCGCGCGTCCGCCTTCGCGCACGAGAGCGCAAAGGGTTCGCACCTCTTCGCGCTGCCCCTTGTCCTGAGCACGCAGCTTGATGACCTCTTCGCGCCCGTTGCGGTGAAGCGAGGCGGTGCGAAAGTCTTCTAGCACAAAGCTCTTCCCTTCGCCTAAAATTTCGACGCGCTCTTTCGGCAGACTTCTGTCGCCTTCGGCCAGATAAGCAACTGATGCGTTTGAGCCGTCTGCGAGCTTAAGCGTGATGAAGACCGAATCTTCGTCCAAGACCTCGGCGCTGCGGCTTGTGATTGACTCAGCATAGACGCGCGTGGTGACGGAGCCTGTCAGAAAATGTATGAAGTCTATGAAGTGGCAGGCTTCGCCTATGATGCGCCCGCCTCCCTGCGAAGGGTCCTGCACCCAGTGCGAGCGCGGGATGCGCCCGGAGTTGACGCGATAACTGATTGAGAGAGGGTTCTGACGATGCGCGAAGAACTCGCGCGCGGCTCGGGCGTGCGGCGCAAAGCGGCGATTGAAGCCGACCATCAACTGCCCGCTCGATTCGCGCGCGGCCTGCACAACTTCTTCAAGCTCTTCGTCATTCATCGCCAGTGGCTTTTCTACGAAAACATTTCGCCCCTGGCGGAGCGCGCGCGCCGCAAGCCTTGCGTGCGAATCGTGACGCGTGGCTATGACTACAAGGTTCACGCGCTCGTTTGCTATGACTTCATCTGCGTCCGCCACGGCTTGATGAAAACCGAACTTCTCTCCGATTGAGCGCGCAGTCAATCCAGTTGCCGTGGCTATGGCTTCAAACTCCACGCCTTCAGTCTTGAAATGCGGAAGCAACATCGCTTGCGCATAGCCGCCCGCGCCTATCATCCCCAGGCGCACGCTGCCCGCGGCAGGCGCAGAGCTTGCAGCCTTTGACGACGCAAGCCGAACGCTTCGCTCCACCTCGCGCTCCGTGTCGTACTTAAGCAGAACCCCAAGGTAAGGCTCTGTCGTTTCGCCTGAGATAAGTTGATAGGCGCGCTCGCCGTCATCCACGTTGAAGCGATGTGTGATGAGGCGCTCGACGTTGACGCGCCCCGCGGCTATGAGGTCTAGAAACGCTTCTATGTTGCGCCCCTCTGTCCAGCGCACGTAAGCGAAGGGATAATCGTGGCCGCGCTCTTCATACTCTGCATCGTAGCGGCCCGGCCCATACGACATGGAAATCTTCAAATCAAGCTCGCGCGAGAAGAAGAGGTTGCGCGGAACGTCAAGGCCCACCATGCCCACGGCCACCACTCTACCTTTGAGGCGCGAGATTTCTCCGGCCAGCTCTATAGGCTGATTCGAGGAGGTGGCCGCGGTAATCAACACGGCATCTGCTCCGCGCCCGCGCGACCAATCCATCACAGCCTGCTTTGCATCAGCATCGCTACGCGCGCCGCCATCTGCGCCCATCGCTATGGCAAGCTCTACCTTCTGCTGGTCCAGGTCTATGCCGAAGACGCGGCAGCCGTTCGCTTTCAAAAGCTGCACGGTGAGCTGGCCCAGCAGTCCAAGCCCTATGACGACCACAGCCTCGCCCAACGTAGGCTCTGCTAGACGCACGCCCTGAAGGGCGATTGCGCCGAGCGTGCCGAAAGCTCCCGCGTCAAAGTTGACGCCTTCTGGAAGACGCACGCATAGATTCTTCGGCACCGAGAGCACTTCGGCGTGCGAGGCGTAGCCCACGCCGGCGCAAGCCACTCGGTCACCCACGCGAAACTCCGTCACGCCTTCGCCCACACCTGCGACTATGCCGCTCGCGCTGTAGCCAAGCGCTGTAAAAGAGCCCAGCTTTGAGCGCACGGCGTTGAAGGTATTTACGACCCCTTCGTTTCTGGCTCGCTGTAAAACCTGCTTGACCAGCTCAGGGTTCTCGCGCGCTCTTTCCAGCAAGCTCTTCTTTCCCTGGTCCACAGTCATGCGCTCTGTGCCAGCGGAGATTAATGACCGCGCCGTGCGCACAAGCACGCCCCCGCGCCAGACTACGGGCGGCGGCACATCCACCACCTCCAATCGCCCGGTCTTGTTGTTCTGTAGTATCTGCTTCATATTTTCTATGGGAGATTAGCCCAAACGTCGCGCGCTGCACAATTCATGCGAGAGGATTTCCCTTTGAGGCCATTCGGGGGCTTCAGTCGGGTTGTGATATAGTTGGTTTTCGCATGCGAGCACGATTCGATAGCATACCAAGCGCCATGACCGCCATCTCACCACGCGAGGTTAATCTATAACAGATGAGTATCTGGAGCGGGATGCTGAGAAAGCTCGGCATAGAGCGCACGTCCGCCGCACGCACCCCGATTCGAGTCTTCCTCCTTGACGACGACACGCGCCGTCACGCGTGGTTCACCAAGCGCTTCAAGGGCGACCAGGTGGACATAGCGGAAGACGTGGCGGGCGCGCTGCAGCTTTTGGAAGCGAATCACTACGACGCCATCTTTCTGGACCACGACCTTTTGCCGGAGCACTACCACGCGGAGTCAACCGACGACGAAAGGACGGGCTACGCCGTGGCCCTATGGCTAGCAGAGCGCCCCGACCGCCAGCGCGCCTCCACCATAATGGTTCACACTCGCAACGCAGACGGCGCGATGCGCATGGTGGAAGAACTGCGCCGCGCCGGACGCCAGGCCGAATACGTCCCCTTTCCGCTCCTCGCGCACAAAATTCAGCACTACTGGCAGCGATAAAGAAGGGTAAAAGGAAAAAGGAAAAAGTGAAGAGAAAGATAGGCTCTTCTTCTTCACTTTTTCCTTTTAACTTGTTATGGCCAGGGACGGAATCGAACCGCCGACGCCGGCCTTTTCAGGGCCGCGCTCTACCAACTGAGCTACCTGGCCGTGGATGTTCACGCTTCTCGTTGGTGGAAAAGAGGGGCAGTATAAAGGCTTAAATCTTACGTGTCAAACCGCGGAAAGCCGCAGCCGTTTTGTCGAATTGAGAGGCGTAAAATAGGGCGGGCGCAAGCAAAAGTCTCTAGACTTCAGAAATATATTTCTGAAGTCTAGAGACCTCTTATTTTTTCCTGAAACTTATCGCACCCTCACGCGGCTTATCAGCATGGTCTGCGTTCTGCCGTTCGGCAGATAGACGACCCTGTAGGTCTCGCGGAAGATTTGCCTTCCGTATCTTACAAAACGAGTCTGCGTGACGACTCTTCGGATGGCGCGGTTGTTACGTCTCTCCCACCTTCCACGATTTCGCCACTGCGCTTTCCAGCACAGTGGGATCCGAAGCTTGGAATTCACGTGACTTGAAGTCGCG